>Ga0182027_10007132_pt1 | contig 16564 bp, 13 predicted proteins | sample 712E1DmetaG_FD_121300 | JGI IMG/M metagenome (GOLD analysis project Ga0182027, IMG submission 121300) | Permafrost microbial communities from Stordalen Mire, Sweden - 712E1D metaG (Illumina Assembly) | ecosystem: Environmental > Terrestrial > Soil > Wetlands > Permafrost | place: Sweden... | reverse complement strand
CACCAGACCGCCGAATTGCTCCGCCAGTGCACGGCCGCCTACGAGGCCTGCGAATTCCACCGGGTTTATCAGCTCTGCAACCAGTTCTGCGCCGTCACGCTTTCGGCCACCTACCACGACATCTTGAAGGACCGGCTGTACACGCTGGGCGCCGATCATCCGCTCCGCCGCTCGTCCCAGACGGCCCTGCACCACATCCTGCACACGCTCGTCCGCGTGCTCGCCCCGATCATCACCTTCACCGCGGACGAAGTCTGGTCGTTCGCCACGGCGGGAGCCGAGTTTGCCGAAGGGTCAGTCCATTTGCAGGACTGGCCGGTGGCGCCCGCTGAATGGACGGATGCCGGGTTGGCCCAGGAATTTGAACAGCTGATTCTCGGGGTGCGCCCGGACGCGAACACCCGGCTGGAGTCGTTGCGCCAACAAGGGATCATCGGAAAGTCGCTGGATGCCACGGTCAGGATTTCCGGAAACAACGGTCAACTCTTCAAGGCCGTCCTCAAGCATCAGGCCGATCTGGCCGAATTACTGAACGTCTCCCATGCTGAAGTCTTCGAGACCGCTTCCGAACAACCCTGCACCATTGACGTCATTTCCGCGCGCGAGCGGGGTTTCGCCCGGTGTCCCCGTTGCTGGCGCTGGGTGCCAGCGCTCCAGCCCACCGCATTTGGCGAGATTTGCCCGCGGTGCGGCGAAGCCCTTACTGCCTGATTCATTTCCCCGCTAACCTCCTCCCCTCTCATGGCCAAGAAACAAAAGTCCGCCTCTGCCAAGAAACCTGCCAAGCTCGTTGAGAAACCCGCCGTGGCGGTCAAGAAGGTTTCTCCGGCCAAGCCCGCACCGGCGCCCAAACCCCCGGTTGCTGCCGCGAAATCCACCAAGTCGGACGATCTCAAACGTCGTATTCTCGAACGCAAGACGGCCAAACCGATTGCGTTCAGTCTCGACGAGGTGCGGGAGATCGCGAAGAAGAACGAAAAGAAGCCGAAGCCGGCCGGAGTCGCAATCGGCAAGCCCGCCAATGAGTCCGCGAAAATCGGACTTGCCCCGAAAGCCTCCAGCCGGCCGCCCATTCCTAATCACGTCAAGGCGGCCTCCCTCGCCGACATTCTCGGCTTCAATCCCGGCAAGACCGGCAAAGCCCCGACGGAAGACGATGACGTCGACAAGCTGCCTGAGAAATTCCGCCGCTATTTCAAGTTGCTGATCGACCTCCGCCGCCATGTGCTCGAATCCTTGGGGCAACACTCCGAGGAGACCCTGAAGCGTTCCGCCAAGGAAGATGCCGGCGACCTTTCCGGCTACGGTCAGCACATGGCCGACGCCGGCACGGATACTTTTGACCGAGATTTCGCCCTCAGCCTTGTTTCGAGTGAGCAGGATGCGCTGTCAGAGGTGGAAGCAGCCATCAAGCGTATCCGCGACGGCACCTATGGCATCTGCGAACTTACCGGCAAACCGATCGGCAAGGATCGCCTCCTGGTGGTGCCGTTCACCCGCTATTCCGCCGAGGCCCAGAAGGAACTGGAAAAAACCAAGCATCGCTCCATCCAACGCGCGGGCATTTTCTCCGACACGACCACTGAGGAAGGCGGCAAGATCGTCGAAGAAGAACCTGAAGAGTGATGTCCACCCCGCCCGGCCCGGCGCCCACGCTGCCCGCCGCCTCCCCGCCGCGCCCGCGGTTTGAACGCATCCTGGCGTACCGCTGGCTCCTGATCCTGGCGGCCGGCGTGCTCCTGCTCGACCGGGTCAGCAAAGCCTGGATCTGCGCGCGCCTGCCTTATCCCACGTATGGGTTCCCGGCTCACATCGTCGTCGTTGAAGGGTTCCTCAACCTGGTGAATGTCGGGAACACCGGGGCCGCCTGGAGCTTGTTCAGCGGCCGCAGCACGGCCCTGGCGTTGCTGGCGGCGGCGACTCTGATCGCAATTTACGCCTGGCGGCACCAGCTCGGTCTCCGGACGTGGACCGTGCAAATCAGCTTTGGCCTGCTCTGCGGAGGCATCCTGGGCAACCTGCTCGACCGGCTCTGCTATGGGCACGTGATCGATTTTCTGGACTTTCATTTCGGCAACTACATTTACCCCACGTTCAATGTGGCCGATTCCGGGATCTGCGTCGGCGTCGCCCTATATCTGCTCCATTCCCTTTGCCAGCCAGACGCCTCCCCAAAGTGACCGGCGGTTCCGGCGGACCGGGCTGACGCATCAGGGTTGCCATTCTCCACCGTCTCGCAGGTACCAGACCACGACCGCGCCAAAAAGCACGGCGTTGGCCGCGCTGAACGTCGCCGGCAGCCAGAGCCCACCGAACAGGTTCGCTCCGAAACAGACGACGGTCAGGGCGAGCAGAACTGCGGCTGGCGCCCAAGCCTGGCGCCGGGTCCGGGCCTCCGCCGAACTCCAGTTGTCGCCCATGATCACCAAGCCGAACGCCAGGACGAGACTGAGGATGAACCAAGCCGCCAGCGCCTTCAACGGCACGCCCAGGAAGGCGCCGCCCACCGGCCGTGGGTCTGTCGTCACCGCCGGCCACCGCCAGTAGCCGCGCACGTTGCCAACCACCGGGAGGATCATCAGCGCCATCTGCGCCGCCACCAGGGCGGTCAACGTAGAGACACCCGCACGCCATTCGCCCCACAATCCTTCGACCACTAGAAAACCGCCACCCACCACCAGCCACCACAGCAACGGCACACTCACCGGCACCTGGGCGAAAAACAGAGGTTGGTCGCCGGCGAACTCAATCCGGCCAAAAAGAAACCCGTTGCGCAAGGCGAGGCGCATGGCGAGGAGGCTCATCCCCATCACCCAGACGCAGCACGACCACGCCCGCCCCATTCCCACCCGTTCCCGCCATACCAGCCCGACGACCCAGCCGCCCGCGCCCAACAGCGCCAGCCACCCCCAGGCGCTGCTGCCCGCGGCTCCGCCGATGGCCTGGCCCGCCAGTTCGCCTGCGACGATGACCGAAAACACCCCGGCCGCCAACCAGAAGTGCCAGTCCGCAGCTGTGCCTACCTTCACGCTTGCCAGAGGTTTCACTCGATGTTGGCGACCTGCTCGCGCACCCGTTCCAGCTCGTTCTTTAAATCGATCACCACCTTCGCGATCGCCAGATCATTCGCCTTGCTGCCGATCGTATTACTCTCCCGTCCGATTTCCTGCAGAATGAATTCGGCCTTCCGTCCGCTCTCTCCCTCGCTCCGGAAGAGTTGGTCCAGCTGGTCGAGATGACTGCGCAAACGCGTCAGCTCCTCGCTGATGTCGCAGCGGTCGGCAAACAGCGCGACTTCCTTGCGCAGGCGTTCGTCAGCCAGATCGAGTTCCAATCCCGCCTCGCGCAAGCGCTTGAACAACAACTCGCGATACTGCCCGGTCACCTGGGGCGCCTGGGCCGCCACCGCATCGACCTGACTTCGCAGTGTCGCCATCCGGTGCAGGAGGTCCGCCTGCAGCGCCGCCCCCTCCTGGGCTCGCATGGCGACGAAACCAGCCAATGCCTCGCCCAGCGCCGCCAGCAAAACGGGACGCCCCGCGTCAGCCGTCGGCCGCTGCTGCGGCTGCCGCTCATCGCTGGCGATGCGCCACAGGAGTTCGGTCGTCACCTGAAACGGAATCCCCCGCCGTTCTGCCAGCGCCTTGAGTCGATCGAGGGTCTGGGCGACCCCCTCGTCGCTCCACGCGGCATCGGTGCCGCCCTTTTCTCCGGTCAGTTCCACGTCGACGTGCACCTTGCCGCGGACCACCGACCGGCGGACCTCGGCGGTCACCTCCGATTCGAGCCCGCCTTCCCACTCGCGCGGAAGCCGGACGGTAAGGTCCAGGCTCTTCCGGTTAACCGAGCTCACCTGCACCGTGAGCGTGAATTCACCGAGCGCCGTCGCCGCCCTTCCATATCCGGTCATGCTTTTCATAGAATAAGACCCAAGTTCCAATTTCCAATATCCAGGAAAATTCGAGCCATCAACCGCCCTTTTTCCGAGCGATTGCGTTGAAAATGAGCATCAACTCGTGGGCCTCCTGCGCCAAGGCATCGCGATCGGATGCCAGTCGCTGCTCTTTGCCGGTGTCAAGCAAACGCAGCCAGAGCCTGCTCTCCTTCGCCTCTTTGCGACTGATCTTGATTCGGAACACGAAATCCTTGTCGCTCAGTGCCTCATCGGCCTCGATGTAATTTGCCGCCACTGAGCCGGAGGATCTCACCAGTTGTTTGACATCCTCGAAGTTGCAGACGGTCCTGGGCAATGAACGCACAAAGACCCGCACCGCAGCTGCGAATTCGCTCGTACGATCTTCCAGACCCCTGGGTTTCCCCTCATTCGGCATTCCTTGGGACTTGAGCGTTCAAGTCTGCTTTTTCAGCATTCGTTCCACCTGTTGCACATCCTTGTCTCCCCGGCCGGATAGGTTGACCACGATCACCCGATCCGGGCCGAGCTCCCGCGCCCGCTTCATGGCGTAGGCGAGCGCATGGGTCGATTCCAAGGCCGGAATGATGCCCTCGAGGCGCGAGCACAGCCGGAAGACTTCGAGCACTTCGTCGTCCGTGGCATACTCAAACTCGATGCGTCCGCGGTCCCGGTAGAAAGCGTGCTCCGGACCCACCGCCGCATAGTCGAGACCGGCGCTCACGGAATGGGTCTGATCGATCTGCCCGTCGGCATTTTGCAGCAGGAAAGTCTTGCAGCCCTGCAGCACGCCCAGCCTTCCCCCGGCAAAGCGCGCGGCGTGCTCTCCGGGACGGATGCCCCGTCCGCCCGCTTCGACGCCCACCAGACGGACCGCCAGGTCCTCCAGAAACTCGAAAAACAATCCGATCGCATTACTGCCGCCGCCCACGCACGAGATGAGTTCGTCGGGCAGCCGCTTCTCCTGCGCGAGAATCTGCTCGCGCGCCTCCAGGCCGATCACCCGGTGAAAATCCCGCACCATCATCGGATACGGATGCGCGCCATAAGCCGTGCCGAGAATGTAGTGCGTCGTGCGCACGTTGGTCACCCAGTCGCGCATCGCCTCGTTGATCGCCTCCTTCAGCGTCTTCTGTCCCGCTTCGACGCCGCGCACCTCGGCGCCCATCAGACGCATGCGGAAGACATTCAGCGCCTGTCGCTCCATGTCGACCGCGCCCATGTAGATGACGCACTCGAATCCGAATTTCGCGCACACCGCCGCCGTGGCGACGCCATGCTGTCCCGCGCCGGTCTCGGCGATGATGCGCCGCTTGCCCATCCGGCGCGCAAGGAGCGCCTGACCGAGCGCGTTGTTGATCTTGTGAGCGCCGGTGTGGAGCAGATCCTCGCGCTTCAGATAAATCCTGGCGCCGCCACAATGCCGCGTCAGTTGCTCCGCGAAATAGAGCGGCGTGGGCCGGCCGGCGTAGTCGCGCAATTGCTGTCGCAGTTCGGTCTGGAACGCCGGATCCGCCTTGGACGCCGCGTAGGCCGCGCCGAGTTCCTCCGGCGCGGTCATCAGCGTCTCCGGCACAAACACTCCGCCATAGGGGCCGAAGTGGCCCGCCGCATCCGGCAGGGAGAAACGGTCCAGCGGTTCGGCGGTCTTGGCGGCGGCACCCATGGGATGGACAACGTGGCTTCTGCCTCGCCTCCAGGCAACGGCGAACTTGCGCCCGGCTGGAACAGCTGAGCCGTAGCTCATGCACAGGAGGACGCCGACCGAACACTTACCATGATCCAATCGTTCTACAGGAGGCAACGGAGGCAACCGAGAGCGATCCGGCGATTGGCATCCGTGAAATCCGTGTGATCCATGGTTAAAATGGATCGAGGTAGGGAGAGCCCGGAAACGGAATCTCCTCGCGCAAAGCCGCGAAGCCGCGAAGCAGAAAGGACCGTTCTCTGTGCGCTCCGTGAAAAACCGGGGCCTGGTGTCGAGAGACTGTTTGCTGGCAACGTGCCGTCCGGGCCAAGTACTTTCTCCATCGCCAGCACCGTCTGCCAGCCAAGTACCGCGAAAAGCCCGATGGCGGGCTGCTCCACAAGCCGGTCTTCGATATAGGCGTGGGGAGACATGGTTCAGGCCTCGATGCCCAGGTCCAGCTGATGTTCGAAAGGCGGCGCGAAGACGCCCACAATCACCCAAGGATTCGGCGCGACGCTATGGAACTGCTGCGTTGTGCCCAGAAAGAAGTGCAGATCCCGTTGACCGAATTCGTGCAGGTATTTCGTCTTCACTTTCTCAAGAGCCGCTTGCTCATCGTTCCATCGGTTGAAGCAATTCCAGTAAAGTTGGCCACACTCCCAGTCGAGCACCTGCATGGTGCTCTTTCTTCCAACCGCATCTTCGAACTGGTACGAAAACGCAAAGGGGAGTTTTGGAATCAGCCTGAATGTCTGCCGCCACGTGTCTTCTGCAAAGATCTCCATCTGGCTGGTGCGCTCGCGCATCACCGCCACCCTATCCGCGTCCCACTCTCGCTCATCATCTTCCCAGATGAACCCCCAGATCCGCGCCGGCTTGAATACGGCGAGCGAATTCTTGTTTTGTTTTGCAGCTTCGATCAACGGATCGAGCTTATCGTATACGTTCGCCGTATTGAGCAACAACTTGCGCCGCTCCCGCCAATTGTCGTCGGTTCCCATATGGCCAACCGGAACCAGTTGCGCAAAATCGGTCGGATGATGCGTTTCGGGCCGCGGGTCGGCATGCCCCTTGGCAAAGTCGGCTTCAATCCAGTCGAATTTCCGGTACTGTTCCGTATCCTCCAGCCTCCGGAACAGCACCGGGTAGATGCGCATCCACGATCCATCTTCCCGCACGCCTGCCGTGCAAACCGTCTCGCCATATTTCCGCGAGAGCGTCGGGTAGGTTTTAACCGTAATAAGTACGCGTTCGCGGGGCATCGGGGTGGACGGACCGCCGCGATACAAAGAATAAATTGTCGAAAACGCAAGATTACCAGCTGCCCGTTCCGCTCTTTCTCAAAGGTGGATCGGGCTAAACGCTCTCCCGCCGATTTCAGCCAATGCTTCAGCCACGCAATGGCGGTGGCATTGGCATGGCTGCGCCTCATAGCACGTCAGCGCCACACGATAACCGTCCTGCTCGATCCACTGGCGGATCTTCGCTAACGCCACTTCCTGCTTCGGCAGGCTGTCCCGTTCGTATCCGGCAAACAGCGCGTCATAGTCGGCCTGGGTTCTCAGCTCGCGCCGGTCCTCGGACGCGATGCCCAGCTCCGGCAGATGCTCGTAACGAATGCCGACGCCCTCGCAGGCTTTGCCGAGCGTGCTCTTGGAAAAACCATACTTCCGACTCAACGGGTTCCGCCGTACGTCGCACAGCAGCGTTACGGACTCCCGCAGCAATTGGTTCAGGTACCGCTCCAGCGTCTTTCCCTCGTAGCCGATGGTGACCAGGCCCGGCTTGAGGCGGGCGGGACGGGCGGCGGCCACCTTGGCGCGGTCGGCGGCCCCGAGAAGCACGCGCTCCACGATCTCGCTGCGCGTGGCATAATAAGGATGCCGCCGGTAGACTTCGGCGATCAAGGCGTCGCCCCGAAGGCGCGAATACTGCCGTGCAAACTGCGCTGCCTTGGGAAGCCGCTGGCTCTCCTGTTGTGCGGATACGCGCCCGACCGCGGACAGTACCCAGTGTTGATCGTCCGCCTCCAAAAGGCCGCGTTCGATCAACCGTCGCTTGTCGGCATAGGAAGTGAAGGAAAAGCAGCCGAATTTGTACGGCACGAAGTCGTAGCTCGGCGCAGCTTCCCACTCCTGTGTGAAAAGGAGCAGCAGCTTCTGAAAATCCGTATGCGCCACCGGCTCGGCCAGGGCATCGAGCAAGGCAAGCAACAGACGCTGGCGTTCGAAAAGCATGCTTGAAGCTAGACCACGAGCCACGGCATCTGCAATCAACCATTCAGCCTCGCAACCGGACCCTGCGCTCATGCGAGAGACGAAAGATTGAGCCGCACCGGTCGGAGACAGGGCCGCCGGGACGGCCCGTCATTTCCCAATGTCTCCCGATCAGGACGACCTGAACGCGCTGCCGCCGGTCAACTGGAATCCAGCGCCGTAATCCGCCGGACCGCTCCGTCGTATTGCTCACCATTGCGACAGATCTCGATAAGAAGCCGGATTCCCCCGCCCCGGCCATCCGGCAGGCTGTCTGTCTTGAACGCAAGTCACGACGAGCATCCCCCCGGATATCACCTTCCGCAACTGGACCCCTTCCAACTGCTTCGGGCGATCCGGTACTTTCGGCTAAACCGTGCCACCAAGGTATCGGAATCGGAGGAGATTGGCGTGGGCGCCGGCGCTGGTACTATCGTTTTCTCGGCCGACGGTTTCCAGGCAGGCATCGAGGCGTTTGTGATGGAGCCCGGTCTCATGTTCGTGCCGCGAGCGTATTTCGACCGGTTGCTGCGCAGATTCAAGGAGGAGCGATTGACGTTGCAGGCGTCGCCGGAGGGATTTCAAATTGGTCACTATCCCGCCGAGTGCCCCTCCCAAGAACGCGACGAGGGCGTCGCGTCTCCAGGATCCATTTGTCACCGCCGGCGGGTGACTATCTCGACGATGCTCGATAGGGACGCCCCCCTCCAGCAAACAGGCAATAAGAAGGCATTTGTGGCGGGCTGCACAGCATGGAACTTGGCCGACGTCGCATCGCCTGGTTTTCTGGTGACACCACCCGGAGGCACCTGTCAGCGTCGCCCGCCATGCGGTCCCTCGACGCTCCACGGCACGTCCACCCCAGTGTCTTCATGTTCCTCATCCTGCCGTTCGGGGTGATGGCGGGTTACGTGCAGGTCGCTCTCGCCTATCTGTTCTCCCAGGCCGGAATCCCGATCGAGCAGGTGGCGGCGCTGATCGCCGCCGGAATCCTGCCCCACACCATCAAGTTCGCCTGGGCGCCGCTGGTGGACTCGACGCTCACCCGCAAAGGCTGGTACTGATCGCCAGCGTGGTGAGTGCCGCCGGGATCCTTGCGACGGCCCTCTTTCCCATCAAGGCATCCAGCCTGCCCATGTTGACGGTCGTCGTTCTGGTCTCGAACTTCGCCGTGACCTTTCTCGGCATGGCCACCGACAGCCTGATGGCCTATGACACGCCGCCTGAGCTGAAAGGCCGCGCGGGGGGCTGGTTCCAGGCAGGCAATCTCGGAGGCTCGGGCATCGGCGGCGGGGCCGGGCTGTGGCTGGTGCAGCGACTCCCAGCGCCATGGATGACGGGGGCGCTCCTCGCCGGAGCCTGCCTTCTCTGCTGCCTGGCGCTCCCCTTTCTGCCGGAACCGGTCTCCACCATCCGGGATTCCACCATCCTCAAGACGTTTGCCAACGTGTTCAAGGATCTCTGGCAAGTCGCGAAGGCCCGGATGGGGTTCCTCGCCCTGTTTCTGTGTTTTCTGCCGATCGGCTCCGGCGCCGCCTCCAATCTGTGGTCAGCTGTGGCCAATGATTGGCGCGCCTCGGCTGACACGGTGGCGCTTGTGACCGGGGTGCTGGGTGGGATCTTGATGGCGGCCGGTTGCCTGGTCGGCGGCTGGATTTGCGATCGGATGGACCGCAAGGCGGCCTATGTGCTCTACGGAGTGCTGCAGGCCTCCTCCGCGATCGGCATGGCCCTGGCCCCGCGCACCGAGCCGATGTTCATCTTCTGGACGTGCCTGTACGCCGTGATCACCGGCCTGACCTACGCCGGCTTCACGGCCTTCGTCCTCGAGGCAATGGGCACGGGCGCGGCCGCCACCAAATACAATGTCTTTGCCTCGCTCTCGAACGTGCCGATCTCCTATATGACGACGCTCGACGGCTGGGCTTACACGCGCTGGGGCGCGCACGGAATGTTGAACGCGGAGGCGGCTCTTGGCCTGCTTGGCATGGTGCTGTTCCTCGCGCTGCTGGCGGCGGTGAACCGATTCAAACCAGCGGCCGCTTGACGCGATCAGACGGAGGCGGCGGGGTGCGGCGACCCCGCCCTACAACACAGGTCTGGGGCTGACCTCACACCCGCTTGACCGTCACCAACGTCAGGTCATCGCGATGGTGATCCTGACCCGAAAAGCGCCGGACGTGATCGACAATGCCGTCGGTAATCTCACTGGCGCTTCGACTCCGGAGCATCCGCAGCGTATCGGCGAGGCGACTGCCGGAAAACTCCTTTTCCTCATCGTTGGCCGCCTCGGTTACGCCATCCGTGTACAACACCAACGAATCGCCCGCCACGAACGGGATCGTCCGGTCGGCAATGACCCGATCGAACATCGCGGGATCGACCATCCCGACCGACATTCCCTCCGAGCCTACGAATTCGCTCAATGGCTGACCGGACACCGGGTCGCGCCGCGAAATCAGCGGCAGCTCGTGGCCGGCCCGGGCAAAGGTCACCGTGTTCGTCGCCACATCGACCACCGCATAGATGATCGTAATGAACATCCCGCGACAGCCCTCCCCCGCCATGGCGCGGTTGACCTCGCCCAGCACCACCGCCGGGGAGTCGTGACGCGACGCGATCTGTTGCAGGTTGGTCCGGCAGATCGCCATGAGCAGCGAGGCGGGGATTCCTTTGCCGGACACATCGGCGACCGCGATGCCGAGCCGCGTCGGCGACAGCAGAAAAAAATCATAGAAATCCCCGCCGACCTTCTGCGTCGGCACATACTGCGCGGCCACATCGAGCCCGGCCACTTGCGGCGTGGAGTCGGGCAGCAGCATTTGCTGGATGCTGCTGGCGAGGGCCAGGTCAAGATCCAGCTGTTTCTTCTCAATCTGGAAATGGAGGGACGCGAGATTGTGAACCGCCAGCCCGGCCTGCGCCGCCAGGGACATCACCAGCGAGAAATCGGCCGCCGTGAACGGCAGGCCGTCCGCCGGATTGGTCACGGCGAGGACGCCGATCGTCCGATCCTGAAACCGGATCGGCGCGGCGATGACGGATTGGACGACCAGCGCCGGATCATCGTGTTTGACGATCCGTGGGTCGGCCACGGCGTCAGCAATCAGGACGCCTTCGCCCGTGCGCGCGACCTGCCCGACGACGCCCTCGCTCAGGTCAAACACTTCCGATTTTAAGACCTGTTCGATAAAACGGGCCCGGGTGGTGAGCTTGGCCTTCGCTTGCGGTGGCAGGGGCCGATGCGGCGGGAACAGGCCCTCGACCGCCACGCCCTGCATCTTGTTGTCGGATCGTTTCTCAAAGATGCAGGCGCTCAGCGCCCCGGTGCACAGGATGGCGGCGTGGACAATGCGTTGAAACAAATCCTCGCGCGACAGGCCTTCACCCAGCGCCTGCACCATGTGATGCATGAAATCCACCACGAGTTGCTTTTCCTGGGCCAGGACCAACTTCTCCTCTTCCCTCCGGTCCGCCCGGGCGCGCGCTTGTACGCCGAGCCAGAAAAGGGCCAGCGCGCCCGACGCCGCTCCGAACAGGAAGAAGAACATGGCAGGATTCTTGGACAAGCGGCCGCCGGGTCGAGTTTCAAAATCGCCGCCCGAAGCCCGCGGCTACTTCTGATCGACGCGATTGCGCAAGACCGCCAGCACGTCCTGGAACTTGCCCTGATTCGTGGGATCGGCCGCCACGAGATTCTCGTGCGCCTCCAGAACCAGACGGGCGCCCTCCAGTTCGCCGAGCTCGCGGCTCCCGTTCAAAGGCGCGGTCCCCTGACCGAACTCCATCGGGAAATCGCCTGCATCGACCGTCAGCAACCGATGCAGCCCAAGGTTGCGCAACAACTCCAGATTGCGCCGCCCCACCCGGCAGAGCACCAGACTGCCTGGCGGAGCCTGCCGGCGCAATTCCAGCGCGGCGCCGGCGAGCACGCCGAGGAACGTGCTGTCCATGCTCGCGCAGCCGGCAAAATCCAAAACGAACCGCATCTTGCCCTGGCTGATCATCTGGACAAAAAAATTATGCAATGACGCGCTGTTCGCCACACACGCCCGCCCTTGGATGCGGACGATCACGGGATCGCAATACGCGTCGACCAGATAAACCGTTTTGTTGGCTGCGTCAGACATGTTCCAAAAAAGATCGAATCGGACCCGGCTCGCGGCGAGGCAGTCCGGTCTTCAAACCGGATTACCCTCCCCTCACGCGTTCCTCCATCCACTATACTCAGTTTTTTGCGATTAGCTGTCGCAAAACGTATGCCAATATCCCCCCGTGTTGATAATATGCGACCTCGATCGGGGTATCGATCCGGCACCGGACGGGGATTGCCTCGCTCGTGCCGTTCCGGCGCGAGATTTGCAGGGTGACATCCTGCCGCGGAACAAGGTCTCGATCCAGACCCAGGATCGAATAGGTTTCGGTGCCGTCGAGTTTCAGCGTCTGGGCGTTCGTGCCCTCCCTGAACTGCAGCGGCAACACCCCCATACCAACGAGATTGGAGCGGTGGATGCGTTCGAAGCTCGCGGCCACCACGGCTTTAACCCCGAGCAGACTGGTGCCTTTGGCCGCCCAATCGCGCGACGAACCGGTGCCATATTCCTGGCCGGCGATGACGACCAGAGGGACACCATCCGCCTGGTAGCGCATGGCTGCATCGTAAATCGGCATCTTCTCCCCGGTTGCGCGATCACCCGCGGCGCGGTCGAAATAGAGCGTGCCCCCCCCCTCTTCCCCCCCGAGCATGAGATTCTTGATCCGCACGTTCGCGAACGTGCCGCGCGTCATCACCTGATCGTTGCCGCGGCGCGAGCCATAGCTGTTGAAATCCTCGTACGCCACGCCGTGCTCCAACAGGAACCGGCCCGCCGGAGAGCCCTTCTGGATCGAACCTGCCGGAGAAATGTGGTCGGTGGTAACCGAATCGCCGAAAACACCGAGCGGGCGGGCGCCTCTGATGGGAACGATCGGCGCCGGTTGCAGCGGGAAACCCGTGAAAAACGGCGGCTCCTGGATATAGGTTGATGCCGCCTCCCAGGCGTAGACATCGCCGGCGGCCGTGGAAATCTCGTTCCACTTGGGATTCTGCGCCGCGAAGTTCCGGTATAGCTTGCGAAACACCTCGGGCTTGAGCGCCGATTGCATCGCTTCGCGGATCTCCGCGAGCGACGGCCAGAGGTCGGCGAGGTAGACCGGCGTGCCGTCCTTCGCCCGCCCGAGCGGTTCACAGCTCAGATCGAGGTCGACCCGGCCGGCGAGCGCAAAGGCCACGACGAGCGGCGGCGACATGAGGAAATTCGCCTTCACCGCCGGATGCACCCGCGCCTCGAAGTTGCGGTTGCCCGACAGCACCGAGGCCGTCACCAGGTCATGCTTGGTCACCGCCTCCTCGATTGCCGGGTCAAGCGGGCCGGAATTGCCGATGCAGGTCGTGCAGCCGTAACCGACGAGATTGAAACCGAGCTTGTTCAGATACGGTTGCAGGCCGGTCTTCTTGAGATAGTCGGTGACGACGCGGCTGCCGGGCGCCAATGAGGCCTTGACCGTCGGATTCACCTTCAAGCCCCTGGCCACCGCGTTCCGTGCCAGCAGGCCCGCCGCGATCATCACGCTTGGATTCGACGTATTGGTGCAGCTCGTGATGGCCGCGATGACCACGGAGCCGGCGCCGACCTGCGCCTTGCGCCCCTTGGCGGTCGTAACCTTGACCGTCCGGTCGAGTTCCGCCCGGGTCTTGCCGAAACCGCCAGCCGCGGCCGGACGCTGGAACGCCTGGAAGAATTCGCGGCGCAGGTTGGGCAGCTCGATGCGGTCCTGGGGCCGTTTCGGGCCTGCCACGCTTGGGACCACCGTGCCGAGGTCCAGCTCGATCTCCTGCGAGTAGTCGATGTCGCCCTTCTGCGGGACACCCCACAAGCCCTGCGCTTGATAATAGTCTTCGTAAAGCCGCACCTGCGCCTCAGGACGGCCGGTGGCACGCAGGTAATTGGCACACTCGGCATCGATCGGGAAAAAGCCCATCGTCGCACCGTACTCCGGCGCCATGTTGCCGATCGTGGCGCGATCCACCACCGGCAGCGACGTCGCGCCGGGCCCAAAGAACTCGACGAATTTGCCGACGACTTTCGCCTGGCGCAGCCGTTGCGTGAGCGTCAGCACCAAGTCCGTGGCCGTGACTCCTTCGCGCAGTGCGCCGGTGAGGTGAACCCCGACGACATCCGGAGTCAGAAAATAGACCGGCTGCCCGAGCATGCCCGCTTCGGCCTCGATTCCTCCCACCCCCCAGCCCACGATGCCCAACCCGTTGATCATCGTCGTGTGCGAATCCGTGCCGACCAGGGTGTCGGGATAGACGACCTCGTTCGCCCCGGTCAGCACCCCCTTGGCGAGAAACTCGAGATTGACTTGATGCACGATGCCGATTCCCGGCGGAACGACCTTGAACGTGTCAAAGGCCTGCATGCCCCATTTGAGAAACTGGTAGCGCTCGCGGTTGCGCTGGAACTCGATCTCCAAGTTGCGCGCGAACGCGTCGGATGATCCGTTCACGTCGACCTGCACGGAATGGTCCACCACCAGATCCACCGGCACGAGCGGCTCGATGATCTTCGGATTCCTGCCCAGTCGCTGGACCGCCGCCCGCATCGCCGCCAGATCAACCAGCAGCGGCACGCCGGTGAAATCCTGCAACACGATCCGGGCGACCACGAACGGGATCTCCTCGGTGCGCGGGGCATTCGGCTGCCAGGAAGCCAGGGCGCGAATCGCCGGCTCGGCGACCCGCTGGCCATCGCAATTGCGGAGCAGCGACTCCAGCACGAGGCGAAGCGACACCGGCAGCCGGCGTACGCGAGGGAACCCCGCGTCGTCCAGGGCGGGCAGCGAATAGAACGACCTTTCTCCAGCAGCGGTGGAGAACCGGCGGAGAGTGTTGAACGGATTTGGAAGCGACATGCGGCGTGCGGGAAATAACCTGTAGGAGCGAGCTGGCTCGCGATCGATCCATCGCCTGCGAGCAGGCTCCTACAAAAGTTGGTTCAGCCTTTCAAAGCCGCCTGAACCGCGGCGAAATCTGGAAGATCCTTGGGCGTCGCGGTCTGCTCGGAGTATTTGACCACGCCGTCCTTGCCTACGACAAACGCCGCCCGCGCGGACGTCTCGTACATTCCAAGCAGATTCGGGAAAACCACGCCGTAGGCTTTGATCACGGTCTTGTTGAGGTCGGACAGCAGCGGGACCTTGATGCCGCTTTGCTTCGCCCAGGCTTCCTGCGCAAACGGGTTGTCCACACTGATGCCATAGACTTCGGCATCGAGCGCTACATACTGTCCAAGGCCGGAGCTGATGTCGCACATCTCCTGCGTGCAAACTCCCGTGAATGCTGCCGGAAAGAACAGGAGGACGGTCTGTTTCCTGCCAAAACTGTCGCTCAGCTTGACGTCCTTCAGACCATCGGAGGTTTTCGTCTTGAGGGTAAAATCAGGAGCTTTGGAGCCAACGGGTATAGGCATAATAGTTACGATTGAAGGTTGCGGAGGACAGCCGAAGACCGCGGCTGCGAATGTCCACAAAGTCTATGGCCGCGACTGTGGTCGAGACAAACCGTTTTTCCCGTTATAAGCCATCGTTTTGGATATTCAACGGCGGACAGGTTCAGCTTGTCGGATGCGAAGTCCGGCGGGCTGGGGTCGCTACATTCTCGGAAAGGACATCCGGACTCCTCCCGTAGGGGCGCACCTGGCGTGCGCCCGCAACGTCCGGCTTGCGCCTGGGCGGGGGCGAGCTGCGCCTCTGCTATGGAGGAACGCTCGCTGACATCGCCGAAAATGAATCAGTCCTGCCCGACCGACTGCCGGCGGCCACTTTCCCCTTGTCCGTCCTGCCACTCGCCACGATAACCTGCCCGGTCAACATGAACCTCATCGAAGATCTCCAATGGCGCGGACTGATCGCGGATTGCACCGACATCGCCGGCCTCGGCCAGCGGCTCGCCGCCGGGCCGATCACGCTCTATTGCGGCTTCGATCCGACCGGCGATAGTCTCCATGTTGGGCATCTGATGGGCCAGCTCATGTTGCGGCGGTTCCAGCTCGCCGGCCATCACCCGATCCCCCTCGCCGGCGGCGCCACCGGCATGATCGGCGACCCCGGCGGCCGCTCGACCGAACGCAACCTGCTCGGCCGCGAGGAACTGGCGCACAACGTCGAGTGCATTAAGCGCCAGCTCGCTAAATTCATCGACTTTGATTCGACGCAAAACCCGGCGCGACTCGTCGACAACGCTGAATGGACCGCCCCGGTCACCTTCCTCGATTTCCTCCGCGATATCGGCAAGCATTTTTCGGTCAATGTCATGCTGGCAAAAGACAGCGTGCGCTCCAGACTCGAGAGCGACAGCGGCATCAGCTATACGGAATTCAGTTACATGCTGCTGCAGGCACACGATTTTCTGCATCTGCGCAAGACGCACGATTGCGAGCTGCAAGTCGGCGGCACCGATCAGTATGGCAACATCACCGCCGGCGTTGACCTCATCCGGAAAAAACTCGGGGTGGTCGCGTGGGGACTGGTGTTCCCCCTCATCACCGACGCCGCCGGAAAGAAATTCGGCAAGAGTACGGGCGGCGGCTCGGTGTGGCTCGACCCGGCGAAGACGTCTCCTTACCGGTTCTACCAATTCTTCATTAACACCGAGGACAGCATGGT
>Ga0182027_10007131_pt1 | contig 16565 bp, 26 predicted proteins | sample 712E1DmetaG_FD_121300 | JGI IMG/M metagenome (GOLD analysis project Ga0182027, IMG submission 121300) | Permafrost microbial communities from Stordalen Mire, Sweden - 712E1D metaG (Illumina Assembly) | ecosystem: Environmental > Terrestrial > Soil > Wetlands > Permafrost | place: Sweden... | reverse complement strand
TCGGCGGGAACTCCGTCCACGCTGACCAGGTGGCGCACCTTGTGCACCATCCCACGGAGCGCCGGGGTGTCCGGGTGCTCGACGGTCTGGCGGATCCGGTGCAGGCCGAGAGCGGCGACGGTCGCCTTCTGGTCGTGGGCATACCCGATGGCGCTCTTGCGGTAGGTGACCCGCACGAGGGCGGGGCCGGTTTCGATCACCGGCTCACCCGCGGGCTGGGTGGCGGAGGAGCCGCTCATACGGCCTCCGCCGCCGCGGCGGTCTCACCCAGGATCTGGGCGGCGCGCTTGCGCCCGACGATCCGCTCGGGCGGCAGCCCGCGCAGCGCCGACACCTCGGCCAGCGTCCGCATGCTGGCGAGCGCGGCCACCGTGGCCCGGACCACGTTGATCGGGTTATTGCTGCCGAGCGACTTGGTGAGGATGTCATGGATGCCCGCCGCCTCGACGACGGCCCGCATCGCCCCACCCGAGATGACCCCGGTACCGGGCACGGCGGGCCGGAGCATCACCCGGGCGGCCCTGAGCTTGTAACGGAGGTCGTGTGGGATGGTCCTGCCCACCAGGGGCACGGTGATCATGTGCTTCTTGGCGTCCTCGACACCCTTGCGGATGGCGTCCGGCACCTCACCGGCCTTGCCCAGCCCGGCCCCGACGCGACCCTGGCCGTCACCCACGACGACCAGCGCGCTGAAGGAGAAGCGGCGGCCACCCTTGACCACCTTGGCCACCCTGTTCAGCGAGACGATCTTCTCGGTGAGCTCGCTACCACGCTCACCCCCGCGGTCGTCCCGGCGGTCCATGCGCATAGCCATCTCAGAGCTCCAATCCTGCCTTGCGGGCGGCCTCGGCGAGGGCGGCCACGCGGCCGTGATAGAGGTATCCGCCCCGGTCGAAGACGACCTTGGACACCCCGGCGGCCAGGGCGCGGGCGGCGACCAGCTCGCCGACCACCGCGGCCGCTCCGGCGGTCGCCCGGCTGGTCCCGATGCGGCTCACCGCCTCGGGGTCCTGGGTCGAGGCCGCGGCCAGGGTGCGCCCGGCCGTGTCGTCGATCACCTGGGCGGTGATGTGGCGGAGGCTGCGGTAGACGCAGAGGCGCGGTCGCGCCGGTGTACCGGTGACCCGGCGCCGCACCCGCAGGTGACGTCGCGTCCGCGCCGCCTCTCGATCGTGCTTGGTGTACATCCTCGTTCGTCCTCGCCTACTTGCCCTTGCCTGCCTTGCCGGACTTCCCGGCCTTCCGCCGGATCCGCTCCCCCCGGTAGAGGATGCCCTTGCCCTTGTAGGGCTCGGGCTTGCGGAACGAGCGGATCTTGGCGGCCACCTGGCCCACCACCTCTTTGTTGGCCCCGCTCACCACGATCTGGGTCGGTGCCGGGACCTCGATGGTCACCCCGTCGGGGGGTGAGTAGCGGATGGGGTGGGAGTACCCGACCGTCAGGACCAGGTCGGAGCCCTGGCGAGTGGCGCGGAAGCCCACGCCGACCAGGTCGAGGTTGCGGGTGAATCCGGTGCTGACCCCCTCCACCATGTTGGCGATCAGGGTCCGGGTCAGTCCGTGCAGGGACCGATGCACGGCGCTGTCGGTCGGGCGCTTGACCTCGACCACGCCGTCACCGATCACAACGGACATCGCCGGCGGGACCAGTCGCTCCAAGGTACCGCGGGAGCCCGACACGGAGACGTGGGCCCCGGTGGCGACCACCTTGACGCCGGCGGGAAGCGGGATGGGACTGCGGCCGATACGCGACATCAGATCACCACACGAAAGCGACGACTTCGCCGCCGAGCCCGAGGCGCTGGGCCATCTGGCCGGTCATCAATCCCTGGCTGGTGGAGATCACCGCGATCCCGAGACCGCCGAGCACCCGAGGAAGCTCCGACTTGCGGGCGTACACCCGAAGGCCCGGCCGGCTGATGCGACGCAGGCCGCTCAGCGCACGGCCCCGCGGGCTGCGCGCCTTGAAGGTGATGGTGATGATCTCCTGGGGAACCTCCCCGCTCACGGAGTAGTCGGCAATGAAGCCCTCCTCCTTGAGCACGCGCGCGATCTCCACCTTCATCCGGCTGCAGGGAATGACCACGGTCCGGTGGTTGGCCGCATTGGCGTTGCGGACCCGGGTGAGCATGTCTGCGATGGTGTCGCTGATCATGACCTCACCACGAGCTCTTCCTGACCCCGGGGATCTGGCCCATGCTGGCCAGCCCGCGGAAGCAGATGCGGCACATTCCGAACTTGCGCATGTAGGCGCGCGGCCGCCCGCACAGAGCGCACCGGTGGCGCTGCTGCGTGGAGAACCTAGGCGCCCGGAGCGACTTGGCTATCAGTGACTTCTTGGCCATGAGGCACCTCGTCGCGCCGTATCGGTGGATGCCGACGCGCGCGAACTATCAACCAACACTAACTCTTCCGAAATGGCATGCCGAAGTGGGTGAGCAGAGCCCGGCCCTCGTCATCGGTCTTGGCGCTCGAGACAATGCAGATCTCGAGGCCGCGCAGCTTGTCGATCTTGTCGTAGTCGATCTCGGGGAAGACCAGCTGCTCCTTGAGCCCCAGGGTGTAGTTGCCATGGCCGTCGAAGGCCTTGGGGTCGACACCGCGGAAGTCCCGGATGCGGGGCAGGGCGACGTTGATCAGCTTGTCCAGGAAGTACCACATCCGATCGGATCGGAGGGTCACCTTCACCCCGATCGGCATCCCGGCCCGGAGCTTGAAGGCGGCCACCGACTTCCGTGCCCTGATCACGATCGGCGCCTGGCCGGTCATGGTCTTGACGTCGGCGACGGCGGCGTCGATGGCGCGTCCATTCTGGATCGCCTCGCCCAAGCCGATGTTGACGACGATCTTCTCCAGCCTCGGGACCTGCATCGCGTTGGTGTAGCGGAACTCCCGGACCAGCTCGGGGACGACCTGCTCCTGGTACTGGCGGCGGAGGCGCGGGGCCTCGGCGATTGCGACGGCCATCAGCCGGTCACCCGCTCGTAGCGCTCGCCGCACTTGCGGCAGATCATCACGCGAACCCCTTCCTCGGTCACCTGATGGGCGACCCGGGTCTTCTTATCGCAGCGGCTGCAGACGAGTTGAACGTTGCTGTAGGCAATCGGCGCGTTGAAGTCGACAATGCCGCCCTGCACGTTGCCCTGGGTGTTGGCCTTGGTGTGACGCTTCATCAGGTTGACGCCACGGATCACGATCCGCTGGCGCTCGACCTGGACCCGCTCCACGATCCCCCGCTTGCCCTTGTCCTTGCCGGAGATGACCTCCACGGTGTCACCGCTCCGGATGTCGAGGGGACGCATCGCGCCATCAGCCCAGCCCTCGTGCTCCACCTCGACGCGATGGTGCCTGGCGATGGCGGCGCGCCGGTTGGCGACCAAGCCCATCTAGATCACCTCCGGTGCGAGGGACACGATCTTCATGTAGTTTCGCTCCCGCAGCTCGCGCGCGACCGGACCGAAGATGCGAGTGCCCCGAGGGTTGTTCTGGGGGTTGATCAGAACGGCGGCGTTCTCGTCGAAGCGGATCTCGCTGCCGTCCGGCCGGTGAAAGGGCTGGGTGGTGCGGACGATGACGGCGCGAACCACCTCGCCCTTCTTGACCTGCGCGTTGGGCTGGGCAACCTTGACCGTCCCGATGATGACATCGCCGACGGACCCGTACTTCCGGCGGCTACCGCCGAGCACACGAATGCAGAGGAGCTCTCGTGCCCCGCTGTTGTCGGCAACCTTGAGGATGCTCTCCTGCTGGATCACTGCTTACTTCGCCTTCTCAATGATCTCGGAGACCCGCCAGCGCTTCTCCTTGGAGATGGGCCGGGTCTCGGTGATCCGGACCCGGTCGCCCACCGCGCAGGTCCCCTCGGCGTCGTGGACCTTGAGGCGGTGATTGCGGGTGACCACCTTCTTGTACAGACGGTGGGGCTTCTTCTCCTCGACCAGGACGACGACGGTGTTCTGCATCTTGTCGCTGACGACGACACCGTCTCGGACCTTGCGGCGGGTGCGTTCCACAGTCGGCTCGGTCACGGGCTGCTCACTCATCTGTCTGCTCCTCGTCGGGCCCCGTGGCGCCCTCGTCTGCCATCTCGGAGCCGTCGCCGGCTGCCTCCACGCCCTCCGCCACCGCGTCGCCAACCGGCTCCACGGCGGGCTCGGCCTCGGCGACCGGCTCCGCGGTCACGCGGCTCCGGCGAGGACGGCGCGCCTTCGTGGCGGGCTCCGGCTCGGTCACGCCGGCGTCGCTCGGCTCGGCGTTCGCCGCTGCGGCTCCGGTGTCGACCGGCTCCGCGTCCACAACCTCCCCGGCCGGGACCGCCGTCTGGCGCCTGCGGAGCAAGCGGCGCGGACGCGGCTGCTCCTCCGGCTCCTCCTCAACCTCCAGATCAGAGACGAGGTGGTGACCATGGGCCAGCTCGAGCTGGATGGTCATGGTGCGAGCGATCTCCCGCCGGAGCTCGCGCACCTGCCGGTGGTTCTCCACCTGGCCGGCGGCCTGCTGGAAGCGAACCTCGAAGAGACGGCGGCGCTGCTGGCGCAGGTGCTCGTCGAGATCTGCTGTCGTCATCGTGCGGAGAAGATTCACCGCCTCGACCTGCTTGCTCACGCCGTCTCCTCCGCCTCGACCTCGTCCCCCGTGCCCTGCCGGGCGACGAAGCGCGTGGGGATGGGGAGCTTGTGGGCGGCGAGGCGCATCGCCTCGCGGGCGGTCTCCTCGCTGACGCCACTCATCTCAAAGAGGACACGCCCCGGCTTCACCACCGCCGCCCACCCCTCGGGGGCGCCCTTGCCCGATCCCATCCGGGTCTCGGCGGGCTTCTTGGTGTAGGCGTGGTCGGGGAAGATGCGAATCCAGATCTGCCCGCCGCGGCGGACGTGCCGGGTCATGGCGCGTCGGGCCGCCTCGATCTGCCGGCTGGTCATCCAGCATGGCTCGAGCGCCTGGAGCCCGTAGGGGCCGAACGCCAGCGTGTTGCCGCGCTGGGCACTGCCCTGGCGGCGTCCCCGGTGGAGCTTGCGGAACTTTGTCCGCTTCGGCATCAGCACCGTCAGTCCTCCTCAGCCTCGGCCCGGGGCTCGCCGCTCGGGGCCGGCTTCTTGGCCGGGGTGGGACGGCGGCGTGCCGCCGCCTTCTTCACCGGAAGCTTCTCGACCTTGGTATCGGCACCGGGGACGACCCCGAGCTCGGGCAGCTCCTCGTCGAGCTCCGCCTCGGCGACCTCGACATCGGCCTCACCGAGAGCCTCGAGCACGACAACCGCCGCGTCAGCAGCGTCAGGCTGGCTCGCCACGGTGCCGGCCTCGTCTCCGATGGGCACCTCGGCGACCACCGGCGTCACCTCCTCACGGTCGGGGGCCGGAGTCGCAGCCGCCGGCCGCCGCTCACGCTCGGGGGCCGCGGCAGGACGTGCCGCCTCGACCACCTCACGCCCCGGGCCACCGATCATCACCGGCTCGCCGGTGGCGGTCACGTAGTCACCCTTGTAGATCCAGCAGGTAACGCCGATGCGGCCAAAGGTGGTCCTCGCCTCGGCCCGGCCGAAGTCGATGTTGGCGCGGAGGGTGTGGAGGGGCACGCGCCCATCGCGGTCCCACTCACGGCGAGACATCTCAGCGCCACCCAGGCGGCCGCTCACCTCAAGCTTCACGCCCTTGGCGCCGGCTCGCATGCTCCGCATCACGGTCTGCTTGAGAGCGCGCCGGAAAGCGATCCGCTTCTCCAGCTGGGAGGCGACGTTCTCCGCCACCAACCGGGCGTCCAGCTCTGGCACCTTGATCTCGTGGATCGTCACCCGAACCTTCTTTCCGCTGATCCGCTCCAGCTCATCCCGGAGGGCGTCGACGGACGCGCCCTGCTTGCCGATCACGATCCCGGGCTTGGCGGTCTGGATGATCACGGTCAGCTGGTTGGCGCTGCGCTCGGTCTCGATCCGGGCCACGCCGGCGTTGCGCAGACGGCTGCCGATCAGCCGCCGCATCGCCAGGTCCTCGTGGAGGAGCTTCGTGTACTCCTTGTCCGCATACCAGCGGGCATCCCACTGCCGGTAGACCCCGAGGCGGAAGCCGATAGGGTTCACCTTCTGTCCCATCAGTCCTTCTCCTCGTCGTCCTGAGCGGCGTCAGCCTCGGCTTCGCCGGCGTCGGCCTCCGCCGCGCCCGGGTCAAGGGCGTCGGTCTCGGATGTCTCGATCTCGTCGCCGGTCGAGGTCGCGGGGACCTCCAGGGCCTCCTTCTCGGCGGCGGCTGCGGTGGTTGCCTCCTCCTCGGCTGCGGCTGCGGCGGTGGCCGCCTCCTGGGCCCGGCGGAGCTGGGCGGGACGGCGACGGCGGGTGGCCGCCGGCCGAGTGGACCCCTGTCCTCCGGACCGGCCCGGCATCGCGACCACCGAACGGCGCCGGCGGTCCGGCTCCGGCTCCTCGTCGGTGACGTAGCACCGGAGGTGGCTCATGCGCTTGAAGAGGCTCCCGGCCATGCCCCGAGGCTTGGGGATGAAGCGCTTCATGATCCCGGCCTGATCGACGTCGATGCGCTCGACGCGGAGCGAGGAGACGTCCAGGTTGTAGTTGTGCTCCGCGTTGGCAGCAGCCGACTTGATCACCTTGGCCACCTCTTTGGCGGCGTGCCGCGGGGTGAAGCTGAGCACGGCGAGAGCCTCGGCCACGGGCAGGCCGATCACGCTGTCGGCGACCAGCCTCGCCTTGCGGGAGGTGATCCGAACACTCTTGGCGGTGGCGATGACTTTCACTTGAGGGCGGTGCTCCGCTCGGTGTGGTGGCCGTGCCCGCGGTACTTGCGGGTGGCGGCGAACTCGCCGAGCTTGTGCCCGACCATGGTCTCGGTGATGAACACCGGGTTGTGCTTGCGCCCGTCATGGACGGCGATGGTGTGTCCCACCATCTCCGGGAAGATGTCGCTGCGCCGCGACCAGGTCTTGATGACCCGCTTCTCCCTGCTCTGGTTCAGCTTCTGAACCTTGGCAAGCAGGTGATCGTCGCAGAACGGCCCTTTCTTGAGGGAACGGCTCATGGTCTCACTTCTTCCGGCGACGCACGATCATGCGGTCGGTCTTCTTGTTGCGGCGGGTGCGGTAGCCGAGTGCCGGCTTGCCCCATGGGGTCTGTGGGTGCCCACCGGCGCCGCTGCGACCCTCGCCGCCTCCATGCGGGTGGTCGAACGGGTTCATGGCCATGCCGCGCACCGAAGGCCGCCAGCCCCGCCAGCGCGACTTGCCCGCCTTGCCGATGTTCTGGTTCTCGTGATCGGCGTTGCCGACCTGGCCCACGGTGGCGAAGCAGCGAACGTCGATCCGCCGCACCTCCCCGGAGGGCATCCGCACGGTGGCGAAGTCGCCCTCCTTGGCGACCAGCTGGGCCGCGACCCCGGCGCTGCGCACCAGCTGGCCGCCCCGGCCGGGGAGCACCTCGAGGTTGTGGATCGTCGTGCCGAGCGGGATGTTGGAGAGCGGCAGGGCGTTGCCGGGTTTGATCTCGGCGCCGACGCCGGCGCTGATGAGCGTCCCCACGGTCAGCCCCAGGGGGGCGAGGATGTACCGCTTCTCGCCGTCGGCGTAGTGCAGGAGGGCGATCCGCGCGCTCCGGTTGGGGTCGTACTCGATGGCCGCCACCCGGGCGACCACGTCGCGCTTGGTGCGCCGGAAGTCGATCACCCGGTAGAGCTTGGTGTGGCCGCCGCCCCGGTGCCGGACCGTGATCCGGCCGGTGTTGTTGCGACCGCTCGCCTTCTTGAGGTGGACGGTGAGGCTGCGCTCCGGGGTGGTGCTGGTCACCTCCTCGAAGGAGCTGACGGCCATGAACCGTCGGCCAGCGCTGGTCGGCTTGTATTTGTTGACTGGCATCGGTCTATACGCCCTCGAACAGTCCGGGGATCTTCTGCCCGGGAGCCAGCGTCACCACCGCCTTCTTCCAATCGGGGCTCTTCCCGATCAGCCGGGTGCCGCTGCCGCGCCGGTACTGGCGGCTGCGCACCTTGCCGTGGACGGCCATCACGTTGACCGCGGTCACGGTCAGGTTCTGCTCGGGGAAGGCCTCCTCGATAGCCCGGCGAATGTCGATCTTGGTCACGTGGGACGGGCAGGCGAACGTGTACTTGTTGAGCCCGCCCATGACCGCGTACGACTTCTCGCTGGAGATCGGCCGCAGGATGACCTGGTGAAAGGCGCGTCCCTGGGTCATCCCCATGCCTCCGCGATGTGCTCGACGGCATCCCGCGTCATCACCACCGTGTCAGCGGTGAGCAGGTCGCGAACCGAGATGTTGCCGGCCAGGATCACCCGAACCTCGGGGAGGTTCCGGGCGCTCATCTCGAGAGCGTCGTGATGGGAGCCGAGCACCACGAGCACCCGGCGGCCCGCGTCGAGTGCGTGAAGAAATCCGGTCACCACCTTGGTCTTCGGCTCCTCCAGCTCGATCCTGTCGAGGACCGTGATCTGGCTCTCCGCGGCCTTGACGCTCAGCGCGCTGCGCAGGGCAAGACGCCGCTGCTTGCGGGGCATCTGCAGGCTGTGGTCGCGGGGGGTGGGACCGAAAACGACGCCACCTCCGGCGTAGTGAGGTGCCCGGATCGACCCCTGGCGGGCTCGGCCGGTGCCCTTCTGGCGGTACGGCTTGCGTCCACCACCCGACACCTCGGTGCGGGTCTTGCTGTCATGGGTGCCCTGACGGGCGTTGGCAAGCTGTCGGACCAGCGCCTGGTGCATCACCGTGGCATGAGGGATCACCGAAAAAACCGCCTCGGGAAGCTCGAGCTCCCCCTGGGTCTCGCCGGTGAGGTCGACGACCGGAGCGGTGCTCATGAGACCAGAGCTCCGCTGCGCTCGCTGTCGCGCACCAGGACCACGGAGTCGCGATGCCCCGGAACGGCGCCGCGAACCAGCAGCAGGTTGCGCTCGGGGTCAACGCGCACCACCTCGAGTCGGAGGACGGTGGCGCGCGACGCGCCCAGATGGCCGGCCATCTTCAGCCCCTTGAAGACGCGTGCGGCGTCCGTCGAACCGATCGATCCGGCCTGTTTGATGTTGTGCGAGCCGTGACTCACCGGGCCGCGGTGGAAGTTGTGCCGCTTGTGCTGTCCGGCGAAACCCTTGCCCTGGGTGATTCCGGTGACGTCAACCCGCTCCCCGGCCTCAAAGAGCGAGACCGACAGCCGGGTGCCCACGGCGGGGCTGCCCGCATCGCGGACCTCGGCGAGATGGGCGAGCGGCGGCGTCCCGGCACGCTTGAAGTGACCGGCCTCCGGCTTGGTGGTGCGGCGGGGCTTCTTCTCTCCGAAGCCGAGCTGGACCGCGTCGTAGCCGTCGACGCCGGGAGTCTTCACCTGCACGACGTGGCAGGAGTCCGCCTCCAGGACGGTGACCGAGACCACCGTACCCTGCTCGGTGAAGAGCTGGGTCATCCCCAGCTTCCGCGCCAGCAGCCCCTTGCTCATCGCTGGTCACCGAGCTTGATCTCGATGTCCACCCCACTCGGGAGGTTGAGCCGCATCAGGGCGTCGACCACCTTGGGGTTGGGATCGATGATGTCGAGGATCCGCTTGTGGGTGCGCATCTCGAACTGCTCGCGCGAGTCCTTGTCGATGAACGGCGAGCGAATCACCGTCCACTTGCTGATCCTGGTGGGCAAGGGCACCGGCCCGGCGACGTGCGCCCCGGTACGGACCACTGTCTCGACAATCTTCGAGGCGGCCTGATCCAGGACCCGGTGGTCGTAAGCCTTGAGCCGAATGCGAATTTTCTGCGCCATGGCGATGCCGCTGCCTTCTCCCCTACCGCTACTTTTCGATCGAGGTGACGGCGCCGGCGCCGACGGTGTGACCGCCCTCGCGAATGGCGAACCGCATCCCGTCTTCGACGGCGATCGGGGTGATGAGCTCCACCCCCATCTCGACGTTGTCACCCGGCATCACCATCTCGGTGCCCTCGGGCAGAGCGATGCTACCGGTCACGTCCGTGGTCCGGATGTAGAACTGGGGCCGGTACCCGGTGAAGAACGGGGTGTGACGGCCGCCCTCCTCCTTGCTCAAGACATAGACCTGGGCCTTGAACTTGGTATGCGGGTTGATGGAGCCCGGCTTGGCCAGCACCTGGCCACGCTCGACGTCCTCGCGCTTGACACCTCGAATCAGGCAGCCGACGTTCATGCCCGCCTCGCCGCCGCCGTCCAGCTCCTTGTGGAACATCTCGACGCCGGTCACCGTCGTCTTGGTGGTGTCCCGGATGCCGACGATCTCCACCGGCTCGTTGACCTTGATGATCCCGCGGTCGATGCGGCCGGTGACCACGGTGCCGCGACCCTCGATCGAGAAGACGTCCTCGATCGGCATCATGAACGGCTTGTCGGTGGGCCGCTCGGGCAGCGGGATGTAGCTGTCGACGGCCTCCATGAGGGCCATCACCTGGTCACCGGCCTCCTTGTCCCCTTCCAGGGCCTTGAGGGCGGAGACCCGGACCACCGGGACGTCGTTGAAGTCGTACCGGGCGAGCACCTCGCGAATCTCCAGCTCGACCAGCTCGAGCAGCTCCTCGTCGTCAACCTGGTCGACCTTGTTGAGGGCGACCACGATGTAGGGGACGCCGACCTGCCGGGCCAGCACGATGTGCTCCCGGGTCTGGGGCATCGGCCCGTCGGTGGCGGCCACCACGAGGATGGCGCCGTCCATCTGGGCGGCGCCCGTGATCATGTTCTTGATGTAGTCGGCGTGCCCCGGGCAGTCGACGTGGGCGTAGTGGCGAGTCGCGGTCTCGTACTCGACGTGGGCGGTGGCGATGGTGATGCCCCGCGCCTTCTCCTCGGGAGCGTTGTCGATCTGATCGAACGAGACGAACGAGTTAGCGCCCCCGATGCGTTCAGAGAGGGTCTTGGTGATGGCAGCCGTCAACGTCGTCTTCCCATGGTCGATGTGACCGATGGTCCCAACGTTCACGTGGGGCTTGGTACTGGTGTATTTCTTCTTCTTGCCCATGGCCTTCTCAGTTCCTCTGCTGCTCGCGGGTGGTCCTGTGCTGGCTCCCGGTTGGCTTGCTCTGCTTGCGGGTCACGACCTGGCCTTCGCGACGATCTCGTCGGCCAGGCCAGAGGGTAGCTGCTGGTAGTGGTGGAATTCCATGGAGTAGACCGCCCGGCCCTGGGTCATCGAGCGGAGCTCGGTGGCATAGCCGAACATCGCGGCCAGCGGCACCAGAGCATGCACGATTTGGGTCGTCCCGCGCCCTTCCATGCCCAGGATGTGCCCCCGCCGGCCCGAAAGGTCCCCCATAACCTCGCCCATGTACTCCTCTGGCATGGGTACATCGACCTTCATGATCGGCTCCAGGAGCGCCGGCTTGGCCTTGCGCATCCCGTCCTTGAAGCCCATCGAGCCGGCGATCTGGAATGCCTGCTCCGAGGAGTCGACCTCGTGGTAGGAGCCGTCGACCAGGGTGACCTTGATGTCGACGACCGGGCAGCCGGCCAGCACCCCGTTGGCGAGGGCTTCGGTGACCCCCTTCTCGACCGGCTTGATGTACTCCTTGGGGATCGAGCCCCCGACGATCTTGGAGACGAACTCGAATCCCATGCCCGGCTCCTGGGGCCGCAGCTCCAGCTCCACGTGGCCGTACTGACCGTGGCCGCCGGTCTGGCGGACGAACCGCCCGGTGCCGTGGGCCGGGATGGTGATGGTCTCCCGGTAGGCGACCTGGGGCTTGCCGACGCTGGCGTCGACCTTGAACTCGCGAAGCATGCGGTCGACGATGATCTCGAGATGAAGCTCGCCCATCCCTGAGATCACGGTCTGGCCGCTGTCCTCGTCGGTGCGGACCCGGAAGGTGGGGTCCTCGGCCGCGAGCCGTTGGAGGGCCAGGCCCATCTTGTCCTGATCGGCCTTGGTCTTGGGTTCGACGGCGACCGAGATCACCGGCTCCGGGATGACCATCGCCTCCAGCACGATGGGCGAATCCTCGGTGCAGAGCGTGTCGCCGGTGGTCGTCGACTTGAGGCCGATGGCGGCGGCGATGTCGCCGGTCCGGACCTCCTCGATGTCCTCACGGTGGTTGGCGTGCATCTGGAGGATGCGCCCGACCCGTTCGCGCTGCCCCTGGGTGGCGTTGTAGACGTAGGAGCCGCTCTTCAGGGTGCCGCTGTAGACCCGGAAGAAGGTCAGGTTGCCGACAAAGGGGTCGTTGGCGATCTTGAAGGCGATCGCCGCGAAGGGCTCGTCGTCGCTGGCCAGACGGTGGCCGGGCTCGACCTTCCCTGGGACGTGACCCTCGATGGGGGGCACGTCGAGCGGGGACGGAAGGTAGTCGACGACCGCGTCGAGCATCGGCTGGACGCCTCGGTTCTTGAGAGCGGAGCCGCAGAGCACGGGAACCAGCTGGGTCTTGATGGTCCCGATGCGGAGGCCGCGGCGGATGTCGTCCGCGGAGAGCTCCTCGCCCTCCAGGTAGCGGCCGAGCAACTCGTCGTCGGTCTCGGCGACCGCCTCCAGGAGGGTGTGGCGCCACTTGGCCACCTCGGCCTTCATCTCCTCGGGGATCTCACCGCGCTCGCTGGTGGTACCGAGATCGTCGAGGTAGGTGATGGTCGTCAGGTTGACCAGGTCGACCATCCCGACGAAGCTGGACTCGCTGCCGATCGGGAGCTGGACGGGGATCGGGTTGGCCCCCAACCGGTCCTTGATCGACTGCAGGGAGGCGTAGAAATCGGCCCCCATCCGGTCCATCTTGTTGATGAAGCAGATCCGGGGGACCTGGTAGCGGTCCGCCTGGCGCCAGACGGTCTCGGACTGGGGCTCGACCCCGGCCACGGCGTCGAACACCGCCACCGCGCCATCCAGGACCCGAAGGCTGCGCTCCACCTCCATCGTGAAGTCCACATGCCCGGGTGTATCGATAATGTTGATACGGTGGCCGCGCCACTCCGCCGCCGTGGCGGCCGAGGTGATGGTGATCCCGCGCTCCTGCTCCTGGACCATCCAGTCCATGGTGGCGGCACCCTCGTGGACCTCCCCCATCCGGTGGATGCGCCCGGTGTAGAAGAGGACGCGCTCGGTCGTCGTGGTCTTGCCCGCGTCGATGTGGGCCATGATCCCGATGTTCCGGTATCGCTCGAGGGCGACGGCGCGTCCGGCCACTGCAGTGCTCACCAGTTCAGAACCACAGGCTCGATCAGTACCGGAAGTGCGAGAAGGCCTTGTTCGACTCGGCCATCTTGTGGGTGTCTTCCTTCCTCTTGACGGACGCGCCCACCCCGTTGGCGGCGTCCATCAGCTCGGCGGCCAGCCGGTCGGCCATGCTCTTGCCACCCCGGGCCCGGGCATAGCGGATGACCCAGCGGCGGGCAAGTGCCTGGCGCCGGTCGTGACGGATCTCGACAGGCACCTGGTAGGTGGCGCCACCGACCCGCTTGGGCTTGACCTCGATCACCGGGGTCACGTTGCGCATGGCCTGGTCGAAGACATCCAGCGGCTCGCGCCGGCTGGAGCGCCTGACCTTCTCGAAGGCGTCGTAGACGATCCGCTGGGCGGTCGACTTCTTGCCGGCGAGCATCACGGAGTTGATGAACTTCGCGAGCGCGGGGCTGGCGTAGATCGGGTCCGGGAGGATGTTGCGTCGCTGGACGCGAGCTCGACGTGGCATTTCGAATAAATCTCTACTTGGCCGCTTTTTCGCGCTTGGCGCCGTACTTGCTGCGCCCCTGCTTCCGGTTCTTGGTCCCGGCCGTGTCCAGGGTGCCCCGGATGATGTGGTAGCGAACGCCGGGGAGGTCCTTGACGCGGCCGCCCCGGATCAGCACCACGGAGTGCTCCTGGAGGTTGTGCCCGATGCCCGGGATGTACGCGGTCACCTCAGCCTTGCTGGTCAGCCGCACCCGGGCCACCTTCCGGAGCGCCGAGTTTGGCTTCTTGGGGGTGGTGGTGTAGACGCGCACACAGACGCCACGCCTCTGGGGCGAGGCGTGAAGTGCGGGGGCCTTGGTCTTCCGGTTGATCCGGACCCGGCCCTTGCGGACCAGCTGCTGAGTGGTGGGCACAGAACTCCGTTCTGAACTGAACAGCACCCCTTCCGGGGCGCGCATGGACGCAATCTCGCCTGAATGGGCGCGAGGGAGAATCCTACCAGCGCGGAGGCTCCGTCGTCAATTCAGCCGCGAGCTCGGGGGCCCCACCGCGGCGGCGACCCAGCCGTTCAGAGACCCCCGACCGGGGCGCGGCCACCTCACTGGAACCTCGGGTAGGTGCTCATGCCACCGTCGATCACGAGGGTCGTCCCGGTGAGGTAGGCGGCCTCGTCGCTCGCCGCCCACACCACCACCGCCGCGATCTCCTCTGGGCGACCGACGCGGCCGAGGGGTATCTCCGCCTCGACCCGGCGGAGCGTCTGAGGGTCGTCGAGGATCCCCGGGTTGATGGGGGTGGCGATGGCCCCCGGGGCGATCGCCAGCACCCTGATCCCGAGCGGGGCCCACTCCAGGGCGACGGTCTGGGTGAGCAGCTTCAGCCCGCCCTTGGAGGCGCAGTAGTGGGCGTATCCCGGCCAGGGGATGAACTCGTGGACCGAGCTGACGTTGACGATCACCCCCCGGCGCTCAGCGGCCATCAGCTTGCCGGCCTCGCGCATACAGAGGAAGGCGCCGGTGAGATTGGTCCGCAGGATGCGCTCCCAGACCTCGAGGCTCATCTCCAGGGTGGGGGCCCGGCTCTCGATGCCGGCGTTGTTGACCAGGAGGTCGAGCCCGCCGAAGCGCTCGCGACACTCCCCCACCATGCGGACCACGTCCGCCTCGACCCCGACATCCGCCTGGACGGTGCACACGCGCGCCCCGGTCGGGTCGATCCGGGCGGCCACCGCCTCGGCATCGGCCCGCTCGCGGCCCGAGCGGTAGTTGACTGCCACCCGGGCGCCCTCCTCGCCGAGGCGCAGGGCGGTCGCCCGGCCGATTCCGCTCGACGCCCCGGTGACCAGGGCCCGGCGCCCTTCCAGAAGCATGCGGATCCCTCCTCTTCCATATGGTGGCGACGGCACCGCTCCCGGCTGATCCCACATGGTGGCAGCGGCACCGGCCGGCTGGCGGGGCTTCTGCTATCCTCGCCACCTCACCGGATTCATCACGGTGCTCAAGCATCTCGCCCGAGACCGCAGGCGGGGGTAACCCCCTCAATCCCCTGCGCAGGTGGGATCGGCCGTCCGGCCGGCGTCCACGTGACGCCCGCCGTCCGCCGCTCTCACAGGGCGGTTGTGGCGGCCCGCCTGGAGGAGAGACACCGATGCCCAAGGCCACGACCGCCGAGGAGGCGGCCCAGCGCGCAGGCCCCCGCAAGCGCGAGACCGTGGAGAGCCTCGCCAACGAGCTCGGCCGGGCGACCTCGGCGATCGTCACCGACTACCGGGGGCTCACGGTCAAACAGCTCGAGGAGCTGCGCACCCAGTTGCGCGGCCAGGGCATCGACTACCACGTCGTCAAGAACACCCTGGCCCGCAAGGCGGCCCGGGAGGCCGGCATCGGCGATCTCGCCTCGGTCCTGAGCGGCCCCGTCGGCCTGGCCCTGGGGTTCGGCGAGCTCTCCGTTCCGGCCAAGGTCCTGAGCGACTACCGCCGGGTCAACCGCCGGCTGCCCCTCATCGCCGGGTTCGTCGAGGGACAGGTGCTCGACGCCCACGGGGTCCAGACCCTCGCCGAGTTGCCGCCGCGCGATGTCCTGCTGGCTCAGCTCGCGGGCACGATCCAGTCCCCGCTCACCCACCTGGCGGGCGCTCTCGCCAGCATCACCGGCAACCTCGCCGCCACCCTCGACGCGTACCGGGCAAAGCTCGAGGCCGCCTGACCCCGGCGCTCCGCCCGCCTTCCGTATCCGTTCCGATCAATTGAATCAATCCAGGAGATGACCAACATCATGGCAACCAAAGCCATCACCCCCGAGGAATTCGTGGACGCGCTCCCGTCGTGGAGCGTTCTCGACGTCATCAACGCCGTGAAGCTCATGGAGGAGAAGCTCGGCATCAAGGCGGCCGCCGCTGTCGCCGCCGCCCCCGCCGCCGCCGCCGCCGAGGTTGCGGCCCCCGAGGAGCAGACCGAGTTCACCGTGGTCCTGACCGCCATCGGTGATGCCAAGGTCAACGTCATCAAGGCCGTCCGCGAGATCACCGGCCTCGGCCTCAAGGAGTCCAAGGACCTCGTCGACGCCGCCCCCAAGCCCGTCCGCGAGGCCGTGCCCAAGGAAGAGGCCGACCAGGTCAAGGCCAAGCTCGAGGAGGCCGGCGCATCCGCCGAGATCCGCTGAGCTGTCTGGCCGCCGCGCCAATGGCGGCGGGGGAGGCGAACCATCCACGGACCTCGCCAGACCCCGCCGCCGGCGGCCGGCACCTTGGATAGGGCCGAACCGGGTAGACTGGAAGGCCTGGGTATCCTGCTTCGGCGTTCCGAACATCCGCTGGCGCGGGCGCGACACTCCGCGCCCGGGAGCCGGCGGGTTTGGTATGCTGTCAGATTGTGCCCGTCACCGTCGGCGTCCGCGCGTAGCCGCTTGTCAGGGGAACTCTAGCACATGGTCCTTTCTGCTTCCACGCCCTCC
>Ga0182027_10007129_pt1 | contig 16565 bp, 14 predicted proteins | sample 712E1DmetaG_FD_121300 | JGI IMG/M metagenome (GOLD analysis project Ga0182027, IMG submission 121300) | Permafrost microbial communities from Stordalen Mire, Sweden - 712E1D metaG (Illumina Assembly) | ecosystem: Environmental > Terrestrial > Soil > Wetlands > Permafrost | place: Sweden... | reverse complement strand
GGGGCGACAACCGCACCGACGGAATTTGTGGACTCGAATCTCCTCGATTCCCTATCATGGCCCTTGAACCCGGCGAAAATCGGCCTCAAGTTCGCAGGATGACTCGTCCCCCGGACGCCGTCGCCTCCCAGCCCATGACCCGCCGCAGCACGGGATGCTAGCGATAATCCCGCCCGCCAACCATGCCCGCCAGATCGCAGCGTGAACAGGCGCGTGGCATCGGACGACTCGCCCGGTTCCTAATACCGGGACTCCTTTTTGCCTTTGTTTCGGGGTGCGCCACGCTGCACCCGACGGCACCCGCACCGCCTTCTTTCGCCTTCGAACAACCGGAAGCCACGCGCCTTGGGCGGGCGCTGGCCCCCGCTCAACAACGCCACCCCGGCGAATCGGGGTTCGGCATTCTGGAATATGGGCTCGAATCCCTGGTGGCGCGCGCCGCCCTGGCCGACGCCGCAGACCAAACGATCGATGCCCAATACTACATCTACGATTCCGACGAGGCGGGCAGCATTCTCGCGGAACATCTGCTGGAGGCCGCCGATCGCGGAGTCCGCGTGCGTCTGCTGCTCGATGACTATAATCTTGGCAGCGACAGCGATCTGATCGCCCTCTCCGTGCATCCGAAGATCCAGGTCCGGGTCTTCAATCCCACGACCTTCCGGCCGCGGTGGGCCCGGTTCCTCGAATACGCGCTGCACTTCCACCGTGCGACCCGCCGCATGCACAACAAGCTCTTCATCGTCGATAACGAGTTTACCATTCTCGGGGGACGAAATGTCGGCAATGACTATTTCAACGTCCGCGCCAACAGCGTTTTCCGCGACTTCGATGTCCTGATCGCAGGTCCGGTGACCGCCCAGGCGTCTTCCGCCTTTGACCTCTATTGGAACAGCGCCTGGTCAGTCCCGGCCGTGGCTCTGGGCATGCGAACGCGGACGCCCGCGGATCTGGAAAAGCTACGACACAAACTGCAGGCACGGGTTAAGAACGCCGAACGGTTTGACGAAGAATATTCCCAAGGCCACGACCGCTACGTCTCGGACCTCGCCAATGACGGAGAATCGCTCGTCTGGGCGCACGGGGAGATCGTCACCGACCCGCCGCGCAAGATCGCGGATTCTTCGGCCGAGACGCGGCCAGTCGGCCAACGGCTCGACCAGGAACTCGAAGGGGCGAAACAGGAGATTCTCATCGAGGCGGCCTATTTCGTTCCCGGCCAGAATGGGATCGAACTCTTCCAGCAACTGCGCGAGCACGGCGTAACCATCCGCCTGGTCACCAGCGCGCTGGATACGACCGATGTTCCCATGGCGTACTGCGCCTACCAGAAATACCGGCACGATCTCGTTGAAGCGGGGGTGGACTTGTATGAGTACAAGGTCCATCCCGCGCAAGGGCGCCGGGATCGGAAATGGTACCACCTCCGCCCGTCCTACTCCGCCCTGCATTCGAAAGTGCTGGTGGTTGACCGCCAGATCACCTGGATCGGAAGTTTCAACCTGGATCCGCGTTCCTACGATCTCAATACGGAGGTCGCCGTGGTCGTCAACAGCGCGGAGCTGTCCGCCAAACTCTCCGAGAGCATCAATGCCGACCGCCAGCCCACGAGAAGCTGGCGGATCCAGATGCAGCCCGATCCCCGACCCGCGGCCGCCCACCACCGCGGCCCGCCGCCACCGATCGTCACGTGGACGGGCGAGGTCGGCGGCGAGCCGGTCACCCTGTTCCACGAACCGATGAATTTCGCAAAGCGGCTCGAGGTCTTCTTTCTCTCCCGGATTCCCGGCATCGACGATCAACTCTGAGCCAAAAGCTGAGGGAGGAAGGTCACTTGCGACCGATGATCGCCCGCAAGTGGGCTTCCTACACCCCGCGCACCAATCAGTTCGCGAGCGCACGAGGAGAATTGCTACTGCAGACGCGAGGGCAGGCGAAGCAACCGGGAATTCATCTCGGCGATGAGTTTGCCCGTATGCTGGTCGAGGGTGTCATCGCCGGCCTTGATCGTCTTGACGGACAGGAAATTGTCGACCACCGCGCAATAATCGCTGTTCACCATGATGCCGATCAACTCGCCGGTCTTCGCGAACACCAGATCGCCCGCCGTCGGGGTGAATTCGCCGATCAAGTGCTTGATGAGCCGGTTGTCCATGCGGACGTATCGCGGTGTCTGGGAATCGACCTGGAAGGTCACTTCGCCGTAACCGGCGCCGCCGTGACTGACCAGGACCGCCTCGGGAAATTTATATGGATCCAGCGCGGTCTTGTACACCTTCACGCCCAAACGCGCAACCAGATCGGCATCGACCTGGATCACAATCAGGCGCGGGTCAAGGGCTAGAAACTGAAACTCGCTGATGGGCGCCGTCACGGGAGGGCGGCCGAAATCTCCGGCGATCCGTTCCCAATCGACAGGTTTTTCCTCGGTAATGGTCACGGCAAAGGGCGTCTCGCTCGCGTGCAACAGCGCATAGATGGCCTTGCCGTCCGTCACCAGCACCGTCTTGGTTTCCCCCACGTGGTTGCCCGATCCGATCAGGACCTTCCGATAGGCGGAGAGCTTGGCGGTGACGCGGTTGCTGAGGAAGTCGCTGAAAAGGGTATTGGCATTGATCGGCTGATTGGAGCGGATTTCCTGGGCGATCTCGCCCGACTTCTGCGCCAATTGCCCGACCCCGGCCGTCAACTGGTCGGTTTGGGCCATCACCTTCTGCCGTTCCAATCGCTCCGCCTCGACCTGCTGCTTGGCCTCATCGAGATTTGACTGCAGGAGCGACTGCGCCTGCTCCGCGACTTTCACCTTCACATTGAGACCCTCAATGCGCTGCTGGGCCTCGCTCTGCTGTTGGGCCAATGCCGCGATCTGCAGGCGCTGGCGCTCCGCCTCGGCCTGTTTTTCCTCAAGCTGGCGCTGGATCTGCGCGAGGTGCTCCTTCGTGACGCTCGTTTCCTGCGCGGCCGCCGCGACCTGGTTGTTCAATTCGCGGACATTCTGCTGCGTGGTGGTCAGCGCGGACTCGATCTGCGCCCTGGACGCCTGGAGCTGGGCAAGGTTTTGCCCCTTGGACTGGATCTCGGCTTGCGCAGCCTGAAGTTGCGTCGAGGTCTGTTCGCGCACCTTCTGCTCATCGGCCAGCGAAAGGCGCATGAGTTCGACGAGGTCCGAATCGTGCGGCAGCATGTTGCCGGCCATCTCCGGAACCGGCAGTTGTCGCGGATGGGTCGGCTCCGCCTTCTCCCAACGCGTCAGCGCGATGAGATTCAGGAAGAGAAAATCGACGATGATCAATAAGAGCGTCCTGTTCATGACGCAAGCGGCGCGGTCCGTGCAGTCGGGGCAGTCGGGGCGGTCGGGGCCGAAATCTGCTGGGCCTCCATGATGAGCTGCCGTTTATAGCCCCGCACGTGACGGATCTTCACAAAGGCCACGCAGACGATGCCGAAAAGGTTGGATGAGTAGGCGGCCAGCAGGTTCGGCTCGATCACGCCCAACACCTGCAGCACGAGGGCGGTGGCAGTGCCGGTCATGCCGACATACAATCCGCTGTCAAAAAGGTTCTCCTCGTTCTCCATGAGCCGCAGCTTGAGCGCGGGCGGAAGGTTCTGCCGGTCGATTTCACTGATTTTCATCAGGCAGATCAGGTAGATCACGACCTGAAACAACGCGAAGATGCCGATCGAGATGATAGTGGATTTGTCCATGGTGGAGGGATTCGAGGTTGAAGGTGCTGGCGCCGGCGTGGCGGCGTTGCCCAGAACCGGGATAACGAGCTTGACCCGGTATTCCGACGGCGGAGCGGCCCGGAGGAGAAAAGGTTCGGTCGTGATGATGATTACGAAGGCAATGAGCAAGGCGAAGACTCCGCTCTGCACGCGCGGCAGCATCTTGATTACGCCGGCCCGCTGAGCGGCCCGCCGCAGCGGGGCAAACAACCACCGGTCCAAGGCGCGCAAAAGGAGGAAGGCGCCCAGGAAATAGCCGAGGTATTTGGCCACGAGCGCCAGCTTCGGATGCAACAACGGGAACGCCCCAAAATAATCTAGCGGGGCGGTCATCCCCCGGTTGACCGGCACTTGCCGGAGCAACAGTTGTTCCACCGCCCCCTGCCGAAACCCCAGCGCCAACTGGAGGTCGGCGGCGCCAACCTTGCCATAAGCGAGCAAGTATCGCTCCACGCTGTCGGCCGACCCGGTGAACAGCGCCGCCGCATAAAGGAGCGGCAGTTGATCGGGAGCCACTTGCGCCAGATGCGCAAACTCGTTCACCGTCTGGGCATCGTTGGTCAGGCGCAGCAATTCGCCGAGCTGGACCCAGTTGAGCCGGCGTCCGAGAGCCAGCAAGTCAAGGTAGGTCCATTCGAGCTCGCCCAACTGACGAATTCGCAACGCGTCATCGGCCATCCGCTTGATCTCGCGCTGAAGCGAGGGGGAAAGGTGTTCGCCTTGGTAAAGGAGGGCGGTGAGGAGGATGACCGAATCCAGAGGCTGCCCACCGGGCTGGGTCGCCGGCACAAAGCGGGCCATCCGCGTGATCTCGCGCGTCTGCAACACCGCCTGGACGCCCGGCGAGCGGGACTTCGCCAGATAACGGCGCAAAGAATTTCGTGCTTCTTCGGGGATGAAAAACGTCAGCACCGGCGTGCTCCCAGTCCGGCCAGTGTTCTCTTTGAGATTGAACAGCGGGTCGAGAATCGGATCCCAACCGCCCCAGGCGACGAATTCCCGCTGGCGCTCGCCAAACGCCGTCAGGGCGTTCGCTAGTTTCGCCGCGCCGGGGTCCCCGACCTTTTGGGCGGCGGCAAGGACCATCGCCGCCGGACCCGGTTTCTCCGACTCCACCAACTGCAGACCAAAATCCGTCAGTGAAGGCGTGCCACGGCCGGCTTCCCGCAAGAGCGCCGGACTGAGCGATTTCAAATTGACGGGCAGCGTCCACGAACCGACCAACAGGAGCACCCCGGCAAAGATCAGCGTCAACGAGGTTGCTGGAGGCAACCCGGCGCCCGGTGGAGAAGGATCGTTCATGAACGTTTCAAACCTAAACGAACTCTGGAATGATCACAATTTAATTGCGGAGTCGAAATACTGAAGCACCCTAACAATGCCATCGACCCATGTTGCTGCAAATTGTTCATTTCAACGACCCCGTCTTGCGCAAAAAAGGTGAGAAAATCATTCTTTTCGATGCCTCCCTGGCCGAATTGGCGGACAATCTGGTGGAAACCATGCACGCGGCGGGCGGCATCGGACTCGCCGCGCAACAGATTGGCCGGGCAATCCAGATCTGCGTCGTCGACTTGCGGCAGACCGAGGTGGATTACACCTGGCGGCTCGACAGCAAGAAGCCGCCAAAGGAATTGATCATGCCGCTGACGCTGGTAAATCCCTCGCTCACGGCCGAACGCGAGCCCACCACGAAATCCGAGGAAGGCTGCCTGTCGTTCCCGGACATCCGGGGCGACGTTATTCGGCCCGACCAGATCAGCGTGCGGTATCAAGATGTACAGGGCCACGCGCATACTCTGGAATGCACCGGTCTGCTCTCCCGCTGCGTTCAGCATGAAGCGGATCATCTCAACGGGGTGCTTTTCATCGATCGCATGGACAAGTCGACCCTGGCCACGCTCGAACCCGCCTTGAAGGCCCTGAAAAAACAGACGCGCGACGCGAAGAAGAAAATGGTTTGAGGGAAGGCCCGCCGCCCGCTCTCGAGTGTTTCAGAGTCTCAGCTTTTCATCTTTCAGCCCTTTTCCGTCAATGTCTCGTTCCATCTCCACTCGCACGGGCGACGACGGCACCACCGGTCTGCTTTACGGTCAACGCGTGCCCAAGGATCATCCGCAAATCGAAGCGGTGGGCAGCATCGACGAATTCAACGCCGCGCTGGGACTAGCGAAAGCCACCAGTCCCGACGCCAGCCGGAAGGCCACGATCGAGCTGATTCAACACGACCTGGTTGCGCTCATGGGCGAAATCGTCTGCGCGGAATCCGACGCGACGCGCCATGCCGCCTCGAAATTTGCGAAGGTGGGCGAAGCGGAACTCGCACGGGTTGATGCGGCAGTCGCCGCCATCGAGGAAAAGCAGGTGAAACTCGACGGTTGGGCCACCCCGGGGGCCACCGACCACGCCGCCGCACTCGACCTCGCGCGAACCGCCGCCCGGCGGGCGGAGCGCCGGCTCGTCGCCCTCCCCCGCCACGGCAAGACCGTGCGACCGCTCTTGTTACAGTACCTGAACCGGGTCTCCGATCTGCTCTGGCTGATGGCACGGGAAGCGGAGGATCCTGCCGTCAAAGCCCGGCAGGCTCCTGACAAATGGCGTCCGCCATTTGATGGGAAACAGTGATTTCGCCAGAGCGTGGCGGCCTCAGCCGGATCGGTGCGATCGGATGTAGGGTCGCCGCTTGTCGGCGGACCGTTCTCGGATCGCAACGGGGCCCGGCGACAAGCCTCTCGACCCGCCCGGGGCCTTGAGTCGCCCGAACGGCGCTGACGGCGCCGCGCCCTCCAATCGAATACGCCCGCGCTACTTCGCGTCGGCGGGCTTGGGCGCCTCCACCCGGCCGGTCCGCAGGGTCAACCAGCCCAACCCCGCCAGCACCGCGCAGACTGCGACGAACCAGTCGCCGTGTTCAACATAGAAGCTCTGGCGGCCGATCCAGCGGGCGTCGCGCTTGACCGGCAGGCTCTTTACTCCGCGGAAGTAGACGCTGCCGGAATCGTTGAGCATCACACCGCGGATGGCGCCAAATTCGTCGATCCATCCGCTCCACCCGTTGTTGCCACAACGCAGGACGGGGCGGCGGGTCTCGACCGCGCGCAGCACGGAATGCGCGGCGTGCTGGTAGGCCGCGCCGCCTTCGCCGTACCAGGCGTCGTTGGTCGCCACAAAAAGGAAATCGGCGCCGTCGCGCACGTCGGCGCGGGCCAGCGAGGGAAAGATGTCCTCGAAGCAGATCAGCGGGCCGACCGCCAGCGATTCCTTGCGCACCGGGACGAGCAGCGGAGCGGCCGAAAAACCGCGGGCGAAATCATCGCCGACCGGGACGAACTTATTCAGCCAGCCGAACAGAAACCGCAGCGGCACATATTCGCCAAACGGCACCAGATGCCGCTTGGCATAATAGGCGGTCTGCAAGCCCAGATCGGGTGTCACGACCAGCATCCCGTTGTACCAGGCTTCGTCGGGCTGGTCGCGGTGCTCGATCACGATCGACCCGAGGAGCAGCGGCGCCTTGGCGCTGGCCACCAGCGCCTCGACGCGCGCGCGCACCTGCTCGTCGCCGCGCACCGCCCACGGCGTGCTCGCCTCCGGCCACAGGATGAGGTCGGGCTCGTTCGCCGCCGCCACCAGCGTGCCCTTTTCCAGGGTGGCAAAGATGGAGTTCCCTCTCGTCGGATCCCATTTCACCTCCTGGGGAATCGCGGGCTGCACGAAAGCGACATGAGCCAGCGGCACCGAGAACCGAACGCGGTTGAACGCCACTTGCACCTGCACGCTTACGCACACCATCAGCAGGAACAGCGCCAGGAGGAATTCAGGACGTCGCAGACGCCAGCCGGTCTGGCGGTCGTGGAAAAGGCTATGGGCCACGGCTGAGAAACCGATGTTCACCGCAAGCAGCACGAACGACACTCCGCCGGCGCCAGTGAATGCCGCGATCTGCAGCACGCTCGTGCGCTGCCACTGGCTCGCCGCCAGCGGGAGCCACGGGAATCCGCCCAGCAGCCAGGTCCGGGTCCATTCCACGACGACCCATCCGCCGGCGAGCGCCAACACGCTCAGCAACCGCGTGAACGCCGGCCGGCCGGCCATCCGCGGCATCGCCCACCACGCCGCCAGATACCACACGCCCACCCAGGCGCCGACGATCGGACCGATCAGAAAAAGACCGACCCAGGTCACCGGGTGCAACCACCACAGGATGGCCGTCCACGCCACCGCCTGCGCTCCCAACAGCGTGCCGGCGTACCGGGAAAACGACGGGCGGCGATAGGCCCAGAGCATCGCCGGAATTGCAAAAGCGTAGGCGCACTGCGGCGCGCTAAACGGAGGAAACGACGCCACGGTGAGGATGGCGGTCAACGCCCCGACACTCACCGCCCACACCCAGTCGGCATGCCGCTGCCACCACGGCGGCAAGACATCATAGGGATCGGGGGCGCGGGAGATCACTTTAGGGTCGGTTGGCACGGTTGCGATGTGTAGGAGCCTGCTCGCAGGCGATTCTTTGTTCCGAAGGAGCCACCTACAGGCGATCAGAAATATCACACAGGCGACCCTCATCGCTTGCAAGCAAGCTCCTACACGCCGAGCCACTCCGGCGGCGGACGCTCCTCGTCGAGGCGATCGCGGAACCAGACCCAGTCGTCGGAATGACAATGAAACCATGGCCATGATTCGGTGCGCGCACAGAGGCCGGCGCGATAGGGGTTGAGGAAGATGTATAGAAAGACGTCGAGCACGTCGTCTGCTGCACGGAGACGGTGATCGAAGAAACCCCGCTCCCAATATAATCCGGCACCACGTAGGTCAGCCGAGGTTTTGGCCTTCAGGCGCGAGATTGCCTTTCCGAGTGCGAGTTTGGCGCCGAGATCGACCGACAGGTGCAGATGATCCGGCATAACGACGGCACAGCGCACGAGCCACACCTCGTCTTTCTGCGCCGCCTGCATCTCCCTGAGAACTCGTCCCGCGATCCGCGGATCGATCAAACCCACTACCCGAAGATCCGTGCAAACCGTCAGGAAATAGGTGGCGCACGGAGTGGAAACACGCCCTCGGCGAAGCGCCGCATGACCTTTGGCGCGATCCAGTGGCATGGCGATGTAGGAGCCTGCTCGCAGGCGATACTCCTACAAGTAGGTAATTTCCACTATCCGTCGCAAGAACGTACGGCAAACGAAGGGCCACTGGCCAGGTCGCCTGCCAGCAGGCTCCTACACCCGGGCCGGGAATTCATGAGTTTTTCGCGCCCAGCGGAAAACTCATCTCCCGTGGCATTGCTTGTATTTCTTCCCGCTGCCACAGGGACACGGTTCGTTGCGGCCGACCTTCGGTGTCTCACGGCGGACCGTGATCTTGGGCAGCTGCACCTCGCGCTCGGCCGGCCCCGGCACGGGCTCATCGTCCGGCACGGGCATTTCGACGCCGCCGAGGCGGCGGGGCGACGCATTGGGTGGGACGGCGGACGCCGTCGTCGTGCGGGTCGCCGCCACGGCGCCGCCATTCGGCGCCGGCGATTCCGGCCCCTGCAGTCGCGCGCTGCGCGAAAGAATCGACAGCATGTTCTCGAACGCCTGCAGATTGGTGGTCGACCGGAAGAGTCCGGTACAGATCTGCAGGCGCACGTTGTTCATCAACTCCTCGAAATACCGGTAGGCCTCGCCCTTGTATTCCTGCAGCGGATCCTTCTGCCCGTAGCTCCGCAGGCCGATCGAGCGGCGCAATTCTTCCATTTCCGTCAGGTGTTCCTGCCAATGGTGATCGATGGCGTTAATCACCACGTAACGCTCCAGACCGGCCAGCGCCTCCGGCACTTCGACCGATTCCTTGACGGAATAAGACTTCTTGATCCGCTCCACCACGAGCGCGAGCGCGACCTTGCCGTCCTTCCGGTCAAGCTCCGCAATCTTGGGCGCGACGGGAAAATGCAGATTGATCCAGCCGACGAAGCTCTCGACCGCGGCCGGCACCGGCCCCGTCTTGGTGTCAAAGCCGGCGGCCTCCAGGCGCACGGCCAGCTCTTCCTCGACCATGTCGAAGATGATGTCTTTCGGTCGCTCGCTGTGGATGGCGCCGTTGCGGATGCCGTAGATGACCTCGCGCTGTTTGTTGAGCACGTCATCGTATTGCAGCAGGCGTTTGCGGATGGAGAAATTCTGCTGCTCGACCTTCTTCTGGGCGCTCTCGATCCAGCGGTTGAGCCACGGATGCTCCAGCTCCTCGCCCTCCTTCATCGTGCCTTCCATGAGCCGGGAGGCTATGTTGCCCTGAAGGAAAATGCGCAGCAGCTCGTCCTCGAGCGAGAGAAAGAACTTGCTCAGGCCCGGGTCGCCCTGGCGGGCGCAGCGACCGCGCAACTGCCGGTCGATCCGGCGCGACTCATGTCGCTCGGTCCCGATGACGTACAGCCCGCCCGTCACCCGGCTGGCCGGGCTCAACTGGAGCGAACGCGCCGCATCACTGTCCGATTCGACGTTGACCGTCTCGCCGGTCTTCACGTCGGTCAGCGTATAACGGAGCTGGCCTTTCTTCTCGGGATCCGGACTCGCGGCGGACGCGATATCATACATCACGCCTTCGCCCAGCTTGATGTCGGTGCCGCGGCCGGCCATGTTGGTGGCGATGGTCACCGAGCCCCGCTGACCGGCCCGCGAGATGATCTCGGCCTCTTGCTGGTGGAACTTGGCGTTGAGGACGGCATGCGTGATATTCGCCCGGCGCAGCATGCGGCTGAGCACTTCGGACGCCTCGACCGAGACGGTGCCGACCAGGACCGGCTGGCCGCGCGTGTTGGCCAGCTGAATCTCCTTGACCACCGCGTTGAATTTGTCGCGGCGCGTCTTGAAAATGGAGTCGTTCTTGTCGAGCCGAATGCACGGTTTGTTGGTCGGGATGACGACGCAATTAAGGCGATAGATCTCGCTGAACTCAGTGGCCTCGGTCTCGGCGGTGCCGGTCATGCCCGCCAGCTTCTCGTACATGCGGAAATAGTTCTGGATCGTGATCGTCGCATAGGTGCGCGTTTCGCGCTCGATGACCACGTTTTCCTTGGCCTCCACGGCTTGATGCAAGCCATCGGACCAGCGCCGGCCCGGCATGACACGGCCGGTGTTCTCGTCCACAATCATCACCTTGCCTTCCTGGACCACGTACTCGACGTCGCGCTCGTATAGCGAATAGGCCCGCAGAAGCTGGCTGATGGCGTGGATGTCCTCGCTCACGACCTCAAACCGCTGCTGGGACTCGGTTCGGCGTTTCTCCTTTTCCTCCGGCGTCAGATCGTGGTTTTTCTCAAGGTCGCTGAACTCCGTCGCCAGGTCGGGCATCATGAACGCGTCCGGGTCTTCCGGATGGAGCTTGGTCCGCCCGATCTCCGACAAATCCGCCTGATGCTGGCGTTCATCAATGACGTAGAAAAGCTCCTCCTTCAGATGGTAGAGCTCGTCCTTGTTCAAGTCCGAGTTCATCTCCGCATCAAGTTTGTCGAGTCGCTTGCGCCATTCCGGCGTCTCCATGAGCCGCATGAGCTGCTTGTTCTTCGGGTTGCCCATCTTCACCTGCAGCATCTTCCGCAGGGCCGTTTCCCGCTCCTCGGTCGGGGTATTGGGCTTTTCCAGGAGTTCCCGCGCCTCCGTGATGAACTTGTTGCACAGGCGAGTCTGTGCGTTCACGAGGTCCTCGACCGACGGTTTGATCCGGGTGAAGGGCTGCTCGCGCTCGATCGGCGCCGGGCCGGAAATGATCAGGGGCGTCCGGGCCTCGTCGACCAGGATCGAATCAACCTCGTCCACGATGCAGTAGAAATGGTCGCGCTGCACCTGATCTTCCTTGCGCGTGGCCATGCCATTGTCGCGCAGGTAGTCAAAGCCGAACTCCGACGCGGTGCCGTAGGTGATGTCGCGATTGTACATCTCCCGCCGGAGGTCGTTGGGCATGAGCTGCTGGATGCAGCCGACGGTGACGCCCAAAAACTGGTAGATATGACCCATCCACTCGGCGTCGCGGCGGGCCAGATAGTCGTTGGCCGTGACCAACTGGGAGTTGCGGCCGGAAAGGGCGTTCAAATAAAGCGGCAGGGTGGCCACGAGCGTCTTGCCTTCGCCGGTGGCCATTTCGGCGATCTTTCCCTCGTGCAGGGCCATGCCGCCGATCAGCTGGACATCATAATGCACCATATCCCACGTCAGCTCGTGATCGCACACCGTGATCTTGCGGCCATAAAGCCGGCGGGCGGTGCTCTTAACCGCGGCAAAAGCCTCCGGCAACAGCTGGTCAAGGGTCTCACCCGCCTTGAATCGATCGCGAAACTCAGGCGTTTTCGCCTGCAGTTGTTCGTCGCTAAGCGCCTCGTAGGAGTGCTCGATCTCATTGATGCGCACGACAATCGGCCGACACCGGTCGAGAAATATGCGATAATGGCGGCCGGAGAATTTCTTAAGGAGCCAGGAAATCATGAAAAGAGGGTGCAGCTAAGTCGGCGGATAGAGGCTTGGCAAATGGCAAATCCAAGGAGCGGGTAAGCCGGCGCCGTCAGATTTCTGGAGCAAAACCGTCCGGCTCGTACGCGCCCTGCTTACCCAGCAGGCATTTCCCATGCCCACCGCCACCGATCCTGCCCCCACCAGCGCCGCCGAATCATCCCGGCGCCCGAGTGGGATTACCTCGAGCGCGGCCTCGTGCAGCGCATCACCGCGCTCAATCTCTTCCTCCACGACATCCATCACGACCAGCATATCATTCGAGATGGCACCATCCCCGCCGAGTATGTCTTCTCCGCGCGGCACTTCCGGCGCGAGTTTGTCAACTTCCCGGTGCCACGGGACATCTATATCTCCACAATGGTCCGGCCGACCAGCTCAAGGGCACGCAAGCCACCCATGCCTGGGTCGAAGCCTACCTGCCCGGCGGTCGGCTGGCGCGGGGTCGATCCTACCAACCAGCAACCGGTCAACCAGCGCTACGTGAAAGTCGCCATTGGACGAGACTATGCCGACGTTTCACCGCTCCGGGGCTCCTATCGCGGCACCGCCAGCCGAAAACTCAGCGTCGAAGTGCTCGTCACCCGGCTGGACAGCGATGAGGCCAAGGAGGAAGACCCGCCCCTCACACCCGTCCGCGAAAATACGCGATGGTTCGCTTCAAGCCGTCCTCGAGCGCGACGACCGGCTTCCATTTGATGGTGCGGCGGGCCAGGGTGATGTCCGGCCGGCGCTGTTTTGGATCATCGGATGGCAACGGCTTGTGCACGATCTTCGATTTGCCGCCGACCACCTTCACGGTCAGTTCTGCGAGCTGAAGCATCGTGAATTCATCGGGGTTGCCAAGATTGAGCGGACCAACCGTCTCCGTCTGCTTCATGAAGCGGCAGAGCCCTTCAATCAAATCACCGACAAAGCAGAAGGAACGTGTCTGCGTGCCATCGCCATAAACGGTGAGATCCTCGCCGCGCAGCGCCTGGACAATGAAATTGGAGACGACGCGACCGTCGTTGGGCAGCATCCGCGGCCCATAGGTGTTGAAGATGCGTGCGACCCGGATATCGACCCGATTCTCGTGATGGTAATCGAAAAAGAGCGTTTCCGCACAACGTTTGCCTTCATCATAACACGAACGACGGCCGATCGGGTTGACATGCCCCCAGTAGGTTTCCGGTTGGGGATTCACCTGGGGGTCGCCATACACCTCGGAAGTCGACGCCTGAAACACCCGGGCTTTCACGCGTTTGGCGAGACCCAGGCAGTTGATCGCGCCCATAACCGAGGTTTTAACGGTCTTGATCGGGTTGTACTGGTAGTGCGGAGGAGAAGCCGGACAGGCGAGATTGTAGATTTGATCGACTTCCAACTTAAAAGGATCGACCACGTCGTGCCGGAAGAATTCAAACCGCGGATTGGACAGCAAATGGACGATGTTCTCCTTCCGCCCCGTAAACAAATTATCGAGACAGATGACCTCATGACCGTCGCTGATCAGTCGATCACAGAGGTGGCTGCCCAGAAATCCGGCGCCACCGGTTACGAGGATGCGCATGATTTGGAGAGTCGAAAATTGCAGGTCGAAAGTCGAAGGAAAAGTGGGCGCCGGCGACTCCTCTTTACGACGCCCCACCCCTCCTCGCCCGAAAACACGGCGGGGTACGGCGACCCCGCCCTACAAAACGCCCCAAGCATCACGGCTCATCGCCGCGCCGCCACGCCCGCCTCATAACGGCTGATCCACGCCCGATGCCAGGAGCCGAAATCACCGGTCTCGAGGTGCGTCCGCGCCTGCGCGACCAGGTCGAGATAAAAGTGGAGATTGTGGATCGTCAGAAGGGTTCCGGCCAGCATCTCACCGGCGACCGAGAGATGTCGCACGTAGGCCCGGGAAAAATTCCGACAGGTGTAGTTGTCGAGCCCTTCGACGATCGGGCGCGCATCCGTGCGGTACTGCTCGTTCCGGAGGTTCATCGGACCGTCCGGAGTGAACGCCAGGCCGTTGCGGGCGACGCGCGTCGGCAGCACGCAATCGAACATGTCGATGCCCAGCGCGATCATCCGCAGTACCTGCGGCGGGGTGCCGAGCCCCATCGTATACCGTGGTTTGTCGGCCGGCAGGAAGGGCGCCGTGACGGCCACCTGCTTCAGCATTTCCGGTTCGGGTTCGCCCACGCTCACACCGCCGATGGCGTAACCCGGAAAATCGAGCGCCGCCAGGGATTGCGCGGCCTCGCGCCGGAGATCGTCGAACGTTGACCCTTGGACGATGGCAAACACGTGATGCCCCGCCGCCAGAAAGCCGCTTTCCATCGCAGCGTCACGACACGCCGCGGCCCATTGCCGGCTGCGCTCGATCGCGCGGACGCAGACCTCGCGTTCGCACGGCCAAGGCGGGCACTCATCCAGCACCATCGCCACGTCGGAACCCAGGTTCTTCTGGATGGCCATGACCTCTCGCGGGCCGAGGAAGATGGTCGCGCCGTCCAGATGCGATTGAAAAGTGATCCCCTCGTCGCGCACCTGGCGCAACTTGGCCAGGCTGAAGACTTGGAACCCGCCGCTGTCGGTGAGGATCGGGCCGTCCCATCCCATGAATTTATGCAACCCGCCGAGGTCACGGATCAACTCTGAACCCGGCCGCAAATTGAGGTGGTACGTGTTGGCGAGAATGATCTGGGCGCCGATTTCGTGCAGGTGAACCGGTGTGACGGCCTTGACGGTTCCCTGCGTTCCCACCGGCATGAAGATCGGTGTCTCCACCACCCCGTGACGTGTGACCAGCCGCCCGCGGCGCGCGGCGGTGGCGGAGTCGGTTCGCAGAAGCGTGAAATGGTCGGCCATGAAGCGCCGCAGATTCGGCTCCGCTGCCCGCGAAGGCAATCGGTTTTGGCGGCGATCTGGCTGCCGGCGAGAGCCACTTTGCGATTTCTGGTTCCTTGCGTAGGGGCGCAGACTTGCTGCGCCCTTTTCCCAAGAACGCGACAAGATCGCGCCCCTACGATAAAGAAACCTGCGTCAGCAGGGCCGACAATGTACCACGCCCTACGGTACCCAACGCTCCACGCCCGCGTCCGACGTCTCCGCCACGGCAATTCGCTCCCGCAGTTCCGCCCAAACCGGGCGATCGAACCGACCGGATCGGTCGAGCAGCTCGCGCAGGGGCACGAGGACGAATGCCCGCTCCCACAGGCGCGGGTGCGGAAGGATCAAGTCCGGGCCTGCCCGCTTCTCCCCTTCATAAAGCAGGAGATCGAGATCCAACACGCGCGGCCCCCAGCGGATTTCGCGGGAGCGCCGGCGACCCGCCGCGTTTTCGAGCGCGTGCATGACCGAAAGCAGTTGCTCGGGCGTGAGGGTCGTTTCGATTCCCGCGACGAGATTGAGGAACTTCGGCTGGTCCACAACGCCGACCGGAGTCGTTTCGTAGATTGCCGAGGACTCCACTGCCAGAACATCCGAAGTCCGCGCGAGCGCCTCCAGAGCGCCGCGGATCGTCGCCCAACGATCCCCGAGGTTGGCTCCGACTCCGATAAACGCCTGTCGCACGGATTCCGTCATGGATCAACTCGGGTGTTACATTCCGCGGCTGCTGCCGAGGACGAACGTGGCGCCGGTCTCGGACCGGCGATTTCGCCAGTCGCAGACTGGCGCTACGAAAAAGCCCACTTCCACAAAAAACGAGGCAACATCATGGGCACGCACGACGTAATGGACGGACAATCTCATGCCGCTCCGGCCCGCACGCGGCGGATTCGCACCACCAGCCCGGTGCTGACAAAATCGACCGGCGGTTTGGGTTTCACCACCTCGACTCTGACCGCCTGCACCAACGGGAAAACCCGCAGGATCTCCGTTGCCACTGCCTCCGCGAGCGCCTCCACGAGTTTCCGGGGTGGACCTTCCATGACGCTGCGTACGACTTCGCGAACCACCCGGTAATCAACCGTCCGGCTGAGATCGTCGGCGCGGCCGGCCTCGGCCAGCGGCAATTCCAGGTTCACCGTGACTTCGAAATCCTGGCCGCGTGCCGTCTCCTCCGGCAAGATGCCGTGATGAGCGAAGAAATGCAGCCGGGAGAGCGTAAGCGTGTCTGAGGTCATGGTTTCCAGGCAACGCCGGACCTGATCGCATCGGCCATTCGCACGAAACGCAACATCGCGGCCACGTCGTGGACCCGCACCATGGCGCAGCCCTGCTGGATCCCCCAGACGACCGTGGCGCCGGTGCCCTCCAGCCGGTCGTGGGTCGGCGCGTCCAGCACCAGTCCGACCGTCGACTTGCGCGAGGTGCCGAGCAGGACTGGATACCCGAGCGCCACAATCCGATTGAGCTGCTTGAGCACCTCAAGATTGTGTG
>Ga0182027_10007128_pt1 | contig 16570 bp, 13 predicted proteins | sample 712E1DmetaG_FD_121300 | JGI IMG/M metagenome (GOLD analysis project Ga0182027, IMG submission 121300) | Permafrost microbial communities from Stordalen Mire, Sweden - 712E1D metaG (Illumina Assembly) | ecosystem: Environmental > Terrestrial > Soil > Wetlands > Permafrost | place: Sweden... | reverse complement strand
TATCCATGGACATCCCAGTATGTTAATGACGGAGTTCCTAATGTTGGATTTGATCCCACTAAACTTCCTCCCGGTTATCCGGTTAATCCGCAGGGACAAAATGATTTCTTAACTTATCTATCTATATTAATAAAGGATGTTCCGAATAACAGGGGTATGGGTTTCTTTTATTGGGAACCTGCGGATATTTCTGTCCCGACTGTTGGTTCTGCCTGGGAAAATTATTGTGTGTTTGATTTTAATGGTAATGCTTTTAATTCCATCCATGTGTTTCAAAATTCTGACAGTGTGAAAACTGTTAATGTAAAAGTCAGAATAAATACCGCCAGTTTGGGAGATACTCTCAAAACTAACGGTTTTGTTCAACTCAGAGGACAGGTCGTGGGTAAAAGTTCAGGTTTTTTACCCAGCGGTGAACGAATTACCTGGGATCAGAGTTCACAGATTATTATGACTAATGCCGGCGGTGATTATTGGCAGTATCAGTTTAAAATGTATCCCGCTGATCAATTGCAATTTTTATTCTGGGCAGGACATTCTCTTTCCAAACCTACTTATAGAAATCTTGGCTGGGAAAACACTGTTACTCCCTATGACAGCTCATCTGGAAGTTATCGTTTGTTCACCGCTGGCCTATCCGATACTGTTTTGGATCTTCAGTTTTTTAATAGTACCGGCATAAAAACTGACCAGTATTGGACTCCCGTTGTCCATAAAACCGACTCGATAGGTATTCTTTTCAGAGTGAACGTCTTGCCGCTTATGCAGAATAGTTTATTCGATACTTCTAATACAATACCCATTGTTGTTCGGGGTGATTCCGCTGCTTCTTCCGGAATTTTATCATGGTATACTGATAAAAATATCTTAACAAAAGAACCTCTCAGTATAGGGTCCGGCTCATTCTGGTCCGGTGTCGCATATTTCCCTAAAAACAAAATTACCGCTGGCACCCCCGTCCAGTATAAATTTTTTGTAAAGAATAGTAATTTCGGTGGTTGGGAATCAACTATTAGTAACAGGGTGTTTTATTTCCCTGAAAATGATTCCACTTTAATCTGGAAGTTTTTCAATGATAAAAATCCTGTTACATCTGTAAACGATAATTCAGTTGTATATCCGGATAAATTTCAGCTTTACCAGAATTATCCCAATCCCTTTAATCCTGGAACTACAATTAAATATTCAATACCCCGAAGAGTCCTCGTTAAAGTAGGTGTATTTAATATTTTGGGTGAGCTTGTAAAAACTCTGGTTAACGAAACCGAAGAAGCCGGTTTCCATTCAACAAATTGGGATGGCAGAAACGAATCATATAATACCGTTCCTTCCGGTGTATATTTTATTAGGCTTGAAGCTGAAGGCAATAGCCAGACAAGGAAAATTATTCTGTTAAAGTGATAATTAATTAATGTAATGATTTTGGAATCACATGTATCCCTTAAATTATCTTAAATATCTTTGTCTTATTTTCCTGGTTTGTGCTTCAATAGGAACGTCTCAGAATGTTTCAGGTAATCATAAGGATATATTTGTTGATGATAACGGGATCATGAGATGGAAAGAGGATAACACCGAAGTCAGTTTGTTCGGCGTTAACTATACCACACCCTTCGCTTATTCTTATCGTGCTCATAAAAAACTCGGACTCTCTCTTAAAAAATCAATAGATATCGATGTCGCTCAAATGGTCCGGCTTGGTTTGGATGCCTTCCGCGTCCATGTGTGGGACAGGGAGATTTCCGATAAGGATGGAAACATTATCAATAATGAGCACCTGGATTTATTTGATTACCTGTTATCAAAACTCGAAGTGAATAATATAAAGATTATTATTACCCCTATTGCCTGGTGGGGGAACGGCTGGCCGGAACCGGATGAAAAAACAAAAGGCTTTTCTGATTTTTTTTCTAAAAAAGAATTGATAACTAATCAGGAAGCTAGAAGGTCCGAGAGAAATTACCTCAGTCAGTTTGTTAATCATTTTAATCCTTATACTAAAACAACATATAAAAATGATCCTTCGGTTATCGCGATGGAAATCATTAATGAACCGTTCCATCCTGATAACGGGAAAGATGTAACTGACTATATAAATGAGATGGTAAAAGTTATCCGCGATGCCGGTTATTCTAAACCATTATTTTATAATATAAGCCAGAACTGGAATGAAGTTCAGGCGCAGGCTGTCTGCAATGCTGATATTCAGGGTATTTCCTTTCAATGGTATCCTACCGACCTTGTTCACAATAAAATGCTGAATGGTAATTACCTTATAAATGTAAATCACTACTCAATTCCGTCTGACAGCATTGCCGGGTATAATAAAAAAGCAAAAATGGTGTATGAGTTTGAAGCTGCCGATATCGGCAGCTCCTATATGTACCCTGCCATGGCAAGATCCTTCCGCGAAAGCAGTATGCAGTTTGCCACGATGTTTGCTTACGATCCTTCACAAATAGCATGGAGCAACACAGAATACCCGACTCATTTTCTTAATTTATTATACACTCCTTCGAAAGCTATAAGCTTATTTATTGCCTCCGGAGTTTTTCACTCTCTCCCGTTGGGGAAATCTTTTGGCAGTTACCCCGCTAACAATAAGTTCGGAAATTTTCATGTGGACTTTGAGAATGATTTAAGTATAATGAATTCCGATACGTCATTTTATTATTCTAACTCAACAAATGATGTTCCTGTAAATCCTTCCGCCCTTAAACATATTGCCGGGTGCGGAAATTCTTCTTTGGTAAAATATGACGGAACCGGCGCTTATTTTCTCGATAAACTAATAGATGGAGTTTGGAAACTTGAAGTTTATCCCGATGTGTTGTGGCTGAATGATCCGTTTAAACCAACAAGCCTTTCCCGTCAGGTGGCCCGTCTGTATTGGAATCAAAGAAAAATATCATTGTTATTACCCGGTCTTGGGAATAACTTTGCTATTACTCAATTGGATAGCCGGAAAAGAAATTATACAAAAAGCTTAAATTCCGAATGTAGTTTAAAGCCGGGTGTTTATTTGCTCACTCGTAATGATATTGGAAAAGAACGTATAAAAAAATATTCCTCACTTAAAATTAGTTTCCTTAATGGGTTATATACACCTCCCCCAGAAACAATACCGGTTTCAGTTGTTAATTTCACACAACATTATCAGGCTGAATCGGAATTTCGGAATTTCAATTTTAAGATCGCTTCTGAACAAAAAATAACTGATGCAGACTTGTATATTAAACGAATCGGCCGGAGAGGCTTTGCAAAATATCCATTGCATTTTGTGTCTGGTTTTGATTATGCGTTCACTGATTCTTTAAGAAAAATTAACAGTGGGGAAATTCAATTCTGCGTATCATTTAAATTGAATAATAAAGAATATACTTTCCCCGGAGGAATACCCGGCTCACCAGGGAATTGGGATTTTTATAGTGAAGATCTTTGGAATACTGATATTCTGCAGCCCGGTGAACTTATCAGTCTATTGGATGTAACAAGAGACCGGGGAGATTTTGTTTTCCCACACTTTAATCCCCTGATGAGATATAATATTGAATATAAAAATGGCCCTTGGAAAAAAAGTTCTGTTTCTGTTGGAATTACATATTCTAAAAACAATATAATTCCATTCGGGCTTCAGTTGAATGTATCCGGGTTGGTTCACTCACTTAAAAACATAGTTAATGAATACAAATATGTTGTTATCAGAGCCCGCTCAATCAAAGAATCCAATACTACGATCGGATTAAACTTCCTGTCTGAAGAGGGAAAGAATTTTGGTGCTGAAATAGAATTAACAAATGAATGGAAAGACATCGAAGTACCTCTTTCTTCTTTCAAATCCTGCAGTGCCCTGGTTTTACCTGCTTCTTATCCTTCATTCCTGCCTGAAATATGGAATTCAGCAGTTGAGGATAAGAAACCATTCAAAGATGTAAACATGACAGGCTCTATTCAGATAACCTGCGGCAATCAGAATTCAAAATCTTCAGATGAGAAATCTGAAACCGGGTTTGAAATTGAATCGGTCTGGCTTAAAAAATAAATATTAAATGAAAATTTTGTCTGATAAAGGAAATGAATTTACTATAACCTCCGGAGATAACCCTGGCTTTTCGGAAATAATTATAAAGAATAATTCAACAAATGAATTTGTTTCAATTATTCCTGATTCGGGAGGCCGGATAAAAGAGTTGTGGTTGAATAATGGTAAGGAAAATGTTTCTATACTTAAAAAGATTGAAAGTGTAGACTCGGAAGCCAGGGATGATATTTTTACTAATGCAAAACTATCTCCGTTTGCCGGAAGGATTAAGAATGGAAAGTATTCCTTCAACAATAATAATTATATACTGAATTTGAATTATCCTGAAGAAAATAATGCGTGTCATGGTTTCATCTATGATAAAAAATTCAGAGTGGTTGAAGAGGTTGTAAATGAGGAGTATGGTTCCTGTGCCATTGAATATGTTTATGAAAATGAAAACAAGGGATACCCCTTCACATACAGAATCAGTTTAACTTACAAATTGTCAGTTGGCAAAGGATTGACGTGTACAACTAAAGTAATAAATCTTTCTGGTTCGCCAATTCCTTTAAGCGACGGATGGCATCCATATTTCGACCTTGGTGTTTCCATTAATGAATTAAAACTTAGGCTTGATAAGCTTGAACTAATTGATCTCGATTCCGGTAAGATTCCGGATGGAAGGAAACAGGCATATAAAAAATTCAATTCACCGGGAGAATTAGGATCGATACAATTGGACTCTTGTTTTAAATTGAATACTAATGGAAAAGCTGTTACTGAATTAATTTCGGAAAAACGAAATATAAATCTTCAGATATGGCAGGATACAGGATTCGGTAAGTATGATTATCTTGTTATATATATTCCACCCGACAGAAGATCTATCGCGATTGAACCAATAACATCGAACATTAATTCATTCAATAATAAAGAAGGCCTTATACTTCTTAACAAAGATGAAGAATTTGTATCAAGTTTCGGAATGTATATAAAAAAATAGTTGTCATTCCTGTTTCCTTATTGTCATTCTGAACGGAACAAAGTGGAGTGAAGAATCTGTGCTATTCCCCCTTAAGAAAGGGGGGTAGGGGGTTGTTTTTCCTGAAGCCCCCCATTCTCTTCTGCGTTAATTAATTTGTCATTAGGAGGGAAGCGAAGAATCTCTGGTCTACCCGGTCATTCTAAGTGATGCATCTTGTTTGTCATCCCCGCGAAAGCGGGGATCCCATGATCATATTGACTGATTTTAAATACAAATAAATATTATTATGAAAATATTCCTAACTCCTAACCTTGTTTTGATAGTCCTCTTCCTCTCCGTCCTCATCTACCCGGCAAAACCCCAGACTCTCAACACCTCCGGTTCCCGGCAAATCATGCTGTTCAACAATGGCTGGAAATTCCTGCTGGATGATATGACCAATTCTGAAAAAGTTTCATTTGATGACAGTAAGTGGCATGAAGTTAATTTACCTCATGATTGGAGTATTGAAGGGACTTATGACAAAGATGCTCCAACCGGAGGCAGCGGCGGATATCTCCCCGCCGGTATCGGCTGGTACCGGAATCATTTTCAGATCAAGAAGAGCGAATTGCAAAAGAATATCTCAGTTGAATTTGATGGGGTTTATATGAATAGTGATGTCTGGATTAACGGACATCATCTTGGTAACCATCCATACGGGTATACAAGTTTTTATTATGATTTAACTCAGTATTTAATTGAAGGGGAAAATGTTTTAGCTGTCCGGGTAGATAACTCCCGCCAGCCTAATTCCCGGTGGTATTCCGGCTCCGGTATTTATCGGAATGTTTGGTTAATAAAATCAGAACCACTTCATATTTCGCATTGGGGAGTATTTGTGACTACCCCGAAGGTGAGTATGAAATCAGCTGTAATGGAAGTTAAGACCACAATTGAAAATCATTTTAATAATCTAAGGAAAGCTGCTTTAGAGACCATTCTTTTCAATTCCGGGAATAATGAAGTAGCCCGCACCCGGGAGGAGTTTTCATCTCAGCCGGGAAAAAATATTGAATTAAACCAACGGCTTGAAATCAAATCTCCCGAATTATGGTCCATTGAAACACCAAACATGTATAAGCTTCATTCAATTATTTATGACGGGAAAAAGATTATTGATGTAGTAATTACAAATGTCGGTATCCGTAAGATTGATTATGATGTTGATAAGGGATTTTTTCTGAATGGTAAACATGTTAAAATGAACGGCGTTTGTCTGCATCATGATGGTGGGAGTGTTGGCGCCGCAGTGCCTGTTCAGATTTGGAAGTATCGTCTTGAGTTATTAAAAAATATGGGATGTAATGCTATTCGTACTTCTCATAACCCGCCCGCGCCTGAATTCCTCGATCTGTGCGATGAGATGGGCTTCCTGGTAATGGATGAAACCTTTGATCAGTGGGAAATTGGAAAACGTAAATACGGATATCAGGATTATTTTGAGAAGGAGTGGAACCATGACCTTACTTCTATGGTAAAGCGCGACCGCAACCATCCGTCAATAATTCTTTGGAGTGTAGGTAATGAAATTCCTGAACAGAAAACTGCTAACGGTACGCAGTTGCTTAACATGCTTGTAAATGCATGTCATAATCTGGACTCCACCAGACCGGTTACCTCTGCATGTGACAATATTAATGCCGATGGCGGGGCCGCAACTCTGGGATTTCTTAACGGACTTGATATTGTCGGGTACAATTATGTCGACCGGTGGCATGAGCGCAGAGAACTTTATTACGGCCCTGACCGCCTTGCTCATCCAAATTGGAAAATGTTGGGTACTGAAAGTACATCAAACAGCGGCGTCGTCCGGAGTGAATATTCACTGGGGGATGACCCTTTAACAGTTCATCCAAATTATAATTATGATATGATAAACGCTGAACAGCTATGGAAGTTTGTTAGCTCTCATGATTATGTTATCGGTGATTTTATGTGGACAGGCATTGATTATCTGGGCGAGGCAATGTGGCCTGAGAAAAATGGGAATTTTGGAGTTCTTGATCTTTGCGGCTTTCCTAAAGATGGTTATTATTTTTATCAAAGCAGGTGGACGGATAGACCAATGATTCATCTGTTTCCACACTGGAACTGGAAGGGGAGAGAAGGACAGGTAATTCCGGTAATGTGTTATACTAATTGTGATGCCGTTGAACTCTTTCTTAATGGAAAATCATTTGGTGAAAAAAGAATTGAATTTCCAAGGCAGGGTAATTCAAAAGAATGGAATAAATATGATAAACCGGTAGTTAATCCTACAACTGGAGATCTTCATCTTCAATGGGATATTCCTTATGAACCGGGAACTCTAAAAGCAATAGGTAAAAAAGATGGTAAAGTTGTATATACCGAAGAACTTCAGACAACTGGAAAACCTTTTGGCCTGCTCTTAAAACCTGTTAGAGATACTTTAATTTCTGATAGCCGGGATGTTTCAATCATAAATATTGAAATCATCGATTCAATGGGACGTGTAGTGTCTGATGCTGATAACAATATTGAATTTAATATTGAAGGTGAGGGTAAAATTATCGGAGTAGATAATGGAAATCCGGTTGATCATAACTCTTACAAATTAAATAGTCGGAAGGCATTTAATGGATTATGCCAGGCCGTAATTCAATCTACCACAAATCCCGGTAAAATAAAACTAATTGTAAAATCAGAAGGACTTAACGGAGCTTCAGTCGATTTGACTTCCATTAAAAACAATTAAACTGAATTACTATTATTTATTCGCATCACTCTGATTCTGATATTCCAATTGAAATTGGCCAAACATAATCCAGGTTATCTGGAACATTCCATTTATACTTAGAATAAAACTGTTTATCTTTTCGTAATAAATTAGATTTATGTGACATATGAAATTTCTTATTACCAAGCCAGGGTGGCCAGGGAGATTCATTAAAATTAGGATCAAGACGTTTTAGAAAATATTCCAATAATGTGTCATTAAATCCTCTATTTATCCATTCTACGCACATCGCATGGCCATAGAGGGCTAATGCTTGAGTATATCCTTTCCACATTTTACATGCCGGATGATTAATCCAACCTTTACCTTTATTTTCTCCAAGTAAAATCATTAATAATTGTTTAGCCTCAACCCGTTGTTTTCCAAGTCGTCTATAATCTAAACATTTTGCAGTTTTACCAAAATCCGCATAAGGTAAAAATGTTTGCATAATTTTCCTTATAGGTTTAATGCTCAAATTCTTAACATGGGGGAGAAAAACTATCGAATTTAAGAGCTCAATTTTATGTCAGATAAGGTGTCCCTAGTCAAAACCCTATCCGCATTAAAAATAGCTAAATTCCTCTGAAATTAAAAGATTACTTTATTTCTCTTTACCAGGTAAATGTAATAATCAGGCGGATTGAACCACGTTAATTTACGTAAGGCTGCCTAAAATATAATTTCTATCTATTATTTTTTTTGAAATATTTTTATGGAAACTATGTTCCACGGTGAACAAATGAGTCCATATCGGAGAATTTGGAAAAGTTGTTTCGAAAACCGTAAGTTTGACAGAAAGGTTCGGGATAATCAGCTAATTTTTATTGTGGATAGGGTTTTGACTATAGACAGGCACAACTGGATAATACAATAGGTATAGCATGAAACTTCCATCACATACAAATAGTTACTTTACGCTTGGTGCGATCGCAGCCGTTGCTTACATCGTTGCATGTGTTGCGCATGAAGTCATCGGTCATGGCGGTATGTGTCTCGTTGTCGGAGGTCGTGTCACTTTGCTAACCTCCGTATACTTCCGGTGTACGAAAGGAGGGCCACTCACGGATGCCGCGGGACCGCTTATGAACCTCATCTTTGGTATTGTTTGTTGGTCACTAGCACGCACTCGGCCGTTAGCATCCCAATCACGGTTATTCTTCGTCTTGACTATGGCATTCAATCTTTTCTGGGGTGCCGCCTATTTCATCTTCTCTGCCGTCACCAACACAGGAGATTGGGCTTTCGTGATACGTGACCTCTCACTCGAACCCAGTTGGATGTGGCGTCTTTTGATGGGTGTGCTTGGTGTTGTCATATACGTTAGTTCTGCCAGGGCCGTAGCCACACATGTCCAGCCTGGTACGTCTTTGGTTTGGCCCTATCTCTCCGCAGGATTAGTGTCCTGCATTGCGGCGCTTTTCTATTTTGGTCCAGTGTTACCGGCCGTACGAGAAGCGGCGCACTCGAGTTTTGGAGCGAACATTGGTTTGCTGTTCCTTGCATATCGCAGGTCAAAGCAACCATACACCTCACCCTCGCCAGGCCTTGTTGCCCATAACAACGGATGGTTACTCTTTTCTGTGCTGGTCATAATGATTTTTTTTCTTGTACTCGGCAGGGGTTGTGGAGTAGCAGGTCATCTCTAAACCTTCATTATAATGTACTGCCTTAGACAGCCTGTTCCTGTCAAAACTATATTTGTGTGAAAAATAGCAGAAATCAACAGAATCCATTCCTTATCTTTACTGATAAATTCAACAATTAAACTGATCTGATGATTAAACCTATACTATTTGAGAATGACTACTTGTCAGAATCAGTTTTTACTTATTACGACGGATACCCAGTTATATTCGTATGAATGAACAGATAACTGGTCTTTAAGGCAGCGAATACTGAAACCGAATGTCTTGTCATCATGGTTCTCATAAATATTCATATCTTCATCAGAATAAAGGTTAATACTCTTAGCATTGTTTTTCCCATATTCAGAAGAACTCCAAAAATAAGAACTGGAACATATGTCATGGAAGATACCCCTGTAGCACCGGCGTCCGGACATTAATGAAGAAAAACCACTTGTATTATAATCTGGGGTCCATCTACTGAACTGCCCAAGTACTTTTAATGCATTACTATCACGATTAACTTTTGTCGCTAATACCTGAAATTCTGAATAATTCGGTATATGACAACCTTTAGGTGCTAGATTTCTCGGATCATTTACTGCGTACCAATTGTACAATTTCCCATACTTTCTGCCATTTTCGGGATCATTATTATAATAACACCAGGCCCCTGTTTTTAGTGAATCCCATTCTCTTGAATCTTTCACTTCTGGTATGAGATCTCCGTTTTGATAACGGTCAGTATTCAGATTTTCAGGCATCCATTCCTGATCTCCGATTTTAACTATTTTCATAAGGCACGCAATTTTGTTCAATATGAATATTTATATCTTTATTGACTTTCTTTTCTGGGGTCATGTTGTCGGATGATATATCTTTATGGAACATAACTTTGAAAGCAATATATATGATTAATAAAAGGAGAGACATAACAATTGATAAAATTAGAGGAATAATTTCTCCTCGTAAATATGAAATTGCTGAAGTAACAAAAAATGCCGAGCTGTATAACAAATTCTGACTATTCATACAATCACCTAAAGTTGCTAATAATTATTCATCTAATAATACATTTTCATTGTTAAGTAATTATTAAATCAATATTACTAGATTGTTAATAATTTGGGGAAAGAATGGTTTATGTTTTGTGCCGGCATAACTCAGAAGTCTGAACTGTCAATTGGATAAGCGATCATCCCGAGACTAAAGAACGCATTGATTATATCCGTCGAGCAATTTCTAATTTTAGCATATTCTTCTCCTTTCTATATGAACTGCTATTTTTAATACATTCACACGACTTATAAAAACAGGAGAAAAAGCAATCATTATTTATAATTGCCTCTTCTCGCAAGCGAAGGCTTTACTAATACGAGAATAATTTATTTAGGTAAGCCCATTGCATTTTTTGTTTCAACAGAGAAATATTCATTCTTGCTGAATTGCCCCACAGCACCTTCTACAGCATTTTTAACATCATTAACTTCTTTTCCTTCCCAAATGCACACTGCTTTAGAGCCGTCTGAATTCGGTAAAGTCGAATGTATTTTTAATCAGCTGGTAATTTAATTGCTTGTGCGATTTCCCAGAATTTTTTCGGGTTTGAAATCTGATGTTCAACAACGATAAACATAGTAATACTCCTTATTGATTGTTGGACTATAATAGCCTAATTTTTTGTTGATATTTTATCTTGACTCACAGTTGTTAAATGATGTGATTGATTCGGCTAATAATACCGATACAACCCTACCCCAGACTAAAAAACCACTTATTAAGATATTCCTGAAAACTAAATAACTGCACATTTAGCCCGGCATTGCAATCGATTCTCCTTCGGCGTGGTCATTGACACATTTATTATCAATGTAATGTTTTAAGCTTAAAGATATTTAGTAATTTTTAATTGTGTTGAGGGATGTATGATCAGTGATGAAATATATTTTACTTCCCAAAAAGGTAATTGGTTGATGAGTGTAAAAGTTAAAACCATCCCTGATTCCCAGGCAGGTGTTCCTGAAAAACTTTTCTCTGTTGATTCATCAGGCGTTTAGTTGCAAGCCTTCTATACATTTCTTTATACAGTTACAACAGATGGTAAAAATATTGTCGCGGTAAAAGATATGGCATACTCATCCCCCCAAAAGATGATTTTAGTGGAAAACTGGTCTGAAGAACTTAAAGATAATAAGTAATAGTTTAAAGGAAAGTTTAGATATCTCCAATAAAAAATGCGCATAAACCTTTCGATTTTGCGCCAATTTGTTCACACCCAATCAGGCTTGGTTTTATTTTTTCTTACTTATCGCACTTTTCCTATATAGGAAAACCATCAATAGTAGGAAAATGTTGTGAAAACAGCTAAATTTTCAGAAAATGAAGTATTTGATCAGTTCGTACGTGAAAAGCAATTGTACTCTCCCTTAATTCTAAGCGATGTTGTAAGAAACGAATCATCAAATGATAAGGGGATAGATGGATTCATAAAAATAAATTACCTTGGCAAAACCATCTCATTAATTGTCGAAATTAAAAATAGGACAGCCCCACAAATTGTTGAAACCAGCATTGATGCTCTGCTAAAAATAACTAAAAATGAAAAATACAAGAAGTTTGTCCCAACATTAGTTGTACCCTACCTTAATGAAAAAATCGTTAATCGTTTAAGAACATATAACTTTTGTGGTTTGGATTTAAACGGTAATTATTTTATAGGTACGCCTGAATTTGTAGCCATACGTCTTGATAGAAAAAATCAGTACAAAGAATCAACTTATATCAAAGATATATATAGTCGTAATAGTTCACTAGTTGGCAGATATCTTTTGCGGCAAAGCTATACTTATGATAAGGTTTCTGATATTTATGAAGGAATTAAGGAATTAGGTGGAAACTTATCTCTTTCAACAGTTTCAAAAGTATTAACAGGTTTGGAAGAACAGTTAATCATCTCAAAAGAAAATAACAAAATAAAATTACTACAACCTGATAAACTACTGAAAAACTTAAAAGAGAATTATATAGCTCCATCTTTGCAAAGGACTATCAAAGTAAGTTTACCAGATGAAGTGATGCAAGCTAAGAGGATTCTTTTAGACATGTTAGGTACAAATTGGATTTGGGCTGGTGAAAGCTGTGCTGAGTTTTATACAAATACAACTCCTTCTAATTCCTTCACAGTCTTCTCAAAAGGCAGAAACAATCCTGCCCCTCCAGAAGAAGATGTTATAATGCGCTTCTATAATTATACCATCTATATTATACCGTTGGTTGATGAATATGTTTTTTTTGATTCGTCAGATTACAAAGCTTCTAAAATTCAAGCTTATCTTGAACTTTCACAGTTAGATAAGCGAGAGAAAGAAATAGCTCAGGATATTGAAAAGGAGATACTAGATGAATTTAGAAAATAATCTTACAGATTATTCTGCTAATGATTCGCTAATTTCCCCATTAATTGAATTAGCTAAAGAACTAGAGAAATCCGGTATTCCACTTATTCTGGGCGGCGGTCTTAGCTTATATTTATGTACTGTATTGCTAAATAAAAAATACAGTCCTCGTTTCCCTAAAAGAGTTTTACAAAGATCAACAAAAGACATTGATATTTTTCTTACCAACGATTTAATAACGGATCCGGAAAAAATCACGAATATTCGAGATGCACTTAATTCTTTAGGTTACAAACCGGTTACGAATTATTTTCAGTTTTCAAAAAGTAAAGCTGATGGAAGTGGTAAGAATATCGTGGTGGATATACTTTCAGCTCCAGCTTCCGAAAAAGATTTAGATAGAGTAAAAACAAAAGGTTTTCGCATTAAACCGGATGGAATTGAAAAATTTCATGGTTACCTCGTAAAGGAAGCTAGGGATATTAACTTAGGTCTAATTCCTCTAACTGATTTTTCAAATATCAGCCGTAGCATCAGTATATCTAATTTATTTATCCTATCCAGTTTCAATTATATAATTCTTAAACTTCACGCGTTTCGTGATAGGTTAAACGATGAGTCTGTAGACTATGGGCAGCACCATGCATATGATATTTTCGCAACGGTAATATATATGGATCAAACCGATTGGGAAAATGCAGGACAACATTTATCTGCTAACCAAGACTCAGAATACATCCAGTCATCTTGAGAAATTATTAATAAACTCTTTTTAAGTAAAGACGATTTAGGAATCATACGATTACGTGAGAATAAATTGTATCAACGCGATAAAGAAGAGTATGATAAATACTTACAGTATTTTATATCCGATCTCAAGGATTTATTCGCCGTATAGTCTTTCATTTTTAGATTAAAAAGGAGACTCCTATTTCACCTCATTTTATGCCATTTTAAAGCCGCCAACATTTTATAACAAAATATCTACTGCCGCCGCCGCCTCTGCCGCCTTCGGTTTTTGGACGTGCAAAGCTTATACCACCCATTGCAATCAAATCGAATAGTAAATGTATTCATAATCACCCAGAAAGATTAATGATATATATAGTTCCGTGTAAGAAATTGTGGAAAGTTGAAATTTTAGGAAGCGTTATAGTTTATTATTAAAGTTGCGGGAGTAGAAAGTTAGTCAAACTTAGTCAAAAACAGTCAACTTTCGGAAATCCCCAATAAAAAAGGCGCATAAATCTTGCGATTTTGCGCCAAAAAGTGCACCCAACCGGGCTCGAACCGGTGACCTGCTGATTAAGAGTCAGGACGACATTACAAAACGTAAAAAGCCAACCCCGTAAAGCATTAAAATATAACAACTTACAGACTCACAAAAAATAAACTTTTCGCGGTAGGAGAAATGGAAGTAGTTTTACAATTTTATTTATAATAAATTGCTGACATTCGATGAATATTTCCTCAAAACACTAAACCTGGCTCAAGTTTTGGGAGGACTTATAACCAGCCATATTCACATACTAATTATTGACAGCATCCTTCATTTGCTGTCAATCTATAGTTATACTGAAATTCTGCAAAGCAGCCCAACGTTTTTCAGTTTCCGTAGATCTATCCTTAAGCTTTGTCTTCCGCTGCTTTAATTATATAATCAAAAATGTAGCTATAGTTTATCCAGCTGTGCAATTTATAGTTTTATTGACTTGCCTTAACTATTTCCGATAATTTTTCTTTAATAATAGAAAATCTTTCTGTCTGAGCTTCATAATTAAGATGGCCTAATATAGCTTCTGCAAAATCAGGTTTTAGTAACTTTCTAAATTCCTGGATTAAATATTCTCTAACATCATCCGGAGAGTTTAGTATCTCAGATACAAGATTTCGACTATTATCTAACACATAAATTATATCTTCAAAGTGTCTGCTTGTTCGGGCGTCCTCTTTTCTATCGTGAAAGGTATTGAACTTGGTCGCCAGAAAATAAGATACGTGTAAAATATTTATAGTCACTTCATCAATCGTAAACTGTTGTAATTTTTTTAATCCAGGTTCAAACCATTTATCAGCTGGCGCCCATCCAACTTCCTTAGTAGCCATAATATCCACAAGAATATCCTTGTATTTAAAACGACAAATAACACCTTCTTCTGGTTCGGGGTAAAACCCCTTGCTTTCCAAATTTTCTTGTAGTTTAACTAATTTTCCATATGAGGCAATCTCAAGGAAAACATCAATATCTTTAGTTGGACGAGTTTCTTCTGCGGCTGAGTCGTCAGCATAAAGACTCACAACAGATCCTCCGACATAAACCACTTTTTCGTTTAGTTCTCCTAATGCTAATGCGATGGTTCTAATTAAGGCTTCGTTATAATTTTTATAATTCAATCAATTCTCCTTCTCAATTCAGTAATCGCAAGATTCTGTTCACGAATTTTACCAAATCTTAGTGCATCTGTTAATGCAAGTAATTCATATAATTCTTGATCATGACTGCATATTTCCGGAACAGTATGGTATAGTGGTTCAATCGCTTGTCCACGGAATTCACCTCTTGCATATGGCCAGACATATATCTCTCCTCCCTGTAATAATTGATTTAATGGTGGGGCTGAATGTGCAGTCGGAAGGCCTCTAACAATTGCACCTGGCTTTTGAGGAAATACATATTTCAATCCAAACTCAAGAAACTCAAGTAACGAATTTTTCATTAATATTTTTTTGTCATCACTTAATAACCCGGCTATTGCTGACCGATTAAGAGATTCACTGATTTCACTTGCACTAATTTTCAAAGAATTTGAAAGATCCTTTGCAAACCAGTTTTGTGGTGATATTGCCATCTTTAGCAATATTACTATATCCTGAGGGCGCATTCCACTATGTTTTTTCATCTTTTCGCCTTTGGCAATTTATAATTCGCGATTCGCGAATTGCAAATTAGAAACAATTAGTCAATAATTCAACAATATTTTTTCAATAAAGATAAAAGCAATTACAGCAAAAGACATTAATAAGATTGTAGTTTTACAAAACCTTTTTAATAAAACTTGATGATCTTCAGTAAGAATTTCCTCAATGTCGTCAAATTATTTTAACTTAAAAAATTTAGAAAACTTAATCAACAAAGGTGACTAATTTTCGGCAGCATTCTTAATTTGCTGCCAATTTATAATGCAAGGTTAGTTTACTCGCGGGCAAATTTAATTAGTGACTGATAATTACCGTCATCCGCATCACGCAATGCTTTCAAATAAATAGCTCGTGTGTCGCTGGTATTTGATAGACTATTCCACCGCTTTTGGGATATTAAGTTGCTCAAACTCATCAAGTTCACCACGAGTTGTGATAACATTGATTTTCAATCCTTCTTTTTCGTCTTCATCAAGTGGTGTTTGACCGGGAATATAATAGAGATCTAATCCCATAAGTATTTAGGCATTTCTTTTATTAATTCTTCTGCTTTTTCTTTAATGGCGGTTTGAATTCTTTCTTTGCTATTTTCTTGTTCTTCAAGTTTCATAGTGTGAGAAGTTCTTAATACAATCTCTTTTGCTTTTTCATATGCTATTTGCTCAATAATTTGTTGAAGAGATTTTTCTTTAGGTACTAAATAATAAACTAATTCCATATGAAGCGCATTAGCAGCTGCTTTCAAAGACTTTAATGTAATTGAGCCCTCTATTTCCCGATCTTCTATTTTTTGAGCTGCCTGTTTTGATACACCAAGTCTTTCACCGAACTGTTTAAGAG
>Ga0182027_10007127_pt1 | contig 16570 bp, 17 predicted proteins | sample 712E1DmetaG_FD_121300 | JGI IMG/M metagenome (GOLD analysis project Ga0182027, IMG submission 121300) | Permafrost microbial communities from Stordalen Mire, Sweden - 712E1D metaG (Illumina Assembly) | ecosystem: Environmental > Terrestrial > Soil > Wetlands > Permafrost | place: Sweden... | reverse complement strand
CAGCAATAGCCTGCGTGCTTGTACTCATGCACTCCCTTTCGCACGGACAGCCTGTACTGCCCTGCAATCAAGAATGCTCGCCCGCCTTCAGTCTCGTCCAGACGGCCATACGTAGACGCTTACTTCATTCACGTCACGCTGCGTGAAGGATCCAGACAGGTGAAAGGCCGGCCCTTCCGGTGAGACTATTCAGTTCTTGGTAACTCAGTCCAACCTCCTCGGCAATCTTCTGTGCGTTCCCGGTTACACGAATGATGGCAATTCTTTATTTCTCGCCCAGGCTCTCTTCAAATAACTGCTCATAACTCACAAATGCCAGCTTGAGACTGTCCGGTGACCAGGAGGGAACGTTGATGGTTCCCTGACCTCCGAAGAGCTTCGCCAGTACGTGGACCTTCTTGTCCTTCAGCGACATGAGCCGGAGTTCCACATCTTTATTCGGCGGGTGGCCTGTGATGCCTTTGTCGTAGGCCAGAAACACCATCCATTGCCCGTCGGGTGAGATGTGCGGGAACCAGTCGCTGCTCTCATCGGAGATTACCTGTTCCTGCTCTGTGCCGTCGGGTTTCATCCGCCATATCTGCATCTGCCCGGTGCGCTCTGAATTGAAGTAGATATAGGCGCCGTCAGGAGAATACTCAGGGCCGTCATCGAGCCCAGCGGCGGTCGTCAGCCGTGTCTCTTCGCCGCCAGCTACGGGGATGGTGTAGATGTCGAAGTTACCACCGCGCTCTCCTGTGAATGCCAAGGTCTTCCCGTCGGGCGACCAGCCATGCCAATAAGACGGCGCATTTGCAGTGACTTGGCGAGGATCGCTGCCGCCAATGGGCAACACATAAATGCGCGACTTATGTTCTTCGGTCGGCTGGTCGCTGATAGCCAGAAACTGACCATCTGGCGAGATGCCGTGATCGTTGTTGCAATGGGTCTGAGTACCGGTAGCGATGGCGGTGGACTCCGAGGCCCCCAAAGCAAGCCGGCGGATGCCGCCATCCTGATTGAAAACCAGGAATGAACTGTCACGAGACCAGTTCGGAGCTTCAAAGTGTGCGGGAGCCACATACTCCACACGTCGATCCGTAGAGGCAATCGCGACTGTTTCCAGCACGCTCACCAACACCCGCTTACCGGTCGCGGGCGGAAGCTGCTCCAAGCCGACGTTGGTGAAGGCCGCCTTTTCGACAGCGTCCTTGTCGTGCGCGCAGACGCCGATTCCAACATAAAACTCACCCGTAAGCGTGAGCTTGGTGGCCGCGCCTGCGGGCTGGAGTTTGCCGTCTTTCCCGGAGACGAATGCGTAAACAAAGTCGCCGCGCTTCTCAATTCTTACGGTCTTGGGAGCAGAGATAGTCGATTCAATCTCGTGCGTATCGGCACCGGGTGCGTCCCGAAACTGCAGCGACGTCAAGCCGCTTCCATGGACGGCGACGTCAACGGCCGGCGAGCTTCCGTCGAGCGACTGGCGGATCATCAGGACGGCCTTGCGATGGGCATTCCCGCCTGTTCCAATGAAGGCAATGTCCGCAGTGAGGGCAACATCACCGGAGACTCTTTTCCAGACGAAATGGAAGTCGTCGATGCCGAACCACATATTCTCACCACTTCCGCTCACCGTGTAGGCGTTGCGGGCGCGGTCATACACCGCGGTGCCGGCGTGGAGCACAGTTCCCACATCTTGGTACCCCTGAAAGATCCCGATGGGATGGGTAGCGGCCGGCGCAGCTGCAATGGTGAACACGGCCAAACCTCCGAACATAGCAAGTTGACAAAAAGAACGAGCAGACATAAACAACCTTTCGAGATGTGGTTTGAGAGTCTCGGCGGCTGTCCGAGACTAACTGCGGACAGCATGAGACAGCGGCGCCGGCACACGCCACGCGTCGCCCAGCGCAGAAAGATTAGCATCCTTTTGACTTAGCCACTTATGCCATGCTGCTATCTCCGTCGGATCGCAGTTGGGATAGTTTTCTTTAAAGACTTGCCGGGGATTGGAGAAGCTCGGTTCGTTAATCAGGTCCCACAAGAGCCAGGGCACATCTTTGAATCGTTCCACCAACGAGCGGACATATGCCTGTTCCGCACCCACTGAGACAGGGTCAGTGTATGGATTGGGTGGGGTTCCGGCCGCATCTTGGTTCCGCGGGAAGCCGCCCGACTGCGGAGAAAAGGCAAAGAACGTGAAGTTGATCGCGATGTTATTCCGCTGAGCGCAGTCGAGAAATGCTTTAAGATCCCGCAGGAATCTCTCGTTTGCGCCGCCCGTATTGCCTTCAATGAGCTTCCCGTTTGGCATCCAGACACCGGTGCGAACAAAGCTGACCCCGAAGGCAGCCATTTCCGCAAAGTCCTTGTCCCAAATCCACGCGTTCCTCGGGCCGGAGAAATCCCAGCCGTTCTCTTCGGTGAAGTAATTGGTCCCGACCGGGAAGAAGGGCTTGCCATCCAGTGTAAGGAAGTCGCCATAGATACCAAGAACGGGCCCAGAGGCGAGCGCGCCGCGGTCTGTCACCAGGAATCCGTTTTGAAAGAACTCGCGGGCATGCCCGCCTTGGATGTAGACGGCGGAGACCTTGTAGAATCCCGCCGGTAGCGGTTGATGAAAGAGCGCATCCAGATCCGCAATTCCCTTGCAGGTGACGGGGACTGTAGCCGTTGCGATTACTTCCTTCTCTGACAAGAGCTGCAGTTGGACCTCACCACTTACTGCGGTGCCGAGTTTCTGCTGGTGCGGAACGCGTAGATGCACAGTGATTACAGGCGGCTCACCGGGGCGGATTGCAGAGAAACGAGTCTCGACGGTGAGGTCGGTGGCGCCTTGGCGGGCGTAATCGGCAGCCTGTTGGATGAGCGCGATGCCGTCGGCACTCTGCCAATAGCCAGCCACCGGATCAAAATCGAGCGCCACGATACGGCTACCTCGCATCCAGTTTTCCTGGCCTCCGCCTGCGTGGTCCGAAACAACCACAGGGATCTTGGCTTGGGCTGACAAACTCCAAGCCAAGCCCAGGATTACAAGCAGCAAGCAGGCCTTCCATCGCCACTTTTGATCGAGTTTCATATTGCACCTCAGCGTAAGCTCTCTTCCGATATCTGAGCCGCTTCATGGGAAGATGAATCGATTCAGATAAACAACACAATTTTGTGCACTCATCAACATCTCTATCAAGGGCGGCATAATATGGGTTCTTCCTCACATTTGGTGAACAACCGCCGACACTTTGCGGTACGGGCTGTTAGGTTAACGCTTATTCGGCTTTGCCGGGGGATACTTACTCAAAATACGCACGATAGAGCAATCCCGCTCCAATCAATGGCGCGTTTTCGCCCAGAGCTGACCTGTAAACGCGAACTTTGCCTGCGACAGATTCATATGCTCTGTTCCGAACAAACTCAATCAATGGATTCAACAGCAATTCGGATGGAGCATTACTGATGCCGCCGCTTATGCTGATTAGCTCCACGCTGCAGATGTTGATTAAGTTCACAAGTCCCATGCCGATGTACTTCACCACGCTATCTGTTAGTTGGCGTGCTTGCGCATTTCCCTCTTGTGCCAGTTGGTACACGTCATGGACTCCAACGGTGGATGGTTTTTTGTGCAACAGTTCGTCAATTCCGGGAATTCTTTTCTTTGCATCCCGCACAATCGCCAATCCGCCGGCGTATGCTTCCAGGCAGCCGCGGCGGCCACAATTGCAGAGATTGCCATCGAGTTCGACGATCTGGTGGCCAAACTCTCCAGCTGTGTTCAGGGCGCCGTGGAAGATCATGCCGTCAAATACCATGCCGCAGCCAATACCTGTCCCGAGCGTCACACTGGCTACGCTGCGAAGACCCTTGCCTGCGCCGATCAGATACTCGGCCCAGGCAGCCGCGCGCGCGTCCTGCACGATGTAAACGGGGACATTGAAGGCTTGCTGAATAGCTTTGACAATCTCTACATCTCTCCAAAAGAGATTGGGAGCGTAAACCACCACGCCGCTCTTTGAATCCACTGTGCCGGGTACGCCCAAACCGATGCTCTTGAGGTCCTCATGCCGTAAGGAGGCCTCTACCAAAATCTCTTCAATGCCTTGAATGATGGACCCGACGATCAAATCGCTGCCACGATCGGGCCGAGTCTTCGTCTTCCTTTGCAACAGAATCTTGCCATTTTCGTCGGTTACTCCAAATTTGATGTTCGTTCCGCCAATATCCACACCAACATTAAGCATCTTGCCACTCCTAGATCATTGCTCCCAAGCGAGTCCACGCGCAGGCGAATAAATACATTACGTGCAGGGTTATTTCGTTCTACTGCTCACTTTGTTGTTCGTACCGCGCAATCTTCTCGATTCTGTTGGCATGCCGGCCTCCGTCAAACTCCGTGTCGAGCCAAACATCGATAATCATTTTGGCCAACCCAATGCCTACGACTCGCGCACCAATGGCAAGGATGTTTGTGTTGTTATGTTCCCGGGAAAGCTTTGCGGAGTAGGGCTCACTGCATACAGCCGCTCGAACCCCTTTCACTTTGTTTGCGCTAATCGAGATGCCAACTCCCGTCCCGCAAAACACCAGTCCCTTTTCGCATTCTCCGCAGGCTACCGCCTCTCCTACCCGAAAGCCGAAGTCGCAATAGTCGACTCGCTCCAGCCCAAACGTGCCGAAATCATGAATCTCATAGCCCTTCTCGATAAGATAGGCCATGATTTCTTCCTTGAATGCAAATGCCGCGTGATCTGAACCGATACCGATCATATTTTCCTCTTGCCCTCTCTTTTCAAGCCATCGTTCATTACAGCATCGCCGTGACCAGCAAGACCAATCCGGTAAGGAAGAGAACAAACATAGCCGCAATCATGGCCAAGGTTCCCTTGGACGCGCCTTTGAATTCTTTCCAAACAAAGACACCCCATATAGCGGCGATCATGGTCCCGCCCTGCCCGAGTCCGTAAGCAATGGCGGGGCTTGCGGTCTTCGAGGCGATGAAATTGGAGGTTGTGCCGGTGCAGTTGATCAATCCGCCCAATATACCGATCAGGTGATACTTGAGTGTTCCTTTGCTGAAGTAGTCGGAGTAGTTGACCTTGGCTCCCTTGAAAGGATGAGACATGAGATAGTTGTTGAAGACCAGATTCGAGACAAAGGAACCAGTGGAAAACATCAGCACGGCGGCGTAAGGCCCGAACTTCCCCGGATCGAGATTGATGTAGTCGACGGAAAGCGAGCGCTGCACTAGGTAATAAAACAAACCCATCAGAATGCCGCCCACCAGGGCCAGCGACACACCCTTGGCGAGTTCGCCCGGTTCGTCCCCCACGCCTTGCTGATTGCGGTAGGCCAGCGCATCCAGAATGATGCCCAATGTGATCAGCCCCACGCCGGTAAAGATCAGCACCGGATTGCCTTTGGGCTGGGCAATATAGTTGATAATCGTGCCCTCGACGAGAGCGATTCCGATGCCGACGGGAAAGGCCACTGCCATGCCCGCGACATGAATGGCGGAGGTAAATAGAATGTTAGCCAGGTTGAAGACAATACCGCCCAGGATGGCCCATTCAAAGTTGCTCAGGCTGCCCTGCGCCAAATCGTCAAACAGAGTTCTGCCTCCGGTGCCGAACGATCCGAACGTAAGGCCGGCAAGCAAAGGAAGCAGCAGGTAGCCGATGGCCTGATCCCAGTAATACAGCGGGAATCCGTAAGAGTGCGGCTCCATCTTGAGGGTATTCGCATGCGAACCCCAGCACATCATCGTGAGCACGCAGAGTGCCACGGCAATTCCGTAGGAATGCAAGATCATCATTGAATGGTCTTTACCCCTCTCACGATTTCTCGCACGGTGGCAATAGCCTGGCCGATCGAATAGTCTTTGTGGAAGATGCTGGATGTGCCGCCCACAAGCATGGTTGCGCCGGCCGCAACCATCGCCGATATATGTTCGAAACTCACATTGCCGTCGACCTGGATTTCAACATGGTCATGACCGGTGGAGCTGAGCAGTGCGCCGACGTCCTTAATCTTGCACAGCATGGCCGGAATGAGTTTTTGCCCTGCAAATCCCGGATTGACGGTCATGATGGTGATCATGTCAATGTCGTCGAGAATGTATTTCAGGTTGGTGAGGGGCGTGGCGGGATTCAGAACTATTCCGGATTTTGCTCCGGCATCGCGAATCTGCTGCAGGACCCTTTGCACGTGGTAAGTGGCTTCATAATGGATCGCGACGTATTCCGCGCCCGCGACAACTGTCTTTTCGATATACCGCTCAGGCTCGACCACCATCAGGTGACATTCCTGAGGAATGCCGCAAAGCTCCCTGGCCGTCCGCATCATGCCGAAGTCCAGGGCAAAATTGGGAACAAACTTGCCGTCCATGATGTCGATGTGAAGATAGTCAATTCCCCCGGCGATTAACTGCTCGATGTCAGCCTGGAGGCTCTTGAAGTTAGCGCATGCCAACGACGCTTCGATTTTGACGGTTTTCTTCATCGTGAGGGTTTCTTCTGCTTTACTTACTTGCCTTCTCCCGTGACGACTGCGATGGCAAACGGCGCCAGTGTGACACTCTTGCCTGTCACGCGTTCCTTCCGCGGCGGCTGCTCGCCTGAGGTCTCGTCGACTACTTCGATATTGAGAGACGAATCCGAAAAGGTATCTGCGAGATTGACTGGAACGGTTCGATTGCTGGTATTCACGAGCAGAACTTTGCGACCTGCCGACGTGAGGGACGCTTGTGCCACAATGTCGGTTGAGGACGATTGCGTGGCGACGAGCTTATCGCCCGGGCCGAAATTGCTGTTGACGAGCTTCAGAACCCAGTAATGGGAGTTGGGGTGCGCGGTTTTCGGGTTAACCATCGTACAGGACGGGGACTGAGTCGCATATCCGAGCATCTGCGTCATGCTGATAAGCGGGATTCCTTCGTTTTCTGCGGTGATGAAGTTGTCTGCCCAATTAGCGCCCATCGCGACCCAGTAGAGTGGGTTATACGCCACATACGGCTCGTCGTCCGGCCCGCCCCCATCGACGGGTCTGACTTGGTCAAACGTTCCGAGTTCGTCGATGACGATCCTGGTCGCAGGCGAAAGATCATCGCGTATCTTCATCACTACATGAAGCTGATCGATGAAGGCGCGCGCGGAGAAAGATCCACCCGCTCCGGTTGGAGCAGTGAAGTACTTCGCTTGCCATGTCTGAGGATCGTTGTTGCTCGACACATAATTGTGGAGGCTAAAAAATTGTACCGGCGGCGCGCTGGGGTTGTGGTTCTTCGGATTCAGGAAATAGCGCGCCCACGATACTTCAGCGCCTGAGATCTCGGGGCCGACAAACTGCACACTGGGATCGATCTTGTGAATGGCCTCGGCGACCGAGTCCCATATTCGGGTGTACTGCTCGACAGTGAGGTTATTTTCAAAATCCGGCTCGTTCAGAATGCCCCAGTAGTCGATCTTGAAGTGATAGCCGGACTTGTGGTACTTCCCGATCTCATCGATGAAGCCGCCCTGCGTGTACCATTGGTAAATGCGGGTCTGAAAGTCCGCGAACTGCTTTCCCGTAGTGTCCTTCAGCAGCTCCCCTGTGGTTCCCTGGGTGTAGAGGTAATAGGATGCCGCGGGATCGCTCGGTATATCGGCCGGCGGCACCTTGAACATCCAACGCGGAATGGTGCCGATGTTGATGTGATGCACACCGGTGGTATTCGCGAAGAAGTCGATCACCACAGGATCCATATACTTGAAGTCCCAGAATGTTTCAGTGGCCGTGGGCTCCTTGAGCTCCGCTACAACCTGGTTGGGGACTGAGTACCAGAGTTGCAGTCGCGTGTCGTTGGTGTGCAGATCGCGGAGCGCCTTGAGAAGTCGCCTGTTCAGCGGATTGCTACGCAGGGTGAGGGCGTTGGCCAGATGCTGCGTTGTGGGAACGGTCTCAGATACTTTCACGACGTTGTCCCATTTGGCGCTGACCGCAACAGAATCCCCGGCAGCCTGCGCACTCGCTGTGGATGACGGGGCGGCGACCAGTGCAGCCGAGATTGCAAACAGAATAAGTACTCGCATCGCTCTCTCCTGATATCTTCGAGACCTCTCGGCTGCATCCATCAAGCTGGCCGATATTCCGGATCTCACTTTGGGTCCTGTTCGCCGATACACTTAGCCAGGAAAACGGCCAAGGTTGCGGTGGCTATCTGTTCGAAAATCGAAAGCTGGCAGTCTGCTTTCATCGTCGATCCAATCAAGTTCGGGATTGCTCCAGAATGCTTTCAGATGATTTCAACGCCGGAAGCCAAGCGGCGTCGAGCCACATTGCGGGTCCAAAGCGCAATTTAAACGAAATGCGAAAGCATTGAGAAGCTCGCTTCAATTCCCGATGCGAACGGTTGAACTGCGCAGTGGACACCGAGGACAACATCCTCCGAACCTTACTCAGGCACGCGTCTGCGGTCGTCGAAACCAGAATCATTTGCCGTCCAAGTGTGACGGCTCACCTGTGAGGCTTATGCCCTCGCCTCATTCAGAAGACTCACGAGTAAAGTGAGACGTCTCAATATGGATAAAGAAATATATACACCGACCTGATATTCATTGTCAAATCAATTTGCCTCCTCAACAGGATCTGTAGGCGGATTAGGGTTCGGGGGCCAGTCATCCAAGCGTGAGATACAGGGCCATTTCCATGGCTTTGTAGGCGCGGAACCCGAATGATCGTCTGGTTACCACATGGATTTTGTTATTGAGACCCTCGACTGCGCCACTGGAGATCCCTCCTTTGGCGCGGAACCTGTTCAACAGTAGTTCCTCATGGGCGCGTAGCATTCGGGCAACTTTCTGCATCGTTTCCAGGCGGCTGCGCATGGCCCTCTGTCACCCGTAGTCGAGGAAGGCTTCGGCCCAGAAGGGAGACTTGTACTTCCAGAAGTGCAGGAAAGTCTCCTTCAACTCCTCGTCGCCAGCGGGGAAAACGTGCATGACGTCAAACTGCTCGCAGCCACTCTAGACCAGGCCGTGATGGAGTTGCCGAGCCGTGTCGAGCCGCAAAACCTCTGCGCCGATGCAGGCTTTAAGGGCGCGCCAGCCTGGAATGCAGTGATCGAACGGAAGTATCAGCCGCACATCAAACAACTCCGTGAAGAGGCTTTTTTGAAGCGCACGGAGCCGGGATACAAAGCCCGCTGCTGGGTGGTGAAACGAATCCATTCATGGATCAATCGCTTCCGCAAACTACTCGTCAGCTTCGAGAAAACAGAGGCTAGTTATGTTGCTCTTCTGTCACTGGCCGCCGCCATGATCTGTTGGAGACAAACTGTTTCTATTTACGGATAAGCTCTAAGAACGGTAATGCAAGAGCCAAACACAAATGTCAACAACCATGTTGGTAACAATGCTAAAGAATACGTTGGATGGGAATCAGCAATTGCAGATGCAGAACGTGAGGCTGTGCAGTTTCGTCCGAGAGCGGATGTGTTGAGGCGGAAACTTAAAGATGGCGAGCCGTGGCCTTGCGACAGCAGCTCAGAGACGGTTGAAACCATTGCAACGCAGAATTCAGACAGTGACGCGAGTTATGAAACCGTTTACTGAGGCGCGCCGCTTGATGTATAGTTCCCTTTCGCTCGCCGTTGCGGTCTCTGCCGCTACCCACGACGAGACTTCATTCGAAAGGGGATTTCCATGTCTGGCATCTCTCGTCGCGCTCTGCTCTCTTCTGGACTGGCGCTTTCCGCTTCTTCTCTAGTGGCCCGCTCGGCCTGGGGGCGCTCCGCTGCTCTGTTGGCCGGCTACTCAGGGCCGGCTTCGGCTGAGGCGCTGGCTGCAGTAGCACCGCGTGAGCAATTGCTCTTCGACTTTGGCTGGAAGTTCCAGTTTGGCCACGGCACGGACCCGGCCCGCGATCTCGGTTTCGGTAAAGGGGAGGGAGACTTTGCCAAGACCGGCGACTTCGACTTTGCTAAGGCAAAATTTGATGACTCCAAATGGCGCGCTCAACCTGCCTCACGATTGGGCGGTCGAGCTGCCCTTTGTGCGTGATGAAGTACAAAAATCGCACGGATACAAACCCATTGGCAGCCGCTATCCAGAGACCAGCGTGGGCTGGTATCGGCGCGAGTTCGAGATTCCGGAGAGTGACTTGGGCCGCCGCATTACGGTCGAGTTCGACGGCGCCCTCCGCAGTATTCTGATCTTTGTAAACGGCTGCTTTATCGGCCGCAACGACAACGGCTACGTGCCTTTCCGCTTCGACCTGACCGACTTTCTCAGCTACGGCCAGAAGAACTGGATTGTGGCGCGCGTGGATGCTAGTTTTGGAGACGGTTGGTTCTATGAAGGCGCCGGCATCTATCGCCATGTTTGGCTTACAAAGACCGACGCTCTTCATCTGGGCAAGTTGGAGAGCACGGTTCGCGCAACGATCAACAACGGCTCCGCTCTTCTGACTCTTGGGACGGAGGTCACGAACGAGGGCAAGCAAGCAGAGAACGCCAAGGTGAAATGGCAGATTCTCGACACTGCCGGCAAGATCGTGGCTACGGCCGAAGCTTTTGCGAAATCGATTCCCGTGGATGGAGTCGAAAATTTCATCGCGACCGCAAAGCTGGCTAATCCGGAGTTGTGGTCAGTGGATGCTCCGAACCTTTACTCGGCCATAATCACCGTCGAAGCGTGCGGCAAGACGCGCGATGCCGTGCGGGTCAGTTTCGGCGTTCGCACCGCGATCTTTGACGCCGACAAGGGTTTCTTCCTTAATGGCAAGCCGCTCAAGATTCAAGGCACATGTAACCACCAGGACCACGCTGGTGTGGGTGCGGCCTTGCCTGATCGCTTGCAGTGGTTCCGGCTGGGAGTGCTGAAGGAGATGGGCGGTAACGCCGTTCGCACTTCGCACAACATGCCTACGCCCGAATGGGTGGAAGCCTGTGATCGCATGGGCATGATGATGATGTGCGAGACGCGCCAGATGAGTTCCAGTCCCGAAGGCTTGGCGCAACTGGAGGCCATGGTAAAGCGCTATCGCAACTCGCCGTCCATCATCCTCTGGTCCATCGGCAACGAAGAATTGCAGTTGCAGCGAGAGGAGGCCGAGCAGGGAGCAAAGATTGCTACGACCATGGTCAGACGTTGCCACGAACTGGACCCCACGCGCGTGGTTTCCGCGGCGGTCAACGGTGATAACGAAAAGGGCGTATCCGAGGCTTTCGACGTCATCGGTTTCAACTACAATTTGAAGTTCCCTGACGACTTCCACAAGAAATATCCCATGCGGCCGATTTATGGCTCCGAGACGGCCAGCGCAATCTCTACGCGTGGCGTCTACTCGACCGATCCATTGAGCAACACTGTGAGCGCCTATGACACCAACCAGCCTGACTGGGGCGAAACGGCAGAGGAATGGTGGAAGTTCTACGGTACGCGCGAGTGGGAGGCCGGCGGCTTTGCCTGGACCGGCTTCGATTATCGCGGCGAGCCGACACCCTATGGATGGCCCTCAATCAACTCACAATTCGGCATTGTCGACATGTGCGGATTTCCCAAGGATACCTTTTTTTACTACAAGGCTTGGTGGGGCTCCGAACCGATTTTACATCTGTTTCCCCACTAGAACTTTGAGGGAAGGGAAGGCGAGGAAATCCCCGTCTGGGTGCATTCGAATCTGGACGAGGTTGAGCTGTTAGTGAATGGTAAGAGCCTGGGCAGCCAGAAGGTTCCGCGTCTGGGTCATGCGGAGTGGAAGGTCAAGTACGAGCCGGGCATGATCGAGGCGCGTGGTTCAAAGGGCGGCAAGGTTGTCCTCACGGAAAAGCGTGAAACTACCGGGGCGACCGTGGTCATTCGGCTGACTGCGGACCGGAACGAGATCAATGCCGACGGCGAGGATGTGGCGATTCTGAAGGTCGAGGCACTCGACAAGCAAGGCCAGTCGGTGCCGACGGCTTCGAACCTCATTGGTTTCAATGTATCCGGCGCAGGCACGCTGATCGGCGTTGGCAACGGCGACCCCAACTGCCAGGAGAGCAACAAGGAGCCAAAACGCTCTCTCTTCAACGGCTTGGCACAGTTGATCGTACAGTCCACGAAGAGCGCAGGCGAGATTCACATCGAGGCTGTGAAGGAGGGTTGGGACGGACCGGAGCTGACTCCAGCCAAGTTGATCATCGTCACCAAAAAAGTGGAAATGCGCCCGGCCGTGGGCTAGGAGTGTGTCCGAGAAAATCCGCTATATGCACTATAAATCGTGCAAATGCGGGATAATGGGCATGCTCAAGGGTTATCGCGCATACTTCCCCGACCAGGATTTCTGCTTCCACCGAGCCTCGGCCAATGGCTGCCCGAAGGGCACCTGGCCTACTCCGCAGCGATGTGGCGGACCAGTTGGATTTGACTCCGATACACGCCGAGTATGGCGAAGAACGGTGCGGTCAGCCGCCCTACGATCCGCGCATGATGACCAAGTTGCTGATGTACGGCTATTGCGTGGGCGTGTACAGTTCGCGCAAGATTCAGTTGCGGCTGCAGGAAGATGTGGCCTTTCGGGTTTTGGCCGCGGGCAATGAGACGGACTTTCGCACCATCTCGGACTTTCGCAAGATCCATCTGAAGACGCTGTCGGGGTTCTTCGAGGAGGCCTTGAAGATCGTCCAGGAAGCCGGCACGATCGAGCTGGGCCGTGTGGCGTTGGATGGGACCAAGATCAAGGCCAACGCCAGCAAGCACAAGGCCATGAGCTATGACCGAATGGCGCAGCAGGAAGAGGCCATTCGCGAGCAGGTGAAAGAACTGATGGCCAAGGCGGCGGCCACGGACGCGGAAGAGGATGCGCGCTTCGGCAAGGACAAGCGCGGCGATGAGTTACCCGAGGAGTTACAGCGGCACGAGACGCGTCTGGCGCGCATTCGCGAAGCCCGGCGGGTGGTCGAAGAGCGGGCGCGCGAGAAAGCCAAAGCCGCGGGAAAGCCCGAGGACGAGGCCAAACCGGAGGATAAGGCGCAGTATATCCGTTTCTTTGAGATCAGTTATCAAAACGCTCGCATATAGCCGTAGTTGACCTTCGCCGCTTCCAGCTCGGTCATGCCGGCGACGGGTGGTTCCTGCTCAGAGAAGAAATACTCAACACCCGCCGGCCCGGCGGCGGCGAAGATCGGCTTGTAGTCGATGGAGCCTTTGCCGAGTTCGGTTCCCTTTGGCCGGCCCGGTCCATTTAGATCCGTGGTTGGCTTGCCGTTCAGAAGAAAGTCTTTCACGTGAATTATGCGGTAGCGGTTTTGGTATTTCCGGAAGTAGCTTACCGGACTGTATCCCGCAGCTACCATCCATCCGCAATCCAATTCGAACTTAACCAACTCGGGATCGGTCTCTTTGAGCAGCAGATCGTAGCCGATCTGGCCGTTGCCCTGGTCCCTGAATTCGAAATTATGGTTGTGGTAGGCGTACTGCAGGCCAGCATGCTTTGCCTTTGCGCCAATGCTGTTGGCCAATTCGGCGGTTCTCTTGAAGTCGTCCAGAGTCAGGCTGGAGAGGGCCTTGCCGGGGCCGTTACCGAATGCGCCCGCAGGCTCGGCGATCAGCATGGAACTGACCGCGTAATGGGCTCCGACGGTGTGCGCGTCTTCAAACAGCGGGCCGGGGTCAGCGGCGGTGAAGTGAAGATGAGAGCTGGGGCAGCGAAGGTCCGCCGCATCGAGAGCCTTGCGGAAATCCTTTGCTGAGAGGTTTGCAAAGCCCGCGCTCTCGACAACCCCGTAGCCGATATTGCGTAGCGCCTTCAGCGTTCCGGGGAGATCGGCGGCAAGCTCGGCGGCAACAGTGTAGAGTTGGATGCCGAGCGAGCGGTGCGAAGGGTTTGCCCGCAAGACCTCCGGCAGCGTTGCTGTAAGAGCAACCGCGGCGCCCGCCGCGCTGCCATTCATGAGTAACTTCCGTCGCGTCAGCCATTCCATGTTTGTACCTGTCCATTCCATTGAAGAATTTGACTTACTTGTGAAAATGCATTATCGCAGAGCGCCGCGAATCGCCAGATTCAAGCCCACCATGAGGACGGCCGAGGCGGGGATGACCAGCAGAGCCTTCTTGAGCCTCCTCGGGTCGGGGCCGGCGATGGCGCCGATGATGCGCGAACTGACGGCCAGGCCAATCCATCCGCAGGTAATGACGATGCCCATCGCCGTGCCGGTCATGCGCGGAAACGCCGTGCCGACGATGGCCAGGGTGGTGGGAAAGACCGGCGCCATGGAAACTCCAGCAATGAAAACCAGAACAGAGGCGGTAATTGGCTTGCTGGTCCGCAGCATCAGGTAGGTGGTCACTGCCATGGCGATGGATGCGGCCAAAGTAACATCGACCGGGGAGACGCGCATAAGAATGGGTGAGACGCCGATGCGGCCGATGAGCAGGCCGAGAGCAAAGCCGAGGGAAAGTATGTTGAGAGCGCGCGACTCTAAAATTCCCTGGGCGATCAAGTGGCGCGGCAGCCAGTTCCAGACGCCCACTTCGCAGGTGATGTAGAGGAAGAGGAAGAGTCCGAGCAGAAAGAGTAACGGCTGGCCCAAGACAGGGCCCGCATCCGCAAGAAGGAAGCGCGCCTTGCCGGTGGGCGGAGGCATTGTGGCGACGGCCTGGACCGCCAGCGCGGCGACGGTGAGCGTGGCGACGGTGTAGCAGAGGCGAACCCAGTTGCTCTTGAAGAGATTGGCGGAGATAAAGGGCGTAGCCAGTCCGCCGAGGCCAAAGAAGAGGTTGACCAGGTTCATCGCGGTGGCGCGATGTTCCCCGCCGGCGTCGCTGGCAAGAGCATTTGCGCCGGTCACCACGATGCCGCCACCAACTCCGAGCAGGAACAGAAGGAAGAGAATTCCGCGGAAGCCCGGCGAACGCGGCAGGGCGTAAAGCGCGATGGCGATGAGCGCGAGACCAAGAATGAGGCCGATCTTCTTGCCTTCGCTATCGAGCAGCGGCCCTACAGCGACCGAGGCGATGATGAGCCCCAGCGCCTGCGCGAAAGCGATAGTTCCGTTTTGAGTGGGGGTGAGGTGGAAGCGATCCGACAGGTTGGGCAGGATGGTGCCCAGCATGGCAGCAATCATTCCGTAAACGAAGATGGCGACGATGGCGGCGAAGATCAACATGCAGCGGCCCTTCTTTCAAATGCCGATTCAAAATGCGGGAAGATCGATCCAGCCGCGTGTCCGATGGCTTTCGAGTTCTGCTTTGAGGATGGTCAGTTGCCGCAGCCCGTCGGCGAACTGCGGATACTCTGGAGGGATGCCGGGTTCGCTGATCGATTCGTAAAAGCGGCGGAAAAACTGCTTGAATGTGTCGACGTAGCCTTCACTATGACCACCAGGCAGATCGGCGTAAACGCGCGCCTCAGGCTTGAGCAGCGAGGGGTCCTTGAGGATAAGCCGGTTGCCCGTGTCGCGGCGGCCGATCCAGAGTTCGTTGGGCCGCTCCTGGTTCCAGGCGGCCGAGGCTTTGCTGCCGTAAACCTCAATGGCGAGCCAGTTCTTGCGCCCCGCGGAGACCTGGCTGGCGGTGACGCTGCCGCGCGTACGCGTGCCCATGCGGAAGATCACCGCGCCGAAGTCTTCTGTATCGACGGCTCGTTCGATGTAGTCTTCCGGACCGCGCAACTTGTTGGCAAAAGTTTCGATCGGTCCCCTGGGCTGCTTGCGCGTGGCGTGGAAGGTCTGAAGATCGGCGACTAGCGAAGTGATGCGCAGGCCGGTGACGTGCTCGGCCATATCGAACCAGTGCGAGCCGATGTCAGCCATGCAGCGCGACGGACCACCGGCGCTGGATTCGATGCGCCAGTTCCAGTCCGTATCGTAGAGCAGCCAATCCTGTGAATAGGTGCCTTGAACGATGAGAATCTCGCCCAGATCACCGGCCTCGATCATGCAGCGCAACTGCTGCACCATGGGGTAAGAACGCAGATTGTGGCAGACGCAGTTGCGCAGTCCCTTTTGCGCGGCCACGGCAACCAGTTCCCGGGCCTCTTCGGCGGTGGTGGTCAGCGGCTTCTCGCAGACCACGTGTTTGCCGGCGTCGAACGCCTCCCTGGCCATGGAAAAGTGCAGCGCGTTGGGTGTGCAGATGTGGACTGCATCGATGGCTGGATCACGCAGGATCTCCCGGTAGTCCGCGGTAATTGTGGGGATAGAAAAGCCCGCGCCCAAACGCCGCGCCAATTCTATATTCGTGCCGGCAAGGCCTGCTATCTCAATGGATTCCAACCGCCGCAGCGCATCGAGATGAACACGGCCTACGAAGCCTGTGCCGAAGATTGCCGTTTTGATTGGTTTCATTGTGTACCGCCTTCTCCGACTGCCTTAGACCCACCAAGCAGCCCCGGGCTGCTCGCGGATCACGATGCCGTTGAGGAAATGAGCCGCTTTGGCCAGGCCCTCTTCCGGCGAGAGCAGGCTGTCTTCGTGCTCGATGGAGAGTACATAGTCGTAACCGAAGATGCGCAGCGTGGAGATGAATTCGGCCCACCACCCGGCGCCGTGTCCATAGCCGCAGGTGCGGAAGATCCAGCCGCGCCGGCGCTCCTCGGTGTAGGGCTGGGTGTCGAGCACGCCGGTGCGCGGCAGATT
>Ga0182027_10007126_pt1 | contig 16570 bp, 15 predicted proteins | sample 712E1DmetaG_FD_121300 | JGI IMG/M metagenome (GOLD analysis project Ga0182027, IMG submission 121300) | Permafrost microbial communities from Stordalen Mire, Sweden - 712E1D metaG (Illumina Assembly) | ecosystem: Environmental > Terrestrial > Soil > Wetlands > Permafrost | place: Sweden... | reverse complement strand
GTCCCCGCCGGCCGGCCTCTCCGCTGCGCTTTGGGTTGTCGTCCGAGCAACGACCAGGCCCGGTGCTGACCGACCAAGTTCAACAGGCTGTTACCCGCCTGAGGCAGGGACGTGAATGCTTACGACGAAAGTAGGTGCCGATTTCAACCTGCTCGCCGCCGCCACCAATTTGGCGCGCCTGGCCGTGCTCGGGCTCCGCTCGACGCCGGACGGGTGGGCGGTGGCCAGACCATGAACAGCCAGCCCTACACGCCCATTGGCCCCCTGTTCAGGCGTTACAAGCCTGTGCAAGGACCTAGACCGCCGCACCCGCCGGGCAAAGTGACCGGCCCGACGACCTCCTCTTCGGACAAAGTGTCGCCCTCAGCCCCGCCGACCCCTCCAAAATCACCCCGTTCGACACCAGCCTCCTAGGCGCCTATGAGCTTCGGGTCGCCCGTCGATCATCGGCCAACCGAGGGGCGTGAGCTTTTGCGAACATGGTCGTCGCGACGCCGGGGCTGGGCATTATGTAGCCGCTACCTGAGTAACGCCGAACGCCAGAGCCGTCTCGTTATCTAGAGCGGTCCAACCGAGACGGGCCGGTGTTCGGTGCGATGTTTCTGTCTGTGCAAGCTCGGGCGCCGAGTTACTCGGCTCGCAGGATCAGCCCCGTCGGGGTGTTGGCTGCGATGCGGCCGGGGAGGGCGGCCACGAGGTTGGCGAAAAAGAGTGCACCTATGCCGACCAGGAGCACGGACAGGACCGGTACGGTGGGGTCGGGTACGGCGTTGAGGTTGTGGGCGAACAGTGTCCAGAGTTCTCGTCCGACGACAACGCCGAGTGGTATCCCCACGATAATGCCAACGACCGCAGCGACGGTCGCCTGGCAGGCGACCGCGACAATCAACTGTCGTGGGGTGAAACCGAGCGCTTTCAGCAGGGCCAGGTCGCGTCGGCGCCGGCGGACCGATGCAACAAGGGTGAGGGCGAGCGCGACGATCGTCCCGGCCGCGAGCCCCACCGCGAGGACGACAGGGGTCGAACCGATACTGCGGTAGTTCACGATCTGGGCTGGACGCTGCACACCCAGGACGGTTACATAGTTGCCAACAGCGTTGTGGTCGGCGCCGAAGACTCTGTTTGCGACATTGGTGATGCGTTGCATGTCGGCCTGCCCCGCCTTGGCGCTGACGCCGTTGCGGAGGCGCACGAAGACCAGGTTCGGGCCGTTCAAGTTCGGGTCCGGGCTCTGGGTAGCTCGCAAGAACGCCGGCGGGAGGACCCCCGCTGAGAACAGGGCACCGGTGCCCATCGAGGTGTGGTCGGCGACGAAGCTGATAAAACCCACCGCGGGGAAGGTGGCGGTCCCCACGATCACCAAGCGGGTGGGCGGGATGTTGAAAGGGGCGTCCGCAGGGGTCCCGTAGCTCAACAACACGGTGTCGCCGACGTGCTTGTGGAGCACGGCCAACGTGGCTGCTCCAATGATGATCTGGTCGTTGGCGTCCAAGCCGTGCCCGGACAGGACCGGAGGGGAAACCTCGGCACGCGGGGTGCCCCAAATCACAGGGACGGTCTGGCCGTCGATCTCGACGTTGTCGTAATCAACTCCGCTCCAGGCAGCGACGTCGGGGTCGTGCCCGAGGAGTTTCAGGGCTTGCGGGGGGACGTCGTTGGTCGGATCCAGCGCGTAGCTCCAGTTCCACCCGTAGAGGGCCGGGTGCGACACCAGGGTGCCCAAGCTGCTGGCAAAGGTGAGGGCAGCCACCACCATGGCGACAGCCAGGACGCTGCCGAACAACGCCGAGCGCACCGGCACGGCGGTCCGGCCCCGGCCCGGTTCGAGCGCGAAGCGGACCCCGGCTACAGCAGCCACCGGCAGCCCGGCCGATTCGGCACTGCGGGCGATCGTCGAGCTACGAGCCGTCGCCGAACGGGTAAGGGCCACCCGATGCGGCGCCGCTCGATAGGACAGTACCAATCCCATGGCCCAGAGCACGCCCACCAGAACGGCCAGGCCGACGCCGAGCACGGTCCAGTCAAAGGCGACTCCTAAACCGGGGTAGACGGGTCGCACCGGCCCCAGCGGGGACAGCGGGGACAGCCCGACGCCAACGCCGACGGCCAGGAGCGAACCGAGGAACACGCCTCCAAGTAGACCGAGCAGCCCGTCGCCAGCGGCGGCAGCGGGACCGGCCCCCAGGGCGCGCATCACCTGGCGCTCCTCGTCCCCGAAACGCACCTGGCGGGAGATCGCCTGGGCCCCGAGGACCAAACAGACCGCGGCGGCGATCGCTCCGAACCCGCCCAGGGCGACCGACTCCGGCTTGACGGCCAGCTCCACCTCGGTCACGACACGCGAGGTCACGTGGAACTCGACGTTCAATCCTCGCGGGACCAAGCGGAAAACCTCCTGCTCGACGGCGGGGACGTCACTGCCATGGTGGTCGAGCTGGAGCCCGTACAACGTCGGCGTGGCCCTCGGCACCACCGTGGCGGCCTCGCGGATGAGGGCTGGGGTCGCCACGACGACGCCATAGGTCCGGTCGATGTCGTCTTGGACCAGCTCAGTGTTGAGCGCGACGATCCCCACCAACCTGGCCCGGACTTCTAAGCGGGGCACCACGCTCCGAGTGCCGAAGCCCGGAAGGTTCCTCTGCGCGGCGGTGTACAGGCCAAAGGGCACGACCTGGCCAACGTGCACACCGAGTATCTGGGCCGCGGCGGCGTCCATGACTATCTCATTGGCCCGATTGGGATCCGCCAGCCGGCCCTGGACGGCCGTGACCCGGTCCTGGTCGGTCAGCATGCCGTCCAGGCTCCCCAACATCGACAGCTGAGCCGCGGCGTCCACACGGATGGCCCCGTTGGCGGCGACCGGAAAGAAGGGAACGCCAATCAAAGTCACGACCCGCTTAACGCCTGCCAGGTGGGCGATCTTGGCTGTCAGGTCGGGGCCGGGGAAGCCGGTCCCCGTGAACACCCCCACCGTCAGGTCCGAGGGGTTGGTGCTCGCCAGGAACGTCGGGTACGACGACTGGGTACGCCTCCCGGCCTCGATCGAGGCCATAGCGACCCCGCCGGTCAACCCGATCAGCAGCGCCACACTGAGATAGCCTCCCCAGCGACGCCCCAGGGTGGCCCGGAAACGGTACCAAGCGACGCGGAGAGCTTGGCTCATGTCACAACGACCTCAGGAGACGCTTCGACGAGTGCGTAATCCAGAGTCTTGTTTGGCGAATACACGCCGTCGAGGGGGCTGGTCGCACTCGTCGGCCGTACTACCACCCCCCCGTTCGCCCCCGAGCTCGATCCCAGACTTCGGCCTCACGGGAGGATGGGAACTGTTGCCGTCATCGCGCGCTGGGTACCTGTCGCGCCAGAACGTCGGCGACGGAAGCGTTTGGACTTATCAAGGCTGAGCGCAAGATCGGCGTTCTGGCTGCTTAACAGCAAGTTTTAGTCAATCAGATTGCGAGTGCAGAACAGGTGGACGAGGGCAGCCGGTCCGTGGACACGCTCGATGGCGGCGACGGCCATGATGGCGGCCGCTGGGCCCCCATAGGCCCCCCGCCAGCTGCCCGCTCGGTCGTCCAACGCCACAAGGTGACAGCCCAGGTCGACCTGGACCCCGGCGATGCTGGGCCACCAGTTGGAGACGAGACGGCCGCCATCGCCAGCGAGCCGCGCTTGTAACTCTGAACGAGCTTGTTGATGTCAAGCCAGCCGATGCCCCCGTCCTCGCGCCACTTGTCGTACCCGCAGAGTCGAGGCAGAGAGCCCGAGCGGCTGCCCTGGTGCCGCCCCGCTGCGCTCGGACCATCGGACGCCGGCGTGAGACATCGGAGGCGCCGCCGCAGGGGTCGGCCGTAGGAGCTGTCGGGACACGTGTGCACCGGTACCAAGCACGTCGGCCCGTGCGGGGTGGCGCCGAGGCACGACCTCGGCAACGCGGCGGTGTGCCTGGCCAGCGAGTTATCGGCGCCACTCCGGCAGTTCGCGTCTCTGGGCTGGTCTGCCACACCGTCCTCAGCTGCCGCATTGAAAACGCGACGCTCAGGCCTCGGCGACGAAGAGAGGCCTGGACCGCGAGGAAAGACCTGAGGGCGGTCCTCTCCGCGGGAAGATCGCCACCTCCGCCCCTTGCGTGTGAGCCCCCCTTTGAGACGGGGCCAAAACACCAGGAGGTCAACCATGAGTACCAAAGGGGCAATACGCCCAATCGTCGAGCGGACTGTGGGCTCCGCCGTCGAGAACGAGCCCCGCTGGAGGGTCGGGATTGACCCTCACGTCGTGTCGGTACCGGAGGCGGCCAGATTGCTGGGTATTTCGAAGGACCTCGCCTACGACTTGGCGCGGCGGGGCGAGCTACCCGGCGCCTTCCAGCTGGGCCGGCGCTGGCGGGTCAGCCTCGTCAGGCTTCGCGCCGCCGTACATGGGGTCAAGGACCGTGCCCCCGGGGATGGCGACTAGTTTGGCGATCCGTGCCTGGGACGAGGGCGAGAACTAACGTTGCGCGGAATTCGCGGGAAAGGACGGGTGGCTGAACCAGTGCAACATTTGGTGCAACAACTGGGTCCTCCAAGGACAGATTGCCACCTACGGAGCCGTTCCGTTAACCAGAAAAACCCTGCTCAAGCCCCGTCCAGCCCAAGACAGCCACGCTCTGTGGCGCTCTTTTAATCTGCGCGCCGGGAGTTCGATCCTCCCCGCCCCCACCTAATGCTCGCCGAAGGACGGACCGAATGACGGAGATGGCCTCGACGACCAAGATGGACAGCCACCTCGTGACAATGGACGGCAAGCAGCTCGACGTCGGCCCCGACGAGATCGAGCGGCTGCTCAGTTCGTCGGTGCCGTTCTGGCTCGACCTCTGTAACGGGGACGAGGACACCCCGGAGTACCGCCTATTGCGGGACACCTTCCACTTTCACCCCCTGGCCCTGGAGGACGCCGAGCATTTCGGGCAACGGCCGAAGCTCGACTCCTACGAGGATTACGCCCTCCTGGTTGTCTATGGCCCGGCCCCGTCGGGCCACTTGATCGAGGTGCACTGTTTTTGCGCCCCGAATTTCCTGGTGACCGTGCATCGGCACCCGTGCCCGGGCATGGCCGATGTCCTCCGGCGCCTACAGATGGGCGTCGCCCCACAGACCAGCCACATCATGGTCCTTTACCGAGTGGTGGACATGTTGGTCGACGGCTACTTCCCCGTCCTGGCCGCCTTTGACGACCAGATCGACGAGCTGGAAGACGCAATCCTCAAGGCCCCCACGGAAGCTCAGCTCGGGGAGTTGTTCGACATGAAACGCTCTCTCATCGCCTTGCGCAAGGTGGTCACCCCCGAGCGCGACGTGTTCGCCACGTTGGTGGCCGGCGACGCCATCCCCGGGATGACGCCCGATAACGAGCGCTACTTCCGTGACGTCTATGACCACCTCATCAGGGTCAGCGACCTGGTCGACAGCTACCGCGACCTGATGAGCGGCGCCCTCGACACTCATCTGTCGACGGTCTCCAACCGGCTCAACGTCGTCATGAAACAACTGACCATCATCGCCACCATCTTCTTGCCTCTCAGCTTCCTGACCGGTTTCTTCGGCCAGAACTTCGGGTGGATGGTGGCGCGTCTCGGCAGCCTCCCTGTTTTCATCGGCGCCGGCATCGGGCTGCAGGTGTTGACGGTCATAGGCCTGATGGTCTTTTTCCGGCGCCGCGGGTGGTTGACGGCCAGCGGCACGGTGCCGTCGGTCAACTCGTCCCCACGTCCCCGGACGACGTCGCGGTACCGGTGGCTGGTCCTGCACCCGGCCCACGCCCCCGAGCCCGGCGACGAAGACGGCGGGGGGCGACTCACCTGACCTGAGAGCCCGGCGCGCGTGGAGCCGGCCCTGCGCCGCCGGCCCGCCGGGTCAGAGAGGGCTGTTGCCGTGCTTGCGGGGCACGAGGCGCTCGCGCTTGGTGGCGAGGGCTTCAAAACAACGAGCTACCGTGTGGCGAGTCTCGGCCGGGTCGATGACCATGTCCACAAAGCCGCGCTCGGCCGCCACGTACGGGTTGAGGAACCTCTCGCGGTACTCCTCGACCAAGCCCGCCCGGGTCGCTTCTTCCGCCCGGCGATGGACGATGCGCACCGCCCCCTCGGCGCCCATGACCGCCAGCTCGGCACTGGGCCAGGCGATGCACAGGTCGTTGCCCATGGCTTTGGAGTCCATCACTATGTAGGCGCCTCCGTAGGCCTTGCGCAGCACCAGGCAGACCCGCGGGACGGTGGCCTCCGCATAGGCGAACACCAGCTCGGCCCCATGGCGGATCATCCCTCGCCATTCGAGGTCACGGCCGGGCATGAAGCCAGGCGTGTCCACCATCGTCAGCAGGCCGAGGTTGAACGAGTCGCAGAAACCCACAAAGCGAGCCCCCTTTTGCGAGGCGGCGATGTCGAGGGTGCCGGCCATGGCCTGGGGCTGGTTGGCCAGCACGCCGACCGCCTGGCCGGCGATGCGCACCAGGGCCGTCACCAGCTGAGGCGCCCACGCCGGCCGCAGGTCGAGGACCTCGCCGTCGTCGGCCACGGCGGCGATGACCTTGCGGACGTCGTAGCTCCCGGTAGCGGTGGTCGGCACCACCTTGCGCAGCTCGGGAGTGGGCCGGGACGCCGGGTCCTCGGACGCCAGATAGGGCGGGAGCTCGTCGCAGTGAGCGGGGAGGAAGCCGAGGAGCTGGCTGACGAGGTCCAGGGCGCCGGCGGGATCGCGGGCTAGAAGGGTGGCCAGACCGGACCGGGCGGCGTGGACCGACGCGCCCCCCAACTGTGCCGGCTGCACCGGTACGCCGGTCAGCTCGGCCACCGCCGCGGGGCCAGAAACGTATGAGAGCGCACGGGAGGTCATCACCACGGCATCGGCCAGGCCGAGCAACAGCGACGGCCCGGAAAGCAGGGGACCGTCGACGATGACCACGACGGGCACGACTCCCGAACAGACGACCAAGGCGTGCGCCACCCGGCCCCATCCGTCGAGAGCGGCGGCGCCTTCGCCCAAGTCCGAGCCAGAGGAGGCCAGGGACAGCACCAGGGGCAGCCGGCGTCCCCGGGCCAGCTCGGCCGCCCCGGCCAGGGCACCGGCGCCGTCGGCGCTAAGGACGCGACCGCGCTCGGCTTGATGTACAAACGCCGTCACGACCGACCTCTCGCCCGGGAACAACGGACCGGCCTTGACCACGACTTCCCGAGCTTTGCCCGCCTCGCCCGACCGAGGCGCTCCAGCGCCACGACGACCGGCAGGGGCCAGCAGACCTTCGGTCACCAGGCTGCGACGAGCGGACACGTCCCAGTTGGTGGGGGCCGGAGGACGTCCTCTCATACTCCTCCGACCGGGTCGAGCTCAGTGGCTTCGTCAGGGTCTTCGACGCCTCGGGCGATGAGGAAACCCCTGGCCCGCTCCATAAGGGGGTACCGGTCGACCAGGTCCCAGAAGGCTTTGCCGTGGCCTCTCACGTGGAGATGGGCCAGTTCGTGCACGATAACGTAGTCGAGCACCCAGGACGGCTCTTTGGCCAGCCTCGACGAGATGCGGATCGTCCCGTCGCCCGGCGTGCAGCTCCCCCAACGGAAGCGCTGGTTGTCCACCCAACGGATCTCCTTGGGGGACGCCAACGCAAATTTGGCCGAGAGCGCCAGCGCCCTCTCAGTCAGGTCGATCTCGCCCCGGGACTGGCGCAACTCCACCCGTCGCAGCATCTCACTGACCCACATCTCCTCTTCGGAACGGGTGAGCGTGGCGGGCACGCTGACTCGCAGAACGTCACCAACCTGGCGGGCTTGCACCGTTTTGCGGCGCTTGCGGCTCCGGACAACCTCGACCTTCATCATTGGGGCGAGAGACTAGGCGGGGCCGGTGACGGTTTCGGGCTGAGATGCCAGGAGGTCGACCTTGCGCAAGGCCACCAACTCGGGATCCGGGCCCACACCTCGGCTCGCTACCCACCATCCTCCCAGGTGAGAGTGACGGTTGCCGTCCCTCCAGACGCCAAGCGCTCTCTCCAGGGCGATGATCACGCCCCCGTGGGCTACAACCACCGCCTCGTCGGCACCACCGGCGGCGATGCGCCCCAGCGCCCCGAGGCACCGGCCGGCGAACACTGCCGCGTCCTCTCCGCCGGGCACGTCCTCCAGCCGTCCGGCACGACGGGCTTCGAGCTCGGCCGGCCAGACGGCGGCGATCTCGTCGTTGGTCAGCCCGTTCCACTCCCCGAGATCCTGCTCACGTAAATCGGCGTCGACGGCCAGCGGCCCGGCGTAACCGAGCTCGTCGGCGATCAGCGCGACGGTGGACCGGGCACGGGCGAGGTCGGAACTGGCCATCGCCCCGGGCGACGTCCCTGCCATGGCGAGGGCCCGGCCCGCCTGTCTGGCCTGCTCCACTCCCAGCTCGGACAGGGGGGCATCGGACCAGCCCTGCCATCGGCCGGCGGCGTTCCAGACGGATTGAGCATGGCGGACAACGAGGAGACGACCCACCGGGCCATCTTCGCAGACTCCGGCGCGGGTAACTTCGACCCGTGGGGACCGACGCTGCGCCAGACGCCGCCCAGGGCCCGGAGACAAACGACCGGGGCCCACTGGACCGGGAAATAGACGAAAACCAAGCCGTTACCGTGCTTTTCTTCGCCGCCGCCCGGGAAGCGTCCGGGACGGCCCGGACCGTCCTCCCGGCCGCCGGCGCAACGGTGGCGCAACTGCTGGCCGGACTGACGTCCACCCACGGTGACCAGCTGAAAAAGGTGCTGCCCAGCTGTTCTATCTGGGTCAACCGTTCGCCTGCCCCGCCCGGCTACGTCCTGCGCGGTGGCGACGAGCTGGCCCTGATGCCTCCCGTGTCGGGGGGCTGTGCTGCGGTACCCTCAATCGATGGCTGAGTTCGATCTCACCGATGCTCTGAGCCCCGACTACCTCGTAGGGCTCGAGCATCTGTCCCTCAGCGGCCTACGGGCCAAGCGTGACGCTTGCGCCGAGCTGGAGACGGAGCTGTCGTACCTGCGGCGGCTGGCCCAAGCCCGGATCGACCTCATCCTGGCCGAATCCGAGCGGCGCCACCTGGGCTTGGCCGACCCCAGCCCCGAAGACCTGGTCGAGCTGCTGCCCCAGATACTTTCTGAGCACAGCCGGGGAGCAGGCGCTGGACGCCTGCCCACGTTTTTCGCGCCGGCCCAGGGCATGCAGCAACAGCTGGCGGCGCGGGTCGAGCAGCTTCTGCCGTCGGACCAGCTCGGGTCCCTGCCGGCCCTGTCCACCACCGAACTGGGCGAGCGGCTAGAGGCCCTCTCCAACCTCGAGCGCGACGTCTCCGCCGACCGCCGGGCACTGCACGATATACAGGACCGCTTGCAGGAAGAGCTGGTCAGGCGCTACCGGACCGGCGAGGCCAACGTAGACGCACTCCTGCGCTAGCCCCTCGTACCGGCGCAGTTTTCGCGCCCGGCGGCCCGGCTCCGGCAACCGGTGCCGCACTAGGATCGGGAGTGCCGTAGCCCGTGTGGGCCACCGTCAATTTCGTTCGGGGAAGTGCGAAGTTCCGGGGCCTCGCGGGCTGCGGCTGCGCCCTCTATGGTTTGCGCTATGGCCGGAGAGCGAGACCTGCTGGTCGTCGGGGGCGGGAAGATGGGAGCGGCGCTCGTCGACGGGCTCCTGAGCTCAGGTTGGGCCCGGCCCGACCAGGTCACCATCACCGAGATCGCCGCCAACCGGCGGGCCGAGCTAAGCGCCCCGGAGGGCCTGACCGGTCGTCATCCCGGGCTCCAACTACTCGATGGGCGGCTGCCCGCCGCTCGCAACGCCATCCTCGCCGTCAAGCCCGGTGACGCCCAGGGCGTCTGCCGCCGGTTGGGGGAAGCCGGCGTGGGCAGGCTGCTCTCGATCGCTGCCGGGGTGCCTCTCAGAGATCTCGAGTCCTGGTGCCCCAGCGGTTGCGCGGTCGTGCGGGCGATGCCCAACATGGCGGCACTGGTCAGAGCGAGCGCCACCGCCATCTCCGCCGGCGCGTCAGCCGGCCCGCCTGACATCGAGTGGGCGACCGGCATCATGAGGTCCGTCGGGACCGTGGTCGAGGTGCCCGAACGGTTGCTCGACGCCGTCACCGGGTTGTCCGGGTCCGGCCCGGCGTACATCTTCCTCGTGGCTGAGGCGATGATCGAGGGCGGGGTCCTGTCCGGCCTGTCCCGCCCGGTCGCCTCCGAGCTTGTCATCCACACGCTGCTGGGCTCGGCCCGGCTACTGAGCGAGACGGGCGAGAGCGCAGAAGTCTTGCGGGCGGCGGTCACGTCCCCCGCCGGCACGACGGCGGCCGGGCTCCGCCAGCTGGAGGCCCATGGGGCGCGCTCGGCGTTGATCGAAGCCATTGCCGCCGCCGTCCAGCGCAGCCGCGAGCTGGGTTCCTCAGTTCGCGAGCCGGGCCCCTCGGTAACCGGACCGGGGCCGGCCGGGCCGAGCCCGGCGGGCTGACCCGGCCGCTCCGGTCAGCTAGGACGCCGCTTGCACGCCCGGCACATGCGCGGGCGCCCGGCGCGAGGCCGGGCGGGGCCGTGGGAGGTCCTGGCCGTGTTCGCCCTGTGCCTCGTCCTGGGGTGGGCCCTGTTCCATCGGGCGTGGACATGGCCCTCGACCACCCTGGCCGGCGCCGCCGGGGACGCCGACGAGTACACCTGGTTCCTCTCCTGGGCCCCTTTCGCCATCGGCCATGGTCTCGACCCGCTCATCAGCCACTACGTCAACTTCCCGGCCGGGGCCAACCTCATGTGGAACACGTCCGTGCTCCTGCCCGGCTTCCTGATGTCGCCGGTGACGGTCGTCTTCGGGGCTGCTTTCTCCTACAACGTCCTGGTCACCGCGGCACCTGTGCTCTGCTCCACCTTCGCCTATATGGCGTTCCGTCGCTGGGCCGGCCCGCTGCCTGCTCTGGGGGGCGCTCTCATCTTCGGGTTTTCCCCGTATATCGTCTCGCAATCAACCGGCCACCTGGCCCAGACCCTCATCATGAGCGCCCCTTTGGCGCTGGTCCTTCTCGACCGGCTCCTCGTCGTCCAGACGGGCCGGCCGTGGTTGGACGGCTTGCTCCTCGGGCTGCTGGCATGGGCGCAACTGCTGACCGGGGAAGAGCTACTGGCCCTGGAAGCGGTTACGGCGACGGTCGCGGTGGCCGTGCTCTGGGCCATCGCCCGCCGGGACGTGGCCCGGCACCTGGCCTACGCGGTCCGGGGCCTGGTGGTGACCGTCGGGGTGTTCGTCGTGCTGTCCGCGCCTTTCCTGGCCGTCCAGTACTTCGGCCCGGACAAAGTCCAAAACGCCCACCCGGCCAACAGGTACGTGAGCGACCTGTTGAACTTCGTCGTCCCCACCAGGAGCACGCTCCTGGCACCGGCGGCCGCCTTGCGCGTAAGTTCCCATTTCACCGGTAACGGGTCCGAGCACAGCGCTTACATAGGCGCCCCGCTGGTGCTGTTCGCCGTCGTGGCCGTGGTCCTGGCCCGCCGCCGCCCGGTCACCTGGGTAGCGCTGGCTGTCGCCGCCGGAGCCGCCCTGCTGTCGCTGGGCCCCACCCTGCACGTTCGGGGCTCCATCACCCACGTGTACCTGCCGGACTTCGTGCTCGAAAAGTTGCCCCTCCTCCACAACCTCCTGCCTGACCGGTTCGCGTCCATGACTGCGCTCGGGGTCGGCCTGCTCGTCGCCCTGGGCCTCGATGAGCTGAAGCACCTTCACCGCCCGGCCCGGGCCGGTGGCTGGGCCCTGGCCGGGGCCGGGCTGGTGGCCATCATCCCCACCGCCCATTTCGACGCCTCCGCCAGCCCCCTTTTCTCCGCGTTCTACTCCGGCTTCTCCTGCCCGCCGGCGGCGGGCACTTCACCCGCCCACCCTCCCGTGGTGTTCCTCCTCCCCGTCGTGAACGAACTGGACCTGCGCTGGCAGGCCGAGTCCAAGTTCTGCTTCGTCATGCCCAGCGCCACGGGCCTGACCGGGACGAGCCGGGCCCAGCGCCAGGTGAACGGGATCCTGTTTAGGGTAGGCAGCCCGTCCATGCGCCGGCCGCCGATGACAGCGGCGGCGCGCCAAGAAGCGGCGCAAGAAATCCGTGACCTCGACGTGCAGGAGATCGTGGTCGGTCCCCAGTCCCCCGCCCAGCCCCTGTGGACGTACCAGGACCAGGCCCAGCTCGTGTCCTGGGTCGACTGGCTCGTCGGTCACGAGCCGCGGCAGACCCACGAGATCTACATCACCTACGTGTGGGACAACCTCCCGTCGGCCGGCGACATCGCTTCGGGCCACGTGGGCCGGCCGCCGTCTTGAGGCCGCTCCCGCGCCACTTGGGCCTCCCGCGTCGTACCATTGTGCGGTGCCAGTAGCCCCCGGGCCGGGCGCCGCGGCTGCACCCGTTCCCCGGTCGTTGCCCGAAGCAACCGTCAAACGCCTCCCGTTGTACCTCCAGGCCCTGGTGGACGCCAACGACGACCGGATGGTCACCATCTCGTCGGAGGAGCTGGCCGGCCGCGCCGGCGTCAACGCGCCCCAGGTCCGCAAAGATCTTTCCTACTTGGGCTCCTACGGCACCCGCGGCGTCGGTTACAACACCGAATTGTTGCGCCAGCAGATCAACCGCCAGCTCGGGCTCAACCGGGAGTACAACGTTGCCCTGATCGGGGCGGGCAACCTGGGCCAGGCCCTTGGTCATTACCGCGGCTTTGCCCAACGGGGCTTTCACGTGGTCGCTGCCTTTGACACCGACCCTTCCAAGGTGGGGACCAGGCTCGGAAACGCCGATGTCCATCCCCTGTCGGAACTGGTGGAGGTCGTGCGGAGGGAACGCATCACCATGGCCTTGATCGCCACCCCGGCGATGGTGGCTCAGGACGTGTTGGACAGGCTGGTCGAGGCCGGCATCACGTCCGTGCTCAACTTCGCCCCCACCGTGCTCAACGTCCCGGCTGACGTCTACCTGCGCAAGGTCGACCTCGCCGTGGAACTGCAGATCCTCGGGTACTACGAGCACCTGCGCTCCGGGCGGAGGGCTGAAACGGGCGGGCCGGCGCACACCGCGGGCGCCCGCTGAACCGTGACGCCTTCCGTGCCCGTCGCTACCAACGTCTACCCGGTGTCGCTGGTCCTCCACGGCCGGCGCTGCCTGGTCGTGGGCGGGGGCCACGTCGCCCGGCGCAAGGCGCTCGGGCTCGTCGAAGCGGGAGCCCGGGTCGACCTGGTGGCGAAGGAAGTGCTGGCCCCCGTGCGCGAGATCGCCGGGCTCGAGAGCATCGAAGAACGCCCCTACCGGCGCGGCGAGGTGGCCGGCTACCGCTTGGCCGTGGCCGCCACCGGGGACCCGGCCGTCAACCGGGCCGTGTTCGAGGACGGCGAGAGCGCCGGGGTCTGGGTCAATTCCGCCGACGACCCCGCGTCCTGCTCGTTCATCCTCCCCGCCATCGCCCGCCAGGGCCCCGTCAGCGTGGCCGTCTCCACGTCCGGCTTCAGCCCTGCCCTCGCTTCGTGGCTGAAGGCGCACGTGACCGAGCACCTCGGCCCTGAAGTGGCCGAACTGGCGGAGATGCTGGCCGAGGCGCGCGCCCGGCTGAAGGCCGCCGGTCGCAGCACCGAGGAGGTTGACTGGCGACAGAGCATCGATTGGGCCATGCTCGACCTGATCCGCTCGGGACGCCGGGCCGAAGCAAAGGAGCGCCTCGAGGCGTGTCTGTCGCTGTAGTTGGGATAAACCACCGGACGGTGCCGCTCCGGGACCTCGAGCCTCTGATCGTGCCCATCGGCTTGGTGCCCAAGGCTCTGGCCGACCTTTCGTCGCGGTCCTACCTGGACGAGGTGGTCGTCCTGTCCACCTGCATGCGGACCGAGGTCTACGCCGTGGTCAACCGGTTCCACGGGGCCATGGCCGATATCCGGGAGTTCTTTGCCACCTGGAGCGGCAAACCGCCCGAGGAGTTCTCGGGCAACCTCTACTCCTATTTCGACGAGGCCGCCATCGGCCACCTCTTCCGGGTGTCGGCCGGTCTGGACTCGGTTTCGGTCGGCGAGGGCGAGGTCCTGGGCCAGGTGCGCCAGGCCTGGGAGGTGGCCCGCAACGAGGGCTCGTGCGGGCCGGCCCTGAGCGCCGCTTTCCGCCACGCGCTCCAGGTCGGCAAACGCGCCCGCTCTGAGACCGAAATCTCTCGGGGCACCACTTCACTGTCCTACGCCGCCGTCGAAATGGCGACCGAGGCCCTGGGCCACCTCGAGGGCAAGCAGGCCGTCGTGGTGGGCCTGGGCGAGGTCGGCGAGATGGCCGCCCGGGCCTTTTCGGGCGTGCCCGGGATGTTGCCCGTAGTCGTCGTCAACCGCAACCAGGCCCGGGCGGACATTGTGGCCGCCGCCGTGGGGGGACGCGCCGCCGCGTGGGAAGACCTGGTCGGTGCCCTGGCGGACGCCGACGTGGTGGCGTGTTCGACTTCCGGCCACGCCCATCTACTCGGCGCCGCCACCGTCCGGGAGGCGCTGGCGAGCCGGCCCGAGAGGCCGCTGCTGCTCGTAGACATGGCCGTGCCCAGGGATATCGACCCCGCTGTGGTCGAACTGCCCGGCGTGGTCCTACTCAACATGGACGACATCGGCCGTTTCGTCGCCGCCCGGGCGGCTGAACGGCGGGCCGAGATCCCCGCCGTCGAGCTGATCGTGGCCCAAGAGGTAGACCGTTTCAACAGCTCTCTGGCGGCCAGGTCGGTAGCCCCCTTGGTGACAGCCCTCCACGACAGGGCGGAGGCGCTCCGCCAGGCCGAGGTCGAACGCTTTGCCCGCCGGGCCTCGGACTTGAGCCCCGAGCAGCTCGACGCGGTAGAGGCGCTCACCAAGCGGGTCGTCGCCAAAGTCCTGCACGAGCCGACGATCAACTTAAAAGACGCCGCCGGCACGGCCCGGGGCGACGTGCTGGCCGAGGCCTTCAGGGACCTTTTCGGCGTCGGGCCTTAGTGCCGTTACGCCTGGCCACCAGGGGCAGCCCGTTGGCCTTGTGGCAAGCGGGCCACGTCGCTTCCCTACTGGAGACAGCCCATCCCGGCCTGGAGGTCGAGCTGGTGACGGTCACCACGACGGGCGACCGCCGCCCTGAGCTGCCAGTCTGGGAAATCGGCGGCCGGGGCGTGTTCGTCCGCGAGGTACAGGCCGCCCTGCTCGCCGGAGAGGCCGATGCGGCGGTCCACTCGGCCAAGGATCTCCAGCCCGTCGACCCCCCCGGTCTGTGCCTGGGGGCGGTGCCCGAGCGAGGCGACCCCCGTGACGCTCTCGTGGGGGCAACACTCTCGGAGCTGGCGCCGGGAGCCACCATCGCCACCGGCAGCCAGCGCCGGCGCGCCCAACTGGCCTTCCTGCGGCCCGACCTGGCGTTTGTGAGCCTGCGGGGGAACATCTCCACCCGCCTGGCCCGGGTGCCACCGGGCGGTGCCGTTGTCGTGGCCATGGCCGCGCTCGACCGGCTGGGACTGGCCCCCACGCCGATGGACGTGCTCGACGTGGACATCATGGTGCCCCAGGTGGCCCAGGGAGCGCTGGCCGTCGAGTGCCGCGCCGGCGACGGCGCCACCCGCGAACTGGTGGAGCCGCTCGACGAGCCCCGCTCCCGGCGCTGCGTCGACGCCGAGCGGTCCTTCCTGGCGTCCATAGGAGGCGCCTGCGACCTCCCCGTGGCCGGCTACGCCATCACCACGCCGGATGGCCGCCTACAGCTCGAGGGCCTACTGGCCGCCCCCGATGGGAGCGCCCTGGTCCGCCGAAAGGCCACCGGACCGGTGAGCGACGGCGCCCGGCTCGGGGCCGAGGTGGCCCAGATGGTCCTCGACGCCGGCGGGCGCGATCTCCTGGCGGCCCGGGACGATCGGCGTTGACCCGGGCGGACCGACGCCCACTCCCGGTGGAGCGTCGTTGACCGGCACCGTCTACCTGGTCGGGGCCGGTCCCGGTGACCCCGGACTGCTCACCCAGCGGGGAGCCGAGCTCCTCGCCGCCGCCGAGGTTGTCGTCCACGACCGCTTGACGGGCCCCGCCCTGCTGTCGCTGGCGCCGGCGACGGCCGAAAAGCTGGACGTGGGCAAGCAGCCCGACGACCGGGGCGACCAGGAGGCCATCAACCAGCTGCTCGTGGCCCGGGCCCGGGACGGCCTAAAGGTCGTGCGCCTGAAGGGGGGAGACCCGTACGTTTTCGGGCGGGGCGGGGAGGAAGCGCTGGCACTGCAGGCCGCCGGGATCCCTTTCGAGGTAGTCCCGGGCGTGAGCGCCGCTATAGCTGCCCCCGCCAGCGCCGGCGTGCCCGTTACTCATCGCGGCCTCGTCACTGCGTTCACGGTCGTCGCCGGCCACACCCGCTCCGTCGGCACGGCGCCCGCGGAGGGCAGCACAAACTGGGAGGCACTGGCCGCGGTCGGAGGCACCATCGTGGTCCTAATGGGCGCCGCCCATAGGCACCGGATCGCCGAGCGCTTGATGGCCGGCGGGATGAGCCCGGCCACACCGGTACTGGCCGTGCAGTGGGGCACGGAGCCGCAACAGGCGTCGGTCCGCACGACC
>Ga0182027_10007125_pt1 | contig 16570 bp, 10 predicted proteins | sample 712E1DmetaG_FD_121300 | JGI IMG/M metagenome (GOLD analysis project Ga0182027, IMG submission 121300) | Permafrost microbial communities from Stordalen Mire, Sweden - 712E1D metaG (Illumina Assembly) | ecosystem: Environmental > Terrestrial > Soil > Wetlands > Permafrost | place: Sweden... | reverse complement strand
GTTTTCAACGCCTCCTGAACGGAGCGCCAACCGTATTTCAGAGGCATGCGCCCCGTGCTTCCCCGGCGCGTGATCCAGAGGAGCTCGCTGCGGCGCTCCGCCTCGAGCGCGATCGCGAGCGCCAGCCTGGCGTCCTGAACGTTGTATTCGATGACCTCTTCGCAACGACCCTGGGCCCACATCACCGGCGCGTCAGAGCCCGTGATTCCGGCGGACTTCCCCGGCAGGCCGAGCCCCTCGGCCGCCTTACCAAGCCTGAGGTGCGTGAGATTGCCCGCCAGCACGGCCTGGCGCTTGCCGAAAAGCCCGACTCACAGGAGATCTGCTTCATTCCCGGCGGCGACTACAAGCAGTTCCTCACTGCCTATCTTGAAGAGCAGGGTGAACAGATGCCGGAAACGGCTGGCGAGTTGGTGGCCTCAAATGGCAGGGTGCTCGGCAGCCACGACGGCATCTTCAACTTCACCGTGGGGCAGCGCAAGGGCCTGGGTGTCAGTTCGCTCTCGCCGCTCTATGTGCTCAGTATTGACCCGGCTAGCAATCGTGTTGTCTTGGGCGCTGACGTGGAACTCGCCACCCGCACGTTGCGCGCCCGCCGCCTGAATTGGATCAGTATTCCCGAACTGACCGGACCGATGCGGGTGCGGATCAAGATACGCCATCGTCACGAACCTGCCTGGGCTTATCTGGAACCAGCCGGTGCCGACGAGGTTCTCGCTACCTTCAACGAACCCCAACGCGCCGTTACGCCTGGGCAGTCTGCTGTCTTCTACGACGGGGATGAGGTTGTCGGCGGAGGCTGGATCATCTAAGAGCGCAATGCTCGTTAGCACGATCCATTAAACGAAAGTATCCCTGTCTTCTGAAGAGGGGTCGCCGTGTGAGCGCATCTCACGTGACGTGGGATCGGCGTTGCGCAACGACTCCACGATAGCCTTGGCTGACGCCAACAAGCGTGAGAGTTGCCGCACCGGCCTGCCCACAGCATCGGTCACAAAGCTGCTGGCCTTATCGACGGCATCCAGAATGCCCGTCAACATGGCATCCATCCGGCTGGCCTGGCGGTTCAGCCGATCCATCAAATCCGCGGCCGTAGATCGCACCTCCGCGGTCTGCTCTCTCAGCCCGTGCGTAATCGCTGCCATGTCGGTGACGGCAGCTTCGACCTTCGGCGCCAGACGCGAAAAAAAGGTCTGCGAATTATTGATGATAGGCATCAACGAAGAGCGCAGGTCTTCCGCTTCCTCTTTGATGGAACGGGCTGCCTTGCGCACGGTGATGAAGATCGCCAGCAGAATAATCGCCTGAAGCAGCACTGCAAGCGCGGTGACGGCAACAACGGCAAGCAGAATGGTTTGACTGTCAAAATTTGGCATAGGATTGATCTCGCGCAATACCTCTGCGGACTTGCAATAACGTTACTTGATGACGCTACCATAAGTGATGAGGAAACGTCCTGTCCGGAACCTGCGCGTGAGCGCCATAAGGCTGTTCTCGCGCTTGGTTCCGGAGCAGACGTAAAGAACAAGGTCGCCGGGCCCGCATGTAACATGGGAAAACCCGGCTGCTCAATACTACTTCGTTTCGCCCGTTCCAGGAGTCGTCTTATACGCCTGGCGGCCCGCATCCACGGCAGCGGTCACCCGGCCGCTCTGTTCGGCGACTAGGTTCTTGCCTCGCTCCACAAACTCTTCCCACTGCGCTCGTCCGCGATCCACAGCCTCGCGGCCGCGGTCAACGTATTCGCCCACCTGTTCTTTGCTTCTGTCCACCAGGGCGCTTACTTCGTCAGCGGCCTGCCTGGCGCGGTTGCGCACGTAGTCCGTTCCCTCGCGTGCGCCAATTAGAAGCTCTTCACGGGTTTCACGACCGCTCTTGGGGGCGTACAGAATCCCCACCAGCGCGCCCACGCCTAATCCGGCCAGGAACCATGCCAGACCGTATCCCTTGTTTTCTTCTGCCATGACGAAATATCTCCTTTCGCTCAGCTCGGAAGAATGCCTGAGCGTACCAAATTCCACTTTGCGCCGCAAATCGCACTCCCGTTTCGGACAAATACGAGCGTCGGCGCCAACTCCTGTCCCTGTGAATCTCCGGGCCAGCCCGCCGCATTGGACTCCGGGTACTGGTACCCGGTTGCAAGGTATTCCAGGGAAACCTATAACCTATTATGCCTCAACAGAATACGGCTGCGCTGTTCTTAATTGAACGTTCGTTCTGGATTCCGGCACTAGAGCGGAGTGAAATACCTGTTGTATCTTGCCTTCCGGCTTATCCATCCTCGTTGCCGGAACGCGCCAATACTTCAGCGAAATGCATTGCCTGTCGATCGCTCAGTTGGGCGATCTGTTCGCGGCAACTGAAGCCGTCGGCAACGATGATCGTCGCGGGTGCGGCTGACTCGACCGCAGGCAGCAGACCGTCCCTGGCGATAGTCTTCGAGACCTCAAACTTGTCGGCTTCAAAGCCGAAGGGGCCGGCCATTCCGCAGCAGCCGGCCTGGATCGTTTCAACTGTAGCGCCGGCTTGGCGCAGCAAGGCGATTTCATTGGTCGGTCCGCCAAAGACAGCTTTATGGTGACAGTGGCCATGGACCAGAACCTGCGCCCCGGTGAGCCACCCTGTGGCGAACTCGGGAGCCTTGGCGGCCAGCCAGTCGGCCAGCAGCCAGACCTCTTGGCTGAGGCGCTGGGCCCGCGCGTCGTCGGGAAACAATTCCAGCAGCTCGTCCTTGAAGACGCTGGCGCAGCTTGGTTCGAGGAAGATGAACGGATAGCCGGCATTGATCTCGCGAGCCATGCGATCGAGGACCCTGGCGAGGTACCTGCGGGCCGCGTCGAGCAGGCCAAAGTCGTAGAGCGGGCGGCCGCAGCAGATGGGCCCTTTGGGTACATGAACCCGGAAGCCAGCCTGGGTCAGCACTTTTTCGGCAGCTACCAGCGTTTGCGGATGATAGTAGTTGTTCCAGGTGTCAGGCCACAATACGACTACCTGCGGCGCGGCCGGTGTTCCCTCAGGGGCTGCGCAGGCTGCGGAAAAACTCAATTTTGTGTCAGGGCACGACTTTAGTCGTGCCGCAAACCCTGCAAGAACACCGCGGGCTTCAGCCCCTGCGGAAAAATTCGATCCGGAGGGAGGCGGGGGTTTCAACCCCCGCATAACGCCATCAGAATCGATAGGGGCTTTAGCCCCGGAATCGTTCAATGTCTCATGTGAAGATACTTTTCCTTTTTGGTAGCTCTTCGCGGCCAGCCGCGGAAGTTGCCGCTCTTGCGCGACTCCAACCATCCACTTAATGAACGTGCTGGTGAGTGGGCCGGTCAGCAGCGCATTGGTCAGCGCGGGAGTCACCGATCCCCATCGCGCCAGCCGGTCGGCGAACCCAAAGACATAATGATGCAGCGGGTGCAACCGGCCCTTGTAGCGCTGGGCCAGGTACTCCGATTTGTAGGCTGTTATGTCTACCTGGACCGGGCACTCGGATTTGCAGGCCTTGCAACTGAGGCAGAGTTCCAATGCCTCATGAACTGCCTTACTATGCAAGCCTTCTTTCTGCAGGGCTCCAGCGAGCATCTCCCATAGCAGGCGTGCGCGGCCGCGGGTGGAGTGCTGCTCCTCTCTCGTGGCGCGGAAGCTGGGACATAGGACGCCACCCTCGGTATTGCGGCAAGCGCCCACGCCCACGCAGCGCTCAGTGGCGCGTTCCAGTGAGCCCTGGTCGGCGGCAAAAACAAAGTGAGTTTCAAGCGCAGTGTTGGATTGAGCCTCCGTCGGATCCGCCAGCCGGTGGCGAAGATTCTCCACCGGGTCGTAAACGCGGACGGCATCCACTAGCTTGCCGGGATTCATGCGGTTATCGGGGTCCCAGAGAGCTTTGAACTCACGGAATGCCTGCATCAGTTCCGGACCGAACATCTTGGGTAGCAGAGCCGCGCGGGACTGGCCGTCACCGTGCTCGCCGCTGAGCGAACCGCCAAAGCTGAGAACCAGATCGGCGGCGCGTTCGATAAACTCGCGAAAGCGGCGCAGCCCCTCGACCGTCCGGAAGTCGAAGTTGATGCGCGTATGAACGCAGCCCTGGCCGTAGTGGCCGTAGAGCGGGCTACGGTAGCCATATTCACCCATCAGGGCTGTGATGCGGCGCAGATAATTGCCCAGTTGAACAGGCGGGATGGCCGCATCTTCCCAACCCTCGAATCGGTCGGGCTCGCCGGGAACGAAGACCATGGCGCCGAGAGCGGAGTCGCGCACACGCCAGATGCTGGCGGCCTCCGCGGCGGTGCAGATGCGGGCCACGGGCGGCACAGGCCATGCCTGGGAGGCGCGAGCCAGGGCCTCGGCCTTGGATTGAGCCTCCGCGGCCTCCCATGCGCCCACTTCAACCAGCAGAAAACTGGTGCCGGAAGGAAGCTGAGCCAGATCCTTGAGCGCCAGGCCCTTGCGGCGCATGAAGTCGACAAGTAAATGGTCAAAGCCTTCCAGGCCGATGGGCTTGTGTTCAAGAGCCAGTGGCACGGCGTCGGCGGCCAGGAATGGATCGGCAAAACCCAGCACAGTCAGTATGCGGAAGGGCGGGCTGGCGGTCAGGTTGAGCGTAGCGGAGATTACTGTGGCGCAGGTACCCTCCGACCCTACCAGGGCGCGGGCTACATGGAAGCCATTTTCATCCAAAAGCTCGTCGAGGTTGTAGCCGGAGACGCGGCGGGGAATGCGGGGAAATCGTTCTCGGATCAGCCCGGCATAACGGTCGCGCAGGCGGGCCAGTCCGGTATAAATCTCTCCAACCCGGCCGCCAGTTCGCTTCAAGGCTTCCAGTTCAGCCGGGCTGGTGCGGCTCACCGTCATCCGCGTGCCGTCGTAAAGTACGATATCCAGCGACTCGACGTTATCCACGACCTTGCCGCCCATCAGCCCGTGAACGCCGCAACTGTTGTTGCCGATCATGCCGCCCAGGGTGCAGCGCGAGTGGGTGGCGGGGTCGGGGGCATAGGTCAGGTGGTGGACTTCGGCAGCATCGCGCAGCCGGTCCAGCACGATACCCGGCTCAACGCGCGCTAGTTTCGCCTCAGCATCGATCCCCTCCAGCGTATTCATGTACCGCGAGAAATCGAAGACTACGGCCACATTGGCGCACTGGCCGGCCAGGCTGGTGCCCGCGCCACGAGGCAGGACGGCGGCTCCGGTTGCCCTGCAGGCTGCCAATGCCGCCTCCACATCCGCGGCGTCGCGGGGCAGGATGACTCCGACAGGTAGCTGCCGGTAATTCGAGGAGTCTGCTGCGTAGAGCGCGCGGGAACCGAGGTCAAAGCGGACATCGCCGCGAAGCGTGGCTTTGAGCCGGGCTTCTAATTCGCGGTGGGCGGCAAACCGCTCATGATCCAGCGGAGGCTGGTTCAGAAGGGCAGAAATGGAAACATTGCTCACGGGGAAATCATAGCGCGCAGCAGGTCACAGAGGAGATGGCGGCATGAGCAGAGTTACCGTGCAGGCCACTCCTGGACGACGATGCCCAGATCGTTGAGCTTTTGGATGGCAGCTTCAACATTGATCCGGACCTTGGGACGGTCCTTCTTGCTAGCCAGGGGAGACTCGGCGACGGCAACCACGCGGCCATAGCGCCATGCGCCGGGAGGCAGCGCGATCAGGGCGTTGGCCAGGTCGTCAGGACGCAACTGCATCTCCTGGCGGCGGGCCGCTTCAGGGCGCAGCATGGTTCCCTGCCCCAGATTGCTGGGGTTGGCGTCGGTCAAAGTAATCCGGAGATTGAGCGTGCTGGCGTCCACGCTGATAAACGGATTGGCCCACGCTCCGGGCTCATGCACATCGACATACATGCTCTTGGTGGGCAGGGGAATAGCGGCAAGGGCGGCGCGCTGGCGGTCGATTTCGGTGGCGGCAGCCTGCGCCTTGTGCTCCGCGTTCACTGCGGTCTGGGCCACGCCCACCACGGCCTGCTCTTCCTTGTGGCAGGCGGCCACGGCCACGGCCAGTAGCAGGGCCATGCCGAGGAATCCTCTACGTCTTGAGCGCTGCATCACCCGCTCAGAATAACAGGATCGTTCGCCGTCACAAACACCCTCAGCCGGTATGCCGCGGATACGGAGCGTTTTAGGCGCCTTGTCACTGCGTAACAGGCCGCGTCTCAAGTAGACTGCACAAAACGCCGTTGGAGGCGCCGGATGAGCACCAGGGTTGTAGCCATTGTAGGCAGTTATCGCAGGGGCGGGATGACCGACTCCGCAGTTCAGGCCATTCTGGAAGGCGCAAGGGAAAAGGGCGCTGAGACGCACACAATCTATCTGACCGACCTGCACCTGGAATTCTGCAAGAACTGCCGGGAATGCTCTCAGAAACCGGGCCCTGAGCGCGGCCAGTGCACTCAACTGGACGATCTGGAGCCGATCCTGAACCAGATCGAGGCCGCCGATGCCTTGGTGCTGGGCAGCCCGGTCAACTATGGTAACGTGACGGCCATCTTCAGGACGTTTATGGAGCGGTTAATTGGATTTGCCTATTGGCCGTGGGGACAGGCCGCGCCCGCGGCACGGAATAAGCGGGCCGCTCGGAAGGCCGCGCTGGTGGCTTCGTCGGCCATGCCGGGGTTCTTGATCCCCTTGGCCACCGGAACCGGACATGCGCTTCGCACAACGGCCAAAATGCTCGGCGCCAGGCCGGTGGGCAGCTTGTGGATCGGCTTGGCGGCTCAAGAGCCTCATCCCCTCTTGTCTGCGCGTCTCCGGCGGCGAGCGCGGCGCATCGGCTGGAAGCTGGCGTAACCCTGAACTCTTAATCAAGGTACGATGAAGGCAGGAACCCTGCTTGCAGGGCAATCCTCTCGGTAGCTCACGTTCACTCGTCTGGAGTAGCAACAAATGACGGAAGGTAAAACCAGAAAAGTCGAGCTGTTTGACACCAGTCTTCGCGACGGGATGCAGCAGCCGAATATCGATATATCCGTGCCGAATGCCGTCAGCCTGCTGCAGCGTCTTGCTGTTTTTGGCGTCCGGTATGCCGAAATCGGCTTTGCCGGCGCCAACAAATTCGTTGAAGATCTGGCCGGCGCGCTCGACACAGTCGATACAAAAGCTATGAAATTGGCGTTGTTCGGCAGAACGCGTGGCCGTGGAGCCAATGTCCAGAAATGGGCCGACGTTCAATTCATGGTCCGGCACAAAAAGCGGGTTCCTGTTGCTGTCGTAGTGGTCAAATCCAGGCTGCTCGATGTGCAGATGTCTCTGGAAACTACGCCGGAAGAAAACCTGCTGATGGCTTACGAAACCGTTGCCTGCCTGCAGGACAACGGCCTGGAAGTCATAGTTGATCTGGAACACGCCATGGATGCCTGTTGCGGCCGCCGCGAAAACGGCGATCCTTGCGACGCGGATTTCGGCAAGCGCAGCCTGGACTACTTCCACCAGATGGCGGATCAGTGCGTACGCCAGAAAGTGAGCCGGCTGGTTGTTTGCGACACTACTGGCGGCGCCAATCCTGAAGAGGTCACTCTGGTGATTGGCGACTTGGCGCAGAGTCACTCCGATGCAAGAATCGGATTTCACGGCCACACGGATCGCGGCCTTGGTGTTGCCAATACCCGCTCCGCCATTCTGGCCGGCGCCGTTCAGATTCAAGGCACTCTTCTGGGAACCGGAGAACGCTGCGGCAATGTGAACCTGACAACCGTAGTCGGCAGTATGCAACTCAGGGGCGAAGCTGAGTTTGTCGCTCCCAAGTCGCTTCCTGGGCTTACCAGCCTGGCGCATTCGGCGTACGCGGCTTTCTCGCTTGATGTGCCGCACAGCGCTCCCATCGTCGGCACCGGCGCTTTTGGCACCTGGGCAGGCATGCATGGCAGCAGTGAGAGGAAAAACCCGGGCGCTTACCTCTGGTGCGATCCCGCTCGAGTCGGCGCTATTCCTGTCATAGGGGTCAACGCCCAATCGGGAAGAGCCAACATCGTTCTTCTCTCCGAGTCACTTGGCGTTCCTCTCAACTCCGCACAGGCGCAGGTCCTCATGGACGCCAACCAGTCGATGATAGAGGGCGGCGGCTTCACGGCCAGTGAAATTTCATTCAAACTGGCCTGCATGAGGGTGCTCAATACTCTGCAGGATCGCTTCAGCATTAAAAACTGGAGAGTCCTGGACGAATCCGACGAAACCGGCAACCGTTACGTTCAGGCTTCCATGCTGTTGTCCGTTGGCGACTCCAAAATCGTCACCACGCGTGCCGAGGGCGCTGGACCGGTCGATGCGTTGACCAAGGCCATGCGGCGTGAGTTGGAAAAGTGGTATCCGGCCATCGCGCGAATGCATCTGGGCCGATTCAGCGTCACGGCCATCGACGTCTCCGTCCAGGATACGGCGGCCCACGTCCGCGTCACGGTCAGCTTCCGCGCCGACGGCCTGGAACCCTGGACAACGGCGGGAGTCAGCAGCGATCTGAACCAGGCAGCTCTGATGGCCATCGTCGATGGCTTCCATTATTGGCTGTTGAATAACACCGAGTAGCCGGGTGCCCCAGGTCTCGATTTTGAGACCTGGGATAGCAACAAGCTACTTGCCGATCAACCCGCGCGCAATCGAGTCCAGCATCCCATTGAGAAAGTTGATCGACTCCGGCGCGGAGTAGCGGCGGCCAATCTCCAGGGCCTCGTTGATGACAATGGGGAAAGGCGTGCCTTTGAAGCCCAGCATCTCGCCCACGGCCATGCGCATCAGGTTGCGATCCACGGCCGGCATGCGCTCCAGACGCCAGTGCTGGGAGTTTTTCACGATCAACTCGTCGATCTTCTCCTGGTGAGCAACGGCCACCCTAAAGAGGTCCTCGGCAAAGCCGCGTACATCGGGCTCAACCTCGTCGGCGGCCTTCCAGAAGTTGGCTCGCACCTGGTCGGGCGTCTGCTTGCCGATGTCCGCCTGATAAAGCATCTGCATGGCCAGTTCGCGCGATTTGCGGCGTCCCGATGAGTGGTGTTGCCCGGCAGTCAAGCAGAGCCGCCTTGCTTGAGCTTGCGGCTGAGGCTCGCCATCTCAATGGCCGCCGTTGCGGCTTCAAATCCCTTGTTTCCGGCCTTGATGCCGGCGCGGTTAAGCGCCTGCTCCAGCGTCTCGCAGGTCAGCACGCCAAAGCTGTGTGGTATGCCCGTCTCCTGCTGCGATTGGCCGATGCCGCGGGCCACCTCGTTGTAAATGGTCTCGTAATGGGCGGTTTCGCCGCGCAACAGACAGCCGAGCGTCACAATAGCATCCACCTGGCCACTGTTGGCGATGGAGCGTGCAGCGGCGGGAATCTCCCATGCGCCCGGAACGCGTACCACCTCAACATCAGCCCGATTGGCGCCGCTGCGCGTCAGGGCGTCCAGCGCCCCCTCCAGCAGCCGCTCGGTAATCACCGCATTCCAGCGCGAAACAACGATGGCAAACCTCATCCCGAAGGCGGTTAGATTGCCCTCGACGGCCACTGGCTTGCCCCGGAGTGGATCGGTCCAGGCCCAAAAGCTGAAGGAGAAACCCTGCTCCGGCTCGACGGTGAAGATGCGCGATTTCCAGTGCGTTTCCTTGATGGGCGATAGGCGCGCGACGGCCTCGTCTCCGCCTTGCGCACGAAGCCAGGTTGCCGCTGCCTGGTGCACGGCATCCAGCGCGGTCACTTCCACCAGCACATCGGCGGTGGAGGGAAACTGACCATCTACAAATTCCAGGTTCCCAAGCGGAGCCAGAAACGAGGCGCCGCGGCTCATCACCGGGGTCCCCATCGACAGGTCTTCGTCGTTGGGGTGGTCGTCGTCCCATCCGCGGCCGGAGGCGAATCCAAGCGCGGTAAAGAAGCTGGCCAGCTGGTCATAGACAGCGGCGCTGCCGGCGCGACGGAGAAAGGATATTCCCTTAATCATGGTTTGATTCTATCGCGCGAAGGCGGCAAACAAGAGGCCGGCACTTGGCCGGCCTTTTGTTTGCGATTCGTTGTGCCGAAGACTAAGCGGTGGAGCGCGGTTATCCGGTAATGACGGTGGCCGGCACGGGATGCGTGGTGGGTGCAGGGAGCAGGCAGCCGGGGTCGGTGCCAGGTGTGCATGCGGGCAGGTTCGGAGTGATCTGCTGCGTGTCCGTAAGCGGCGTCGTGGGGCTGATGCTGGCCGGAATGCTGATGTAGTGAACCTGATTGTCGCCCGCCGTGGAGACGAAGAATAGCTTGTTGTCCAGGCTGAAGGCGCCTGCTACGGGGGCAGTAATAGTTGAGCTTCCGGTCAGCGTCAAATAGTTCACCGTGCCTGCGCCACTGGCTTGCGGCTGATAGTAGGGCAGCAGAGCGCCGGGTGTAGAGCCGCTATAGGTGATAAAGGCCAGGTTTGAGGCGGGTGAGGTCAACACTTGGTTGACGGCAGTGGCATGAATGTTGAGAGACAGTTGCGGGTTGAGAGTGGACGGAATGGTAAGCGCTTGCAGCGTGCTCCCGCCCGCTCCCGGACAGTCTCCATTGGGGATACTGACTCGAATATCGGAGAGCGTAACCCCGCCGCCGATAACAGCCGCGCCCAGAATGTGCTGGCCATCCGTGGTGGCTGCCAGAACGTCGGTCCGCGCAGCAACTGAAGCGCCCTGTGGATAGAAGCTGATAGTCGAACTGTTCCCGACCGTGCCCAAGGGGCACCAGGTGTGGGCCACGGTGGAATTGCCGCTGAGATATGCGCCCACGGCGGGGATGGTAATCGCCAGGTTCTGCGCGCCCCCGGATGCGCTCAGGTCATAGGTACTCCAGCCGGTGTTCTGGCTGTAGACATACAACGTGTTGGTATGGCCGGCGCCGAGAGAAGCAGTGTCGGTGATATAAAGCGTCCTCCCATCGGGGGTCCAGGAGGCAGCGCTGCCCATGCCGCCAAAGGTGCTGGTAACGCCGCCGTTGACTGCGTAAATATAAAAGAGTTGGCGCACCTGGTCGTTGATAAGCACCGTTGAGCTGTCGGGTGAAACCGCTAGTACAACGCCCGGTGCAGAAGTATCCTGTTTGGAAAGCGTATTGGTGAGAGCGGTGACTTCCATCAACTCGTGGGATGAGCCGAAGTATAGATTTTCGCCCGCCTTGTCCATCATCATGGAATTCGGCACATAAGGCAGTCGTACTGCGGAGCCAATCGTACCGGTAAGTAGCTCGACGGGAACAAAGTACTGAGACTGGCCCGGTGCCGCTAACCATAGATATTCACTGGCGGTACCAGGGACGGTGATGGTTACCGGGTTCGAGGAAACGGAAAGGCCGGTGCCATACAAACCGACCTCATTGATCGGAGACGGATTGCAGTTGGGCGGCTGGCAGATGGCATAGACCGACGCTTCGCCGGGGTAGTTGGCCGTAACGGCTCCAGCAAAGGTTGAGCTGACGCTGATGTCCATCGGGTCGGTCGATTGATAATCCAGCGACAGGCCGGTGATGGGCTGAAGGTTAGTGTCGAGAACGGTAGTGACCATGTTCTGCTGCACGCCCTTCGTGACCGTCGCGTTGGTGCCGCCGTTCAATGTGACCGAGATCGAGTGTGGTGGACAAGTTGAGAAGTAACCGGCTGTCGAACCGGAACCAGCCACCGAGGCAGTGATGGTGGTTGTGCCCGGCAGCGCGGCTGTGATCTGGTTGGTTTCGTTGTTGATGTTAGCCACTGCGGGAACACCGACCGAGAAAATGAGACTGCCGATGGCAGCCGTGCAACTGGGGACCGAGGTCACGCCTGCAGGCAGTGGGCAAGCATAATTGGTAACCGAAGACGGTGCGCAAAGTAGCGCATTGGTAGGTTGGCCGTTGACGGTGGTGCTGGAACAGGCCTGCGCGTCGAGTTGCGCCTGGGCTCCCTGCGAGAGGCATTGCTGCGGCCCGACAAGTGAGATGGAGGTCACCTGCGTATGAACAAAAACCTCCACGGGATTCGATGTGACCGCGTTGGCTGAGACTGTAATATAAGCCGCGGCGTAAGGCAGGCCGCTGGTAGTAGGCAGGGGATTCGGCTTGCTGCAGATAGTGTAGTCGGCAATGCCGCCGCCAGTGTTTCGGTTCCATGTGCCGGCGCAGATGTTGCCGCTGGGCGAGATGTCTACGATCAGGTTGTTGGTCGTGCCGTACTTGTAGGTGCCAGAGGCGGCTTGGTTGCCTTTGCAGTCCTTGCCCTGCGGCGTGCTTGCCTGCTCGGTCTGCCCAAAGGCCAGCGAGATGCCTGTGGTTCGCGGCTCCAGATCGAGGGAGGCCAATTCCCCGACCTTTAACCCGTAACCCAAGCCATTGCAATAATTCGCGCCCGGGTTGCGGGTGCAACTGGTAATCGAAATCCCGGCTGGTATGGCCAGGCACAGCAAACTGACAAGCGTCAAGAACCGCCGCATGAATCCTCCCCGCCCCGCCTCTTCGAACCACGGAACGGTCTCTCCGAATAGCTGGAAAAAACTTCTGTTATAGCGGCCCGTCAACATGCCCAGGGCTGGCCTGTAGCCGATGGAATCCGCTCAAATGACCGGCTCCCGGCTATATGCTCTTCCATGCGGCCGGTCAGCGAGACACGCTGTCGTAAACTCCAAAGAAAAGTGTATCAGGACGGGGTGACTCCCGGCAGCTACCCGCCCGGTCCAATACCCCGCTTTCCTTCTCTATAGACTCCGCTGGACCCGGATGGCGAGCGGCGCCAGGGCCTGCTCATATGCCTAGTCTCCCGGCGGCATGAAGCGCGCGAACCACTCCACGGCCCGCTCCAGCAGGTCCCGCCGGTGCGATGAGTCTGTAAATCCGTGGCCTTCGTTGGGATATACAACCAGTTGCGTGGGAACATGCCGGCCCCTTAGCGCATGCCAGAACTCATAAGACTGTGGTGCCGGACACTCTCCGTCCCGATCGCCTACGACTACCAGTGTGGGTGTGTGGGCTTGCTGAATGAAGTTGATGGCCGAACTCCTGGCATACACTGCCGGATCGTCGTATACCGAAGCGCCAAAGTATGGCGTCATCCACTGGCCGATGGAGTTCTCTCCGTAGTAGCTCTGCCAGTTGGAGATGCCCGCGCCGGCTACCGCCGCCTTGAACCGTTGCGTTTGGGTAACCGCAAACATGCTCATGAATCCGCCGTAGCTCCAGCCGGTAATTCCTACACGGTTGGGGTCAACGGAGTACTTCGCCATCACCGTGTCCACCCCCGCCAGGATGTCGCGTAAATCCCCGTAGCCGAAGTCTTTGCGGTTGGCCTGCGTAAAGGCCTCGCCCTGCCCGAAGCTGCCGCGGGGATTGGGCATCAGCACAAAGTAGCCCAGCGCCGAGAAGGCTGCCGCGCTCAATCCCCCTCCCCCGCCCCAGTGCGCCAACGCCGCTGAGGCCGGCCCGCCATGCACCTCGACAATAAGCGGATACTTTTTCTTGGGATCGTAGTCCTTGGGCAGCATCAGCCAGCCCTGCACGTCGAACCCATCGCTCTTCCAGTTCAGCGAAATGGATTTGCCCCAGCCCGGCTGCACTCCATCGTTCAGATGTGTCAGTTGCTTCACATACCCGTTTTCGCTTCCCGCGCATGTGGCCGTCACCATCTGCGGCTGGGCGGCATAAATATCCATCGGCCGGTCGAAGCTGCTGGCGTGGAAGACAAACAGCGAGTGATCTGCCGTCGCCGAAAGGCTCATTTCCAGCCGTCCGTCGCCTACGCTGGCGGGCAGGCTATACACCGGCCCGTGAACCGCCGAATGGATTGAGCAACCCGCGTCCTCGCGCAGCCGCAGCAGAATCAACTGCGAATTCCCGCCGGCCGCCTCGCTCACATAAAGGCTCTCGTTGCCATCCCACTCGATCCATGCCGGTGAGGCCTGTCTGCGCGGAGTCAGGTTCTGCGGCTGGCCTCCTTCTACGGAGACGATCCAAACATCCCCGCCCGTCGCTCCCTGGTCGCTCATCAGGCCGCCGATGAAAGCAATCGTCTTTCCGTCTGGCGACCAGCGCGGTACGGCAATCTGTAATCCGTGCAGTGCTCCAGCAACCTCTGCGGGTGTCAGAATTGCCTTCGCCGCTCCGTTCAGCTCCTGCGTATACAGCTTCGCCACCCACCAGTTGTTCTCTCCCGGTGGATCGGCGGCCACATATGCCAGCCCCTTCGAATCCGGCGCCCAGTCGAACTCATAGACGTGCAGATTGGCCGGCGTCACCTGGATCGCATTTGATATCGGCCCATTTATCTGCACCATGGCAACCCGCTGAACTTCAACCCCCTCCTCGCCGATCACACCTGCCGGAGGCTTTATAGCTGCCAGCGCTCCGGCCGGGCGCGTCGCTCCCTCAACATACAAAAACGCCACCCGATTCCCGTCCGGCGAAAAGGACGGTGCTTCCGCGTAGCCCTTCAGCTCGGTCAGCCGCCGTGCCGCCTGCCCATCCAGCCGCGTGAGATAGAGATCAGTCTGCACGCCCATCTGTGCGCAATCGGAAAAGAAAGCAAGTGTCTTCGCATCCGGCGACCAGGCGAGTTCGCCCTCATGGCAGTGCTGCTCCGGCTTTGTGGCCGTTGTGACTAGCTCGCTCTTGGTCAGGTCGCCCAGCGGAGCTACGCGAATCTCTGTGCCCTCACGCGATCCCTGAATCCATGCCAGTCGCTTGCCATCCGGGGAAACCGCAACCTGGCCCACTGTCCTGCCCCGGTTCAACCCTTTCAAGACCTCATCGATATGTGCTCGGTCCGATGCCGGGGCAGCCGGCGCACTTTGCGCCAGCGCATTCGAAAAGCTGAAAACGGTGCCCAGAATCAGGACACTGAAGACCAGAGACGCAATGCGAAATAACTTCGGAAGCGGATTCAAAGACATAGAAAAATGCTATCAGGCGGAATCGGATGCGATATACGCCTGCCGAAGGCGGGGGATCCGGAGGGAGGCGGGGGTTTCAACCCCCGCAAAAGCCGACACAATCAACTCTGGCATTAATTGCCGTGAACAAACTCATATAGTCAACAAGAAGTGTCAGTGCATGACTTTATGTGGAGAAATACCTGTTTTGTATCAGGGCACGACTTCAGTCGTGCCGATAGAGGCTGGAAGAACCGGGGGCTTTAGCCCCTGAGGAATGCTCTTTCGCTCCGGAGGGAGGCGGGGGTTTCAACCCCGCAAAAGCCGACACACTCAATGGGGGCTTTAGCCCCGGAACAGGCCAGCAGCGCCCTCAGAAACCCGGCTCGGGCAGGCTGACCGGCCTGGCTTCCAGTAGCGCTTCGATCTTGGCCAGGTCGTCCAGCACCGCGCCGGAGACTGGGGCATCCACCTGCACCACGGCCAGCGCCTTCACTGGCTTCTGGCCCGAGCGTTCGCGGCCCAGCGCGAAGTTCGCGATATTCACGCCGTGCTGGCCCAGGATGGTGCCGATCTTGCCGATAACGCCCGGCACGTCCAGGTTGCGGCAGACCAGCAGGTTGCCTTCAAGCGGCGTCTCAATATCGATGCCGTCGAACTCCAACAGTCTCGGCTGCTCGCCGTGTATTACGGTCGCCGTGGCGTGGCTCGATCCGGCTGCCGTATGCAACTCCACCGTCAGCACGCTGGCCGTTCCGCCGCGATGGCTCTCCTGCTTCTCTTCGTGAATGCGAATGCCGCGCTCTTCGGCCACCGCTGCCGCGTTGATGCGGTTCACATTCTCCGAACCTTGCAGCAGTCCTTCGATAGCCGCGTTGCGCACTAGCTCTGTCTTGGCCTCGGCCAGCGAACCGCCATACTCCAGATCGATGGCCTCAATGCCTCCCTTGCCGGTCTGCGCCAGAAACGCCCCCAGCCGCCCCGCCAGGTCGATATAAGGCGCCAGTTCCACATACTCCTCATGGGTCAGTGAAGGCAGGTTGACGGCGTTCTGCACCACGCCCAGCTTCAGGTAATCGCGTACCTGCCTGGCGATCTGGATACCCACTGCCTCCTGCGCCTCGGCTGTCGATCCGGCGATGTGCGGAGTCAGAATCACATTGTCCAATTCGGCGTAAGGTGTCTCTTTCACCGGTTCCACTGCAAACACGTCCAGCGCCGCGCCGGCCACCTGGCCGCTCTTGAGCGCCTCTACCAGCGCCTCGTCGTCAATCAGCTCGCCGCGCGCGCAGTTGATAATCCGCACGCCCTTCTTCATCGCTGCCAATGTCTTTGCATTGATGACCCCGGTGGTCTGCGGCGTCAGTCCCACATGCAGAGTGATGTAGTCAGCCCCGGCTATCAGCTCGTCCAGCGTCACCAGCTTGATGCTGTTATCGCGAGCCACAGCCGCCGACACAAACGGATCGCTGCCGATAATCTCCAGGCCAAACCCCTTGGCCCGCTTGGCCACTTCCAGGCCAATCCGTCCCAGTCCCAGAATGCCCAGCGTCTTGCCGCGCAGTTCCATCCCTTGCAGATTTTTCTTCTCCCAACGTCCGGCATGCATGCCTGTATTCGCCGCGGGCACTTTGCGGGCCAGCGCCAGCATCAGCCCGATGGTCAGCTCGGCCACCGCCACGGCGTTCGCCCCCGGCGTATTCATTACCACGATGCCCCGCTTTGTAGCAGCATCGGCGTCGATATTGTCCACGCCCACGCCGGCCCGGCCAATCACC
>Ga0182027_10007124_pt1 | contig 16571 bp, 14 predicted proteins | sample 712E1DmetaG_FD_121300 | JGI IMG/M metagenome (GOLD analysis project Ga0182027, IMG submission 121300) | Permafrost microbial communities from Stordalen Mire, Sweden - 712E1D metaG (Illumina Assembly) | ecosystem: Environmental > Terrestrial > Soil > Wetlands > Permafrost | place: Sweden... | reverse complement strand
GAAAATATGCGTTTTTGCCAATATATGCAATTACCTGGAAATAAGGATAATTATGACGTCTGTAATTGGGGAGAAGATACCGAACTATGTTATGAATGTATAGAGTGTGGAGAGAATTCATACAATAACAAATTTTCTAGAAATTGCTGGCCAGCCTGCAGAAATTGCGAATATTGCGTACATCTCTTCAGTTCCTCCGATTGTTTTGGGTGTGTAGGTTTAAAAAAGAAACAATACTGCATTTTGAATAAGCAATATACGAAAGAAGAATATTTTCCATTAGTTGAAAAAATTAAAGAACATATGGATAAAATGCCGTATACAGATTCGCGAGGAATTGTTTATAAATATGGTGAGCTTTTTCCTTTAGAGTTTTCTCCTTTTGGATACAATAATACCTTGGCTGCTCAGCATTTTTCTCTTTCGAGAGAAGAGGCGGAAACAAAAAATTATGGTTGGATCGAAGTGCCTCATGGTGAATATAAAATAACCAAAAAATCGTCCGAATTTCCGGATTCAATTAATGACGTTACAGATCAAATCTTAAAAGAAGTTATTGAATGTGAAAATTGCAAGAATGCTTATCGTATATTGGAAAATGAATTAATTTTTTTACGTAAAGAAAGACTTCCAATTTCAAGATTATGTAGTGAGTGTAGACACGAGCGTAGAATAAGTGACAGGTTAAAATTGCATTTATATGGAAGGTCTTGCATGTGTTCCGGAGAAACGGATAGTACTGGAAATTACAAGAACACTGTAAAACATATCCATGGAAATGAACTCTGTGGAGAAGAATTTAAGACTGGTTATGCTCCAGACCGGGGAGAGATAATTTATTGTGAGAAATGCTACCAGCAAGAAGTGTATTAGTATCTCTAATTCGCGCGAATAGGCGAATAGATAAAGTATGAAACAAGAAATAAAAACACGTTCGACAAGCTCAGTGCAAGCTTGCCAAAACTGCAAACAAGACTTTACGATAGAGCTAGAGGATTTTTCTTTCTACGAAAAAATAAAAGTGCCACCGCCGACTTTTTGCCCGGAATGCCGGACAGTCCGGCGTTTGTGCTGGAGGAATGAAATGTCCCTTTTTAAAAGAAAATGCGATGTTCCTGGACATGAGGAAATGCTTATATCTTTTTTATCTCCGGAAGAAAAACTTACGGTCTATGATTCTAATACTTGGTGGAGTGATAGCTGGGACCCACTTTCGTACGGCAAAGAATATAATTTTTCTAAATCCTTTTTTGAACAATGGAAAGATTTAAGAAATGTCATTCCTTTGCAATGTCTTTCAAATATTCATGCAACTAATAGTGATTATTGCAATGTGGCTGAAGAGAGTAAGGATAGCTACATGTGTTCTGCATGTTGGAAAATTGAAAAAACTTTGTATTCGAATAGAATTTCAGAGGTCAAAGATTCGTCAGATCTGTATATAGTTCATCGTTCAGAACTTTGTTATGAGGATATAGTTTGTTCAGATAGTTATCATCTTTTGTATTCTTTTAACTGCAAAAGTTGTGTGGATTCTTATTTTTTGTACGACTGTATAGGTTGTACAGATTGTTTTGGTTGTTCGAACCTTCGTAGCAAATCATATTGTATGTGGAATCAACAACTTTCTCGAGAGGAATATCTTCGTCAATTATCGAAATATAATTTAAAAGATTATAAGATTATTTTAAAGCTTCGAAATAAGTTTAAGGAATTATTCTTAAAGTCACTGCATCGTTTTGCTATTAAAATAAAGACAGTAAATTCAATCGGCGACAATCTGGAAAGTACAAAAAATTGCAAAATTTGTTTTGATGCGACAGGGAAGATTGAGGATGTTAAATATTCCCACTGGTTGGCAATAAATGTTAAAGATGCCTATGATTCTGGACCTGGGATAGGCGAGGCCGAGCTTGTTTACGAAACTTTTGATACGGGGGTGGGTAATTTTCGTAATCTTTTTACAAGCGTAGTTTACAGTTCGAATGATGTTGAATACTCTTTCAATTGTCATGGATGTTCTAATTTGTTTGGTTGTATTGGCGTAAGAAATAAAAATTATTGTATTTTGAATAAACAATATGGGAAAGTTGAATATGAAAAATTAATTCCAAAAATTAAAGAACAGATGGATGAAGTGCCATACATAGATAAAATAGGAATTGTTTACAAATATGGAGAATTTTTTCCAGCCGAACTTTCTACATTTTGTTACAACGAAACCCAAGCGCAAGATTATTTTCCAATTTCCAAAGAATATGCAATCAAGATGGGTTATAGATGGCGTGATAGAAAAATCTCGGAATATCAAACAACTATTACAGCAAAAGATCTCCCAAATAACTTGGATGATGTTCAAGATTCTATTACGAAAGAAATTATTGAATGTGAAAATAAAGAAAAATCTAGTAATTATTGCAGAGGAGCATATAAAATAACTCTAGATGAATTAAATTTATATCGAAGGCTTGGAGTGCCCTTGCCTAGATTGTGTTTTTTGTGCCGTCATGAAAATAGATTAAAAATGCGAAATCCGATGAAGCTCTGGCATAGGTCTTGCATGTGTGACAAAGAAAATCATTTTCATGGAGCAGAGAAATGTGAAGTAGAATTTGAAACCTCTTACGCTCCCGACCGGCCGGAGATAATCTATTGCGAAAAATGCTATCAGCAGGAGGTGTATTAACCTCTCCCCAACGCCTCTCCAAAAAAAGTTTTTGGAGAGGGGAAAGAAAAGGGTGAGGATTAAATTCCTTTCGCTGTTCGATAAGTCGCAATGATGGCGGCAGTTTCTCCGCGTAGAATCAAGGAACCGAGAGAGGCAACAGTGTAGCCGGCTTTTTTTGCTTCCCTTATTTCATTTTCCGTAAATCCGCCCTCCGGGCCGATGAAAATGCTGATACTTTCCGCATTTTTATTTGTCGAAGGAGCATATATAATCCCAGTCGGATGGAAAATTATTTTTTCCTGATTATTCGCGCCATCAAGCAACGCCTCTTTAAAACTAAAAATCGGAGACAAGACAGAGGTGACGTTTCTGCCGGATTGTTCGCTTGCCTCAATCATTATTTTTTCTAAGCGAGGGAAATTTAATCCGGTTTTAATCGTTCGTTCGGTAATTATTGGGATTATTCTATGAACTCCGGCTTCAACGGTTTTTTGCACCGCCAGCTCAAAATTTTCTTTTTTTAATATTGCTAAATATAAATTTACTTTCCTTGCTCTAACAAAGCTCTTATCGTTAGCGGTTTTTTTTACTTCATTAACTGTGCCAGTAATTTTATTCGCAGATATTAAATTTAAGGAAACTTCCGCTTCCTGGTCTTGGCCATCGGAAAGAATTATTTTTTCACCCTTTTTTAGTCTCAGAACATCCTTTATTTGCCTGATTATTTTAGCATCAAGGATTTCTATCTCCGTTTTAGAAAGGTCATATTTTCCAATAAATCTATGTAGTCGCATCCTTTTATGATACACTTTTAGCCTTGAGTAATCAATAATTAAGTGTTAAAATATCAACATATATATGTCCAAGCAGAATCGAGTGCAAATAATAAAATACGGGCCGCCGCCGCCGGAATTGCCGGTTTTTGGCAAAGTGAAACCGGAAGAAGTTTCTTTCATTGGGCGCACCAATTACGTGGCTTCACTGGAAGAGAAAAAATTTATTTTTGGAATAAAACGGGTAGATCGCAGACGACATCTTTATATTGTGGGAAAATCCGGTGTTGGTAAAAGCAAACTGCTGGAACTTTTTATGCGCCAGGATATTACCTATGGTCACGGCTTGTGTTTCATTGACCCGCACGGGGATGTAATAGATGCAATCTTGGACTATATTCCGAAAGAACGCATTGAAGATGTCTGCATCATAGACCCTTCCGATATTGATTTTCCGGCGTCTTTTAATCCATTGGCAAATGTGGATCCATTGTTTAAATTCCAGTTGACTCAAGGATTAATTGAGGTTTTACATAAACAATTCGGGGCCAACTGGACGCCTCGTTTGGAACACGTATTCCGATTTACCTGCTTGGCGCTTCTCGATTATCCGCATGCCACAATGCGCGGGATGATTTCGATGCTGACAGACAGAAACTACCGACAGAAAGTGGTGGAATATATTACGGACGACATGGTGAAAAGATTCTTCGCAATCGAATTTGCCGACTGGTCGGAAAAATTCGACACGGATGCTATCATTCCGCTTGTGAACAAGCTCGGACAATTTCTTTCAGATCCATTGCTGCGGAATATCTTCGGGCAGAAGCAAAATAAAATAGATATCGGCGAACTGATGAATCAGGAAAAAATAATTTTGATTAATCTTTCCAAAGGCCGGATCGGGGAAGAAAATTCGTCTTTCTTCGGTTCGATGTTCCTAACAAAGATAAAACAGGCAGGAATGGAACGAGCAAGCATTCCCGAGGCGGAGCGCAAAGATTTTTATTTATACATCGACGAGTTCCATAATATCGTTACCCAAACATTTGAAAACATTCTATCCGAAGCCAGAAAATACGCCCTGAATCTTACTATCGCGCACCAATATATCGGCCAGCTTCTGCAACAAGTTCAGCACGCAGTGCTCGGCAATACTGGAAGCATTATTTGTTTCAGAGTCGGTGGGGAAGATGCAGTAAAATTAAAGCCGGAATTTGAACCGTTATTCGGGGTGAAAGATATGATTAACCTGGCGGTGGCGGAGTTTTATATAAAAATGACGATTGATGGCGAATCTTATGATCCATTTTCTGCTGAAACTCTTCGAGTTCTTCCGCCGACCCATCCATCCTATCGAAAAGAAATCATCGAGGCTTCTCGCCGAAAGTATTCAATACCAAAAGACGATGCGGCAAAACTCATTGAGCAAGAAGAGGCCACAATAATTCGAAGCGCGGAAGAAAAAGCGATAATTGAAGGAAGAGCCAAAAGAAAAGAAAGAGAAAAAGAAGAGAAAGAAAAAAATCTTAAGAATGAAACAACAGAAGAAAGTCCCGACCAGAAGTCGGGATCCCGACAAAAGGTCGGGACTTCACAAGAAGCCGAGCCTATGATATAACCCCGTAGTAGAACTTTGCAAAAAGTTTCACTACCGGGTATAATAGGCAGAATAAGCTTATGAATAAAGACTATTACAACATATTAGGAGTGAATAAGGGCGCATCCAAAGAAGAAATTAAAAAGGCTTTTTATAAGTTGGCGCAAAGATATCATCCTGATAAAAAAGAGGGGAATGAAGCGAAATTCAAACAAGCCAATGAAGCTTATCAGGTTCTTTCGGATGATGCTAAACGTTCAAAATATGACCAATATGGATCAGATTTTTCCGCCCAAGGCGGACCAGCCTCGGGCTGGGAAAATTCACAACAAGGCGGATTTGGAGGGTTCGATTTTTCTGGCGCTGAAGGTTTTGGAAATGACAGTCCAGACTTTGATTTTGGCAATTTAAATGATATTTTCAGTGATTTCTTTGGCGGTGGAATGGACGGAGTAAGAAGGGAAGCAAAACGCGGCCGGGATATTTCAACCGAAGTGCAGATTTCTTTTTCTGATTCTATTTTTGGCACTAATCGAAAAATTTTAATTACCAAAACATCGGAGTGTCTCACTTGCCACGGTTCTGGCGCAAAAGTAGGTTCTTCTATGGTAATGTGCAAAACCTGCAATGGTCAAGGACATATCCGTGAATCGAAGAGAACAATTTTTGGAAATATTGCCAATACCAAGATTTGTGAAGTTTGCGCAGGGAGCGGGGAAGTGCCGAAAGAGCTCTGCGAGACTTGCAAAGGCAAAGGGGTATTGCGCCGCGAAGAAGAAGTTTCAATTATTATTCCCGCCGGCATCAAAGATGGAGAGATGATTCGAATGACGGGCTATGGTGAAGCAATTTCTAAGGGAACAACTGGAGACCTTTATATAAAAATAAATGTAACGCCACATCCGGTATTTAAGCGCGACCATAATGACCTCGTGATGAATTTGAATTTAAAACTCTCCGAAGCCCTCCTCGGAGTTGAGTATCCGATTCAAACCCTTGAGGGAGAAATTAAAGTTACTATTCCGGAAGGCGTAAGTATAAACGAAATTCTTCGGGTGCGAGGCAAAGGCGTGCCGATGTCAAAAAATAGACGTGGAGACTTGCTGATTAAACTCAACATCAAACTACCGGGAAAATTATCCCGCAAATCCCGCGAAATTATAGAAGAACTCAAAAAAGAGGGGATCTAATTTTATGTTTATTGACCTTTCAGTTTCATTAGATGAGAAGACGCCTGTTTTTCCGGGTGATATTAAAACCCAGATTAAAACGGGTGGAATTTTAGAGAAAGATGGTTATCAAGACCATTATGTTTGTGTTGGTACTCATGTCGGTACTCATATCGATGCGCCTTCACATATGATAAAAGGTAGTGAAAGCATCGAGAAAATACCCTTAGATCATTTCTCAGGTCGAGGCGTATATGTCAAAGTTGATAACAACAAATTTGATATTGAGGCAGTTAAAAAAATAGCAATTCAAGAAGGAGATATAATTTTATTTCATACGGGAATGAGTGATCGTTATTATGAATCTAAATATTTTGATAATTATCCTGATATTCCGGAATCAATAGTGAATTATTTAGTTGAAAAGAAAATAAAAGCAATTGGTGTGGATATGTGTAGTCCCGATCACTCGCCCTGGGCGATGCATAAAATTCTTCTAAAGAATAATATTTTAATTATTGAAAATCTGACGAATTTAGCATCGCTTTTTGGAAAAGAATTTAAAATATATGCGTTTCCATTAAAGGTTGCGCTTGATGGTTCTCCCGTGAGAGTTGTGGCGGAAATAAAATAATATTTAAACTTTAGAAATTTTTTGCCCCTCGGCGGTGTCTTTTACTTCATAGCCTAGCGAATTAATTTCTTTTCGAAGCTCGTCGGATTTTTTGAAATCTTTATTTTGGCGGGCTTGTTCGCGAACTTTTACCAGTTTGGAAATTTTTTCTGCGTCAGGACCATTCTCCCAGCCCGAGGCTGGTCCGCCTTGGGCGGAAAACCCAAGTCCGAATACTTTATCAAAATCCAAAACGGTTGCTTTTTTATCGGCATTAGAAATATTTTCATCTTTGAACACATCCCATAGAAGTGTTAAAGCTCGCGGGGTATCCAAATCGTCCTCTATATATTCTTTGAATTTTTGTTGATATTTCTTACTAACTCTGCCCTTACTCTCCATTCCAAGCTCGTTATAAAGCGCATAGAGCCGTTTAATGGCCGTTTCCGCACCTTCTAGCGCTTCCCAATTGAAGTTCATTTTAGTGCGATAATGAGCCATTAAGAGCCAAAAACGGTAAGTAATCGGGTTAATTCCTTTTTCTATTACACTTCTTAAAGTAATAAAACCATCTCCGGATTTTGCCATTTTTCCGCCATTATTTATGTCTAAAAAATCATTATGCATCCAAACACGCACAAATGGTTTTTTGCCTGTTGCGGCTTCAGACTGAGCAATCTCGTTGGTATGGTGTACTGGAATATGATCAATACCTCCAGTATGAATATCAAATTGTTCACCTAAATATTTTATACCCATGGCTGAACATTCAATGTGCCAACCCGGGAAACCTTTTCCAATTTTTGTTTCATAACCCAGACCATCTTTGTCGGAGAATTTCCAAAGTACAAAATCCGCCTGATTCTTTTTTTCTTTATTTTCTCCAATTCTCGATTCAGTGTTTTCTTCTGAACCCTTTTTTCTTCCGGAAAGATTCCAATAGTCTGGAAATTTTGCAATTTCAAAATAAATTCCATCGCTTGTTTTATAAGCAAAACCTTTGTCTAAAAGTTTCTGTATTATTTCTACATCTTCCGTAATGTGGTCGCTGGCGAAGGCAATGATATCCGGTGTTTTAATATTCATAGCGGCCAAATCTTCCATAAACTTATCTTTATAAAAAACTGCCATTTCCTTCATTGCTTCCATCGTAAGGGGTCTGCCTTCTCGTTTTAGTCCTTTTATCATTTTGTCTTCTCCTTCATCAGCGTCACTTGTTAGTTGTCCAATATCTGTAATATTCATTACGCGTTTTACTCTATATCCGTCATATTCCAAAGTTTTTTGTAAAATATCGGCAAAAATATAAGCTCTTAGGTTGCCTATGTGCGCATAGTTGTAGACCGTTGGTCCGCAAGAGTAAAATCCGACATTGGGAGGATTAATCGGAGTAAAAATTTCTTTCTCTCGCGTTAAAGTGTTATAAAATTTTAGAGCCATCCTTTTATATTAAGGCATATTTGCTTTTTTTACAACTTTTGTATAGTATAAGCAGTATGAATACAGAGGAATTTGCAGTCATTCAAACAGGCGGAAAACAATACAAAGTCTCCAAAGACAGCCTTGTTTCTATTGAGAAAATAACAGGGGAATACAAAGAAGGGGATAAAATTTCTTTTGATAAGGTTTTGCTTGTCGATGATGGCAAGAATACGACTATTGGCACTCCTTATATTAAAGATGCAAAAGTGGATGCGGAAATTATAGAAATCGGCCGAGCTCGCAAAGTGATGGTTGTAAAATACAAGCAAAAATCCCGCTACTTGCGCAGGAACGGCCACCGTCAGCCCTTTTTCAAAGTGAAAATTACTTCGATAAAATAAAAAATGCCGATTTTTAGATCGGCATTTTTTATTGCCTATTTTTTAACGCATTTTTTAGAGTGTCGTTGTCGGAATATTCAAGTTCCGTGCCGGTAGAAAGACCTTTTCCGAGAGAAGAGATTTTAATTTTTTGTTTTTCTGCGATATCTTTAATTTGTTCCCGGACATAAGAATCAGTATGGTCGCCTTGGGGACTTAGGGAAAAGGCCAGAATTATTTCTTTTAAGCTATTTTTTTCTTCTTTTTTAATTTTTTCTTTTAATTCTTCAATTCGCACTCGGCTCTTAGTGTTTTTCTCCACAATCGGCACCAGTCCGCCCAAAATAAAATATTTGCCATTATAGACTCTGCTTTTTTTGACGGACTCCAAATCTGAATCTTTTTCGACGACCATCAGGGTAGAGGAATCAGTATTTACGTTTGCACAAATATCGCAAATCGCAGACACTGAGCTTTGCGAATGTGTTTTTTCCTTCTTTGAATTTAAAATAAAGAATCTGAAACATTCCTTGCATTGCGCCACTTCTTTTTTCAAGTCCGTTATCAAGCTGGATAAATTTTCATTATAAGCCGGACTTCGAGACATCAAAAAATAAACAAAGCGTTTAGCCTGCCTCTCTCCAATACCGGGGAATTCTTTAAAAATTTCTGTTAATTTATCTATGATATCCATGGCTGATTTATAAGGAGCTTAGCGACTATATAAATCGACACCCTGTTAAATAAATTTTGCAAATCAAAATTTGCCCAAAGGGCATTTAACAGGGTAAAAAAAATTATATTCGCTTTGCTCATTAATTTTAATTTAAAATGCATCTAAATCTCCCTTTACTTTTGATGGAGCAAATTCGCTCAAATTGCTTTTTTCAACCGTTTGGAAGGTCGTGGTTTTTTCATCGAAATAGAGCTCGATTTTTCCCGTCGGGCCATTTCGGTGCTTTTCAATCAAAATTTCAGCAATATTTGTTTTTTCCGATTCTTCTTTTCCTTTATCTTCCCGATGAATAAACATTACGACATCTGCGTCCTGCTCGATAGATCCAGAGTCTCGAAGGTCGGAAAGCCTTGGCTTGCCACCGCGAGATTCTACTGCGCGAGAGAGCTGGGAAAGCGCCAGAACCGGCACATCCAGCTCTTTAGCCAAACTTTTGAGCGATCGGCTGATTTCGGTCACTTGATTGACCATGCTATCGTAGTTTTTAGAGGTTGTCATTAATTGTAAATAATCAACCACAATGAGGTCCAGTCCTTTTTCTGCTTTTAGTCTGCGTGAAAGGGCTTTCATTCGGACGATTGAATTTCCCGGCTGGTCGTCAATATAAATTTTAGCTTTAGCGAGTTTGTCGAGGCTATCGCGGAGTTGAGAAAATTCTTTGTCCGAGGAGAGTCGTCCGGTGCGCAAGTTCCAAGCATTTACCCGGCTTTCGGCGGAGAGCATCCTGTCCACTAATTGCTGGGAAGACATTTCCAAGGAAAATATCACTACGGATTTTTCATGAATCGTGGCAGTCATCCGGGCAATATCGAGAGCAAGGGTAGTTTTACCCATGCTTGGCCTGGCCGCAATAATAATTAAATCTTGTTTTTGCAAGCCTGAAAGAATAGTGTCCAAATCTCGAAAACCAGTTGGGAGTCCGCGCAACATTCCTTTGTGTTCGTGTAATTTTTCAAGGCGCTCCCAAGCTTCCGGCAATGCGTCTTTTAAATTTATATATTTTTGATTCTTGGGAGATGAAACGACGCTGAAAATTTTCTTTTCCGCCTTATCGAGGATGTCCGTCATATGCTCATCTCCTTCTTCAAAGGCGAGTTCCGAAACATAATCGGCCGCTTCGATCAAGCTTCGGAGCACATATTTTTTTTGCACAATATCCGCATAATGTTTGACATTGGTAGAGGAGGGGACGACATTGACTATTTCTGCGAGATAAACACTACCACCGATGTTATCAAGCAATTTCTGTTCAGCAAGTTTCGTGGAGAGTGAAAGCATATCTATCGGTTCATTCTTGTTTGACAGGTCAAGCATCGCTTGAAAAATCATTTTGTGCTTTTCAACATAAAAAGAATCTGGCGAGACCATATCTTCCACTTCGTGCATTGCGTCCTTGCGGAGCATAATAGATCCCAAGACTGCTTGTTCTGACTCAATGCTTTGGGGTGGAATGCGTAAATTATTCGATTTAGTGTTTTTTATTGTTTTCGCGATCACTTTTGACATAAAATCATTCTAGCATAGTCGAAAAATTGTCAAAACGAAAAAGTGCGTAAAACTGTTATTAAAATGGGGAAAAAAACGCTCGCCTTGTCTTTTTTCTACCCCTGCGCCCAGCATTTTCTGCGGGATGGGACCCTCGGGGATATAAAAAAGGCAAGGCGAGCGTTTTTTTACTTATGTGTTAGAATATGGCAATGCCTAAAAAAGTATTTTTGTCAGGTGTTCAGCCTTCAGGCAAGCCTCATCTTGGCAACTATTTTGGGGCGATGAAGCAATTTGTTGATCTGCAAAATGAGCACGATGGCTATGTTTTTATAGCCGATTATCATGCTTTACATTCTCTCCGAAATCCTAAAGAGATGAATGAAAATATAAAGAATGTTTTGCTTGATTATTTGGCAATTGGTCTTGATCCGAAAAAAGTGACATTTTTTAAACAAAGCGACATTTCTGAACACACCGAGCTCTGTTGGATTTTTGATACGATTATTACAATGCCATATTTGATGCGCGCGCATGCTTTCAAAGATGCAGAAGCGAAGAACAAAGAAATTGATGTCGGTACTTTCAATTATCCGGTTTTGATGGCGGCTGATATTTTGCTTTATGGTCCTGACTTGGTGCCGGTGGGCGCTGATCAAAAACAGCATGTGGAAATAGCGCGTGATATCGCAGAAAAATTTAATCATACATACGGCCAAGAAAGTCAGACTTTTAAAATTCCGGAGCCTTTCATTATGAAAGATATGGCAATTGTGCCGGGTACTGATGGCAGAAAAATGAGTAAGAGTTACAACAACACTATTCCTCTTTTTGCCGAATATGAAGAAATAAAAAAATGCGTGATGAGTATTGTCACAGACTCAAGCGGAGGTGTTCCACAAAATGTTTTTGCTATACATAAACTTTTTCGTTCGGAAGCGGAATTGAATAAAATTTATAAAGAAAAAGCCGGTAAATATAAAGATTTGAAAGAAATGTTGATTGAAGATATAGAAAAATTCATCGCGCCACTGCGAGAAAGGCGAAAAGAATTTTCCAAAGATATTCCCAAAGCGCTGGCAATTTTAAAAGCCGGTGGCGAAAAAGCCAAAAAAGTCGCTGCAAAAAAAATGGAGGAGGTGCGAGAAAAGATTGGAGTGAATGTTTACTAAAATCTGATCCAAATAAATAATGAAACACATTAGTAAAAAGATTCCAGAATACAAACAAGAGATAGTAGAGGTCTTTTCTAAAATTCTTGGGGATAAAAAGTTGATGGCTGAATTTTTAGTGGATATTTTAACACCCGCTGAATTTGAAGCTTTGGCTTTAAGGTGGCAAATAGTTAAAAAGTTAAATAAAGGCGAGACCCATAGGTCTGTAGCAGGGGATTTAGGTCTTGGTATAAGCACAGTCACTCGTGGTTCTCGTGAGCTTCGTAATAAAAATGGAGGCTTTCATTTAATGTTGAAGAAACTCCGTATGTAAAGCTTTTAGAAAGTTATCCACAGTTATTCACAAACACTACTTGCATTATTTTTTTGTCCTGTTATCATGTACTAGTACATAGATACAAGAGTAAGTGTCTTGTGTAAGAAAATATGAAAAATAAATTTAAAATAAATAAATTAATGAAATCATGGCGGGGCGCAAAAACTTCAGTTTTTTCGGCTTTTTCGCCGTTTTTTTGATTTTTTCTATTTAAACAAAGAATCCATTAACCGACGCAATCAAGCGTCGTTCTGTTAGTATACAATCAACAAAAGAATATTATGACATTACATGAACTGCGCAAGGAGTTTACTTTAGGAAAACTTAAGCGTTGGCCGGGGGGTCTTTATCACGGGGATTTGAAAACCGATCTAATTGCCTCGATTAATCTCCGCCCTGACACTGGAGTCAATTTTTCTTTGCATCTTCAAGATGATGGAAATCTTAAAGTCATTGAGATTCAACTCTCTGACGTAGAAGAATTAAAACCTCTCATAGACATTGCTAAGAGGGAAAAAATAACAACAATATGCCACCCTGTAAAATCAATAAAGATACGTCCCTGGGGTTGATAGGGCTTTAATGCGACTTGGCCCACCGCACAATCTTGGGAGCGTCGTTTGCTTTACAAGCGACGCCTACCCAATTTATTAAAAATTTAATTAAATAAAAATTTATGAAAACTGTAGGAATAATTGGTGGACTTGGACCTGTGACAACTTCTGAATTTTATTTAGAGTTAATTTTCCTATGCAAGGAAATAAATCGGATTAGGTATCCTTCCATATTAATTAACAGTATTCCTTTACCCTTTGATATAGAGAAAAATGCAATTGCTGAAGGGATAGGAGAAGAAAAATGTTTGCCGTATCTTATTGATGCCGCAAAAAGCCTAGAAAAAGCTGGTGCTGATTTTTTGGTGTTGCCTTGCAACTCTTTACATATATTTATTGAGAACATTAGAAATGCAGTTAAAATTCCTGTTTTGAGTATTTTAGAAGAGACCACTAAATTTCTTAAAAAAGAAGGAATAAATAAAGTTGGAATTATAGCTACTCCAATAACTATTAGAAATAAGCTATATGAAAAGTTTCTAAAAAAAAGCGTAATCAAACAAATTACGCCTGATAGTTTTCAGCAAGTTAAAATTGGCAAACTAATTCATAATATTGTTTCCAATAGACACAATAATAAAGACCGAGAAGTATTGATAGGAATAATAAAAGATTTTGCCAAAGGAAAAGTTAAAAATGTCATTTTAGCTTGTACTGATTTGCAATTATTAATGCCTCAACATACTGATATTAAAATATATGACACAATGAAAATTTTAGTTGATGCAACAGTGAGAGAAATCACTAGTTAGTGTTGTTTTTTATTTTAACTGTGCTATAGTTTAGTGGTGAGCAAAAATCAATTTACAATTTCTGTCAGTTATTATCAGTCTTCATTTAGAAGGCTGATCTTTGCGTTGTAAAAATATTTTAAATTAAATTACATTTCAAAAACCAGCCCTCTAAAGGCTGGTTTTTTGTTCCTTAGAAAGGAGGTGATAAAACATGTATCGTGATCCATATGGAGACGATGGGTACTAGCGTTGGCCACAAATAAGAGGATTTTGGCCACCTCTTCGCACTCGACGTTAATTGAGTAAAGTACGAGAAGACTAAACTTCTCACAAACCAGCAACATCCGAAAGGAGGACAAAAAGTTGCTGGTTTTATTTTTTTTGCTCTATTTTTCTTTTTTTACTTATGATAAAATACTTTTGTTATGAAAAACAGGATATATATTAAAGACTTGAAAGATAATATAGGAAAGGAAGTCATTGTTGCCGGATGGGTGGATGTCAGGCGCGATCAGGGGAAAATGGTGTTTTTTGATATGCGAGATATGACGGGCAAGGTGCAATGCGTGACTTTGCCGAGCCGTGTTGAGGTAATAGAAAAAGCAAAAATAATCAGGCCAGAATGGGTTTTGAAAATTACCGGTCTGGTCAACAAGCGTCCAGTGAAAAATGTAAAAGCTGGAGTCTTAAATGGCGAGGTGGAACTGGAAGTCACCGGTATTGAAGTTTTAGCGGAAGCAGAGCCGCTTCCTTTTGATATGTCACTCGATGGTTATAATTTGGAATTAACAACGGAGTTAGACAATCGCGCTCTTGTTTTACGTTTTCCGAAGATTCAAGCTGTTTTTAAAGTGCAAGAAACAATCATAGATTCTTTCAGAGAATTTATGAAACAAAATATGTTTTTTGAATTTCAAGCTCCAAGTATTACACCGGCAGTGGCAGAAGGAGGAAGTGAAGTTTTTAAAATTGATTATTTTGATAAAAAAGCATATCTGACTCAATCTCCTCAGCTTTATAAACAAATTGCGATGGCCGCTTTTGAAAGAGTTTTTTCTGTTAATAAAATTTTTCGCGCTGAACCTTCTGCAACAACCAGACATTTGACCGAGGTTGTGTCACTCGATGCGGAAATGGCCTTTATCGATGGTTGGGAGGATGTTCGAGATATGGCGGAAGCGACAGTGAAATTTATTTTAGAACAAGTCAAAGAAAAAAATGTCGATCAGTTGAAACTTTTAAAAGCAGAACTTCCAGTGATGATAGACAAAACTCCGACTTTTTCATTACAAGAAGCGCAACAAAAAATATTTGAAAACTTCAAACATGATGTAAGAGGGGAGAAAGATTTGAATCCGCAAGATGAAAGAGAGATTTGTGAAATTGTAAAAAAAGAAACGGGCTCTGATTTTGTGTTTGTGTATGGCTATCCGACGCTCAAAAAACCTTTCTATGTCTATCCAAATCCAAAGAATCCGGAATTTAACGAAGGAATGGATTTATTGTGTCGCGGTTTGGAATGGCTCTCCGGCGGACGCAGGATCAATAAATATGACCAATTGATGGAACATGTAAAATTATGGAAGATGGATCCAAATAAAATTAAAATGTTTCTAGAAGCGTTTAAATATGGTGTCCCACCAGAAGGTGGTTTTGCTTTTGGCGCTGAACGCATTACGATGCAACTTTTAGGACTTAAAAATATCCGTGAAGCTTGTATGTTTCCGAGAGATATGGAGAGAATTGATGAAAGACTTTCTGAATAAAATTAAGTAAATAGATTAAGTTTTACTCGCTAAACGATTGCGATAAATCTTTTTTTATCTGCTCGCTTAATTTTTCTACGCTCTTGAATTTTTTTGGAAAACGCAAATACCTTTCGGTGCTGACGGTGATGTTTTTGCCGTAGATATCTCCATTAAATTCGAGAATGTGGACTTCCAGACAATCTTTGTTAGTCAATGAATTGAGTCCGTAATACAAGAGTCCTCGGTAAAACACGCCATTTAAATTAACCTTGCATGAGTAAAGTCCCTTGTTGAGGTCTTTTGCCAAACTGATGTCTAAATTGGCTGTTCGGGCGCCTATTTTTTCTCCATTATTATTTCCAGTTAAAACTGTTCCGCTAATAATTTTTGTTTTATTTAGACGTGTAGCCAAAGTGACCGCAATAATCAAAAGAGTCGCGCCTATAATCTGAGTCTTTGACAGGATATTGTGATTAAATAAATAATCAAAAATGATAGCCGAAACCGGCCAAGCCAATTCGCACAAGGTTGCGAGCGAAGCGGGGATTTTTTTTAAGCCGTAGTAATAAAGATACATGGCCACCGCTCCGGAGGTGAAAACGATAATCACCAAAGTCTTCCAAACACTCGGCTGAACCGAAGGCAAAGTTGAAAAATAACTGAAAGCTGGGATGAACATAATAATTACAGTAAAACCAAATCGGAGGGCCGAAAGCAATCCGTAATTTATATTTTTCAAGGAATATTTTCCAAAGGTAGTCGATGAACCCCAAGCGAAAGCGGCGAGCAGGGAAAAAATTACCATCATAGTTGTCGCCGTGCCTAGATTTACTGAAAGTGGATTTTTAAATGTTACAAAATATCCTCCAATCAGCGCCAAGGCGGCATAGGTATAAAATTTGGCAGGGAAACGTTCTTTTAAAATAATCGCCGACAATAAAATAGCAAAAATTGGCTGGAATTTTTGTAGAAGGACAACCACGGAGACATCCACAAAGCCAGTCAAGAATAAGGCTTTCGTAAAAAAAGTGGTCCCTAATGCGCCTCCAAACAAAGCGACCCAAAAAATTGCTACCCATTGTTTTTTAGTGATCTTTTTCAGTTCTGATTTATAAATAAACAAAAATGGCAAAAGAAT
>Ga0182027_10007122_pt1 | contig 16572 bp, 9 predicted proteins | sample 712E1DmetaG_FD_121300 | JGI IMG/M metagenome (GOLD analysis project Ga0182027, IMG submission 121300) | Permafrost microbial communities from Stordalen Mire, Sweden - 712E1D metaG (Illumina Assembly) | ecosystem: Environmental > Terrestrial > Soil > Wetlands > Permafrost | place: Sweden... | reverse complement strand
GTCGTTTGCCACCACAGCAGTGCCGCAGGCGCCCGCCTCGATGTTGGTAATGCCCCAGCCTTCTTTGCGGGAGGGGTTGACAAAAACGCCTGCCCTCCGGTACAGGTTTATTTTCTCGGCTTCATTGACAAATCCACAGAACTTCACGGATGGCTCGATGCCGAGCCGCCTGGCCTGCGCCCTGAGGTCCCTTTCATCGTCTCCGGCGCCCGCAATCATGAGCCGGAGACGCCGCCCGGAATCATTCATCGCCTTGACCGCGTCGAGGACAAGTTCGACGTTCTTGTATTTCTTGAGCCTTCCGGCGTACAGAAGGAGGTCTTTTTCTTTGCGGACCGAAGCGTCCGGCGAATAGCGGTTTGTATCCACGCTGTTTTCTATGATCGTAATCGCCTGCTGTGAAAGCCCCCTATCCGTGAGTTCTTTTGCCGTGCTCTGCGATACGGTGCAGCACGGCGTTTTTTTGTACCCCCAGGCACTCAGACGTTCCAGCAATAAAACATAGAGGGCCATCGGAAAGAACGTGAGGCTGAAGACCGTGGAGCCGAACAGGTGGTGAAAAATCACGCCGCACGGAATGCCGGGGAACCATTGTGGCGTGAAAAACGGAAGCTTGTTGACATCGTCGATGATGCAGTCTACGCTATGGCGTTTCATGACGCGCCGGACAAGCAGCGGCACTTCCCAGTTGAACAGATACGTGTGCCCCCACCGGTATACGATGATGCCGTCCCGAAGGTCTTGCGAAGCGCTGGATTTGAAGCGCGTGGTCAGGAGGATGACCGTGTGCCCGTTCTTGACAAATCGTGAGAAAATCTCCTGGAAATGCACCTCGGCCCCGCCCGCCTCGGGATGAGACATGTCGCGCCAGTTAAGAACAAGGATGTTCATGCAGTAAAAAATACATTCGGCAGGCGCGTTAGCGGGAAACCCTTCCAAGGCGCCGGACAGGATGATAAAAGCCGGCAGGACGGTCTGCCGGCTTTTTAAGAATCCGGGTTAAAATTGGGCGGAAAACCTGAGCATCCACCACCACTGGTTTTTCGTCTGCAAGAAGTCATCGGTCTGCTGGTCGACGGGCGGGGCATTTTCCGATGGCTTCATATGATCACGGCCCACGAGGCCGGAAAGCGCAAACCGATTATCCTTAAAAGACTTTTTGAAATACAAGGCATATTTTACCTGCATCGGCGTTATTCCAAAATTACTCCTTGTATCCGGCACTGGAATAGGCATAGGCCCCGTGGCAGTCCCGAAGGTGATTACTTTTTGATTGCTATTAGGGAATCTTTGACTTGCCCATTCGCATTCGAGCGAGAACTCATCAAGCCCCAAATCCCAACCAAGATAATGCGATGCGAACCCGCTTGCCAAGGCAGGGATAAGCAGAACGTATGAAAGCGGTCTGATATCATCGCCGGTCTCATCTCTCAGCCATTTCGTAAGCAGAAAAGGAATAATCCCATAGCTTAAAAGCGGATGGGTAGGCAAATCTATGCCGATCATATACGGCATTCTGTCGGCAAGAGAATCGTAAAATCGGGCGTAATTATTAATTGGTATTTTTGATGCCGGCAACCATGCTTTCGCGTTCGTCGCCGAATCAACGATCACCGAATCCGGCCCATACGCAACATAATTTTTAAGACCAAGCACTGCAACTTCTCCATACACCTTAAGGTCTTCTTTGCCAAAAATCGGGGTTTCGCCGAATAAGGGCCAAAACGGTATTTTAAATTCCGGTATGAAGCGCTGGGGGTTGATAGACGCTCGTCCCATGAGCTTGGTTGCTTTAAAAGATATATACTGAGTGTCGGTTTTACCACCCTCACCATAATACATGTTCGGGTAACCTGCCTTTTCCGGCGATGTTTTCGATTCATCAACCGACAGGAGGCGCTGGAACGAAACGCCTCCGCCGATATCAAGGCAATTTAAAAGACTATTCGATGCAACCGCGGTAAGCGTCCAGTCTTGGGTGGGCCATGAATACGCATGGGTTTCGCTTGTCAAAAGAATGTCCCAGTTTATTTTGTCGATCGACTGATCAAAGAGCCATGCCGAATTCCCGCTGATATGCAGTCCTAATTCCCGTGTCATGGGGAATTCAAAATCATTGACGATAAAACTTGGGTAGGCATTTGATCGCATCAGATATTCGCCAAGGTCTTTTGCGTCGGGATTGTATTTGAAGGGAAAATAACCAACGGCAAGTTTCATCCAGGGCTTGTCTAATTGTCCAAATGAATAATTGATTTCAACATCATTTGGATAAAAATTGAATTGTGGAGTCAAGGTTGCAGGAACAGAATTATAAGGCAAAAATGAAAATGACAATTGACATTCAAAGCTGAGGATAAAATGCATTCTGTCCTGGTATGTCATGTCGTTTGCAAGATGCAATGTCATGCGCTCTTGCCATGTCCGGTTAATCGCCGTATAGGTCGCGCCGGAATTATATGCGCCTCTCATGATTTGCCCCTCGTCTAAGGCAAAAAACAAATTTTGTTTGTTTTGTATTGCCTTATGGTCGGTTGGCGCAGCCACCGCGGCAAGGAAAGGGGTTTCCTTGTTTGAGGCAACACTCGAAAGCGTATCTACTGTCAGCAAAGACGCGTTCGACGAATCTTCGTTCTGGCCAAAGCCCAAGGCTGTCCCAAAAAGCAATCCTAAAGCAATGCTCCGCATCATTTTTCTCGCCATAACCTTACCTTTCTTAAAAAATCCAGCCGAATGCTCTTAATGAAAAGGCGGACCAACTCTATAATTCGAGAATATGGATCAAGACAAATATCGATCGAAAAAAATCGTTATGAAATTTTTCGACCGATATGTCGTAGGGCTTCAAACTATTATTGCAACGTAATATTGCCGGTTAGGGCATTTGCGTCCATGGAATTTTTCGCAATAGACAAGGTATAGGTGCTGTTGGGATCAACGACCCAAGCGCCCTTGCTCCAATGCGCAAAATCCATTTCCGTCAACTCAAAACTCACCGGCTTTGTTTCACCGGGCGCCAACGTCACCCGCGCAAAGCCGCGAAGCTGCTTCACCGGCCTTGCCGCGACAGGCGTTTGTTGTGACAAGTAAAGCTGCACAATTTCATCGCCTGCGACTGCTCCCGAATTAGTGACGCTGACCGAAACATTGACTTTTGCCCCAATTGCGGCATTCACCGGAATTATCGGAGCGCTGTACGAAAACGTCGTGTAGCTCAAACCAAAACCAAAGGGCATTAAGGGCGTCACTTTCCGCGAAATATAATTGGCATACCCTCTTCCCTCTGTCGGGCTTTCGTAAGTAATATTATCGGAGTTGTTTGTGAACGCGGGCAGGTCTGCTTGCTTGACAGGGAAACTAACGCTGAGCTTGCCCGACGGATTGACGTCACCGAATAAAATGTCGGCAAGCGCCATACCCATACGAGAGCCTGCAAAAAATGCAACAACCACAGCCGGCGCATTATACCAGGCGTCCTTTACAACCGCATTTCCTGTTTCAAGGACAACAATGACTTTTTTCTTTGAAGCAAGCACCGTGGTTATAAACTGGTTCTGGTCTGTGGCAGGAATACTCACTTTTGTATCAGGATCAACCAATGGTTCGCTTAAAGGCAGTGTTGCATCAGGTTTGTCCTGACCTTCGTTTGCCGCCAAAGTCCCTGTTGTCGGCGTACTAACAACAACAACCACAACATCTGCATTTTTCCAATCGGTAACGACCTTTGGCGCGCCAACTTTAGTGGTTATTCCCTTAAGCGGACTCCAGTTATCATTAACACACGGAATAATTGTGGAACTGGTAATCGGGCCTGCGGGCCCTGTAACAACCTGGTTTGCATAAGGCCCTACCACTGCTATTGTTGTGACTGCGTTTATATCCAGCGGCAATAACGGTTTGTTATTGTTTTCAACAACAGGATCATTTTTTACAAGCACCATTGATTTATGCGCCACTTCCAATGCAACTTGCGCATGGGCATCCGTGCAATATTGGTCGGGCAATGTTGGAAATGCCGATACGTCGCCGGTCCATATTTTTACCCGTAACGCGCGAAGAACCTTGTCATCCAGAATTGCCTGTGTAACGCCATCGTTTCCAACAACGATATTAGCCCATGCAGAAATTTTGTCCATTTCAATGTCGGTTCCGGCAGCAGCACCGGCAACAGTCATTGTAGTGCCCCAGTCGGTCATTATCATTCCTCTAAAACCCCATTCGGTTTTTGCCATATCAGTAAGTATCATTTTATCTTCGGTACACTTAACACCATTCAGGGAGTTATAGGCAGCCATTAATGCCCAAGGGCTTGCCTTGCGAACAGCCATTTCAAAGGGATAGGTATAGGATTGGCGCAATGTCGTATCACCCACATTTGCGCTTGCTGTTTGACGATTATGTTCCTGATCATTACAGACAAAATGCTTTGGTGTTGCAACGACTTTTTGACTTTGAATTCCTTGAATTTGCGCAATAGTCATTTTTGCTTGAACATAAGGTTCTTCTCCCCATGTTTCAAAATCGCGTCCGCCCCTTGGATCACGAACAATATTACACATTGGCCCTAAGCTGACATTGCGACCAAGAAAAGTCGGACGAGTTGTTTCTCCAATAGCAGTCCCAATTTTTCGAGGGAGTGTTGTATCGAAAGTACAGGCTGTTGCACATTCGCAAGGATAAGCTGTTGATGGAATGTTTCTCCAAACATTAACGCCATGCGGGCCATCTATCATATGGAACCCGACGATGGTTCCATACGATCCGCCATTTGCATCAAATGTTGCGAAACCATTGTTTGGATCTCCAGCTATTATTTTAATTTTTTCCGCATTACTTGGAATAGCAGCAAGCATTAATCTGGCTGTTTTTTCGAGATTGCTCATATCGGCATTTATAACAACCGTTGCAGTATACAAATCGGCTGCCGGGTCAGGCTGAGCGGCAAAAGAACATTCAAAAAAGATTTCCCGCTTGCCGTTCATACCATTGATCATCGGGTACATCCCAACGTCGCCTGAAACTTTTGTGATAGTACAAACAGGAGACGTCGCATTGACCGGGTTTATCGCCAAACTGATATTGAGCGAATCATTATCGCCAACAACCAACCAGTAGGTGACTTTCCCTGTCCAACTTGTCCCGGCGCCTGCAATGACATTGACAGGAACCTTCACGCTGTCCATGACTGTCGTCACTGCAAAGAGCGAGGCCGACATTACCATCAAACCCATTAAAACATTCTTTAACATTGTATATCCTCCTGAAAAATCGAACTCATTGATAGATAATATTTATTGTTTACATTGCTTTCAACGCTATGGTCAAATCAATATATAATTTTCAAACTTTTATTAAATGAGCCGTAGGAAAGTTTGGCAAAATAAATACCACCGCTGATCTTGCTGTTCTGCATGGTCCAATTAATGGAACCCTTGGCTTTGGAAAGGTCAAAAGATTTTACCAATCTTCCGGAAAGCGAGAATATTGAAAGCTTGCCGGGAACATCTTTCTCTTTTGGCAAGACCCAGGAAAAGGCCATTCCGGGTTTTCCAACAGCAATTTTTTTATAATAAAAACTGTTGCCATTTGCCGAATACCCCATTGGAAACAAAACGCCTACACCCTGTTTAAACGAAAATGATGCGCTGGACTTTGTAATTGTTTCAGGCGCAGCAAAAACTCCGAGTGCCAGAAATAGCACAAGAATTTTGCATTTTGAAATCATATTCCCACCCCTTTTTATGAAATTGTGAATTACTATAAACTGATTCATTTTTAAAACCCCAGGAAGATTAAGAAGATTATTAATCTATAGAATAGTTCTTAAATTTAATACAATAGTAGTAAAATACTAAAAGTTTTCCTACCCTGTTTTAAAAACCGTATCCAAAAAGAATACATGAATATAAAATATAGCCTCCAAATATACAAAATTTCAAAGAACCATTTTCTTAGCATTAGCGCCATTTTTTGACAGACTATCTTAAGTTATTGATTTAAAAAAACATTTATCTTTTTAATCAAAAGAAACTTTGATAATATATCCCTTAATATACATATTTTTTTTTGTTTTAGCAGTTTCGGATTTATTCAATTTTAATTGTATTCGGGCAAAGGATGTATTTTAAAAACCTACTTAATTATCGATGCAAAAATACTATCCAATCGAATGCTGATTTTTTTCCGACCCAATTCATTCAAATGGTTGCAATCGTAAGCTTCAGAATCGGCATAATCATGGTTGCCATTCATATTTGCATCATAAAAATGAAAATAGCTGTTGGAATTTTCTTCGTTTTGCAACCATTGGACTATTTGATTATATACTGAATAATTGGGGCCATATATGCTTACATACCCCGTTGCTTTATACCCCGGTGATTCTGGAAATTTAACAAGAACAAAATGGATTTTTCGTTGTGCGAGCGTATCTGCGAGTTCCTGCAATAGTGAAAGATATGTTTGCACTCTTGCATCGGCAAAAACAAAGTCGCCTCCATCATACACTGCGACGCCCCATCCGGTTCCAAGACCCAGACCATTGATTGCGCTTGAAGAATCCAGATCCGGCCACGACGCTGCATTAAATCCGAGAATTTTTTTCTCGATATCCGCATTGATCCCATTATTGTAAAATGCATTTGCCTTGTCAAAGAGATATCCGCGACTATCAACAAGACCAATGCCATGCGGATCTGCAAGCGAATAATCGAGAGGGATCCAGCCTGGATCAAGGCTCATGGCAACAACTTTCAACAAAGGAGCGCTTTTAAGAATATAATTATTAATCAACATGTTTCCCGTGGTAAAATCGAGCCCTGCGCAAGCAAGGATATCGGTTTTAACGGAATTTATGCGCGCCGGATCAACACCCATCATAACATTGGAGCTTCCAACGAAACCGCATTCGATGCTGTTACGATGCTGCCAGAAATAATGCAAGTCTTCGCCAAGGGTCAATTGTTCAATGCCGTATGAAGGGATGTTATACATTGCGAAATCATTATTAGGATCCGGCGTTTCCGATAGCACCTGCGGATCTATCCACAGGGATGGATCGGAAATACCTTCACCTGTCAGTATTTGCGAATAGGTGGAATCTTTCACGTTGATGATGAAAAGAGAACCTATGCTTTCGGAATTGTTCTCGTTTCCAACGCTGATTGCAAAATCAGGATGATTCGACCATGCGCATCCGTCCCACGACTGAAATCCTGCAGGCGCTTCAAACCATTTTGTCACATGGTGAAATGCCTGGGTATTGGAATTCGCAATAAAAATAATCGAATGAAATCCGTATGATTTTCCTACGATCGTACTTACGCGAGGGTAACCGAAATCAAGGAACATGATTTCATCGGGATTTTTTGTTCCGGGAGATATGGTAACATTGCATACTTGCGCTGTATCATCCCTGCCGCTGAAAGGCGGGAGGAAATATTGCAGCACACGGTTTTCTTTCGTATCATACACGAGCGCCCGGGGATATCCTGTTGCAAGAAATTGACCGTCTCGCGACAATCCGGATGTAAACGATCCTTGTGAAAAAAGGTCTTGCGGCAAACCGACAAACGATAATCCGCTGATTTTCCAGCGTTGTGTTTTTTCTTGCAGCCACGCAGGCGCATTGTTCATCGAAGCGCCGTTGCAACAAACTAAAAACGTATCATTTGATGCGGTTTCAACATACCATTTCGGCAAAAAAGCAGGTTGCGAAATCGGGGTCCTGGCACATTCTTTTGAAGCGTCGGTGAGCAGTTTTACCGTGGTTATGGACGCACCCGAAAATCCTTCACGATTAGAACTATACGCCACTTTGGTCCCATTTGGGGAAATAAAAGGCCTGTTTGCGGAAATAGAATCCGAGATGGCCCTTACTTTCAAATCCGGATCCGTGAAATCGACAAAGCACAATTTCCGAAACCCTGTTTTTGTCGTGATTGTAAATACGACTTTGACATGGTTTGTACCCATAAACGAAATTAAATCCGACTTTTTACAAAGAAAGGATATCGGCAATGAATCCGTTGTTTTTTCACTTTGACTGTTGCTTGATGTATCGGGAAAAAAAACGCCGACAGCCGTGCGAAAGCCCGTATACTTATTGATTGTCGAGGCCGAAACCGGATATGCGCCGCTTCGATTGCTCGACCTTAGCAAGGTGGTCCCCAATGAATAGCAACCGCCCCTGATCGGCCGCTGCCAGCTTGATTCGAATACTTCAAGCGGAAGGTTTATAGGCCCTATCGGATTGACTGAAAGAGAATCAGGATATGCGCCCAGCCAATCGTTGACCCATTCCGCAACATTTCCCGCCATATCATAGAGCCCGAAATCATTCGGTTGCTGCTGGCCGACAGGATGGGTCTGATCATTGGAATTTCCGGAATACCAGGAATAAACGTTCGCCTTTGAATCATTTGCTCCCCAAAAAAATTCTGATGTTGAATTTGCCCGGCATGCGTATTCCCATTCCGCTTCCGTTGGAAGGCGATACCCCATCCGGTCGTAATGAACAGACACATTCTCAAGAACATAGGGGCAACTCTGTCCAGACTGACAAATAGCAGTAAAACTATAGACCGTATCAAGGCCCAGCTTCTTGCTTTTTGCATTGCAAAAAAGGACAGCGTCGTACCAGGTGACATAATACACGGGAAAGCTGTCGCCGACGCCGGCAGTCCCCTGGGTCGCATGCTCCACCGACGGGTTTACTCCCATCACGGTCTTGTATTCCCCCTGAGTAACTTCGCATGCATCAATAAAATAATCATACGTAAACATAACCCTGTGAACCGGACGCTCGTTTATCGCACTCAGCGCGCTGGCAGAACCCATGGAAAATGTTTTTCCTGTTGAGGAAATTTTGACCATGGAAACGGGCTTTTTTCTGAAAACGCCGATTATTGAAATATTTTTCGTCATTGTGATGGAAAGCGGATTGTCGGTAGAATGAATGTCTCCGTTCCAGCAAACAAATGTTGCATTGGAATCGGCAACAGCATTGAATACGACCACCGTGCCTGTTCGTAAAAGGGAATCGGCATTGGAATTACTTTTAATACTGCCAGGCCCGTCGACCAATGTTGTTATTGAAAAAACCTGTTGTGGAGAAACTTGATTTAAAGAGCAGGTGGAAACACTCAGGATTGCAATTGCAAAAATCGTGTAAATACACTGCGGTATAAAAGATAGCTTCATAAAGGGATATTGCCTATCGCATTGCAATGTATCCGCTTAGCCACTACGCAGAAGGCCCCGATCGGGGAATTTTTCGTTTTGATAGAATTCCTCCGATTAAAAACCCAAGGGTCGCAAGTAACGACAGTACGCTCAATACAAGCCCTTTGTTGAACACCTCTGTTGAATAATAGCAGGAAACCTCATGGTTGCCTTTTTCAATTGGTATTGCCCGAAGCGCATAATCCGCCAGATATAATGGAACAGGTTTTCCATCGACCATTGCTTTCCAAGCTGGAAAATATATTTCACTGAGAATAAGCAATCCGTTTTTAGGCGTTGATACATTCATTGTTATGGCATTAAGTGAATATTTGGTGATTGAACAATTCCAATTGGCGCCTGTTGTTGAAGTATCGGGTGCAAATAACGGCGTTTCTTCCAAAACCACTTTCTTTTTATAATCGAACAGTGAATCGTACATGAGCGGTAAAATGTTTTTTTCTTCACGGACAACAGCATAATCGTATACCATTTTGCATCGGGGAAAATACGAATCTCGAAGCGCAAGACCCATGGTGCCATGTGCCTGGTCGGTTGCGATGGAATACTTGACATTAAGAATGTCGAGCGTCCGGGGTTTCCTGTCGACAAGCTGCCGCTTGAGCCTCAGCGGATTATACCCTTCCATGAGAAACAGGCGATGAACGCTCCCCTGGTTCTTGCGGAAAATCATATTCGGGCCGCCAAGATCATCGGTACCCGGATTCGAATCGCGGGCATTTATCCTGAAATATTCCCCTAAGCCCAATTGTTGCAATTGCGAAACAATGGATGTTTTCTCATACATCACGCTCGGATCCACTTTGCCTGCGGCAAAGCCATAGGCAAAAACCAGAAAATCGATATAGGCGACAATACCCAATAAAACACCTGCATTGCGACCTGATAATTTTCCCTGCAGCCTTAAAAACAATGTCCCTGCAAAGCAAGCGAATAGAATGCAAAAAGCCCAGACCCCGGCAACTATCGAAGGAAATATATTTTTGTCGACATATGTCGACAATTCCGGGCCGCCGGGACCAAAGCGGCCGGATGATATCATAAAATCAACAACACCGGTTTTAAAGAACCCTGCTATGTATAAAAAACCAATGAGCAGGAAAAAACCTGCACTTGACAAAAGCACCTTAACAAGCAATGCCCTCGATTTGGCCTTTTGTTGCAAGGCGTCGCGCTGGAGCCATGTCATAAAAAAACCAGCCAATAACGCGACCGATACCGTGAACATATAGGCAAAGCGGCCCGGTATCCTGAACGCATTCATCGCAGGCATGAAATGATATGCCAAACCATATAAGAAAAACGAATTCCCCATTGCCAACAGTAACGAAATTATTCCCATGCCATACAGGAAGAACACAAGCGGTGTGCGGATGAAAAACGGGGCTATAACGGCGCAGGCAAGCGGAACCACGCCGGTATATATGGCTGTTTCCCAATAATTATGCATGCCCGGGTTTTCATCGTCGCTGCCAATTCCCCAATAGGCATTTTTCTGGGGCTGGCCAAAATAATTCGGCACAATCATGGTAATAAAACGGTATGGCCGAAAAGACCCCTCGCATGATTGGGCAAATTCCAGCTTGGGCCGCACCGAATTTTGGGCAAGCTCTTGCGTTGTAAGCATTTGTACCGACGAAATGCCAATGCTTAAGGCCACACAAATTCCAAAGAGCAATCCGCGTTTAAGTTCCAAAGCGATTTTTACTTTTTGGCGAATGCGCATGATACAACCAAAACAATAAAATGCGGCAAGCCAATAATACATATGCACCAGAAGCTGCGGATACCCGCAATAAAACACGACGCTCAGGCACAGCGCCGTGAGCGCCATATATACCAAACTGATCCGTTCGATGCTCCGCCTGAACAGGAAGATGACAAGCGGGAACCATGCGGCGGCATTGATAAGGTTCATGTGGAAAATGTGGGTCGAGAAAAAACCGCAAAACATGAACGTGAGGCCCGACAGTATGGCCCCAAGTTTACTTATGCCAAAATCGCGTGCCAGAACATACATGAAACAGCCGGCCAGAAACACGTGGAAAACGACCTGATATTCCACCAGCACCGGGCTGAGCCATTCACGCGATGCAAATACGGTGAGCACGAGGTTCAACGGGTAGAATACCGCGGCCTGGACATCTGCGAAAAACGGCATGCCCGAAAAAACATAGGGGTTCCAAAACGGAATAATGCCGAGTTTGAGCGATACTGCGGCAAAAAGGCGATAAACAAAGTTTTGCTCTAAAAAATCATTCCATAAAAAACCCTGGCACGATACGATGGGCCAATAAAACACAATTGTTGCGAGGAAAAACACGCTGAAAGGAATAAGCGACGAAACAAGTCGTTGCCTGTTCGATATGCTGTGCAAAGCAGTATCAGGCCCTGCAGGTTTGATTGGTTTTTGTTTTTTTTGTTTCATGGGGTTAGTACCTATATCTGGATTATATACGCATTTTGCGTATATAATATATAAAGTAAACTTATCCCATGCGGAGCATGGGGTTGGTATAAGGGTGGCTTTTTCATTCGTTCACAGCAGGTGATCCGGCCTTCTTTTCTTGAGAAACCTGTTTGGAAAACACCCAGAAATGACCGATGAAAAAATTGGCAACCGCACCCAGGCCGATTCCGATAAGGTTTGATATATGATAATTAGGCACATTCGTCACATGGTAATTTACATGCAGTACTTCTGTAAGAAGAACCAAAAGGCCCCAATTCACCACGAACGCGGTCAATCCCGACGATACATGGAACTTGAACAGCATATAGACAAACGACCGCTTGCTGCCGGCCTGCCGGTCTTTCCAAGTCCAAAAATAATTCCACAGAAAATTGTTGATTACGGCGCATTCTATGGCAAAAACGCTTGCCAATCGATAGTCGAGCTTGGCGCTTGCGGTAAACACATGCAAAAGCCCGACATTAACGGCAACGCCGCTGCCGCCCACGATGCCGAATTTGACAAAGCGGACAAAAGCCCTGGTTTTTGAGGTGGCCTGGGCGTTCAATGGTTCCGGCCTTGTGCTATGGACATGTTTGGGTCGTTTTCCATGGGATATTGTCGTAAAGCCTTGAAATCCAATCGGAAACTGCCTGCGGCAGCGTTGCGGGGCAAAGGTTGTTGTTTTCAACGGTGATGCCGTTTGTCAAGACCAGCGCCGTGATAGATGTTGGCAATTTTGTCAATTGATTATTGGCAAGCTGGAGCCGGTTTAGTTGGGTGAGTTTCGAAACGCCCGACGACAGGCTGTCTAAGGAATTAAAATCCAGGAACAGGGATTGGATGGCCACACAATTATAAAAACCGTCGGGCAGCGACGTCAAATTATTGTGGCGAAGGTCACACGATACAAGTGCAACGCAATTGCCCATTTGCGCAGGGATTGTCGCAATTTTATTGTTCGACAGCGATACGTTCTCAAGTTTCGTGCAATTCCCTATTTCCGGCGGTAAAGACGTAATGGAATTACTATCGAGTGTTAAATATTTCAAAGCAGTGAGCTGGCCGATTTGCGAGGGGATTATTGTGACGCCCTTGTTTTTAAACCAAATTTCCGTGATGCGGTAGGCTCCATTGACGTTTGTTTTTAAAAAGTAGGTCAAATCGCTTGCAGAATATGTCGTGATGGAGTTTGCAGTGAGTATCGCCTGTACTGCAGCAACATCCGAATCATAACCAACCGTCGTGTTCGTACTGGTCGGATTGGAAGCATCATTGCTTTTTCCACAAGAGCCTAAAAAAACCGCGATTGCACAGGCAAATAAACCAAGCAATGTAACCGTTTTCATAGAAGCACCTTTCGGTAATGAAAAAAAACATTATAGTATATATAAATTATACACTCGGTAAACCTCGGTACCATGGTCTACGCGAAAAGCGTAGATAAAATCCAGCTATACCTTATCCCGCAGCGACATGTCCCCAAAGCGATAGAGTAGTGGGAAGCGCGGGGCTATTTTCACTGATAAAGATACTATTTGCCGGTCCCAAGGCAAAATGCCAATACACTTTGGAAACAGGCAACCATTATTTTTTGTACAATCATGGTTTAAAAAGGACTTGTGCCGTATGCGGTTTTTTTTCCTCGTATTTGCCTTATTGTTTCCGTGTTTTGTTTTAGCCGGGGATTCTATTCGGTCAAAGGCTTCGCCATGCGAAATCGATGAAGAATGGTGCAGGCTTGAAAAGCAACATGATTTTCCCGGCACATTTTCAACGCACGTTAAAGATTCCCTTCATTCGGCAAAAAAAATGCCGCCTGCCAAGACTTTGCGTCAACTTCCATTCCAGCAATTTTGTCATGGCGAAAAATTCGTATTTGCCGTGAATTGGGGCCCCATCAACGCAGGGTACACGATTCTTGAGGCAAAGCCTGATTCGACCGGTTCTGTTTTGGAAATCACAGGCAAAGGCATGACAAACAGTTTTTTCAGTTCATTTTATAAAGTGCGCGATTTTATCAGCGCCACCATCGATATGCAGGGCATTTACCCTTTCTTTTTCGAACAGCATATCCGGGAAGGCAAATATAAGGCCGAGCGATGGGAAATGTTTGATCAGCGAAATAATGTTACCTATACGTATAGAAAAGATGTCGATTCCATTCCTTGCCCGGCATTTGTGCAGAATTATTTCTCCATGATTTATTACCTGAGGACATTGTCTTTTGCGCCGGGCGACTCCTTTGCTTTCGATTGCTTTGTTGACAAAAAGCCGTATCGCCTTGTCATGACCTGCCCCAAAAGAGCAACAATCACCGTTGAAGCCGGCACCTTTAATTGCCTTATGGTAAAACCAGTGCTCGTGGGCGAGGGCAGGGTATTTACAAAAAAAGACGAAATCCTGCTATGGTTTACAGACGACAAATTCAAAATGCCGGTCATGGCAAAAGCCAAAATTAAATTCGGCTCGATAACAGGCAGTTTGATCTGGTACGATCATACCGGGAAATGAGACAAAGCATGATTCAACACCTCAAACACTTAGACACGCTTTTATTTTTATGGATAAACCAATCCCTGTCAAACCCGGTATTCGACGCAGTATTCGTTACCATAACAAACGGCAGGTTTTGGATAATTCCGGGAATTCTTGGCGCCGGACTTTTCATTTATTTTAAGAAAAAACAGGCCCTTATTGTCGTTGTTCTTTCCTTGCTCACGGTTTCGGTTTCCGACCCGGTATGCAACAGAATCATTAAGCCATGCTTTCATAGGTTGCGGCCATGCGACAACCGTGTTCATATAGATAATGGGCGGTTTTTGCTTGGCAGAAAATCGTCGGCATCGTTTCCATCCTCCCATGCAATGAATATGTTTGCACAGGCAATGTTGTTTTCGCTGCTTTACAGAAAAAAGAAGGTTGTATTTATTGCCTTTGGCTTTGCTTTTCTTATTGGGTTTTCGAGGATTTATACCGGCGTGCATTATCCGTTCGATGTGCTTGCCGGGGCATTTTTCGGGACATTGGTGGGATGGATGATATATGGATTGTATGCGTTGGCTAAGAAAATGAAACCTTTACGCCCCCCGCCCCTTTTGGGCGGGGGGCGTTAGGCGCGCATCTACATGACTTCGAGCTCCGCCTGGGCATCGACAACGTCTCTATTGATAAGTTGTAATGCATCGTGCAGACGGTCGCCGATAAACGGATCGGGGATGGCATCGCGCAATGTGCGCAAAAGCTGCACAGTCATACGAAGCACCCTGACCAAGTCGCCTTCAGGCACGCCGAACGATTCCAATTCCGCAAGCGTGCAGCCGTTTGCCCAGGCAAAAACAGGCGCCGCAAGCGAAAAATCGCATTCCCGAATGGGCGAGTCGATTTCATGTTTGATTTCCTTTGCCCTCAACTTATGAATGACAGTTTCGCCATGAAAACGCATTTTGATGTCCGATGCCGGGGGCGCGTTTTTGCGCCTGCGCTCTTCGGTGATGAGGCTCGCTATAACAACCGGTAATTGACTGGCAGTGCATTCGTCGAAGCTTCGGGAGTAATACAGTTCCGCGGCCTGGATTTCATATCCGTTGACAGCCGCAGCAAGCCGTCCCTTGTCGGTGAGTTTTGTCGCTTCCAAAAACCCGGTGGCCTGCAAAAACCGTATCCTATTGACAATTTGCTCTTCTTCAACACGGTAAGAATGCGTATTTGAAAATTGGCCCTTGCGATAATTGCTCAGGCTTTTGCGGAAAATGTCGAATGCCGATTCCCCGAATTGGCTATAGAGGGAAAGTATGGTGGAATACGAAGCGAAAAACCTGCTCGATATACTTTCGTTTTTCCCAAACCACAACCGCTCGACCTGGCGAGGATCAGTGGCTTCGGGAATGATTTGCGAATATACATAGCCCACCTCGTCCATGCCCCGTCTTCCTGCGCGTCCGGCCATCTGGTTGTAATGCCTTGTCATAAGATAATTAAACTCGACGCCGTCGAATTTTTCCAGGGTATCGAAAATAACGGTGCTTGCAGGCATATTGACGCCAAGCGCAAACGTTTCGGTGCAAAACAAAAGCTTGATAAGGCCTGCCGAGAACAGGCGTTCCACGATTTCCTTGGCAGCCGGTAAAATCCCGGCATGATGATAAGCCACGCCGCTTTCCCACAATTGTCTCATGGGATTGAGCCTGTCGTAAGAAGCAAGATGATATTGCGCGACCAATTCGTCTACCATGTCTTTTACCCGCTGTATATCGCTATTCGAAAGCATGGAATCAAATGCGTGGATATGCGCGTTTCGCTCGCAGGAATTGCGGTTGAAGCAGAAATACATAATGGGTACGTGGCCGGAATCCTGGACAAAATGGACAATGTTGCGCGACGATGGTTTTTGCCGGGCAAAGGCTTTTCTTCGTTGCGGGTTCTTGCAATACAATCGGGCAACGTGCTTTAAATCCATGACCTTGAACTTGGGACTGTACAGGAAATGCTTCAAAGGCACGGGCCTATGCGTTTCCTCGATGATTTCTATTTGCGATCCGCGAACGTTTTCCATCCAACGGGCAAGCTCGACAATATTGGGAACCGTTGCCGACAAACACATGAAGCGGATGTGCTTTGGCGCCAGAATGATGCTTTCTTCCCATACGGTGCCGCGTTCCGGATCATCAAGGTAATGGATCTCATCGAAAACCACATAATACACATTTTCCAGCCGTGGGGAATTTTCAAGGATAAGGTTGCGGAAAATCTCGGTTGTCATGATAAGCAATTGCGCTTCGGGGTTCATGGATACGTCGCCCGTGTGTATACCCACGATTTGTTCGCCGAAGCGTTTGCGGAAATCCCGGAACTTTTGGTTCGATAATGCCTTGATG
>Ga0182027_10007121_pt1 | contig 16577 bp, 16 predicted proteins | sample 712E1DmetaG_FD_121300 | JGI IMG/M metagenome (GOLD analysis project Ga0182027, IMG submission 121300) | Permafrost microbial communities from Stordalen Mire, Sweden - 712E1D metaG (Illumina Assembly) | ecosystem: Environmental > Terrestrial > Soil > Wetlands > Permafrost | place: Sweden... | reverse complement strand
GTCGGGGTGAGAAGACTCGAACTTCCGGCCTCTACGTCCCGAACGTAGCACGCTACCAACTGCGCCACACCCCGATAATCATAATTTTCAATCCAGGAATCCGGTTGAAGGAGTACAAAAATAATCAATCTCTCATCATTACAAAAAGAATTTTAAATAACCCCAGTGTATCAGCATGTTTTAAATTGCCGGTTTCTATAATGTAAAAACAGAGCTAAAAAGAATCGACAGGCAATTCTTTCAAAAGGTTTAGAAGGGGTCCGTTTGCCCTGATGGAAGAATTAATTGCAATATTATGACTATCCCTGAACTTTATTCAATTTAAGAATGTTTTAGAGGTAGAAAAAGTAAAGAAATGAAAACACAACCAATCCCTAAAGGATATAATACACTGACTCCCTATATTACAGTCAGAGGCGCTGAAAAAGCTATTGATTTTTATAAAAAAGCTTTTAAAGCAAAAGAAGTCGGCAGGATTACGATGGCTGACGGAACCATTGGTCATTGTGAACTGGAGATAGGCGATTCGAAAATCATGCTGGCTGAAGAGAATAAACAGTGGGGAAATATCAGTCCGTTGACATTGGGTGGGACAACGGTCTATCTTAGCTTGTATGTTGAGGATGTAGATGCTGTCTATGCAAGAGCTCTGAAGGAAGGAGCAAAGATTTTGGGAAATATGGAGCCAAAAGACCAGTTCCATGGCGATCGTTCAGGTAGCCTTACTGACCCTTTTGGACACAGATGGACAATTATGACTCATATTGAAGATGTTTCGTTTTCGGAAATGCAAAAACGGGCAGATGCACTTTTCAAATAAGGATTCTGAGTCATGTTTTTAGTTTCACGTTTTTCGTCGCTTATTTGCACCATTTCCGGGATTGCCTCCGCATCGCCATCTATTTGATATCTCTAAGCCCTTGAGTCTCTTAGTCCTTTGTGACCTTTGTGTAATAGCCATCCCAGCAGTCCGGCCGCTACGCTAAAATAGCTCCCGATAAATCGGGACAGGCTCACCGGGCTATTTCTTAACGCTTGTGCTTCCTTGTGGTTAATGGATTTTTCTACCACCGCAGGACCGCAAGACGGATCCTTTTTACTGTTTACTATTTACTTGACTCTTAATGTCTTAGACTCTTAGTCTCGTTTACCAGTCTCCCAATCCTTTTTTTGTTTGACGACTTTTTATTATATTGTAACCTGAAATCTGACCGAAAATTTAAGTATAAGACTAAATACTTTAATGAATAATCATTAATCAATTTATTTTTAAATCCGCTATAATTATGAAAAGGACACTGCGATATCTCACTATGCTAACTGTGTTTATTCTTCTTGCTGTTTCATGTACAAAGACGGACACAACTTACGATCAAACCCTGCTGACCGGAAAATGGCAGTCAGGAACTTTATTCTATAAATATCTCGCTGACGGCACAGGCGGTACCTGGGATACATCAGATAATGTCACTGAAGCGGAAGCACAGGCATTTACCTGGACACTTGTAAAAGATTTACTGACACAAATCAACGTCCTTGAGATCGGTGGCTCCGTACCCAAGGTCTATACAGTTACGGAATTAACTGCAACTTCATTGAAATATCATGATGATTTTGGGGTAAGCTTCTCCTTTACCAAAGTGGGCAAGTAAAATATCACTGCTGCCATAAGTTGTTAATCATTGGATTAAATATTCCATGAAAAAATTCATAAAGATTTTTTTTATTTCTCTTCTTTCATTGGTGGGAGTTCTGATCGTTGCCATCAGTGTCGTAATCTGGATTGTCTTTACTCCTGCAAGGATCACTCCGATTGTTCGCAAACAGACCGCGAAATATATCACCTGCAAGTCGGAAATAGGTTCAGTAGAACTAACATTCTTCAGCACATTCCCGAACTTTGGATTGAAGGTCAGGGATTTCGCATTAATCAACCCTGTCAAGGGTTCTATGTCTGATACCCTGGTCAGGGTGAATGAGCTGATTGGAGTCGTTGATGCAAAAGCTTACTGGAAAAAGAAAGATATTATTCTTATCGGGTTGGAGATGAATGGCGGATCGGTTAACGTTTATTCCGATAGCCTCGGACATGCTAACTATAACATCACGCCTAAGGATACAAATCCGGCCCCCGCTGCAGCATCAAAAACCGAATTGCCATTCATTGACATAAGGAATATTGAAGTGAAAGACGTCAGCCTTCATTATAATGATCTGTCATTAAAGCTTAACACTGTAATCCGTAACCTGAGTGCTAAAATTAACGGGACAGTTTCCCGGGACAGTATAAGCGGCAATGTCAAGGTAAGCACTTCAATGTTATCGCTTCAATATGGCGGAGAAAAGCTTAACACTGTAATCCATGACCTGAGTGCACAAATTAACGGGACAGTTTCCCGGGACAGTATAAGCGGCAATGTTAAGGTAAGCTCTTCAATGATATCGCTTGAATATGGCGGGGAAAAATACCTTCAGCAGGCAGCATTGCAGTGTGTTCTTCCGATAGATGTCATCATGTCGCGCCAGTTTATCAGACTTAAAAACGCAACGGCTTCAATAAATGATATGGAATTATTGCTTAACGGGACTATTGAAAATGACACTGTAAGCAAGAACATTACTACCGACCTGACCTATAAACTTGCATCATGGCCGGTTAAAAATATCCTGGCACTTGTCCCACCTTCATATAAGTCATATTTCAACGGAATTGATGTTGACGGGTTGCTGTCGTCGGATGGGAGCATCACAGGCGTATATAATGATTCACATATGCCGCTTATGGATATGCATATTTTGTTTGAAAAAGGTACAATGAAGTATTCTGCTTTTCCGTTACCACTGCATGATGTTGATGGTGATTTAACGATATACACTGATCTGAAAAGCGACTCACTTTCATTCATCCGCATTAACCGGTTCACGGCAAAAACACCTCAGTCAACTATAAAGACCGATGGTATGGTAACTCATCTGTTTAAGGATATTTCATGTAATCTTACCACCAGCGCGGGATTAACGCTGGATGAATTTAACAGTATGATCCCGCAAAGTATGAAGACTACCATAAGGGGAAAAGCATCGGGACTGGTTAAGTCACGCTTTACAATGAGCCAGGTTGAGAAGATGCAATTTGAAAAGATGAATTTGTCTGGTTCCGTAACCCTGTCGGATTTTGATGTTAAATATGATAGCATATCACTTAAAACTGACAGATCAAAGATCGATTTTGCATTGCCTAATAATAAACCTTTATCAAAAAACACCGGTTTTGTTTTTGCATCGATAATTTCGGACAATATTGTGGCAGGGAAACTTGCAAGCTATAATGCATCGCTTAAAAAATCGTCACTTATCCTCGAAACATCAGACATCAGGGATACTACAAGGATACCTGATCTTATTTGCAGCTTCAGTATGGATTCAATGTCGGCCGGAATGCATGACATGACCATCTCCATTGCTTCTCCAAATGGAAAAGTGTCGTTATCTCCCAGATCAGATAACCCTGATCAGCCTCATATAAAATTATCATATAAGAGTGGTGAACTGAAAACAGCCATGGGTAAAAACACTGCAATTGTTAATGATATCAGCACAGACCTCGACATATCGAATGATAATACACAGAAAGATATATTCCTGCAATGGCTCGTGAAAGGTTATGTTGATATTAACCATGGTTTGGTTACCATGTCAGAACTTACAAATCCCATCGAGATCCCATCCGTAAAAATGGATTTCGACCCTGAGACTTTCAGCATTAAGGAAAGCAGTATGAAGATTGGCAAATCTGATTTTCAGCTTACAGGTAATTTAAATAACGTTTTGTCATATTTCAGAGGTGATTCAATTTTGAGGGGTAAATTTAATTTTATATCGAATAAAACCGATGTTTCCCAGTTAATGGCTCTGACAAGCGGAATAGGCACTTATGATTCTGTAAGTGTAAATAAGCATGAAAACAGAACGGTTGACACTGTAAGTACCGGTCCCTACATGGTTCCAAAGAAAATTGATCTGACTCTTAATGCTAATATCAAACTTGCTACAATTGGCGTTGACACGGCTACAAATATTAAAGGCGTCGTGCAGGTTCATGATGGCATCCTGCTTCTCGACGGACTTACATTCGATACACCTGCAGCAAGGATGCAACTAACGGCTATTTACCGTACACCCCGCAAAAATCACCTGTATCTCGGAATTGATTATCATATGATGGATATTGAGATCAGTGAATTGCTTACTATGATTCCTGACATTGATTCTCTGATGCCTATGCTGAGATCATTCGGCGGGAGGGGGGGATTTCACATTGCGGCTGAGACATACCTCGATTCTTTATATAATATCAAAAAATCGACATTGCGTGGAGCTGCATCCATTCAGGGAAATAATCTGGTTTTAATGGACGGTCAGACCTTCAGTGAGATTGCCAAAAAGCTCAGATTCAATAAAAAGACCCAAAACAAGGTTGATTCTCTTTCGGCCGAATTCACCATCTTTCGTAACGAAATTGATATTTATCCTTTCCTGATTGTCATGGATAAATACAAGGCAGTTATAGCAGGCCGCCATAATTTTGACATGACTTTCGATTACCATGTTTCTGTGGTTGATTGTCCGTTGCCTATAAAACTCGGAGTTGATATTAAAGGCAATGTGGATAACCTATCATTTAAGCTTGCCAAATGCCGTTATGCAGAATATTTCCGGCCTACTTCGAGGCATGAGGTTGAAAGCAAACAGCTGGAATTGAAGAAGATGATCCGCCAGGCACTTGCAGAGAAGATTAAGGAATAAGTTTAAAGGCACAGGGCGCAGAGCTCAGAGCATAGGGCCAAGTTCTTTGTGTAACTCTGTGTCTCCTCCGTGACCCTCTGTGTAACTAAAACCATATTTTACAGAGAAAGCTAAAAGTCGGGATAAACATATTTGCTAACTTTGCGCCTACTTTGCGCCCTCCCGACGCTACGGTCGGGATCTTCGCTTCGCTTCGATTTGCAGTTAATGGATTTCAATTTTTCTTCCATGCGTCGTGCGTCGTGAGGAGATTATTTCCTGCACTTATCTGATTACATGTGAGAAAAGTATTAAATTTGTCTAAATGAGAAATGGGTTTTGCCAGATTAATAATCAAACCGGAGAATCCTCAGTTTTTCAACCATTCATTTTTTCTGTTATTTCACATTTTTGGGATGGTAGTGAAGTCTGATTATAATATTCCGAAAATGAAAATTCCAACCGCCAGATATAAAAAACCATTAATTACCGTAATCAGTTCAATCGTCGTTATAGTGATAGCTGTTATTTTATTGACCTCTCCGGTCACAAAATATCTGATTGAGAAGAATGACGTAAAATACATTGGAAGGGAAATTAAAACGGGGCGGGTTTATGTAAATCTGTTTACAGGGTATATTCATATCAGCAACCTGAAAATTTATGAATCGAAAAACCAGGCTGACACAGTTGGAACCGACAGCGTTTTCTTTTCAGCAAAAGGGATCGGAGCTCATTTTGCGTTGCTTAAACTTTTATCGAGAACTATAGAAATAAAGGACCTCACATTGGATCATCCGATGGGAATAATAATTCAAAACAAGAAGGATTTTAATTTCAACGATCTTGTAAAAAAAATCTCAGCTGATAAGACTCAGGCAACTACATTACCATTTCACTTTAATATCCTGAATATAAAAATTCAAAACGGTGAGTTCCATTACCGTGAAAAAGTAATCCCGATAAATTATTTTATTAAAGAAGTTAATATTGAAAGTAAAGGTAAGTATTGGAATGCTGATACCATAAGGGCTGATATTTCTTTCCTGTCGGGAATTGATTCCGGCAGCTTGCGAGGCAATTTTACTATAAACTTAAAAAATCTCGATTATCGGCTGGCTGCTGTAGTTCACAGGTATGAATTAAATATTTTGGACCAATACCTCAAAAACTTAGTCAACTATGGTACTTTCAGCGCCAACCTTGATGCTGATATAATTGCAACAGGAAATTTTAACGATAAAGAAAAAATAAATGCCAGAGGACTGCTGGCACTGAATAACTTTCATTTTGGAATAAAAGCTAAAGATGACTTTGCATCCTTCAGCAAACTGGTATTAAAAATTGATGAATTAAGCCCCGTTAACCATAAATATCTTTTCGATTCATTATCTCTAAGCCATCCTTTTATCAGATATGAGCTTTATGATTATTTGGATAACGTGCAAAAGATCTTTGGAAAATACGGAACCAGCACTTCTGGAAATAAGGCAGAACCCAGGCGGTTTAACCTTATCTTTATAATCGGGAATTATATAAAGGTACTGGTGAAAAATTTTTTTCAGAGTGATTATAAGATTAACAGGCTGGCGATTTACAAAGGATGTTTCACTTTCAATGACTATTCTTCTAACGAAAAATTTTCTATTGAAACAAATCCGCTAAATGCCGTTGCTGATTCTGTTAATAAAAACGGCAATTGGGTTAAGGTATTTCTGAAATCGGGGATTAAGCCTTATGGCAATATTGAATTAGCTCTGAAGATAAATCCAAAAGACAGCGGAGATTTTGATATGCAATATCATCTTCAGAGATTGCCTGTTTCAATTTTTAACCCTTATCTTATTACCTACACTTCATTCCCATTAGACAGGGGTACAATAGAAATTACCGGCAACTGGAAAGTAAGAAACGGAATTATCAAAAGCGATAATCACCTGACGGTAATTGACCCGCATGTACTCAGACAACAAAGTTACAAAACCACAAAACTGATTTCCTCACCTTTAATAATGTTCTTAACCCGCCAGCACGGAAATGTAATTGATTACCAGATTCCTATAACCGGCAATATGAAGGATCCGACATTTCATCTGCGCCAGGTTGTTTTTCATATTTTTGGGAAAATATTTGTTAATCCGGCATTGATTCCTTTCAGATTACTGGAGAAAAAACCGAAAAAGGAAATTGATAAATCACTTATAATGCAGTGGGAAATTCGACAGAATTCACTTATGCACGGGCAGGAAAAATTTGTAAATAAAATTGCTGACTTTCTGAAAAAGAATCCTGAGGCAACACTTGGTCTTTATCCAGATCAGTATGCTGAAAAAGAGAAAGAATATATAAGTTTTTTTGAAGCCAGGAAGAAATATTTTTTGATATCCGGAAAGATAAATGCTCTGATTCTCAGTAAAGAGGATTCCATGAAAGTTGAAAACATGCCTGTAAAAGATTCATTGTTCGTTAAATTTTTAAACACACAGGTTCACGATAGCATGCTCTATACCATACAGGAAAAATGCAACAGGTTTGTTGGCTTATCTGTTATCAATGCCAGATTTGAACAATTAAGCAAAAAAAGAGAAGGCGCGTTTCTATTGCCTTTTAAGAAAGAAGGTTTGGGAAACCGTGTAAAAATTTATAAAGATGAAAACGAAATACCTTACAATGGTTTTTCATTCTACAAAATTGTTTACAGCGGGGAACTTCCAAAATCCCTGATTAAGGCATATCAGCAAATGAATTAATTCAGAGCTGTGTAAATCTCAAAATCCCAACGGCGCATCGGCTCAACGGCTCAGATAAGACATCTTATTCCTTACGCCTCACACCTCGTACTTGACTCCGTGCGTCGTGCGTCGTGAGTATTTATAACATCGCCTATCGACTATAATACATAATACATTTTCATTTAATATAGAAATCAAATGCTATTTTAGTCCATGTTTCCATTACACCATAAAATTCAGCTAAATTGGATTTCTCTATCCAATCTGCTGTCATTTTATCCGTTTCATTAATATATACCTCTTTATTTGATACATGGATGTTATACAAAAGTCCGATATGAACGCTGCCAACCGGAATTGTATCATCATTTATAAAGCCAATAAATTCAATATCCTCTATCAGACATCCATTTAGTAATTTAACTTCTTCATCTAATTCTCTTTTTAATTCATCAATTATGAATTGTTCTTTCGGTTCCATAGAGTGGTCAGGGTTCATATGACCTCCTACTCCTAAAGAGAATTTATTGTGTAATCTTTTTTCTGTCTGCCCGGATGTCCTTCTGAATAAATAAAATGAGTCTTTATCAGAGATAATTGCATATGGAATAATTTGTTTAAAAGAAGGGTCTTCTTCTAATTCACTTCTTCTGAGAAACAGGCCATTTTGAACAATCTTTTTTAATACTTCACTATTTCCCCTTATTAAACCTTTTTTTTTATAGGTCATTAATTTCCAAAACCCGTCAGTTGGGAAAGCAAATACTAATTCGTCCATCAGACCTTTAAATTTTACTCACCCCCTTTAATCCCCCTCTCTACTTCGTAAAGAGGGGGAAATTGATAGGGTTAATTGATAGAATTTAAATAAGTTTCTATTTTATTAAGGACATCGTTTATATTCTGAAGTTCTTCATTCTTAAGTCTTAAAATATTAAGTCCTAAATTCACCATTTCTGCGTCTCTGAATTGGTCATATTCCAAATTGTTTTCATGAATTGGACCATCAAGTTCAATTACTGTTTTCTTACAGTCACAATAAAAATCAGCCACAAAATATTTCACACCAGATCCATATGGATTATAAACAATAGGATGCTGACGAAGAATTTTATATCCATGCAGTTTTCTATTTCGCAATTCATTCCACAGTATTGCTTCAGAGCGTGTCGCATTATGTCTAAGCTCCCTCGCTCTCTTTTTTAAAATATTGAAGTCAAGGTTTTTAGAACTGCTCACTGAATAGTGTTTTCGTAAAAATATAAAATTTTACTTCTCGTTATGAGTGAATTTGCATAAAGAGATCTCCCCTTTTTACGAAGTAGAGAGGGGAAGGGGGTGAGTATAGTTTACACCGCCATACTTCTTCTGATCGCAGGATGAGGATTATAATCTTCTACAACAAAATCATCAATAGTTAGCTGATCAAAGGGTTTTCTTGTAATGTGCAGCTTTGGCAAAGGTTTGGGTTCTCTTGACAATTGTTCAAGAATTGCAGTTACATGATCATATTTTTCTTCATTGCCATCACTGGGAGCATTTTTATTGATCCACTCAACAACTTCTAAATATTCTGCTTTTTCAGAAACATTTCTTATTCTTTTTTGCAGTTCCTTGAAATTCTCTTTGTGCCATTCAGTTCTCTTCCCGATACCAGCATAAAAATGTGAATCTCCGAAAGTATGGATAAATGTTTTAGGAACCATCCCTGCTTCCTGTGCAATTACCTGGGTGAGAGCTGCATAACTGGCTATATTAAAAGGAACACCCAGAAATTGATCACAGCTTCTCTGGTAGAGTTGCAATTCCAGCTCGCCTTCTTCATTTGCCGTTGCCTGATATAAAACATGACATGGAGGTAAGGACATTTTTGGAGTGTCTCCGGGATTCCATGAATCAACAATATGTTTTTTCCCGGTTGGTTTCTTTCTCAGACCATCTATCAGTTTTGTCAGTTGATCTATTTCAACAAACCTTTCTGTGTCATGATCAAAATATTCCCATCTTCTCCATTGTTTCCCGTAAATTGGTCCGGCATCACCCCATCTTTCTGCAAATTCAGGATCTTCTTTTATTCTCTGGCCATATTCTTCCATAGCTTTGTCCCAATCAGGAGAATACTTTGAAAGCCCTTCAGAAAAGATTCCTTCTTTTTGCATCCCGGGAAGGTTGCCTTGAAATGCATCAGGTCTCCAGATGGGGGCGTTATTGTCTTCAAGATATTTAATATTCGTATCCCCTCTTAAGAACCATATTGTTTCATGAAACATAGATTTTGTAGCCATCTTTTTAGTAGTCAATAATGGATATCCTTCTCTGAGATCATATTCGTCCTGATACCCGAATAAAGAGATGATTCCGGACTCTTTGCTTCCTCCTTTAAAATTTGAACGCTTAGAAGTTAAAATTGCTTTTGAATGATCAAGATATTGTTGCGCCATGTCTTATTCAGTTTTATTTTGTTTTAAAAATAGGCATTATTCCTGACTGACATAAATTTCAATGTTTATAGAAATGAATAATTATCAACAATATTTTTCATTTGGCTTCGCCGAGCTCACTTCGTTCGGTTCTTTTGCTCCTCCAAAAGAAATGAAACAAAGAAAAGGAGTCCCGAAATGTCAACCACAGCCAAAACGGGCGCCCGCTACACAAGCCTTTATGCGCTACCGTTTTGGCTATGGTTCGCACCATTTCGGGTTTTGCCAACGCACCACCGTTTAGATAGTTTTGAGAAACTTGATGGTTTTCTAGAACTTCTGAGTTTTTGAGGTAGTATTTTTTAGAGCTCTTCACTCTCTGCATACCACGCACCTCGCTCCCCGAACGTCGTGCCAATAGAGGTTAAGGTTGAGATAGGCTACTTAATAGTCACTATGAACTCTTTGTGCCCTTTGCGTCTTAACCACCGAAGGTGGTCTTTGCGACCTTTGTGGTTAAAGAAAATATTCTTAAATTTGATTTGAAACTGCTCGCTGCAGCAAATTGAACCTATTGAATGATATAAAATTGGAAATCACAAATTGTGATATCCAATTAACCAGGTTTATAAATAGTTTTTATGAAAGAACTGCAAATACTTCCGGACGAAACGATAATAAATAAAATTTATATTATCAGAGATAAGAAGGTAATGATTGATCGTGATCTTGCTGAGTTATATGGTGTTGATACAAGGGTTCTTAATCAGACCGTAAAAAGAAATCTCAAACGCTTTCCTGACGATTTTATGTTTCAGCTTACAGATGAGGAGTTTAGAAACTTGAGATCACAAATTGTGACATCAAGTTGGGGTGGTTCCCGATTCAGGCCAATGGTATTTACTGAACAAGGAGTAGCTATGCTCTCCAGTGTCTTAAACAGTGAAAGAGCAATTTCCGTTTATATACAGGTTATCCGGGTGTTTACAAGGATGAGAGCAATGATTGAATCCCATAAGGAAATTCTGAAGAAGCTTGAAATGCTTGAAAAGAAAGATATCGAGCTTGATGAAAAGGTCAGTCTGATTTTTGAATATCTCAAGGAACTTGAACAATCAAAACAGGAAGAAACCGGTTTTAAGCAACGTAAACGCATAGGACTTAAAACTAATTATTATGGATTTTGAAGACGAAGAAGATGATCCCAAACCTGAAAAACTTCCGATTTACCGGAAAGGGAAAGAGATCTTTGATATGGTGCACAAAATAACTGCACTTATCCCTGAAAACAATGAGTACAGAAAACTTCACGCGACCTGATGGTACAGAATCATTCTCTCGATGCCTTTGGCTTTGAATATGTTGAATATTATCAGATCGTAAGGGACCTGATTGAAGAATATCGTCTTTTGTTCATAGACTGGGTGGCGGGATTTGATAAATGGGATTATATAATTGATCGTTGGGGACTGTTTAATCCTCCGGGTGTCGGTCCTTTCGATAAAGACCCGGACGATGATATCCCCTTTCATGGTTTTGAAGAGGATCCCGAAGAATGATTTGAGCGCTATCTTTTTTTGTCAACAAGTCACTATGGGGCTCAAAGATTCACAGGAGACGTAGCAAATTCCCCCATTAAAATACATTCATTATTCCAGGTATGGTGTGACCGCCTCTATTATCAATTTAACCAGTTCCGGCTCCATTATATAGTATGTATCAGGAATATCAAAAATAATTATCTCCCTGAAACCTATATCAGCCGGAAATTTCCTAAGCAGAAATTTTCGCTGTTCTTCTTCCATAACAAATATCATATCAGCCCAGTGAAGGAGCTCTGATGTGACCTTAACTTTAGCACCCCTTGTAACGCCGGCCGATTTGGCCTCATATTGCGGATTTTGAGAATATACAAGCTCTGCAGTCCTGCTGCGCATCTTATTCTCATTGCAGATAAAAAGCAGCTTCATTGGGAATAATTTAATAATGGCAAATAAAATAAATAAACCGGACCAGCCAAATTCTGAGGTTTAAAATACATCCCAGCGGTTAAGATACCCGGAGAGATCTCTTTCGCTTTCTTTGGCCATACAGTCTACAGGATCATTTTTACTTTGCAGCCCTCCAAGCAGATACCATTCCCCTTCACCGGATATATTGTTTGCCACAAAGACAAAATCGCCGGGGAAGATCCATAAAAGCAAGTTATAATAACCTGACTTATCCGGCTTTACCGGAACTTTCCCCAGACACTCTTTTAGTGTTGCTGCCTTGAAAATGAGAAAATCAGTTCTTTTTAATACCTGATTCTCATAGATGAAAACTATTATATCAGGAGGATAGACAGAATTATTAACAGCAAATCTGAAAAACAAGACTGCTTCAGCCTTGTAAAAAGGCGCCGGGTACCTCAGGTATTCCTTTTCTTTGTCGTCAAAAGGATATTCAGTTCGAACAAGAAGGACTTTTGATGCTTCATTATTCGAAATGACAAAATCTTTTCCATTTTTGACTGGCGAAACAGCCAGGCCTGTGTTCCTGAATTTCTTATTGAATTCAGTAATGAAAGGATTTTTTCTCATTTTGTGGGAGCCAGGCTTCTAATAATTATCTAAATATAGCATTTTCAGCCATCTTTAACTGACCTGCATCCGGATATTGCTGATCAGAATTTCTTTCAGCCGTATCAAAAATATCAAGCGATTCCAGTACCCTGAAGTTCGATTCATGTTTATCTGAACTAATCCTGTGTTTCCGTAAGCTGTGAATTGAATCGCTGGTGTTTTCATAAGATTTAGGTTTTCAGATTATTATTTGTAACTTGTTTTTTTGTTTTTCGTATGACAGTTTAGTTGTCACAGCTCTTGAATATTTTAGATTTCAGTTTCAAAGTAACACCGCCGGAATGCAGCCTATCTGCAATTGGAAAAAAACTTTTATATGCCTGCAAACCTGAATGCGCTCATCCATTTACCATCTTATCTGTTGGGATCACGGACCCCGGTATTCTGGATGCAGTGGTAAAATCTCTAATCAGGATCAGAAGAGAGATTAAGCATCCGGAGCTTGAAATCGTGCTTGGGAAGCTGAAAGCTCTTTCTCCTGAGAGCTTTGATAGTGAATTGATTGAGATAGAACATTCTCGAAAAGTGTTTACCCGATATCATAGGATTAGTCAGGAACGGAATGAAGTCAAATCACACAGGATCAGACATAAAGTCAAAAATAACACCGATCCTGGTCAAAGGCCGATGATGTCGTTCCCGCCTGAACCAGCTACCAATGTTTCATGGGGTGATCTGATGGGGGCACTATAATATAAATTCTAAAGATTTTCATGAAGCAAACTGTAATTAAATAAAAAGGGATATCGAAAGAAACAGAGTTTACAAAAAGCCTTAAATCTGTTACCGGAAATCTCAGGGGAGAAATCAGGAGATTCTGTCTGAATTTATAAGGGTTTTGTTTATTGCATCTCTAAGCTCCGGCTTCACTTTTATCTCCTCTGCATAAGATTGCCAGTTTTTTACAGTCTCATTTATTTGTGTGATGATATTTCCTGCTTTTTTTATATTCATGTTTTTGGCAACCGATAAAAAATCATCGCTGGTGATATTTTTCCTTTTGCCATTCACACTCAGGGATTGCTGACTTACCCATGGGCTTTCCGGGCGAAAAGAATGGCAGACATCAAATGCAGGTGAAAGTCTCCAGTTACCGGTTTTATCCATCAGGAATGCAAAGTTTTTAGTATGGTCGTCACAGTTTCGGGCAATTACATTAAATACCATCCGTCTGAACAACTGTTCCGCTTCAGGATATGGAAGGCCAAGCATACGCATAGTCTCAAAGAGTTGTTCGTAACTGAAATCGGCTATATCGGTGAAATCATAATGCTGCATTGCGCAAAAACTCTGCATATGAATTTTCCCTTTCCCGGGTTCCCGGTCAAATCTTCGCGTCATAAAATGAGCTCTTCCATCTTCTTCAAACAACCGGCATTCGGTCATTTCAATTTCTGCAGCTTTAGCCATCAGGTGGTATGCCATTTCAACACGGCCATATCCGTGTGTTGCACCGAATTGAGAGTCAGTGACACCATCGAATTTTATAAGCCAGTGTGTGAATCCTTTTGGAGCAGGGACCTGTCCGCTTCTAACCTCTCTGGTTACAGGGTTAAAAGAAATAACTGCTTTTGCTCTGGCCCCGCCTGCTGAGGTGCCAATTTTCAATATATCAAGCAGCGCCCTTTCTTTGTTTTCAGAAAGATTTGCTGAAAAATCCTGTCTGCCCGAAAGTATTTCATTTGCAATCTGTACCAGGTTTCCAATTTCGACAACTGTGGATGTATCTGGTCCCTTTGGGATGGCAGGCTCAAATTCCAGGGCTCCCATACCCCGCTTACCGACAAAGCAGAGCAATTCAACAGGATTCAAACTATCAGAAGGTCTTCCGTTTCGCGCAAGCCAGGTATTAACAAGTGCATTCCCGTACTTGTCGGGAAGAACATCAGCTAGTAATCCGGGGAGTCCTTTGAATGCGATACTATTCCTTAGTTCCGGGAAATTAATAGGCTGATTCCGGACTTCTCTCAATGGAATTTTCAAAGGCGCAATATCCAGGTTACTGGTTATAAAGGAGGGTTCAAACTGAAAGGTGCCTGTTCCTCTTTCAGCGTTCCATGCAACTGCGCCAACACGGTTATTCCAGAGATTTACATAAGCTGTATCCATTGTTACCAGTCTGATTTTGGTTCAGGGTTCTTGCTTTTTGTATTTTTTCTGCGTGCCCTTGTCTTTTTAGATTGCTCAATTTTTGCCAGTTGCAGAGGGCTTAGTTCCTCTTTAATTTCAAATTGCTGAAGCAGCCGGAGCAGTTTTAAAGCCCGTAGCAACTGTATAAATACAAGCAAGCTGGTGTTTTCTCCTCTTTCGAAAAGACTCAAAGTTGAACGGACTATTCCGGCCTCCTTTGCAAGTTGTGCCTGAGATTTATTTTGCTGTACACGGTGATGCTTAATGAAAGCTCCTAATGTCCTGATCAGAGCGGAATCACTTGCAGCCTGTATGTTTATGTATGATATTTCAGTCATTAAGTGCTATTATATAGGTTAATGCATGATATTTCATACAAATATAATAATTATTTAGATTGCAAAGATATTTACACCATTTTATTTCGGATTCGTTATGGTAAATTAATCATTGTCAATTTTTGTCCTGCACTCTGCACCCTGAGCCCGGAGCCCCACGCCCCGTGCCGTACACATCAAGCCGTTTAACAAGAATGCGGGGATTTCTCGCCATAAATACCGCATAATATGCGGTGAATATTTGTAAATGCGGTGAATAAGCTTTATATTTGCCGCATAATATGCGGAGTATGGCAGAATATATTTATCAGAATAAGGAGTGGCCTGATTTTAAATGGGATAACGGAAAAATTATTGATCTTCTGGGAGAAGTCCGCAATATGCAGGGCAGGATACTGGGGAGAATGGAATCACTCGGTTTTGAGCTCAAAAGAGAAGCTTTCCTTGATACAGTGATTCTGGAGGTTATGAAATCTTCGGAGATAGAAGGGGAGATATTAAGCCAGGAACAGGTCAGATCTTCTGTTGCCAGACATCTTGGAATCGAAATTGCAGACCCGGTTGAATCAGGAAGAAATGTTGACGGAATAGTGGATATGATGATTGATGCTGTTGAGAATTATCAACTGCCCCTGGCTAAGCAAAGATTATTTGCCTGGCATTCCACGCTTTTTCCTGGTGGGAGAAGCAGGATTTCGAGGATCACTATTGGAGCATGGCGCAAGGATCTGAAAGGACCCATGCAGGTAGTGTCGGGAGTTATTGGAAAAGAGACAATTCATTTTCAGGCGCCTGCTGCATCTGTGGTTGATAGGGAAATGGGAAGGTTCATTAAATGGTTCAACAGGGATGATTATAACGATCAGATAATAAAGTCTGCAGTTGCTCATTTATGGTTCATCACGGTTCACCCATTTGAGGACGGAAACGGAAGACTTGCAAGAGCGCTGGCTGAAATGCTTCTCGCCAGGTCAGATAAAAGCAGCCTGAGGTTTTACAGCATGTCGGCCCGGATCCGGACTGACAGAAAAGAATATTACCGGGTACTCGAAAAGACCCAGAAAGGTGGTCTTGATATAACGGAATGGTTATTATGGTATCTGAACTGCCTCCTGAATGCACTTGGATCGACTGAATCCGTTATAGCCAGGGTATTGAACAAAGCAGAATTTTGGAGAAACAATTCTGATAAAATTCTTAATGAACGTCAGAGATCCATGTTAAACCTTTTGCTTGAGGGATTTGAAGGAAAGCTTACCACTTCAAAATGGGCGAATATCAACAAATGTTCTTCCGATTCAGCGTTGAGAGACATTCAGGATCTGATAGCTAAAGGCATATTGAAAAAAGATGAATCCGGTGGAAGAAGTACAAATTATATATTGAACTATCAAGCTGGCGGGCACACAGGGTGCAAACATCTGGTTATTTAGATTACACACACCGCATGCCGCGTACCGTTTTCTTATTATTATTCCTGTCTGTTATCAGGCTCCTAAGTTTAAAGAATAGAATAATTATTAACAAAAGAATGAACTGTAGGAGATG
>Ga0182027_10007120_pt1 | contig 16577 bp, 16 predicted proteins | sample 712E1DmetaG_FD_121300 | JGI IMG/M metagenome (GOLD analysis project Ga0182027, IMG submission 121300) | Permafrost microbial communities from Stordalen Mire, Sweden - 712E1D metaG (Illumina Assembly) | ecosystem: Environmental > Terrestrial > Soil > Wetlands > Permafrost | place: Sweden... | reverse complement strand
TTATGATATGGATAAGGTGATTCGCTAAACACAAAGGATTGAGATATGTCTGAAAAAATGCCTGTTTTATTCGTTGGGCACGGAAACCCGATGAACGTTATGGAGGATAATGAATTCTCACGCGCCTGGGACGCAGCCGGGAAGGCCCTGCCAAAACCCAAGGCCGTCATCTGTATTTCCGCACATTGGGTGACGCGTGGCACGCTGGTCACCGCCATGGACAAACCGCGCACGATTTATGATTTCTATGGTTTCCCGCCGCAGATGTACGAGATCCGCTACGACGCGCCGGGTGCGCCCGATTTGGCGGAACAGGTGCGGCGCATCATCAAGAACACCGAGGTCAAATCCGACCTGGATTGGGGGCTGGATCATGGAACGTGGACCGTGCTCAAACGCATGTTTCCCAAAGCCGACGTGCCGGTGATCCAAATGTCCCTGGATGCCAATATCGATGCCCAAAAGCACTATGACATCAGCCGCCAGTTGAAGGAATTGCGCGAGGAGGATGTGCTGATCATCGGGAGCGGAAATATCGTACACAACCTGCGCATGGCGCGCTTCGATGATTCTGCCTATGGCTGGGCGGTAGACTTTGATCAACGCATCGCCAATTGGATCTCGCAAAATGATCACGATCCGATCATTCATTATGAAAAAGGCGACCAGGCCGCGGCCCTGGCGATCAACACCGCCGAGCATTATGTGCCGCTGCTCTACACGCTGGCGCTGAAGGATGAAAACGAACCTGTTTCCTTCTTTGCCGATAAGGTGATGGGCGGTTCGATCTCGATGAGGTCTATCCGTATCGGGTAAAGCCATAGATTCGTATCTGTGCCATCTGTGTTCATGCCTGGCGAAACATGAGGGGAGTTCTTTTGTTTACATAACCGCGCTGCACGTTCCCATCGTTCGATGGAAACCTTGCTATATAATAGAGCGGCTATGAATGATCAACTCTTTCCCGAACCAACCGTGGGGATTTTGATTTTCAACCCTCACGGTGAATTGTTTTTGATGAAGACGCACAAATGGCACGGCAAATACGGCGTTCCCGGTGGGCACATCGAGTTGGGCGAGACCGCCGTTGAGGCCGCTCGACGCGAAGCAAAGGAAGAAACAGGCCTTGAGATTTACGATCTCAGGTTCCTCTGCTGGCAGGAATGTATCTACGACGAACAATTCTGGAAGCCGCGCCATTTTATCTTTATGGATTTCACTGCCCGGATGGATGAAGGCGAAGTCGTTTTGAATGACGAAGCCGAGGAATTCATTTGGATGGCGCCCCAAAAAGCATTGGATGAATTGGACCTTGATTCTTATACGGTGGTTTCCATCCGGGCTTACCTTGAGCGGGCCGGAGCCGCCTGATGTCGCTTTTTGCGATTGGGTTGTTACTGGTCGCCGCCGTTCTTCACGCCACATGGAATCTGCTGCTAAAACGGGCGGGCGAGAAATACATCGCCGTGTGGTGGAGTTCGATCATCGGGCCGCTCGCATTCCTGCCGGCGATTTTTATAGCCGGTTTTCCATCTTCAGCCATTTGGCATATCCTGCTCATCAGTGCGCTATTCGAGATTGCATACTATATCGTGCTGGCAGAGGCGTATAAAGATTCGGATTTTTCCCTTGTCTATCCAATGGGACGCGGCGCCGCGCCCGCGCTGATCGCGGTTTGGGCTGCGCTCTTTCTTCACGAACGATTTACCCCCGGTGGGTTGATCGGCATCATCGTGATTGTCGGCGGCTTGTTGATCATTGGCGGAAGCAATATTTTCCAAGCGCAATCCAGGCCGCACCTGCGCGGCATTCTGCTTGCGCTTCTTCTGGCTTTGTTGATTTCGATTTATTCGATCCTCGATGGGATTGCCGTCAAGCAGACCGCCGCTCTGCCTTATGTGATCGTTCTCTTCTTTTGTGTCCCAATTTTCACTTCGCCATTGATCTTGCGTCAATATGGATGGAATAGGTTAAAGAATGAACTCTCGGCCCACCCGTGGGCCTTAGCCGCCATCGGCGTTCTGACGATCGGCGCTTACTCCCTGGCTCTTTGGGCTTACAGCATTTCGCCGCTTGGATATGCCGGCTCGATCCGTGAAGTGAGCGTGGTGATGGCAGCTTACGCAGGCTGGCAGTTTCTTGGAGAAAAATTCGGCGGCCTGCGCATGCTGGGCGCGGCGATCATCTTTGCCGGAATTATGGTGATTGCGTTGTGGGGTTGAGCGAAAAGAAGACCGCCTCCGAAAGATTGTTTCCCGCGCCAGCCCGATATGCCAGCAGCGGTTTGGGATCATTGATAAAGGCCATGCGGATGATCCAGCCATCGGTCGAAGAGCCAAGCGCGGACAAGTCAGCCTGAAGCACCTTATACCCGACATTGGTCATACAACAAACGGGCGCTGAAAACGAATCCGAAAGATTGCCATTGCTATCCACGCTAAAGTCATAATCGTTTAAATTCAAATTCCCAGCATCCAAAGTGATCGTAACTCTGATCAGTATATATTCCATGCCTTGCGGCGGGTTAAGATTACGCGTGCTGGCTTGCTGGATCAGATAGATCACTTTTGGGCCTCGCACCACCTCGCGGACTTGAAAATCGAAGGTCCCGCCGCTCAACGTGTCGGTCAATGTATTTTTAACACCAAATGGAATTGGCGCATCCATGGATCCCGGCTTGGGGGTTGGCGAGGCGGTCGCCGTATCGGCTGGCTTGGGCGTCAGGGTTGCAAGCGCAGGGGTTGCGAAAGTGATGTTCGCAAGATTGGGGGTGGACGTATACGCACTTTGCGTCTGCGCGATTGCCGTTTGAATGGCAAACCGGGACGGCGCACATGCGGAAAGCATGGCAGCAATGAAAAAGAACGAAAAAATCCGCTTGTTCACATTAATCTCCTTCGATCATCTCTTTTGCCTGCTCAATATAAGCCAGGCTTTGGTGCCGGAAGTAGGTATTGTATAAAGTCGCATAATGTCCGCCCTGTTTTAACAAGGCCTCATGGTCGCCTTCCTGAATGATGCGGCCCTGTTCCATGACCACGATCCGGTCGGCAGCTTTAACGGTGGAAAGACGATGCGCGATCAGAATGCTGGTGGAATGGGTGAGGATCAAATTCAGCGCTTGTTGGATTTGCCATTCAGTGAACGGATCAATGCTGGCGGTCGCTTCATCCAGGATGAAAATGGCGGGATGCTGAACGACGACGCGCATCAGCGCCACCAACTGACGCTGGCCCATCGAGAGACGTCCCCCGCGTTCGCCGGCTTCGGTATGTAAACCCTCGGGCAGTGTTTCCAGCCATTCCCCGTCGCCGATCCGGTTCGCCATTTCAAGCATCTCGTTTTCCTTGACATTCGGTGCGGCGTAACGAATGTTATCTGCCACTGTGCCGGAAAACAAAAAGGGTACCTGGGAAACGATCCCCAACTGCCGGCGGTATTGCTGCAGATCGAATGTGCGGATATCCATGCCATCGATCAGCAACTTGCCTTCCTGGAATTCATAAAAGCGCGCGATCAGTTTTGCAATGGATGATTTACCCGCACCCGTGTGTCCCACCAATGCGAGATTCTCCCCGGCCCGGATACGAAGACTGAAGTCGGCGAGGATGGCTTCCTTGTCCGTATAACGGAAGTTAAGATGTTCGAAGCAGACTTCACCCTTTAGGCGCGGTACATCGCACCGGTCAACCTGGACCACATTCGGATCCGCGTCGATCAACGCAAAGACGCGTTCCGCCGCGGATAATCCTTGTTGGATCTGCGCCCAGAACGCCGACAAATTCGAAATGGGCATCACAAAACTATCGAGACTCAAAATAAAAAGATACCATGCCCCGGCCGTGACAATGCCCTGTTGAATGTTCATGCCGCCATAATAAACAAGGATTGCAACGAAAAAACCGGTTACTGCGTTCAATGTGGGGAAAACCAGCGAAAGCACGAGTCCGCGTTGCACATTGACGCGATAGGATTGCTGGTTGGACGCATCGAAAATCTCGAAAATGCTTTGTTCCTGGCGGAAATTTTTGGCAATCGAAATCCCGCTGACCGTTTCCTTGATGGATTGATTCACTTCCGCCATGGCTCGCATGCCGTTACGCGTGACCCGCCGGGCAAGATTGCGGTAGATGGTGGTCAAGCCCAGCATGAATGGCACAAAAGCGCACATCAACAGCGCCATGTGCCATTCGGTATAGAACATGACCACACCAAGGATGACCGCGGTGGCAAGCTGTGCGGTCACATCGGTGACGATGACCACCAACTGGCCGAAATCGTTGGTATCCGAAGTGATACGCGAGACGATGCGTCCTGAAGAGAATTGATCGTAGAAGGATAGATCGTGTTCCGCCGCCGCGTCGAAAGCCCTGGTGCGCAGTGCCAGAACCACATCGCCGATTGCGCGGATCACGAGACTGCGGCGTCCCCAGTTCAATCCCCAGGTGCTGACCCCGATAAATGCCAATGCCAGGCCCGCCATCGTAATGGCTTGCAAGCTCGGTTCATTCTTGAGCAGGTCCACAATGCGGCTGACGATCACCGGCAGCGCCGCACCGATCCCCGCAATAAATGCCACCAGGACCGCAACCCATATAAAGCGCCTGGTCTGTGGTTCGAAAAAACCAATGATGCGCCCAACCAATTGGCGGTCGGAATATTGGCGGTCATATTTTTCAACGTTAAGTCCGGCAAAGAAACCCATGCTTCCTCGTTCTTCGATATTCGAATATCGAATATCCTTTCTTATTCCTTGAATATCCTCGAATACGCTTCGGAACTCTTCATCAGTTGATCATGCGTGCCCATTGCGGCAATTTGTCCCTGGCGCAGGACGATGATAAGGTCGGCCCAGCGGATCTGCGATAACCGGTGTGTAATGAGAATGGTGGTGCGGCCTTTGGCGGCATGGGCAATGGCACGCTGGATTTTATCCTCGGTAGCAGAGTCGATCGCCGAGGTCGAATCATCCAGGATCAATATGCGCGGATCTGTTAAAAAGGCCCTAGCCAGTGCCAGGCGCTGACGCTGTCCGCCGGAGAGGGTGACGCCGCGTTCTCCAATGACGGTCTCGTATCCTTGATCAAAAGTTTCGATGAATTCATGCGCCTGTGCCCCGTTCGCGGCATACAAAACTTCTTCACGGGCTGCACCGGGTCTTCCAAAAGCAATGTTATCGGCGATGGAACGCGAGAACAAGAAGATGTCCTGCTCGATCATGGATATTTGCGAGCGCAGGGAAGCCAGATTCCAATCGCGGACGTCCACGCCATCCACTAATACTTGTCCCTGTGTTACATCATAGGTGCGGTTGATCATTCTGACCAGCGAGGTCTTGCCCGCCCCGGTTTGTCCAACCAGCGCCACCGTCTGGCCGGGTTTGACGTGAAAGGAAATGTCATGGAGGATGGAGCCGCCTTCGGGGTAGGCAAACGAAACGCCGCGAAATTCAATTTCGCCGCGCATGGTAGAAGTTCGGCCTGAAGCATTTTGATCCAGATTGGTCTCGCGGTTGATCAAATCCAAAATGCGGCGCGCGCCCGAAATGCCCAGCGAAATTTGCGTGTAGGCCATGGCGGATGAAAAAGTGGGAAACTCCAGCATACGCAGCAGGCCGAAATACGCAACCACACCGCCGACATTGATCGTACCGGCCCGGAACAGGATCAGCGCATGGAACAGCCCGCCCGCATACACCAGCCCCATCATCAGGTTTGGAATGAAGCGGGCCTCGATATCGCCTTGTTGGACAAAGGCGTTTCGTACGCGGCGTGCATTGGTCACGAAGGTTTCGGTTTCGGCGCCTTCATGCGCCGCGCCTTTCATGATTTCCACACCGTCCAAAGCTTCGGCCAGGTGCGTATTCATCTCGCCGAACGTCTGGCGTACCTCGTCCGTGACCGGCGCCATGGTTTTGAGATAGCGCCACAAGGCGACAAAATAACCAATGCAAAACAGGGCCGGCACGAGCAGGAGCGCGGGACTGTATTGCGGGATGACGAAGAATGGAATAATGACGAATAATCCCGATCCGATGACGAGATTCGCACCGGGGCTGAACATGAAGTTCACTTCGCGCACATCGTTGGTGGCGCGTGCCATCGTGTCACCCACCGGTTGGAGGTTGTGGAAAGTCATGCTCTTGCCGAGCAATGAAACGTAAAGCTCATCCCGGATATTCCGCTCGATCTTCTGTGCCATTAATTCTGCGCCGAAGTTGCGTCCAAATTGAAGAACGCCGCGTACGATTTGGGATGCCCCCAGGATCAAGGCCAGCGGAATGAGAAGGCTGAGATTCGGATTCGGTCTGAGCATGTCATTAAAGGCGTTCCCTACCAGGACCGGTACAGCGGAAGCTAGGGCGGCATTTCCAATCGCACCCACCACCAGCATGAGAAGTATATACCAGTAGCGGATGGCGTGCGACCAAATCCAAACGGCTGGGTTTCGAAGATCCGAGTTGTGTTTTCTCTCGAGGGTAAATTCAGCGGGAGCAGATATCGTGGTCATGGGGCAGAAAAAACCTACCGCAGTCACTGCGGCAGGCGGTAAACGCAAAATTGATGACTAAATTTTACCACGCGGCGCGTAACTCTCATATTGCAACAGGGTTGTCATAATTAGAACTGTCCGCGTGGACGGTCAAAACCTGTCAAAGGAGAGTGTACTATGGCATGGCCTAAAAAGATTTCTGAGTGGTGCATGTGGTTGTTCTTCCTTCTCTTTGGAATTGCCGCATTCTGGCAGTTCCCATTCTTTGGGTATGTTGAAGGCGTTCTCGCCCTCGCTTACGCCATCCTTTTCGTTTTCAAGATGTAATCGACGATCAGCACTCCCAACAGCCTCCTGTATGGGAGGCTGTTGCATTTAAGCCTGTGCAATGATCTCCGCACACCGCATCGCATAGCCCCAATCCATATTGTCTTCCAAATCCCACCATGCTGAAAGGACTGCGTGGGCAATTCCCCATTCCCGGATCCGTTCGCGTTCAAAACCCAGCCGCTCTGACAAAATGTCCGTGCGGCATTGGATAATTCGAATCGCATCGGATCGATTCAGGAATCCCAACGGATTCATCAGCAACGGCCCAACCTCATACGCGGCGGGACCGAGCATGCCTTTTGGGTCAATCGCCAGCCAGCCGCGATCTGACGACAAAACATTGTAGTGGTGAAAATCGCCGTGCATAAGCATCGGAATGTAATCTTCGTTGAAGAAATTCGCGACCGAATGTTCCGCTCTCTCGACCAGACCCTTTTCAAACGGACCTGTTCCGCCTTTGTAGTGACGACGCAGTTTCTCAAAACCTTTGAACCAATCTGACAGTTTAATAAATGCACCTTCCGTTGGCGCGGGCTGCCAGAGATTAAGCATCACATCCGCGGCAATGTGGGTGGCCTGATCGTCATCGGTCAGTGTTGCCAACATCTCTCCCGGCCGGAGGCGTTCCAGCAGGAACATGGCGCGTTTTTCATCCGCTTCGAGTAAACGCACCGCGCCTTTGCCGTTGAATGTACGCAAGGCGTTGATTTCATTTGTCAGTTCGCGATTGGGGACACCGATCTTGAGAACAACATCTCGAGTTCCGTTCAGGGCAAATGCGACAAAGTTATAGGATAAATTGGGAACCGGCTGAACGTTTGTCAGGCTCCATTGGCGGGAGGCCTCATGGATCAAATCGGGCAATGCGGCCAGCCATGTGCGGCCATTCTCGCCAAAAGCGTTTTGGATGGTGGTAATAAACTCTTGAGGAAGATTCAATTGCTGCGCCAGGGATAAGACCGTGGAAGATCTGTAATTTACCGTCCACGGTCTTCCATCCATCGTCTAACTTTGAAATATCTTTTCAAGAACTTCCGGGCAATATTTTTGCACCATTTCAGAGGAAAGCCCATTCTCCTTGCAGATGGCCGCATATAGATCCACGGATGGACGCCTGATCCTCTTTTGCGTATCCACATCCAGCCCCCATAGGCCAAAGCGCTGGGTCCAGCCGCGCTCCCATTCAAAATTATCCACCAGGGACCAATGAAAGTATCCCTTGATCGGCCAGTTCAGGTTGACGGCGCGCCACATCTGGTGAATATGCTGGGCGATGTAACGCGGGCGCATACGATCCTCGGCATCATCCACCCCGTTTTCCGTGACCATGATGGGGACATTGAACTGCAGCGCCCATTTGAAGGACTCATAAAAGCCGTCAGGCTCGTTGGCAATGAAACCTGACGGGCTGAGATCTGCGTCTTTGGGGAAGTAAGTCCGCCCGAATAAGGTGGCAGCGCGCGAGGCGTCAAACGAAACCTGGTCACGCGTATAGTAATTGACACCGATGAAGTCCTGGGTGTGGGCCGCTTCCGGGATGCGTATCGTCTTATAAATAAAACGCGCCTTGCCGTCCTGGGCGCCGCGCGGGAACAGATCATTGAAGATTTTGGATTGAATGCCCGCGACCATGTGATCGAGCGGTGAGCCTGTTGCGGGATGGAAGGAACGGTAGTTGATCGCAATGCCCACGCGCGCTTCAGGCTGGATTTCGTGAATGATTTTGTAGGCCAGCGCATGACCTCTTAGCAGGTTGGTCATCACATGGAAAGCCGCGCCGATATCTTTCTTGCCGGGTGGAAATGTTCCGTCGCTATAGGCCTGGTAGGCGTATACATTTGGCTCATTGATCGTCACCCATATCGTGACATATTCCTTCAAGGCCTCCACCGTCTTGCGGACAAAGGCCGCAAATTTTTGCGGTGCATCGTCATTTTCCCAACCCTTTAAGTCGGTGAGCCAAAGCGGATCGGAGAAATGGTGCAGTGTGACCAGGGGGGTCAGGCCGCGTTCACGCAAGCCGCACAGCATAAGCCGGTATTTTTCGAGGGCCTCTTCATCCCAATGATCGGGCGTCGGTTGGATGCGGCTCCATTCCACGGAGAAGCGATGTGCATTCTGTCCTGTTTCAGCGGCGCGGTCAAAATCTTCGCGCCACCGCCCGCCCCACCAGTCACAGGCCAGGCCGGATTTGCCTGCGGTATGCCCCTCCTGTTCCCACCTCCACCAGTTGTTGTTGGTGTTGTTTCCCTCCACTTGATGGGCGGCAGTTGCCGTGCCCCATAAAAATCCACGTGGAAAATGAAATGTGACTTCAGACATATGAGACCTCCAATTCATCAATCTGGGGAATGCAAGTGATCTTGGTGATTTACCGCTCCGCTGTTTCCCTGTATTTTACATTCAATCATTTATTTCGGGCGAGATACGCAAGATATAGCGCCACGGAACCGGCGACGGCGGCGTTCAACGATTCGACTTTTCCTCGCATGGGAAGCTTCAAGATAATATCGCATTTTTTACGGGTTAGCTCGCGCAGACCTTCGCCCTCGCTCCCCACTACCAGACCCAGCGCGCCGCGCAGGTGGCGATCCGTTTTTTCGCTGATCGGCTCACCTTCCTGGTCGAGACCGACGATCCACACATCCGAGTCTTTGAGCGCATCCAGGGCCTGTGAAAGATTCGATTGAGCAATCAGAAGATGTTCGCTTGCGCCGGATGAAGCATTGACCACTGCAGGAGTTACCTCAACCGTATGAGCCAGCGGGATGATCACGCCATGCACGCCGATCCCTTCCGCTGTGCGAAGCAGTGCGCCGAAGTTCTGCGGATCCTGCAGCGCGTCGAGGATCAAGATCAGGGGCAATTCGCTTTTTTCCTGGGCATATTCGAGAATCTCGACCACGTCGCTGTATGGATAAGCGCCGACTTCCGCGGCAACGCCCTGATGATTTGAATGAAGCTTGTCCAGCCGTGCGCGCGGCGCTCGCTCGACGGGAATCTTGCGTTCTTTGGCCATGCGCAGAATTTCTTCGAGCCGCCCCTTTTCCTGAGCGCCTTCCGCAATCTGAAGGCGAAAGATTTCCCTGCGGTTGGCGCGCAAAGTTTCGTAAACGGCATTACGGGAGTAAATGAATTCTTTCATGAAAGATTCGAAGCCTTCATCAGATATATTCCTGCACAGGGGGAGATTTGCCGGTAGGTCACATTCATACCGGCGTTTTTCAGCGCATCCATGGACTCGTCCGCCAGCCAGTAGAACTCATCCTCCCATAAATCGCCGACCGATTTCGCAAACCCGCTCATTGTGCTTGAATCCGGGAAGGATATATCGGCGATGATCAATTTTCCGTTGGGGGCAAGATGTTTTGTAACAAGTTCTCTGCATAGATTTACCTTTGCATCCAGTTCAAAGTGGTGAAAAACATAAGCAGAGATGATCCGGTCAAAACTGCGACTTAACTCAGGGGGCCATTCGGCGCGTAAATCTGCCACGATGAAGTGAGCCTGCGGTAATTTTTCGCGTGCTTTCTCGAGCATGACTTCTGAGAAATCCGTGCACCATAATTTGCAGTCTTTCCCGGCAAAGCGAATGGCCAGGTTGCCTGTGCCGGTTCCCAAATCCAGCACGGCATGTCCCGCCTGCGGCTCGGCTAATTTTAGGATAGTCTCCAGCACACGCTCGTAACCGTTGAACGGGAACCGGGTTTGCTCCTGCACATCCCGATCGTAGGATTTTGCCCAGGAGTCGAAGTTGTTGGATGAAAATGGATCGTTTTGAGGCATACATCCATTTTACATTAGAAAACAAACAGCCGGTATTTTTTCGAAGTATTCGATGCCGGTAAACAAGCCAATGGAGCGCTCAAAAAACGTTTTGCAAGAGTTCTAATGAAAAACCTTCTCACAGATTGCCCTCATTGGTACTACTGACACACAACGGACGGCAACTCGCCGTCCGTTGTGTCTTCATCATTCGCCGATCTCCCGGTTACCCCCACCTCCACGTTGTGCCATCCTTGCTGTCTTCAAGCGTCACGCCGAGGGATTTCAATTTATCCCGGATCAAATCCGAGAGCGGCCACAGCTTTTGTTTTCGCACTTCGCCCCTCACTTCGACGAGCAGGTCAATGAACTTGTCCGCATCGCCGGAGCCTTTTTTATCCTGCAGCTGCAGACCAAACACGCCGGTCAGTTCGCGCAAGGTCGCTTGGGCAGGCCTGAGTTGATCATCGCTTGCGCCATTATCACGCGCAGTGTTGATGGCTTTGATCAGTTCATGGATGGCGGCCAGTGCCAGGGGCGTATTGAAATCATCGTCCATGGCGTTGATAAAGTTTTGCTGGGTTGTTTGAGCCTGTGAGGTGAGTTCGGATGCACTTCCCGCCGGCACACCTTTCACGTTTGGCAAGGCTAGCCGCAGTCCGGACCTGAGACGGTCAAGATTCTTCTCTGCCGCGTCGAGCGTCTCCTCATTGAAGATTAACGGGGCGCGGTATGATCCATTCAAGACCAGCATACGCATCACGTCCGCATTGCGCTGGGATAAAAAATCCTTTATGCTGACGATGTTGCCGAGCGACTTCGACATCTTCTCGCCGCCAAGCTGTAACAGGCCATTGTGAATCCAGTAGCGCGCAAAGGGTTTGCCAGTGAACGATTCGCTTTGTGCGATCTCGTTCTCATGGTGTGGAAAGATCAAATCGTTGCCGCCGCCGTGAATATCGATCTGCTCACCGAGTTCCTTGAGATTCATCGCTGAGCATTCGATGTGCCAGCCCGGACGGCCTTTACCCCATGGCGAATCCCACGCCGGCTCGCCGGGTTTGGCGGCCTTCCACAATGCGAAGTCCATCGGATGTTCCTTGGCTTCCTCGATCTCGATGCGCGCGCCCGCTTGCATGTCATCAAGCTTGCGGCCTGACAACTTCCCGTAATCCTTATTCTTGGTAACGCGGAAATATACGTCGCCATTCGTCGCAGCGTATGCATAGCCCTTTTCGATCAAGCCTTTGACCATGGATAGGATTTCATTCATCGTCTGCGTGGCGCGCGGATTAACCGCAGCGGGCAGGATATTCAAATCTTTAAGGTTTTGGGCATAATCATCAATGTAGCGCTGGGCCAGCTTAAAGGGATCCTCCTTAAGCTGGTTGGCGCGGTTGATGATCTTGTCATCCACATCGGTGAAGTTCATCACGTGCCTGACTTTATAGCCTCGATATTCGAGATAACGCCGGATCACATCAAATACCAGCGCCGACATGGCATGACCGACGTGCGCGTCATTATAGACCGTCACGCCGCACACGTACATTCGGACGAGGTTCGGCTCGAGAGTTTGGAAATCTTCCTTCCTGCGAGTGAGGGTGTTATAGATACGAAGCATAAAATCTGCGGATTATTTTTTCCGTTTCCCGTTTTCTCCCTCTACGCGGGCGAATATCATGCGTCCCGCGGCAGTCTGCAGAACCTTTGTGACGTGCACATCCGTATACTCGCCGATGTAATCCTTGCCGTTCTCGATGACGACCATCGTGCCATCATCCATATAGCCCACACCCTGGCCGATTTCCTTGCCTTCCTGGAAAATATTGATTTTCAGGATTTCCCCCGGCAGGACCACCGACTTAACTGCATTCGCCAATTCGTTGATGTTCAGCACCGTCACACCCTGCAATTCGGCGATACGGTTCAGGTTGTAATCATTGGTCAATACCGGGCTTTTAAGCTGCTTGCCGAGCACGATAAGTTTATCGTCCACCTCTCGCACGCCTTCCACATCGATGTCACTGACGCGCACGAGAATATTGGGAAGTTTCTGCAGTTCAGCCAGTACTTCCATGCCGCGTCTTCCGCGCTGGCGGCGCAAGCCGTCCGGCGAATCGGCAATGTATTGCAGTTCGTTCAATACAAAACGGGGGATCAATAACGTGCCGGGCAAAAACCCGACGCGGGCAATATCAGCCACGCGCCCGTCGATGATCACGCTGGTATCCAGTAAGATTGTGCGATTGAGATTCGTCCAAGAGGAACCGGAACCTCCTTCGCCGCCCCTTCCGCTGAAACTGCCGATCATGCTCATGATATCGCCCTGGCGCATCACGAACACCATCACGCCGAAATAGCCGAAGATCAGCACTCCGATGAATGGCAGGATTCGCCCAAGCGGTTCAGGGAGAAGCGATAACGGAAACGCCAGAAGGGCCGCGGCCAGCAATCCAACCACGAGTCCCGTTAAGCCGGCGAATAAGGTTTCTGCGGCCACCCTTCCCAGCAGAGCGCGCAGAGCGCGCACTGGCCGTGTTGTGAAATAAGGCGTGAGCACAATCCCCGCCAAAGCTCCCGTCAGCGCATAAATCAGAACAGTGCGCACTTCCTCCGTTGGATTAAGCGGTGAGAGTTGAGCCCCCAAATACCCGCCGGCGATACCCAGCACAATCATGCCTACAATGCGAAAAATGAATTCGACGCTCATAATAGCTCCTTTCACTCATTGATAAGGTTCGAATAATTGACAAGATAATAGCATGGCTGACCAGTCCCGTCAATTGGCGATTCGGTATTTATAATATAGTTATAATATGCCCCCTATGGAAATTGATTTATGACCGTGACGTTATGTACCATTTGCAGATCAGTCCCATCGCCCGCTGGATGCCGGGCGGCGAATTCATGGAAGGGGATGGATCCTAAAGCGGAGTGATTTTTGATGATTTTGACCGATTCTCTCAACCGCCCGCTGCGCGATTTGCGTATTTCCGTTACGGACCGGTGCAACTTTCGCTGTGTATATTGCATGCCCAAGGAAATCTTTGGATCCGATTATCCATTCCTGCCCCGCGCTCAAATCCTGACGTTTGAAGAGATCGCACGGCTTGCTCGCATCTTCGTTCGGCATGGCGTTCGCAAGATTCGGCTAACCGGCGGCGAACCCCTGGTACGCCGTGACCTGCACTTGCTGGTTGCCATGCTGGCTGATCTTCCGGATCTCGATCTGACCCTGACCACTAATGGTTCCCTGCTTGCCAGGCAGGCTCAACTCCTCAGGAATACCGGATTAAAACGAGTGACGGTCAGCCTCGACTCGCTCGATGACGGCGTATTCAAAGCTATGAACGATGTGGATTTTCCGGTGGAGAAGGTGCTGGAAGGAATGGATACAGCCGCCAGAGTTGGTTTGGGGCCGATCAAAGTGAATATGGTGGTCAAACGCGGCGTCAACGAATCAAGCATATTACCGATGGCGCATTTTTTCCGCAAAAAAGGTTACATTTTGCGCTTCATCGAATATATGGATGTGGGGCACACCAACGGCTGGAGGATGGATGATGTGGTTTCGGCGAACGAAATTATCAGGATGATCGATGCTGAGATACCGCTCGAGCCTATTGAACCAAATTATCGAGGCGAGGTTGCCGGTCGTTGGCGATATAAGGATGGAAGCGGCGAGATCGGCGTGGTGGCCTCCGTAACGCAGCCGTTTTGCCGCGATTGTAACCGCGCCAGGCTTTCCGCCGAAGGTGATCTATATACCTGTCTTTTTGCCGTCACCGGGTACAATCTTCGCAACTTGATTCGCGGCGGCGCGACCGATGAAGAAATTTCGCAGGCCGTTGTAAGCGTTTGGAATAAACGCAGCGATCGCTATTCGGAACTTCGATCCGAAAATACCACCTCCTTGCCCAAAGTCGAGATGTGGCATATTGGCGGTTGAACGTTCAAAATTAAATTCCTTCACCTCCAAAATCTCTTAATTTAAAATCCTCCTATTTTGAATTCAAATGATCCAAGCCATTTTCTTTGACCTTGACGGAACACTGCGCCACAATAGCCCCTCCGGCGGAGAGTTTTTTGCAGATTATGCCTCTCAATTGGGCTTGCGCATCGGTCCTGAAGACCGCCTGCGTGCCATGCGCTGGGAACATTGTTATTGGGCCAACTCCATGGACTTGAAAGCGGATAAACAAATTTACCGGGAGGAGAATCGGGAATTCTGGCGAAACTATTGCCGCCGCCAGTTGACCGCACTGGGCGCCTCGAAGGAGCAGGTGAAAGAATTCACCCCCAAAGTTTCACAATATATGGATGATTCGTATCACCCAAAAAGCATCGTGCCTGAAGACGTGCTCCAGCTTTTGCCTCGGCTTCGACAGGCCGGTTACTCACTGGCGGTGGTCTCCAATCGCGAGAAGCCGTATCAACAGGAAATCGAAGCGCTCGGCATTGCCTCTTATTTTGTTTTTACCCTGGCAGGCGGCGAAGTGAAGGCGTGGAAACCTGAACCGGACATCTTTTATCATGCCTGTAGGAAGATGGAGATAGGTCCGTCGCAATCCATATACGTGGGCGACAATTACTTTGCGGATGTGGTCGGCTCGCGCCGTGCGGGTCTTCAGCCGGTTCTCTATGATCCACGCGGCATTTTCCCCGATGCCGGATGCCCTGTGCTGACTTCCTTTGATCAGTTGCCTTCCGTGTTGGAAAACTTGTAAAACGAACTTCTTATTGTTCCCTATCGGTTTGTGGGCGTTGAGCCATTTTGGTGAACAGGAAAACGATTCGGGTGCGAAGAGCCACGAAGAATTTCCTGATGAACGGCAGTCGCAGGATCAGCAGTAACGCAATGACCGCTCCATATGCCACTGGCGCGCCGATATTTCCTGAAAAATGGAAGACATCCCCTTTTATATCCATGGCGTAATGCAGCACTGCGATGGGAGCGGTAAAGTAAACAACTTGATGCAGGCGTTTCCAGTTCTTTCCGAGGCGGACCTTCCAGATGTCAAAGGAAGTCATTGCCAGGGGGATCAGCAAAAGAAAGGCGGCCATGCCGTAGAGAATGTAGGACTTTTGAATTACGGTCTGTATCAGCAAACTCCAGGCGAGACCGTTATTCAGATCAACGAAGATAATGACATGCAGAACCGCATACATGATCGCATACAGGCCGAGGGCGCGGCGGCGCTTGAGTAATTCCCGCCAGCCGAGAAGTGTGGTTAAAGGTGTACAGGCCAGGGAAAGCACGAGCAGTGCGATGGCATGGCGTCCTGTGCGTATTTCCATCGCCTGGATTGGGTTGGCGGTAAGATGGTGAGTGGACAATCCATAGATGATCAATACCAATTCCGACCACGCGTAGCCATGCATCGCGATCTGCAATGGTGTATATGGTAGTTTCTTGATCCAATGAATGAAAGACATTTTTAAAATTATATACCCTGACAGACGATGTGGAACCCGTTCGGGAAGGAATAGGTTCCACATCTTTTATATGGGCATGTCCGGAACTTTTAATAACTCTGCTTCAAATCCATGCCTTGATAAAGGGATGCCACCTTATCCCCATAGCCGTTGAACATCAACGTTGGGCGCATTCCCAATTCACCGATGCGCCTCTCCGCCGATTGCAGCCAGCGCGGATGCGGTACGTTGGGATTCACATTGGCATAAAAACCATATTCATGCGCATTAATGTCCTGCCAAAAAGTGTTCGGCTGGTCGGCTACAAGCTCGATCTTTACAATCGCTTTGATGCCCTTGAAACCATATTTCCACGGCACAACCAGGCGAATCGGCGCGCCATCCTGGGCGGGAAGCGGCGAGCCATACAAGCCTGTTGCGAGGATCGCAAGATCGTTCATCGCTTCATCGAGACGCAGGCCCTCGTGATAGGGCCAAGGATATGAACTCGTATCCGCTTCCGCCGGAAATTGAGTTGTGTCCATCAGGGTTGTAAAGTGGACATATTTTGC
>Ga0182027_10007118_pt1 | contig 16583 bp, 11 predicted proteins | sample 712E1DmetaG_FD_121300 | JGI IMG/M metagenome (GOLD analysis project Ga0182027, IMG submission 121300) | Permafrost microbial communities from Stordalen Mire, Sweden - 712E1D metaG (Illumina Assembly) | ecosystem: Environmental > Terrestrial > Soil > Wetlands > Permafrost | place: Sweden... | reverse complement strand
GATCGGGCCATCATAGATGGCCTCGAGCACATTCCACATATCGCGAGCGGCGCTGCCATAGACGTAAAGCGATGTGGGTTCCTGGCCCAGGCAGATCACCAGAGAGCGCCCGGTTGGGGTAGCGGTAAAGCCAGGCGCCGCAGGGGAAGCGGTGACATTTGGGGCGGGCGTTTTGGTTGCGATGGGCGCTGAAGCAGTCGAGGGCACAGGCGTTTTAGCCTGACAGGCGGAAAGAACCAGCGAGACAAACAGGATCAGGCAGCCAAACCATCTGGCCGTTTTTATTCGAGAAGGCATACATTTTCCTCTGGGTTTATTTTCGGATCAAAGGAGAATTATACCGCGCAAACCAGGGGGCAAATTTACGGGCGGCGTTTGCGCTGGGTGGCGGTGTAGAAGGCCGAGCCGATGATACCCAATAGCAGCCCGCTGAAAGAGGCTCCGTAGGCCAGGAAGTTCAACAAGAACGTCGACGGGATCACCTGTAAGACCATCAGGAAGGGCAGGACAAAACCGGTCACTACCAGGAAAAATCCGGCCAGTATGAATATAAGCGGGTTCCGGTTTCTCATACTTCGGCTTTGCGGTGCAGCCAACAGGCCGCCAGATGTTCAGATTGTAATTTGAATTCGGGCGGAACTTCGACTTCGCACAGGCCCTTAATGGCGTAAGGGCAGCGAGAATGGAAGCGACAGCCGGATGGCGGGGTGATCAGGCTGGGAGGCTCGCCCGGGGGAATGGCTTTGTAGGTTTTGGCGTTGTTGGCATCCGGGTCTGAGGTGCCGGCCAGGAGCGCCTCGGTATAAGGATGCCCGGGGCTGGCCAACAAATCCTGCGTGAGCGCCTTTTCGACAATATTCCCGGCGTACATGACAAAGATACGGCGAGAAAAATAGCGCACGGTGGAAAGGTCGTGGGTAACGTAGATCACCGCCAGGTGGTGACTTTCTTGCAGGCCGCGCAGCAGCCTGAGGATCTCCACGCGCACACTGGCGTCGAGCATAGACACCGGTTCATCGGCCACAATCAATTTCGGGTTGAGCATCATGGCGCGGGCAATGATCACGCGCTGCTGCTGGCCGCCGCTGAGCAGGTGCGGGAATTTTGGCAGAATTTCGCCCACCGGGGTTAATTTCACCTCGGTGAGCACCTCTTCGATGCGCTGCATGCGCTGGCTGCGGGATAGATTAGTATTGATCAACAACGGTTCTTCCAGCACCTGTTCGATGGTCATAAAGGGCGCCATGGCGCCGTAAGGGTCCTGCTGAATGTAACCCACTTTTGAACGATAACCGCGCAAATCCTGCCGGCCCATTTCACTGATATCGCGCCCTTCGAAGACAACCTTGCCGCGGGTAGGCCGGTAAAGGCCCAAAATGGTCTTCATCAAAGTCGATTTTCCACAGCCGCTTTCCCCCACCACCGCAATCGCCTCGCCTTCGTGCAGGTCGAAACTGACCCCATCTACTGCGTGGACGAAACCGGCCCGGCCAAAACCAAAGCGCCGCAGCTCAAACCATACCTGCAGATCCTGAATAGATAAAAGCACCTGGTCCTGGGTTGGCCCCGAATCAGTCAATTGGGCGAGATCGATGATACCGGTATGGTTAATTCTCGTATCACTCATAAATGTTTCCTAAAGGACTTTTTTTAGTTATCTCAAGCGGCGTACGCCGCTTGAGATAACTAAAAAAATTATGCATGCAGCCAGCACTTGACCAGGCGGCCATCTTTCATAAACATAGGCGGTTCCTGTTCACATTTCTCGAAACGGAAGGGGCAGCGGGCTTTGAACCGGCAGCCGGTTGGGGGAGAAAGCAAACTGGGCGGCTGCCCGACGATAAAATCGGGTTCCTTATCGCCGTGCAGCCTGGGGACGCTGTTCAACAGTTTCTGCGAATACGGATGCAAGGGCATGTGAAAGAAACTGGGGGCATCGCTGATCTCAACCATTTGCCCGGCGTACATCACCGCCACTTTTTGCGCCAGCTCACTCGACGTAGCGATATCGTGGGTGATGAGGATATAGCTGGTTTCCATGTTCTCTTTGATGTGCTTGAGCACGTTGAAAATATTGGCCTGGGTCAGCACGTCCAGGGCAGAGGTAGGTTCATCCAGAATGACCAGTTCAGGGGTGGTGACCAGGGCCATGGCAATCGCCGCCCGCTGGCGCATACCGCCGCTCAATTCGAAAGCATAACGCTGTAGAAACCCCTCGGGCACGCCCACCAGCTGAAACATGTGGCGCGCCTGCTGCATGGCTTCCTGTTTTGAAACACCGCGGGTAAAGATCAGCGGCTCGGCCACCTGATCGCCAACCTTCAACACCGGGTTGAGTGAATTCATCGCAGCTTGCGGGACGAAGGACATTTGCTGCCAACGCACTTTCTGGCGGAATTCCTCGTCCTTATAAGCCATCACGTTTTTGCCATTCAGAAACACACGCCCCGAAAAATCCTCGACATTGCGCGGTAATAAGCGCAGGATCGCGCGTGCCAAAGAAGTCTTTCCGCAGCCCGATTCACCCAGAACGACCACGGCTTCATTGAAATCAAGGCCAAAATTCACCCCGTCGACGGCGCGCACGCTCCCTTTGGAGGTCCTGAAGTGTAGAACCAGGTCTTCGATACGCAAAAGAGGGCTGTCAGAAGTCATCATTATTGCCCCCTCAAACGCGGGTTGAAAATGCGGTCGAAGGCAAATCCCAGCATGGAAAAGGCCAGGCCGGTGATCATCAACAGCGCCGAAGGCTCGAGCACCCAGTAATACCAGCCCTGGAACAGGGCGCCGTTGGTGTACGCGTCGTCGATGATCTTTCCCCAGGTTGGCAGGGTTGGGTCACCCAGGCCCAAAACCGCCAGGGAGGCTTCCAGAAAGACAAAGGATGGGATTAACACCACAAACTGGGGGATTAAAAGAGGGATAATGCGCGGAATCAGATACCTGACAATCACACGCATGTTCCCGGCCCCATAAGCCCGGGCTGCCTCAATGTAAGGCGCTTCCTTGGTCTGCATGAATACTGCCCGGAAGGTTTTGATGCCTGCCCCAAAGATGCTCAATACGATTACGGAAGTCAGAATGACCCAGATGCTGCGCGAGTAAAACGTGCCAATCATAATCAGGATAGGCAGGAAAGGTAAGACCAGGTTGACCTCGGTGATACGCTGAATGAGGGTATCCACTATCCCGCCAAACCAGGTACTGACCGCCGCAATAAACATCTGGGTGAAGGTGGTACCTACGGCGGCAAGCAGGCCAAAGGCTAACGCCACCGGGGTGCCCCACAACAAGGCGACCATCAGATCGCGGCGCAAGTAATCGGTGCCGGCCAGGCCGTAAAGGTCACCATAAGAGACGAACTCGGCGTCTATATTATCGCCTTTATCGAAAGTTACCCCGAGGATCTGCAATACATAGCGGCCTTTCAATACCTGGGGAGGATTCGAGCCGGGTACGGCAAACAATCCCTGGGTAACCGGAACACCGTTCAAGCGCACCTGTAAAGCGGCGTCCTGGGTAATCCGGTAATTCTGGCTGTTTGTAATTGAAAAATTCTGCAAGCGGATCGTGCGCCCGTCGGGCGTTTTCCAGGCAAGCGCAACGAAGGGCAGCTTGCTGGCATATTGACTGGTGAAAAAGACGGTCAGTTCGTTGGGAAAGGCATCGTAATTGAAGTCAAAGGGAATATTGATCGAGAAGGATTCACCCAACGTAGATGGTTTGACTGTTTTAAGCCCCGGCTGCGTAGCGGTGTTGAAATCCAGCGTCACAGGCAATTTTTTGGTCCGGAAAAAGTTTGTCCAGGCCGGGGCAGCATTCTTGGGGTTACGATACCAGGTTTCTTCGCCGCCGCGCCACAAGTTGATCGCAGTCTGGTATGGGATGGCGATGACTGTGTAAATAGATACGGCAACCAGCAATAAAACTACCACCAGGCCGATAACAGCCGATGGATAGTGGAGTAGTTCGTCCAGGTTCTTGAGCGTACTTCTCATCAGGTGTTTTTCTCGCCCCCAATCTTCACGCGAGGGTCAACCAGGGCGTAGAAAAAGTCCAACAGAAAAACGGTCACAGCCAGCAGGTAAGAGAAGATGACCGTCGACCCAATGATCACCGGCGTATCGAATTCGCTGACGGCCTGGTACAAAACGCGCCCCAAACCGGGCCAGTTGAAAATTGTCTCCAAAATGGGGGCCCCGGTCCATACCCCGATCACCAGCAAGGCAAAACTGGTGATGATCGTGGGCAGAGTTGGCCGGAGGATATAGCGGCTTTCGATTTCGTTGGCAGGCAGGCCCTTGGCCTTGGCCATATCCACATAATCTTCACTGGAATAAATCAGGAAGAAAGTTCGCCAGGTGAAAATATCCAGAAAAATCGAACTGAGCGTGATTGCCAGCACTGGCAGGGCCAGGTGCTTGAGCAGACTGAGGATAAAAAGGAACCGGCCGGCTGGCGGAGGCGAGTCGGTCATGCCTCCAAATGGTAAAAGCTTAAAAATAGAAGCAAAGATCAGGATGAGAAAGATGCCGTAGAACCAACCGGGAGCGGAAGACAGGGGAGTCAGACCAATGAGTGCCTTATCGATAAAGCTGCCATATTGGCGCGAAAGTGCCAGGGCGGCGAACAAAGCCAGGAAAAACAAGATCAGGTCGGCGGTGGCAAACAGCAGCAAGGTGGGCGGTAGGCGCTCGAGCAGGATCAAGCGCACCTGGGTCGAACCGGAGTTGCTGGTCATCTGCAAAGCGCGTCCCAGGTTCAAAGTGATCGCATCCGACAGGTAGGTAAAACTGCGCACCAGGAAAGGCTGGTCCAGGCCGTAGTAGTGTTCTTCAAGGACAATGATCGCATTGATGCGCTGTTTTTTCACCGCGGCAGACAGATTGCGCATGGTTGGGTCGCTGGCCACGCGCGTGCTGGCATCCAGTTCAATGCCAGCCTTCCGAATCTGGTCGACGTAGCCCCCCATGTTAGCAATCAAGATGGTCAGGTACAGCCCGATCACCACGGTAATTGCCAGAGAAACCAGGCGTACCCCGCTGTATTTCAATATTCTAGACAGGGTACTATCGGCAGGTTTTACTGCCTTTTCTTTTTCATGCACACCTAATCCCAAGGGGGGAGATGAAGTTTCTTCCATATTTATGCACCATGACGCTTTCTCTTTCAAAACCTGAGCGGTTCTAAACAGAAAGCTGCTGGAGCCGTCCAAAACATAGTTTTGGACGGCTCCAGGGAAAAGTTATTCCTACTGGGTTATAAATTGAAAAGTCACAAAGGTCGGAAGGCTGACCACTTTAGAGGTCACCACGACCTGAAGTTTATCTGAGCCGGCAACGAACTTGGCGGTCACATCCTTAGAGATGGTTACCTGATAGTGGCCGTCAGCTACGGGCGTAGCATTGCCCTGGGCAATCACAGCGCCCTGGTCGTCAAAGACCAGGTAAGCCACGGTGTCGATGTCTGAGTTCAGATAAGGCTTATTGTTAAAGGTGATCGTCACATCAAAGGTGGCATCCGTGCCCACCGGCACGATGCCAGGGCCGTCTACTGCGGCGGTAGCCAGCATGGGCTGCCCAAAGCTCGACCAGCGGTTAGCCGGGTCGGGGTAAGAGGCGAAGCGTTTGAGTGAAATCGTCCCTTCGACCGGGAAGACTTTATCCACGTAGTACGGACCGGTGCCAATCCACAGATGCCCATGGGCGGTATACCAGTTCTCCAGATTAGTGTAGCGCGCAGTGGCGTCGGCGGCGGTGATGTATTGGCCCAAAGTAGGGGCAAAGGGGATATAGGCGCTTTTGAGAGCCTGGTCGAGATAGGTCTTCTGGGTAGCCAGGCTGGGACCGGCGATCAGGCTGGTCCATTCCACGCTCTTAGCCTGGGACTTATCGTTGGAGAAGGCCAGCTTGCCATCCGCCTCGGCCATAATTGCCGGGGTCAGGTTGTGCCAGGCGGCCGTACCAAACCCGTAAGAGCCGGCGGCAGCCGGATACCAGGTCGTGACGTTCAACTCTGCATCCAGGGCAAAAGAGTCGCTGTAGGTCTCGATGGTGAGCGGGTCAGTCGAGGTGATGCGCACACCCTTGAAGGTCGACATAAAACTCTGGAAACCGGGTACTTCGGCCGGGTCGAAGATTTTACTGTCTGGCTTGGCCGGGTCGAAGACCATGATCATATTCATCACGAAATCGGCGACAGAAAGATTACTGCCGTCGTGCCATTTGAATTGGTACAGGTTGGAAGGATAAACTACAGTGCTCAAGGTCTTGGCGGTGGAGTAGTCCCGCAAGCCCAGGCTCCAGGTCGAATCGGTCACCTGCTGGCCGATGAAGTTTTCAGCAAAGTTTATAATTTCAGTCTGTTTATCTGCATCCGCTTGCATTCCGGCGATATTCGTAATTTCAGCAGCAAGGCTGTCGAGGGTATCTTTCGATGCCAGCGCAGCCGTAAGATCTAACTGCGTATTATCTGTCTTGGCGTAATAAGCAGCCAGGTCAGATATGTAAGTGGTTAATGCTTTCGCATCGAACGTACCGAAAGTGATTGCCTTAGCCTGGGTTTGAGCATATTGGACTACTTGATCCATAGTCGTTTTGGCTTTGGCAGCATCGGCGACGGTCAGGAATTTCTGTGTGGTCGCATCCCAATCTACCCAGGTGTCATCCGGGATAGTAATGCTGGGGACAAACTTCAAGTTGATCCAATCCAGGGTCTTGCGGATGGGCAGACCCTGCTGGGCGACCACCGTGGCGGAAGCGATGCGCTGAGGGAGAGCCAGGCCGGTGTAAGGGTCAAATTGAATGGCCTGATCCATGGTGGCATCCTGGATCATCTTGTCGGAAGTCCAATTGCTGCCCAGGATCGGGTTCCAGGGGTTGACCAGGATGCTGGACTGGGCAATCTTGGCCACACCGCCTTCCTTGTCATTAAAGCGCAAGGTGTAAGGCCACAAAGCCGTAGAGGCAATCCCAGCGGCCAGGTCAGAAGCTACGGTCATGTTTTTGTTGTAAGGCTCGAAGGTGATGTTATCGTTCACCATCAGGCCCCACCAGGATTCTTGCATCCCCATTGTGAGAGCCTGAGCAAAGAGAGCATCGCGTTCCTGCATGGTGTTGAAATCGTTGTTTTCCAACTTGGTGAATACCGCCCGGTAGGCAGCCGAGGGAGTAAATTGGAGGAACAGCGGGATATTTTGAATATCACCGGAGCTGTACTGGCCAAACAGGCTGCCGTCATCCCGCGCAATGGCCGGAGAAATCCAACCGGCGGTGTAGAAATTGAATTTGCAATCTGACGGGGTGCCCTGCCAGATGGGAGAAGCGTCGGCGGCCACTTTATATTCGCTGTTGACGGTAAAACCGAGCTTGGTGAGCTGGCTGGTAAAGTAATCGCCAATTTCCTTGCGGCGGTCTTCGGTGCGGATCAGGCCGATGAGCGTGACCGGTTTACCTTTGTACTGCCACATCCCATCTGTACCCAGCGTGGCGCCCATGGCGGTCATTTCGGTCTTGACCACATTTTGCGCCTTGGCAAAATTATAGCTGTACTCATTAATGATCTGGCTAATCTGCGGCGCGTAGCGAGCATAATCCGGGAAAGCGGTTGTCAGGACGGTGTATTTGGCGACTGCCAGGCCGCCGAAGATTTCCTGGACTACATAATTGCGGTCGAAAGCCCAGTTCATGGCTTCGCGCATCTTCATGTCGGTGAAGGGGTTGAGCAGGCTGGTATCCGTGCAGGCGACGGTGTTGAGTAAGAGCTGGTTAAACCCGCCGTACTGCATGCTGTATTGCAGGTTGGGGTCGGACTTGACCGTGTTAAATACGTCGGATTTATCGATTTGGTTCGGGTAAGCATCGATGGCGCCGGCCTGGAGTTGGGCGACGGCCGACGCAGGGTCGCTGATGGCCGAGAAGTCAATCTCATCCAGCCAGCCGCCCGTGCGGCCTGCTACAACCGTTGGCGTTGGGGTATTGGCGGCTGTCGGCGCAGTGGTGGCAGTAGCTGCGGCCGGTACGGTCGAAGTCGCAGCAGCCTGAGCTTGAACCGCCACAGGCTGGCAGGCGGAAAGCAGCATACTGAGACCAGTTACCAGGGCGATAAGGTAATAAATCTTGTTGTGCTTCATTCTCTCTTCTCCAAAAGTAGCAAACTTACTCTGGTGCGAGTGCTAATGGGTAAAATTCAATAAATCCCTGACCCACGCATTAATAAGTTTTACTGCGACAGGCTCAGAGTAAGATTAATAAATTATAAATTTAGTCTAAATACTATACAATAATTAATTAATCTTTGGCTTTCGATTTATTCTCTTTAACAACAAAAGACCGGCTATCTTTTCGATATCCGGTCTTAGATTTCAGTTTTGAGGGGCCCTATGCTCCGCGGCCGCGCATGCGTGGATCCATGATGTCGCGCAAGGCGTCGCCCATCAAGTTCCAACCCATCGTGAACATCAGCAGGGCGATCCCTGGAAAGACAACGATATACCAGTAAGTCGACAGGGCGGGGATCCAGTCGCGGGCAAAGCTGATCAACTGGCCCCAATCGGGATAACCAACCTCGGTGCCGATGCCCAGGAAGCTGAGAGCGGCAAAGCTGATTACGATCGAGCCAATGTCCATCGATGCCAAAACCAGGGAGGGATAGACGGCGTTGGGGATGATGTGGCGGACAAGGATGCGCATGTCTTTGACGCCCACCACCCGCGCAGCCATCACATACTCGCGCTCACGCACGGAGAGGATGTCGCCGCGGATGAGACGGGCATAGCCCATCCATCCGAACACGACCAGGGCGATCACCGGCGCCCAGATGCCTCTACCGATGATAGGTGAAAGGATGGCTGAGAGGGTCAGGGCAGCCATGATGAAGGGAAAGGCCATGAAGATTTCAGTGATGCGCATCAACACTTCATCCACCCACCCACCATAATAAGCCGAAATAGATCCTATGAGAATTCCGATAATGACACAGATACCGACCACGATCACACCCACAAAAATGGCCGTACGCGTGCCCCAAATAACGCCATAGAAAATGTCATACTGGCCAGAAGCCGTCCCAAAGACATGCACCCACTTAGTTTGCCCAAATATGGTCATCCAAAAAGGCAAGGGTGGGGCCGTCCTGGTCCACGCCGAGCCAGGCCCACGTGGGGTACTGCTGAAACCGTCGCGGGGAATTTGGGCGATCATAAAGGCAGAGCCACGGGCGTTGATGGGCGCCGGACAAATCAATGGGGCAATGATGGCGATGACAATAAACAAAGTCATTAAACTCAGGCCGGCGATGGATAACGAGTTGCGAAAGATACCCTTATAGATTCGGTAAAATTCGGGACCTATGATCCTTTCCAGGCGCCCAATCTTGCGTTCAGGGAGTTCACCGGCAAGTTTTGCGATTTCGGCAGGTAAGGCTTCAATCATAATAATTCTCCTTCAGCTCAAGATAAGCGTACGCGTGGGTCCAGGAAGCCATACAAGACATCCACGACCAGGTTAGCCAGGATCAAAATAAAAGCCGTCAGCAAAGTAAATGCCAGGACGGTCACCACATCGAGCTGTGCTGCCGCCTGGGCGGCCGCCGAACCAATCCCGGGATAGTCAAAGATCGTCTCCGTAAATACGACCCCTCCTAGTAGGCCGGCAACCTGCAAGCCACCCAGGGTAGCGACGGGGATCAGGGCGTTGGGGCGGGCATGTTTGCCGACCACATTCTTTTCGGACAGGCCCTTGGCACGGGCGGTTACGACATAGTCCTGGCGCAAGGTTTCCAGCATAGAAGAGCGCGTCACGCGCAAGAAGACTGCCCAGGAGACGTAGCTGAGGGTGACAACCGGCAGCACCAGGTGGCGAATGGCATCCCACAAGATGTCCAGGCGGCCATTCAGGATGGCATCCACGGTAACCAGCCTGGTATATTGGTGATAAGAAGGCTGGGTAACGATCGCCGTGGCCCATTCGGATAAACGTCCAATAGGGAACCAACGCAATTGGGCGTAAAAGAACATCAACAGCATCAGGCCCAATATGAAGGTAGGGAAGGAATACCCAATGATACTTAAAATGCGGGCGACTTGATCGATAAGCTTGTTGTGGTTAACCGCTGCGGCGATCCCCAACCAGATGCCGATGCCCACGATGGGGATGATGGCGTAGAGGGCCAGCTCAACCGTGGCAGGGAAGCGATCGGCAATAATAGCGCTAATTTCGCGGTTGCCAGAGCGTGAGTAGCCAAAATCTCCACGTAAAATGCCGCCGGTGATGGCGCCGGTCGTATCTTTAGAGCCAACCATCCAATGCCAGTACTGCATATATATAGGCTGGTCCAGGCCGTAGCGTTTGATAATGTCTTCCATCATGGCGGCGTTCTTGGGGATATCGCGTACGTATAAAGCCGAGCGTTCCTCAGGGCTGAGGAATTGGATCATGGAAAAAATCAGCATGGTGACCCCGATCAAAATGATCGGGAGTATCAATAAGCGCCTGATTATGTAATTTACCATCTAATTCTCCTAAGATACTTTTTCATCATTGTGACCGCCGCGAAGGAAGGTACTTTCAATGAGAAGAGTTTCTTCGCTCCGCTCAGAATGACAAAAAAAGAAACATAATGATAAAAAAGAAACATAATGACCAAAAAACGGGCGGCAAAAAAGGAAAGCTGGAGGGGTACCCGGTAAACAGGGCCCCCTCCAGCCTGCGAAACAGTCTAAAGGTTAGTTTTTAGAAAGTACATAGAAATAAACGTCTGAGTAGATGGGGTTGTTATAGTAGCCAGACATCCAACGCTGCTCGAAGTGTTTGCCTAACGCTTCGGCCAGCAGAACGGTGGGTACATTGTCGTAGAAGGCCTGGTTCAACTGAGCGTAAATTGCAGCACGCTTGGTTGGGTCGGTTTCCTTGGCACCAGATTCCACGAGTGGGGAGAACGTCGCCAGCATGTCTGTCGGCATACCCTGCTTGCTGGAATAAGCGCCGCCTTGACCGGCGTAAGTGAAGGCCCAGTTATGGGGATCCGGGATGTCTTCCTGCCAGCCAATGATGAAGAAGGGCAGTTTCTTGGCCTGGTAGTTCGACAGATAGGTCGGCCAGGGCAGACCCACTACCTCGACATCAAACTTCGGGTTCAGGGCGGAAACATCCTGCTGCCAGATCTGACCTACGGATTGGCGGGCAGTGTTGCCGGTGTTGAAGCCGATGGAGAAGCGGAAGCCAGTATCCCACAGCGAGATTTTGCCGTTGGGATCGGGGGTATAAGTCGCGTTGCCCTGGGCATCTTTACCCTCAGTCCACTTGGAAGCCTTGAAGGCATCCGTGCATTTTCCTGGATCGTAGGAGTAATGGGGGCTGGTGGGGGCATCGCCGATCATGCCGCTCAGGAACATATCGGTGGATTGAGTACCATAGCCCTGCATCACGTCCGTGATGTAGGTGTCCCAATCGAAGCAGTAGGCGAAGGCTTTGCGGACATTGATATCACTGAAGAAGTTAGCCGGAATGCCATTGCCATCCAGTTTGCCGGAACCGATGAAGTTATTGCCGCCGGTGACGTTAATTTTGAAATTGAAGAAAGCGTCTGTACGGGCAACACCATGGGTCTTGTCATAGACACGCACCGGGTTGTCGGGGTTGGTGGCATCGGGCGTGCAGGCATAAGTAGCTGCATCGCAGCGCTCGCCGACCAGGGTATCCATCTGCGGCCAATCCGCAGCTGAACCCACCGTAGCGTAATCCGCATCGCCAGCCTTGAAGGCGGCCAGGCGGGTGCTGAACTCATCTACTTCCTTGACGACCACGTTCTGGATCTTGGCGACGCCAGTAGGCGCACCGTCCCATGCGGGATCCTTCATCCAGTAGTTGGGGTTAGCCTTGTAGACCAGTGAATCCTTGGGGGTCCAGCTAACCAGCATGTAGGGGCCAGTGCCATTTTCGCCAGTGCCCAGAGCGGTCTTATTGACCTCTTCGGCATTGGGGGCATAGAACTTCTGCCAGGTATCGCAGCTGCCGTCCCAACCTCCATTCGCAGCCACCCACTTGGGATCGCGGATCGCGCCCCAGGAAGTGCTGGTCAGGGTATCGAGGAAGGGTCCCCAGGGTTGAGCAAGCTTGAAGGTAACCGTGCCGGCTGAATCATCGGCTACGATTTTGCTCTGGACCAGGGTGCAGACCGCTTTAAGGGTCGCAGGATCGATCTTGGAAAGATTATCGCGGTTGTCCATGACGCCTTGCGTTGGATCAACGCCGGCTTTTTTCATGTCATCGTTCGTGATCTGATCGGCTACATCGTTATCGGGGGTCGAGCCGAGGACTGGTTCAGACAGCAGCCACTGGGGGGAAATCGAGCCACCCGAGAGGATGCCCTGCTGGAAGCTGTAGGCTACAGCAGAAGGGGTCATGTCATCGCCATTGTGGAACTTGACGCCACTGCGGATCTTGAATGTATAGGTCATGCCATCCGCCGAAATGTCGCCATTGGCCTGGGAAGGTACTTCAGTGGCCAGCCAGGGCACCAGGTCTTTGATGCTGTCTTTCTTGTACATCAACAGGGTGTCATAGGTGTTAAGGATCACACCGCCCGACATCGTGTCGTACAGGAGGGCCGGATCCAGGTTGTCCACATCACCGAAGGTGTAATAAGTGAATGTGGTGGGGTCCTTGGATTTGAATGTGACGGCCTGTACGGGCGCAGGTGTGGCAGTTACCACCACATTCTGGCCGGGTTGCTGTACGATTACCGTCTGGACGACGGTTTGGGGGGTCGCTGCAGGCGCGGGAGCGGCCGTAGCAGCAGGCTGGCAGGCGGTCATTACCATGCTCAGCAATACCACAACAGTGAACAGTGCAACAAACTTTGAACGCATTTTCTCCTCCATTTTGAGAATTGTTTAGATACTCTAGATTACTTCGCCGTAAATCAAACCTATTTTATAATCGATACATCACCTCCTTATTTCTCGTCGTTATACCATATGACAGGCAACAAAATGTCCGGACGATATCTCACGCCAATCGGGGCGCTTCTCGGCGCAAATTTCGGCTGCCAGGGGGCAGCGCGTGCGGAAACGACATCCCGAAGGTGGATTCACCGGTGAAGGCACATCCCCGGTCAGGATCATGCGTTGTCGCTTCTCTTCGATAAACGGATCGGGGATCGGTACTGCCGATAAGAGAGCCTGGGTATACGGGTGCAGGGGATTGGTGTACAAATCATCCTGACCGGCCAACTCAACGATGATACCCAGGTACATGACTGCTACCCGCGTACTGATGTGACGGACAGCCGAAAGGTCGTGAGCAATAAACAGGTAAGTGAGCCCCAGCTTTTGCTGGAGGTCTTCCAGGAGGTTAATTACCTGGGCCTGGATGGAAACGTCCAGGGCAGAAATGGGCTCATCACAAACAATCAGGTCAGGGTTCAGGGCCAAAGAACGCGCCAGGCCGATACGCTGGCGCTGCCCGCCTGAGAATTCGTGCGGATAACGGTCGATGTAAGCCTGGTTGAGGCCGACCAGGCCAAGCAGTTGGCGTACCCGCTCGGTCACGTCGTGGCCCCTGGCGATATCGTGCACTAACAAAGGCTCGCCAACAATTTCTTCCACGGTCATACGGGGGTTCAGGCTGGCATAAGGGTCCTGGAAAATCATCTGCATGCGACGGCGCATGTGGCGCAGCTCTTCGCCGTGGATCCTGGTCAAATCGACGCCATCAAAAAAGACATGACCGCTGTTGGGGTGGTAAAGCTGCAGCAGCGTCCGGCCGGTGGTGGTTTTCCCACAGCCTGATTCACCCACCAGCCCCAACGTTTCGCCCGCTTTGATGTCGAAACTAACCCCATCTACGGCGTGGACATAACCAACTGTATGTTGGAAAACTCCCCGCCGGATAGGGAAATGCATTACAAGGTCTTCCACCCTGACTAAACAATCTTGATTGCTCATACACGTTCCTTCCCCGTTGAAGTGTCTACCCAACAAGCCACCGAATGTTCAGGTCCAACCGATAAAAGGCGGGGATTCTCACGGAAGCAATGCTCGACCCTGTATTTACAACGGGGCGCAAAAGGGCAAAAAGTCGGTTTTTGGAACAATACAGGCGGGATACCTTCGATGGAAATCAAGCGCTTCTTCCCGCCCAGGTCCATGCGGGGCAGGCTGCCCAAAAGACCCATGGTATAGGGGTGGGTGGGGTTCTTGTATAATTCTTTTACCTTGGCCTCTTCGATAATAAAGCCACCATACATAACGTTAACTCGCTCGGCCAGGCCGGCGACAATTCCCAGGTCATGCGTAATCCAGATAATTGCCATTCCCAGCTCATCGCGCAGGCGCTTGACCAGCTCGATAATTTGGGCCTGGATGGTCACGTCGAGAGCGGTGGTCGGTTCATCGGCAATCAGGATTTGAGGGGTGCAAATCAAGGCCATGGCGATCATGGCGCGCTGGCGCATGCCGCCCGAGAATTGGTGCGGGTAATCATTCATCCGGTCGCGGCCGTTCGGGATGCCGACCATGTTGATCATTTCGGCGACGCGCTCGAGGGATTGTTTGTGATTCAATCCGTTATGAACCTCTAATGGTTCAGCGAGCTGCTGGCCAATGGTTAAAACCGGGTTGAATGAAGTCATGGGGTCCTGGAAGACCATACTGATCTGAGCGCCCCGCACGTGGCGGATCTCTTCCGATGACATTTTTAGCAAATCGCGTCCCATGTACAGAGCAGAGCCGGCGACGACTTGTCCAGGGGGCATTGGGATCAATTGAAGAATAGAGGAAACAGTAACACTTTTTCCACAACCACTCTCACCAACGATTCCCAGCGTCTCCCCCTCTTTGAGCTTGAACGAAACACCATTCACTGCATGCACGACCCCTTCACGGGTGCGGAATTGCGTTTCAAGGCCTTGTACATTTAATAATTCGGCCATGCAACTATTATCCTTTTAAAACAAATTGGGGTTGAAATACACCATCAAAGATTCTGGGGTGAATTGCTTAATAGTATACCTTGAATAATTTTGTATGTCAAACAAAGGGATCAGAAAATTTCTCGGACGAACGCAACCCCACAGGTAGGAAGGATTGGTTATAAACAAATTTTAATCCCAAATGTGGGTATTCAGACCAAGAAAAAAGCTGAAGAACCTTCCTAACAATTGGAATCCAGATCGGCTGAAATTATAGCATAGGTTGTTTAAGTTTACGTTGTCAAGCAAAAACTGGTGAGCGTTTTCTAATCCATACCTGATCCTCCAGGATAAGGTTTACTTTTTTGGATAGGTCATCTGGATATGAGCCTGATAAGGCAGGCTAACACTCTCAATCCTGGATAATTACGGCGCGGGTATAATAAGCCAATCGGTGGTTCTGCAAAGGGATCAACGACCCTGGTGAATGATTGCATCCCTGGAAACTCGGTAAAATCCAAAATTCATGTTGGAGAGATAGGCTGATGAAAAAGCTTAACTTTATCTTTAATGGATTGATCATCGGTTTACTACTGGCCGGCCTGGCTGGCTGCCAGCCAAACCAGCCAGTCTCCACGGCCACGAATTCAGGCAATCCAACCGCGGCCCCGGACAGCGCGACTCTGCCGGCTGAGGTGACCGGCACAGCAGAAATTCCACAACCGGGCACGCCCCTCTCCTCGACCGAAACGATAAAAGCAGTGGCAACCAAACCAAATTATACGGCCACGCCCGACACGCGCCTGACACCCGACCAGTGGCAAAAGTGGCCTTACGTACCTGCCATTTCGGCCAGGGCCATCGAAATCTACAAAAAGGGGCTGGCGATGGGCACCGACCCGCACTCCTTTTCGATCGCGGGCGACTGCCAGTCAATTATCAATGTATTCCTGAGCGATTATGACAATCCCTACGGCTATCACCTGGACCCCGCCTATAACTACTTAAGAGATACTGTCACTTATTTCAAGGGTTCATTCGCCAGGGACGACGTGACCCGGCGCGGCGGCTTTACTGCGGCTACCATCCTTTCGCCCCTGCTGGCCGATCAGAAGGTTTGCAAACCGGGCGAATCGCCGCTGACCTGCGAGTTTCGCATCCACAACCCGAGCATCCTGCTCATCACCCTGGAGGTCGGTAACCCGCAAATCGCCGCCCATTATGAGATGTACCTGCGCCAGATTATCGATCAGAGCATCGCACACGGCGTGCTGCCGGTGCTGGAGACCAAAGCAGATGTGGCAGAGATGGGCAATGGCGTGCAAGTGATGAACCCGATCATCGCCAAACTGGCCTACGAATATGATCTGCCGCTGTGGAACTTCTGGCGCTCGGCCCAGCCGTTGTTCAACCACGGTATCGATCCCGCCCGGGATGGTTTTCATATAACAGTGGATGCGCAGCATTTGAAAAGTTTCGTGGCTTTGCAAACCCTGGACGCCATCCGGCGCGCCGTGGCCAATCTGCCAGCGCCCAAACTGGCGGCGGCCAGCCCCCCCCCCCCCCCCGGCCAGAACCAACCGGGTTTTCCTACCACCCCCCCCCCGCGCATTTATAATTTGTACCGCCGGGGCTCTCGCCTGGCGCGACACGGGGGAGGCGACTTGCGAAAT
>Ga0182027_10007117_pt1 | contig 16586 bp, 14 predicted proteins | sample 712E1DmetaG_FD_121300 | JGI IMG/M metagenome (GOLD analysis project Ga0182027, IMG submission 121300) | Permafrost microbial communities from Stordalen Mire, Sweden - 712E1D metaG (Illumina Assembly) | ecosystem: Environmental > Terrestrial > Soil > Wetlands > Permafrost | place: Sweden... | reverse complement strand
TGGGGGTCGTCTTGAACGCAATTTCGTATTATTTATTCTTATCCTTCATAAGTACGCTGTCGAGCTCAAGGTTCTTTTTGACAAAGGCTTGTTTTGATGCCACCTTGTTATCAAATTTCTCCTGAGAAAATTTTCCGTCATTTCGAACAGAAATTTTTTGACCGGAAACGATCGTTCGCCAATGCTCTAAAGAAACCTCAAATGGCCCGGGAATTTCCTCAGGCCCGGAAACTTCTACCGGTTGTTCCGTTTTTACAGATTTCTTTTCTTCCTGATCAAGTTTCTTTTTCAGCTCATCCGATGGTCCAACCGCGACTTTTCCCTCATAAACACTCACCGAGGAGGCAGAGTCGTCGGATGTTGACATGTTGTAAACTGTCCCGCGAATGGCCGCCACAGCCGTTGGCGTTGCGACTTCAAATTCCTTGCCCCTTGTAATGAGCTTTCGCATATTGACCCACACGTTGCCGATTGCGCTTTTTGTTTTTAATGTCTTTTCGGACGAGGACTCCAGCGTGATCTTGGTCTTTTCGTCCATGCGAAGCACGGTGCCTATCGTGTACCGGATTTCAGCAAAACTTTCAGGCTGGGTGAAGAGCTGGTCTCCCAATTGCAACGGCATACCGGGTTTTGCGTTCTGCCAATCGGCCGCGCTGCTGCGCTTGATTTGTACCACGCCCTCAATCGTGGTAATTTTCGCAACCATCTCCGCATTTGCAAAAGATAATAATGTAAAAAAAACCATGGGCCACAGCAACAAACCCTTTTTCATACTATCTCTCCTTTTCGTTTCTCATCAAAGTGACAAAGCAACACCATTGAAAAACAAACTATACAATCCGATTACGCTGCACTTATTGTATCCATTTCCGGTCGGATGTTCCTTCAACGCCTTTTACTTTTAGTTCAAAATCATCCGGATTGCTCGCATTTTGTTTCGCGGTTTGAAATGTTATCAAATCCTCCCTGAAAAGCTGCAATAACGACTGGTCGAACGATTGTGATCCGTATTGGGTGTATCCTTCACAAATTGCGGGTACGATGCAATGGGATTTTTCAGGATTAAGGATATAGTCTGCAATGGCGGCATTGTTTATCATGATTTCAGCAGCAGGCACAACACCCGAATTATCTTTTTTTTCAAGAAGCCGCAAAGATATCACGGCAACAAGAACACTTGACAGCACAAGACGAACCTGCTGGTGCTGATGCGGGGGGAAAAACGAAAGAATTCGCGAAACGGTTTCCAAGGCATTCATGGTATGGAGCGTGCTCATGACCAAATGTCCCGTGTCGGCCGCGCTCATTGCAGTATCCATGGTGTCCTGGTCCCTGATTTCACCGATAAGAATAACGTCGGGATCCTGGCGGAAACTTGCCCGAAGCGCATTGGCGAAACGCTGCGTATCGGTGCCCACTTCGCGCTGCGCGATAATGCTCATTTTGTCGCGATAGAGGTATTCAACAGGATCCTCGATCGTCACAATATTGACGGAAGTATTGCTGTTGATATGGTCTATCATCGACGCTAAAAGCGTTGATTTTCCGCTCCCGGTAGTTCCCGTAACCAGGATAAGGCCGCGTTTTTTCATTGCAATGTCCAATATGACATTGGGGAGCCCAAGCTCTGAAAACGACGGAATTACGGTCTTAATGGAACGAATGGCCAAGGATGGCGTTCCCCTTTGGCGAAAAGCGTTGATCCTGAAACGCCCAACACCCTTAAGACCGATGGCAAAATCAAGCTCGTTTGTATTTGTAAAAATTTCCTTCTGATCGGGCCGCATAATCGACGTGCAAATTCCATCCATTTCGTCGGCAGTCATTGGTTCGGTTTGTGCGCGGAACAACATGCCGTTTATCCGGAACGTTGCGGCTGTTCCTACCCGCAAATGCAGATCGGAGGCATTCTTGTCTATCATTGTTTTTAAAAGTGCATTGATATTCATGAGCCAACCTCAATCAAGTCCCGATCCGATTGTGTCAAAACGTCGCATCCGGTCTTCGTGACGACGACCATGTCCTCTATACGAACCCCGCCAAAAGCGCTCTCATAAATTCCCGGCTCAATGGTAATGACATCGCCTTGTTCAAGAATGGTTTTATCGGTTTTGCTGATCCGCGGTTTTTCATGAATTCTCAGCCCGACTCCATGGCCCGTTGCATGGCCGAACAATTTTCCATATCCGGCTTTTACAATTATTTCCCGACATGCTTTGTCGACGTCACAAGCAAGAGCCTGCTCCTTAACGGCATCTTTGCCAACACGCTGGGCACGGAGAACAACATCATATATTTCTTTCTGCCTTGCCGAGGCTTTTCCAAAAACAAAGGTTCTTGTCATATCGGAGCAATAGCCCCGTATCGTGCAGCCGAAATCGCATAGCACCCAATCCCCTGTTTTCAACCGTACGTCGGACGGTACGCCGTGCGGAAGCGCAGCGCGCTTGCCAAACAAGACAATGGTATCGAAGGACGGTTTTTCAGAGCCGTTTTTTTTACAGAACTTTTCAAGCATTAATGCCGCCTGTTTTTCAGTCATCCCTAATTGCATCGACCTAAGCAACGTTGCAAACGCTTTGTCCGCCGCATTGGCAGCTTTACGCATGTACCCGATTTCGATATCCTCTTTGGGCAACAAAGCTGTTTTGGCCGAAAGCGGCATTTTAACGAAACGAATGTTTTTCCCGAGCTTTTTCTTAAGATTGCCAAACTGGTCGACGGTGACGACGTCCGATTGATACGCTACAATGCTTTTTGCGGGAATATATGTTGACAACTTAGAAATATCGTTTTCACGAATTTCAATGAATTTCCAATGAGGGTTTTTTCTGCAAAACAGCACGGCGGCTTCTTTGTACCTAAAATCACTGCAGAGGAGATTTCTTGTTTGGGAAACGAGGCAAAAGGCGTTCGACGAGCGAAACCCGCTCAAATACTCGGCATCAATGGTATCTGAAAAGAAAAAATGGGTAATCGGCCCATTTTTTAATACCTGTTTAATCCGAAACAGTCTGGTTTGTTTCACTTTGTTTTTTTGATTCTGTTCTTGTAAACTTTTTTAATCCGAACCCCTGTAAGGGGTTTATTTTTCTTCGGTTGTTTTACACTCTCCCGTTTCGCTTTGACCGGCAAAACCGGTTCAACAACTTTGAACGGCGATATCTCGGCCTTTTCAATACGGGGATATTGTTCGCCTTTTTCCTGGGAAGCTTCCAATAGATCAATGTGCTTCTGAATATCTCTGATTTTTTCTACCGCCTCTTCATTGTCGGGATCTGCTTTCAATATTCTATTGTAAATTTGCAGCGCGAGGGCCGGCTGGCCCTGCTGGAAATAAATATCGGCCAATGTCGGGGTAAGGACATGGTCGGGGATCGAATACTGGTCGACAGAGGGGATGTCCTCCGCACCTTTTGGGGGCTGGGGCTTTGCCACCGTATCGTCGGCGCCCTTGGTATCCGGTTGATCGAGGTCGATGTCTTCAATGTCGGTTGCAGGCTGCATGGGGGTCAGGACGATATTCTGCAACGGATCCAACGTGTCGTTATCAAGTGAAACATTTTCTTGCCGAAGCAAAACCGGATCTTCCCTGTCGTCAACATCATCACTTTCCAAAACAACTGTTTTTTCCACACCTTCATCTTCTTGCTTATAGAGTTCCGACAGCATGATTTCTTCTGATCCTGAAGTCTGGGCATTTTCCCCGGACATGGTGTAAAACCCCTGATTGACCTCGCCTTCTTCCTTTTCACCATCAGGAATCGAATCAAGACTTCCTGCATCAAGCATTTTATCGGAAAAAAGCTCGTCCAACCTTCCAACAACATCATCACCCGACATTTGCGGTTGCTCATCGGCAGCCACGGTTTCGTTGATTCCGAATTCATTGTTGGTTTCCATGCCATCTTGATTGACAATAGGTTTTTCTTCCGGTGCAGAGGCCATGCCGCCGAGCAGTGTTGCTTCTTCCGAATGAATTTCTTCGTCGGAACTATCGCCGCCGATCATGATGCGGTGCTCGTCGAATGTTACGCTTGAACCAGCCGTATCAACAGGCATTTCCGTTTCGGAAACGCCGAGGATTTCCAGATTGTCTGGTCCGGGCAAGTCGGGAACAACGGCCGATTTGTCCTCAGAAAGTTGCGGCAGTTCATCACCATCCTCAAAAATCGATTCCAACCTGGATGCGACATCATCTCCGGATATGGAAGCGGCGTCGACGGGTTGCGGAACGTCCTGTTCATCTTCTTTTTCTGATGCGGCCCGTTGCTCCTCATCGAGCAAGGTGCTGTGCATATCAAACAATTTGCCGATTTCTGCCAAAGGCGCTTCAATTGACGAAGCATCATCGGAAAACATTTCATTCAACCGCTCGGTAACATCCTCACCGGAAATATCCTGGCCTTTTGCAAGCGGCGCAGGCGATGGTGGCGGGTCTACGAGCACTGCTTCGTTAGAGGCGGAAAGAACATCATCTTCTTCCTTTGCCGCAGGGCCGGGAACATATGCTTGTGTAAAATCGGACATTACATCAACTGTTTGTGCTTCCTCGGGTTGTTTTTGCGGCTCTTCCCCGAATAATTGTTCCAGGCGTGATGATATATCGTTACCCGATACAACGGAAATTGGAGCAGATTCCTGGTCATCCACAATGGATGTGGCTGTAGTCTCTTCGTGGATATTTTCCTGATCGTCGGAAACGCTATCCAGCACCTCATTCGGGGTTTCGCCAATCGTTGTCGGCACGGAAAGCTCTTCGGCCCCTTCGTCGCCGAACAACATAGACATCCGCGAACTGACGTCATCACCTGTTATTTCTTCCGCCTGTTTTTGCTCTGGCGCGCCGATATTTTTCACGGTATTAAGATCGCCTAATTTGCTCGGATCAAACTCCTGGGTCTTGATAAGCATTTCGTTTATGCTTGAGGTTTGGTCTGTGGCCGGCGACATGGATGGCGCAGACAAATCCATTTGAATGGTCTTGTCCATGTCATCGATACCGTCAAAACTGTCCCGCGAAGGTTCCTGAACGGGATTATTGTCGTGCGAGGAAATCCCCAGGATTTTCAATACATTTGTTTCGCCCGTTCCGCGAGCGGCATTGGCAAGACGGATTAAAGACTGGTTTTCAGGGTCCATGCGCAACAAATAGGAATATAAATCAGCGGCCTTTTCCTTCATACCTTGACGCGCGTAAATATCGGCGACCATTTTTACCGCAATCGGGTTTCTCCTGTCAAGTTCGATGACGCGGACGAACTCGGCGATCGCCTCCTTGAGTTTTTCCTGTTCAAGGTAACAGCGGCCCAAAATGACCCTGCCGGTCACATAATGAGGATGAACAGCCAGTCCTTGCGTGCAAACGCCGATGGCCTCCTGGATTTCGCCTTTTTTCCTAAAGCAATCAGCGAGCCTGGAAAAAACCAACGATTGGGCATTTTCACTCAACTTGTTTTGATAAAATTGCAGCGACACATCTTCCTGCCTCACCATACACATTGCTCCTAAGCGGGCTAATCCCGCGCTTTGCTGCGGGATACGTTGTAGCTGAGATTTTATCTCGGTACCATGGTCTACGCAAAATGCGTAGACCATGGTACCGAGGTTAACCGAGTGTATAATTCAGATATAGGTACTAAACCGATTAACACCAGTTACATAGTACTATAAAACGTGTTTTTTTTCAACCGCGAATATTCTTACGCGTTTATTTCTATTTTTTTAACCAACGACGAAGTGGAATGGTCTTTTAGAAAAGAAACGATTTCAATTTTTCCGCCATATTTTTCCACAATTGGTTTTTCAAGGATTTCCATGGAATAGTCGCCTCCTTTGACATGAATGTCGGGGCGAAGGACTTCAATAAAGGCGCGAGGATCTTCTTCCCTGAAAATAAAGGCATAATCAACCATTGCAAGGCTTGCGACAATTTTTAGCCTGTCATTTTCATTCTGCAAAGGCCGCTTTGGACCTTTTAAGCGTCTGACAACATCATCGCAGTTGATACCAACAATTAAAAAATCTCCCAGTTGCGCAGCTTCTGTAAGATATTGCACATGTCCTGCATGGACAATGTCAAAGCAACCGTTTGTCGTAACAAGGGTTTTGCCGTTTTTTCGTGCCTGGGTTAAAACGATTTTAACGTCATTGGACGATTGCAACGCTTTTTGGGAAATTTTAAAATCCTTCATACCAATCAAAATAATTTTCGTCAGGATACAATTGTTTTGTGAAAACTTTTTTTTTCAAAATGTGACGGCCGTCACATTTTTTAAAATCAGCGTAAACCATTTTCCTCGATGACGGATTTGAAATGGATATCATCAAATACCTTTAATTTTTTTGTTTTTTATCATGTATATTGACATAACAATAAAATAAAAACGCTTTGTGAAAGGGATGAAAATGAAACGCGTATTTCTTTTTGTTTTGGCAATGACCACCATTCTTTTTTCCCAAAACCCTTGTGACGACCCGCGATATCTTGCTTTAAAGAAAAAAAACATAGATAGCATGTCGCAGCGTGAATTTGAATATTTCATGCTCAAGGAAAAGTATTGCATCGACGATGCAAACAGAAATACCTCGCATGCCCAATGCACGCTCAGCGTTGTGATCGATACGGCAATCATCGACGGCAAGGCCAAGGAATTCAAACTGTTTATTGACGATGTGGAAATGCCGGCAAAAGGCCATTACATTGTATGCCCGATCACGCCAGGTATACACAAAATCAGCCTTTTCTCTTTGGAGGAAATCGATGACTTTGAGAAAAAAATCAATCGTCGTATCATGACAAACGACAGTAAAAGCCATTTCTTCGGCATCGGCGTCATGGAGGTTCGGCTTCGCCAAATGAAGAACACGGTAAAAACCGTCAACGCCTCCCTTGGAAAGAAAATCAACGTGCATTATCGCTTCCTCTGCGATACGGGGAAAACAGGGAAATGCACCGATGACGGATGGATTTTCACTCCTGAGACAAATTGACATGCAATTTCGAAAGCATTGCCTGTTACGTGTATAGAACAAAAAAAGGCGCTGTTTGTTTCCAGACAGCGCCTTTTTTTTGGTCTTTTTTTTCCCTTAAGGATTATACTCTTTCAAAACTTCTTTGTTGACAACTTTCATTTCGACCCGGCGATTGATTTTCCTGCCGCCTGCGGTCCGGTTGTCTGCCTTTGGCATTTCGAGTCCATATCCTACGGCTGTCAAACGTGTTGCAAGCTCAGGCGCTACCTGGAACAGGTATTGCCGCACCGACTCGGCTCGAGCGCTTGAAAGCCTTCTGTTCGCCTCGGCCCCGCCGATATTATCGGTATGTCCGCCGATCTCGATCATAAGCTTGGGATATTTTGTCAACATTTTACCAATGATATTCAGGTACGGCTTCGAATTTATGGAAATTTCTGTTTTTCCCGATTCAAAATAAACCGCATCCAAAATCAGCATTCCGGTCGAGAGCAATTGCTTTTCCGCATCACTTCGTTTGGACATTTCTTCTAACAAACGTTTTTTGGCATCTGCAAGAGCGAGGGAATCCTGGCGCAGTTTTGCCGTAAGGGAATCGGCCCTGTGCTTTTCGGATTCCTGCCTTTGCGCTGCAGCAAGGGAATCTGCTTTCATTTTATTTACCAAATTGAGAGAATCCGCTTTCATTCTTCTTGCGAGGCTGTCCGATTCTGCCATGATTTTCGCCTTGCTTGAAATCAGGTCTTGTTTTTCCCGCGCCTCTTTCATGGCCTTTTCCTTCTCCGCCTTTCTCTTTTCCGCAAGTAAATCAAAGGTGAAATCAAGGCCCGCAAAAACACGGTATTTTGCCAATGCAGGCGCAGTGGATATGGTAATATCGTCCCTGGCCTGCGAAACGGAAAAGTCTGCACCAAGCACGACATTCATATAATAAGGCGTCCTGAAATGAATCGAAGGCGTCAGCCACATCGGGTCGGAAGCGATTGTATTATTGTCGCTCCAGGTGCTTCTTGAATTGAACTCAAGTCCGATGGAAAGCAGTGAAATCGGATTGACCTGTAATCCTGCTGCAAACGTGAGAAAACTACTTTTATTGCTTTCGGTGGAAAAAACAGCGCCTTCATTAAAATGCAGCATCACGCCTTGTGATTCTTTTCCGAAAATAAACGATTGAAGGAGCTTTCCCATGAAATCATACCCTGTCCTTGTTTCGAAATAGTTATACCCGTCGGCGCGGTTCGAATCAAGCTGGTTTCCCGATGTACCGCCGATGACAATACCCTGTGCAGCCAAATGAAACGGCGACGTGCTTGGAAACGGAAGCGCACCTTCGATACCTGCCAAAATTGTTCCGATACCAGAGGTAGGTTTTGCATCATAATCCCGCGTCGTAAATATGACGCCTGATGCAAAAATATCTACGTACGAATTGACACCAAAGGACATTGCCCCAATGCTTGTAAGAATTTGGGCATTCACATTGGGTGCATTCAGGCCTGAAGCATCCTGCTTATACCAGGTTTGCAACAATGAAAAAGACAATCTGCCGCTTCCCAATGTTTGTGCCGAATGCGTTTCCACGAGCCCGCTCGTGCCCAAACAGGTGATTGTCGGATTTGTCGTTTCATCGTTTTCGGCTTGGCTAAAAACAGGAAAATTCAGGCAAGTAATTCCCAATACTATCAAACTCATCTTCTTGAGAATGACGCGCATCATGTTCCCCTTTCAATGGATTATACTGTAATGGATTATTCTTATCCGTTGCTTCCCCCTTCGCTAAAGCTTCGGAGGACATGTCGCAACTGGATAGTTGTAGCTGTGATTATTATCTACACAAAATACGTAGATAATTTATATAGGTACTAATGAAATTAGGTTAATTAAATACACAAAAACAACATTTTCTTTTAAACCTTGAAACACGACGTTTTTATCGCCCAACATCTGCAAGCGCGGAAACGAATTTTGCATTTTCATGCGATGCCCTTACAGCAATGCGCAAATATGGGTACTTGTCGTTAAATTTATGCGAAATGTCTTTGACAAAAATAGAATACCGGGACAGGAGTTTATTGACAATTTCAGCAGCAACATTTTTTTGACCGCGCAAACGGACCAAAAAGAAATTTCCCTGACTTGGATACACGGTGTCGACGCAGGAAAGTTTTGAGAGTGCGCTTATAAAGTCCTGACGGTCCTTAATGGTATCAACGAAGGATTGAGCAAGACTTTTCCTGTGTTTTAAAATGATTTCCATGGTAAACTCCGCCATCGAGTTCATGTTCCAGATAGGAATATTTTTTCCTGAAAACGCCATGAAATCCGCGTTTGTACTGTAGACATATCCGAGGCGAAGGCCCGGCATTCCCATGGATTTACTGAGGCTTTTCACAACAATCACATTCTCAAGCCCGCCGGTTTCACATGCGGGGATAATTGAACCGGCGGCAGAAAATTCGATAAACGACTCATCAACGATGATGGTTTTTTCAGAGTTCCTTTTTGCATAGGCTTCTATCCACCTGCTGTCTAATGCCGAGCCGGTGGGATTGTTTGGGTTGACAAAAACAATTACCTCGCACGAAGTTCCCTTTTTTTCTATTTCCCCAACGTCAAAACCAACGGCATCGCCGTATGTTTTTGCGCAAGGGAAAATTCGCGTATATTCCCCGAACGTCGGACTTGGGATAAGAACCTCTTTTCCGGAATATCGCATTTGCAAAATCGGGAAAACCTGTGACGCGCCGCCCAGCGCATGGACATGTTCCTGTTTACACAATAAAAACCAGGCCATTTTCCTGTCGAGCACGCTTTGACGCGAGCCGTAGTTATACAACAGTTCCGGCAGGCAGTTACGCATTTCCGACAGTATGGACGAATTGGGAAAATACATGTTCCTGATAAATGCGAAATCGAGTATGTCGTAATTCCAATATCCGCCGAACCCCTCCTCAAGTATGGAAAGCCGCTTGCTTTCGTCAAACACGAATTCGGCAATATGCAAATCGTTCGGATCGTCGACCTCGGCCCATTTCTCCCCGGAAAGGATTTCGGCATGCACGGTTTCCTGTTGCATATATATAAGAATTCCCAATATTAATTCATAATAGCAATTGTCGTTTATCACGGTCGCATAATACGTCAAAAGTTTTTTAAACGTCGAGTTGCAGAATTCCTTGGAAAACTTATAAATATTAAGCGTTTTATACTTATCGGAAAAATCGAATTTATTGTCCTGCAAATGCGGCGGAATCACACTCGATATCACCCCGTTTTCAACGGTCACGACGGTCCCGTCCATGCCGCTATGGTATTTGTCGACCAATGCCACGTTTTTCCTGGGAGACGCGATAATGCGCTTGATGACATCGCCTTGATAAATAAGATCGGATTCGATAAGAATGATGTCGTCGTCGATCACGGTGTTTTCAAATGCCCGCGCCATCGAATAAATATTGTTGGTCTCGCGATACCGTTCGTTATGCACAAAATGCAGGGACAATGCAGGGTATGTTTTTGTGAGGAATCCCCGCAATTCCGCGTCGCGGTAACCGGTCACGACAACAATCTCACATACGCCATTATCAACAAGCCCGTCTATGATCCCCTCGATGATTGTTTTTCCGCAAACGCAAAGCAGCGTCTTGTGAACATTATCGGTCAACGGACGCATGCGGTTTCCATACCCTGCGGCCAATATAATAGCCTTCATGACATTAAGCCTTCCATAAAATTGTTCGAATATCGCTCATTCTTGAAAATATATCCTTTTGCTTTCCAAATGTGCAAGCTCAACAGGTGTTTTGTCTTTGAAATGGCATTTGAAAGGTATGGCCGCACATTTTCCCGTGATAAATTATATTTGTATTGTCACTATTTTCCCCGTGGTTATCTATGGCAAAAGAACTTATCATAATGCCGAATTGGATAGGCGATTGCGCATTAGCGCTTTCGGTTGTCCACCGGAAAATGTTAATGCAGAATGCCGATGTAACTCTTTTGATCCCTCATCATCTTGCACAACTGTGTGCAATTCTTTCCGGTTTGCCGGTCATATCATGGGACCGAAACAGCTTCCGTGAAAAATACAAAGTGTTGCGCCAAATACGCAGCCTGAAGTTTAATGCCGTGTATGTAATTCCTCATTCATTTTCTTCAGCGTTCTTTTCATTTTTAACCGGTATAAAAAAGCGGCGTGGCGTAGACAAGGAGCTACGGCGGTTTTTTTTTACACAGGCGCTTCCCTATTCCCTACGAAACCGGACATTGCATATTACCTATGAATATGCCTTGGTGCTTGAAACGGATTTTGTCCCTCCCGATTACTGGCAGGGTGTTGGCATAGACAAATCGGTTGAACATTCCGGGAAAATCATTTTTTGCCCTGGCGCCATGTACGGCAAGGCAAAACAATGGACCGGCTTTGCCAAACTTGCCCAAATGTTGCCTTCAAAAAAAATCGTTGTCCTTGGTGACAAACGAGACAACGACATTGCGGTGGAGATACACAACAGCGCCCCGGAAAATGTGGTCAACCTTGCGGGAAAAACCGATTTACTCGAAGCATGCAGGATCATTGCCGGAGCCTCGGTTGTTGTTTCCAATGATTCGGGGCTTATGCACCTCGCCGGTTATTGCGGCACCCCGGTCATCGGCATTTTCGGGTCCACATCTCCGCTTTGGACACGGCCTTTGGGTGCAAAGGCCAAAATCGCATCAGTCAAATGCGAATGCTCCCCTTGTCTTGAGCGAACCTGCAGATACAAGCATTATGCCTGCATGAACCTAATAAAACCGGCACACGTCCAACAACTGGTTTCAGACCTTATTGAAGATTCGACCCACAATCACGGCCGCGCGAGATAAATCGTCTTTTTTCCCGCTTCATGCGCATGTTCATTGCCAGCAGGGAGATATACGACAGAAAAGGGAGCAGCTTTCCCAATAATGGCGTTTGTATCCGAATTGCACGGCTCGGACAACATTCCTGGCAGCAAAAACACCTGATGCATCGGTCGTACCGGTATGAAGGCGTTTTTCTTGCATTGGTTTCTTTCCAATCAACAGCTTTCGGCAAGACAGGGCATGATCGAATGCAATTTCCGCAACGCGTACACTGTGACGCGCGTATGAATGGCCGGGGCACCAGCATGTTTTTAATCGTACGCATGATTTTGCTGGGGCCGATACTGATCATAGGTGCTTTACTAACCACAAAATTCGGCGTAATGAACTGCGAAATAGCATCGCCGGCAATTTCAATGTTTGTTGATACCATCGTACCCAATCCGGCGTTTGCATATGCAACATTCGTCGGCACTGATTCCGGAGAAAGCCCTATTATCCTTGCGGCAACGCAGTCGCAGGCACAAGGATCCGTTGAAAACAGTAAGACCCCTATATGCCGTGGGTCTCCGCTTTGCGGGCCATTTCCCTCCATTGCGTCCACAGCGTCCAGCACATACAACCGCGGCCTTACAAATGCAGTTATATCCGTCAACAACTTTGAAAATTCCTTAACATCGGGAACCCTTGCATGATATTGGCCTTTGTATATTCCCGGGACACAACCGAACTGGTTTTTCACCGCGCCGGTCATCCTTGTCAATCCATGCGACTTTAATTTCGGAAGGCTTACGACCCCATCGCTCGCCAAAACGCCGTTTGCAATGACAAAAGATTTATAAGAGGCTTTGGGGCCGGCCGTAACGGTTTTTCCATTGTCCATATCCGCCATGGCCATTCCGAACTGCCTTGCAATAGCGGAATACCCGCATTTCTTCATGGTTGGTCCGCATTTTCCCCACCCGGAAAGCAATGCCGGAGAGTCGCCGTAAACCAACGTGCATCCGGTTTCAAGCATGACCGAACATACAGCCTTGAAAACAGCCGGATGGGTCACGACACACAATGCAGGGTCTGTCGCGCTTAGCGCATTGGGCTTGACAAGGATTGTTTCATGCGCTTTTGCAAATTGCGCAGAACCGCCCAAAAGATCCATTCCTCGCCTGACCGCGGAAAATACGGTATTTTCATCGTATGAGTCGCATTTGACGCAAGCAACGATTGATTTTTGCACAGGTTGCGTGCTTATCGGCGCTTGTCGCATAAGCGTTCTATTGCAAGGGAAATTTCCTCGGACGGACATTTGTTTCCCAACTTCTCACGCAATGTGCCGAGTTTTTGAACCGTGCGTGCATAGGAGGACGGCGTCCCGATGTATTGGGAAATCACATGGGCAATTTCGGACGCATTTGCTTTATGTTGAATCAATTCCGGAACAATTTTTTCAGAGGCAACGATGTTGGGCAGTCCGATATATGGCAGGGTTATCATCCGCTTCAACAACGTATATGTCAATGCCGACGTTTTATAGCAAATGACCATCGGCACCCCGCATAATGCGGTTTGCAGCGTCGCGGTGCCGGAGGTGACCATTGCAACATCGCTTTTGCGCAGCACATCAATGAGCGGCTCTTCCGTTATGGCAATGCTTTGAGGAAAAGCCTTGACAAAATCGTTGCAGGCAGTTTCGAACAAGGCCTTCGGCAATCCTTTGCATTTGGAAACAATGACCTGAAACATCGGATATTTTCGTTTCAAGAGCATGCAAGCCAGCATCATGGGTCCGAGGATCTGCTTTATTTCCTGCACCCTGCTTCCAGGGACAATGGCGCATTGGATTTGCGAAACCCCTTCAAGCGACTGCTGTTTACTTTTTGCCGTGAACGCAACGTTTCTTTTATCAAGCGCTTCTGCAAGCGGATGCCCGACAAACTCAACCGGCGCGGCAAATTGATTGAAATACGGAACTTCGAATGGAAACACCACGCCGATATAAGAAGCGTACGCGCCAAGTATTGCCGCGCGTTTTTTCTTCCACGCCCATACCTGCGGAACAATATACCAGACAACCGGTATGCCGAGCTTATGCGCCTCTTTCATAATAGGAATATTAAACCCCGGATAGTCCACACAGACCAGCACGTCAGGTTTAACATCAGTCAATACTTTTATCAGTTTGGCCTTTGCGCCGAGAAAAAACGGCAAATGCGAAAGGACTTCGGCCAACCCCATCCGGTTGAACGGTCCAAACGGCATGAGCTGTTCAAAACCGGCAGCAGCCATATGCGGACCGCCGATTCCGAAAACACGGGTATTTTTATTCTTTTGTAAAATTTGGGACACAACATGCGATGCATGTTCATCGCCCGACACGTCTCCGGCAATGAACATGATTGAATGGGCCATAGTGGTTAGTACCTATATCTGGATTATATACGCATTTTGCGCCTATAATATATAAAGTAACCTTATCCCATGCGGAGCATGGGGTTAGTGGGGGAAGCGCGGGATTAAAACAATTCCAACGGGAATTTTTTATCTTTCATTATTCCAAGATATTTTTTCAAATCCGGCAGAAGCGGTTTTGCAATGGCAAGCACCGCATCGGGGGTCACGACCAAAACCGTGTCTCGCAAACCTATTGAGGCGACCACCTTGTTGGATGTGTTGAAAATAATTGAATTGTCGCACTGTTGTTCCAAAAGCAGTTGTCCGATTGAAACGGTGTTTTTTTCATTCTTCTCATGGATTCTCGACATGGATTCCCACGAACCAATATCGTCCCAGAAAAAATCACCGCACACGGCGGAAATCCTTTTCGATTTTTCCATAATGCCGAAATCAATGGACTCCTTGACGCACAATGAATAAAAACGGTCGATTGCTTTCTTGGAAAAACCCGCCTTTTCGACCTCCATGATCTGCCTGAACAGCTGCGGCATATGGGATTCGAATTCCTGCAAAATGACAGACGTTTTCCAAACAAACATGCCGCTGTTCCACAAATACGATTTCGACTTCAGGTATTTTTTCGCAACAGACAAGGTCGGTTTTTCAACAAACCCTTTTACCTTCAGGCAGGAAACCCCGTTTTTTTCAAAAAGGGGTACTCCGACATTGATATAGCCGTATCCAACATCCGGACGCGAAGGACGGATGCCGAACACCACAAGCGAATCGTTTTCCAAAGCAACCGACACTGCTGTTTTAGCGGCTTTGACAAATGCTTTAACAGGCCGAATTGCATGGTCGGCAGAGACGACGACCATGATTGCCTCGCCATAGCGCTTGCGTATCCACGCTGCGCCTAACCCGACAGCAGGAGCGGTATTTTTTCCCACCGGCTCGATGATGCAATCGTAAGGATTGGATTTTCCCAAAGCCCTTTTCATTGCCTTTGCGCAATCTGCACCGGTTATGACCAAAGGTTTGGAACCTTTGGCAACGCAAAGAGGCATTACCCTTGAAAGCGTTTCTTCGATCATGGTTTTAGGACCCAGCAAAGGGAGAACCTGCTTTGGCCTTGACGATCGCGACAAGGGCCAAAACCGCTCGCCTTTACCGCCCGCCATGATAAGTGGAATTGTTTTCATTGTTGTGCTCCTTCGGCCTCCGTAACTTTACCATTGTCTAATTTTTCGCGAAGGCTTTCGATGGCACTATAGGGAACTTTGGGGTTTCCGACTTCGGATTTGCTTTGATGGCCGTTATGAAAATCAGAACCGCCGGTAAAGGCCAAATTATGTTTTCTGCAATATTGCATATAATAGCGCTCCATGGCGCCAATATGTTCCGAATGAAAAACTTCAATGCCCATGAGGCCTTCACGAATGAATTGTGGGATCCGTTCGTCGACTTTCGTAACGCCCGGATGGGCAAGAACAGGAACGCCGCCTGCATTACGAATCAGTTGAAAAACCTCTTCAGGATGCATAGATAATTTTTCAACATATGCAGGCGATTCGTATCCGATGAATTTGTCAAACGCTTCGCGGAATGAATATACCAATTCTTCTTTAAGCAGGGCTGCCGCAATATGGGGCCTTCCAATGGCTGCGCCTTGGGCAATATTAAGGACTGTTTCAAAACGAAGGTCTATTCCCTGGGCATTGAGATTTTCAACGATTTTTTCAGCCCTGCCATATCGGGCTTTTTTTAATTCTGCGAGCTTGGAAATAAGATGTGCGTTATGAATATCCATAAAGTATCCGAGGATATGGATATCCGCTCCAGCAATTTCACTCGAAAGTTCTACGCCAGGAATCACTTCAACATCAAGCTTTGCGCCAAGTTCCTGGGCCAGAGGATACGCATCTATGCAATCGTGATCGGTTATCGAAATCGTTTTAAGTTTCTTGGCCGCAGCCATTTCAACGATTTCCTCTACAGCATGCGTTCCGTCTGAAAACTTTGTATGAATGTGGAGATCTACATACTTTTTGCCTGTAATTAATTCTCGAAACATTGTCCTAATGAGGGTGACTGGTTTATATAGAATTGTATAAAATACCGAAAATGATTTTAAACGTCAAGCACAAAGTGTACTTTCGTCTTTTGCATGGCAATCATGGAATTTACTCACAAGAAAGGTCATTTCCGGTTTCTGATGAAACTTCGCAAATTCGAGATTTGCATCAGTTCCCATGATGGACCGGTAAGGGTCTCTTCGAGGTTGACCAAATACATTTCGGCGGTTTCGTACTGCCGCGATTGTATCGCCTTTTGCGCAAAGAAAAGCTGATATCCTATTTCGTCTTCACCCGGAT
>Ga0182027_10007114_pt1 | contig 16588 bp, 9 predicted proteins | sample 712E1DmetaG_FD_121300 | JGI IMG/M metagenome (GOLD analysis project Ga0182027, IMG submission 121300) | Permafrost microbial communities from Stordalen Mire, Sweden - 712E1D metaG (Illumina Assembly) | ecosystem: Environmental > Terrestrial > Soil > Wetlands > Permafrost | place: Sweden... | reverse complement strand
CCGACAACAGGCTCCTTTACTTTAGCCGGAGACTATACAATATTCGGCGGTGTTGTTACTGCTCATGCTGCTGATAACGCAGGTGGGACTGGAACTGGTGCTAACGTAGGCATTAATGACTATCAACAAGACCTTGAACTACGCTTTACAGGCGTTCGTGCAAGCAATGCAGTGGAAGACACGATCATCATTTCAGGCGGATCAATAGCAACGGTATGGAATAGCGGTCAAACAATAGGTGTACGAATGCGCATTCCATTCGAATTATGGGAAGCTGATCCTAATGGCCGCACACGGCAAATCAACTGTGTCATTCGGGATCGTGATGCAGATGCTGGCTCACCTTGGGGTACTTCTGGTACTCCTTTGTACCTACGCTTATGCGGTGGTGGCCGCTGCTATACCGAGGCAGTTTCGTCACCATACGATGGCGATACAGCCGCCGCGAAAAAATTAACATATAAATCGCAACCTAATGGAACGTGGTTGTTTGTACCCAAGTACTCACCTGCAACAAATCACTGGGATGCCGGTGATGTTCTACATATTAATATTGCAAACCCCATGCAACCTGGTGTTGATTTCTATTCATGGATAACTACAGCGCCGAGTTCCACTGTGGATTCCGCAAAGATTGATGTAGGTAATGTGGGTGTCTTCCCGAATCCTTATTATGCATTTAACCCGCGGGAAATTAGTCGTACGACCAGGTTTATTACGTTTAACAGACTCCCGAAGAATGCAACCATCAAAATCTTCAACCTCGCCGGTCATCTTGTCCGGACATTACAGAAGACATCTGATTCGCAATTCTTCGATTGGGATCTGGCAAACGGTAATAACTTCCCAGTAGCGAGCGGTATGTATTTGGCTCATATTGATATGCCTGATCTTGGAAAAACAAAAGTATTAAAGATTGCTATTATCCAAGAACAAGAAGTGCCGAATAATTACTGATCGAAGGAAACCAATAAATGAAAATCAACTTGGACGTACATAAAGGAGATTTGAGTATGAAGAAGAGATTTTTACTTGGTGCCTTCATTCTTTGCATTTCGCTGGTGATGCTGTTTGGCACCGTCGTTGCACAGAATCCTAGAACAGGCACCTCAGCAGCATCGGAACTGCTTATCCCTGTAGGCGCAAGAGATTTCGCCATGGCAGGTTCCACATACGCCTCTGTATCAGGTGTTGAAGCGATTTACTGGAATCCTGCTGGTCTCAGCAGGCTTTCAGGATCGGCCGAAGGGATGTTTTCCAGTATGACATGGCTGGCGGATATTAAAGTGACCTATGGTGTCGCAGCAGCGACATTCGGTTCATTCGGAACCGTCGGTTTGAGTGTTAAATCGCTTGATTTCGGTGATATCCCTCTTACCACTGTAGATGATCCGGAAAATCGTTCGGGTGCAACATTCTCTCCCGGATTTATCACATTGGGCTTGACATATTCACGCCTTATTACTGATGCAGTATCTGCCGGTGTGACAGCCAAACTCATCAGTGAGACCATTCCACTCGCTTCCTCCACCGGAGTTGCATTCGATTTAGGCCTGCAATATCATGGCCTCTTCGATGTGAAGGGATTGGACTTGGGGGTTGATGTAAAGAATATCGGGCCTGAGATGACATGGGGAGGATCCGGATTGCTCCGGACGGCTACTTCCAGTGAAGGAAATCGACCTGAACAGCGGTATTCCCTGGTAGCGGCAGGATTTGAACTTCCTTCGATGATCGATATCGGGCTATCCTATGTTGGAAAATCGGGCATTCTTCTCTATAACGTGAGTGGTTCCTATACTAGCAACAACTTATATGTTGATGAATACAAAGTTGGTGGTGAACTTGGTTTTGCTCTAGGTCAGCTCTCAGTGTTCGCACGGGGTGGATATATATTCTATCCTCAGATTGAGCAATCATCGGACAAGATCTTTGGAGCAAGCGTCGGCTTTGGTATCACATATCAGATGGAGACCACAAGCATTACAGCTGATTATGGATATCGGTCTGTCGATTTATTTGATGGCAATAATGTCTTCTCATTGAAGATAGGATTCTAACCGAAATCGTGTTCTCATAGGTGAGTCCAACATATTGAAATGGTTGCTCTCTAAAAAAGAGCGACCATTTTTTTTATAGTATTGAAATTTTGCCAGGTATTTTAATGAAACAAACACCATCTCGATTTTTGAAATTTGCTTTTTTTTTATGTGTATTTAATATCATCAGCATTGCGCAGCCCCAGACATTTTTCCCCGATACTGGAACTGCTGCAATTGTTCAGCGTTGTCGTGATCTTCGTGGTAGTTTTCATGTTTTAAGTATTGCCCTTCGACCAGGCGATGAAGATTTTCCTGCCCTATCCTATCTTCGTTTGGAACGCGGTGCCAAAGTGCTGAGCGCATATGTGACGAACGGAGAAACGGAAGAATCTGATTCGTGCGATTTTATACCTCAGCAAAACGCAGTCATACGTCGGGAGGAGGCAGCTTCGGCACTTGAAACCTTGGAGTCTGAAATTCATTTCCTCAACATGCCGGATGTCGCATCAATTTCCTCACCACAAGAGCTCGATCAGATGTGGTCGTCTGATACATTGCGTCTTCGACTTGCAAGGCTCATTGGTACCTCTAAACCGGATATAATACTTCTTCCATCGTTTAGTGCACAGTATGATTCCCTGCTCCTTTGTTTTATTCGAGATATTGTAATAGATGTTGTCCGCGATATTGGAGAAATAAAAAATAAGGAGAATATTCAAGCACAATACAAAGTAACACCCTGGGTAGTGGATCGAGTTCTTTCTCGGACCGAAACTAGAAATGGAATTACTCTGCCCTTATCAACGATGCATTCTATTTGGAGACAATCGTATACAGCAATAGGGAGGAACATCTATTCCAAGTACCGATCTCTGATGGTCCATCGTAAAGTTCCATTCAGTGATGGCCAGTCTACCTATCGCTTGCTTTTCCCGCTCAAAGGGAAAAAGAATACGACAATTGATACAGGATTACCAAGAATAGCACCTCGGCAATTGACAATGATTGAAAACACACTTCATGCAGTCACAGGCAGGATTCTTCGGAATATCTATCCCTCCAAGAAATATCTCCCCATAATTGCAGCCCTTCTTGATTCTGTAGACCGGAAGTTGGTGAAGATACGCGAAGATCAAGTGAAAGAGCGGCAGTGTTTAATTGATTGGAAGGATGGACTTGAACGGCTTCGTACCGCATTGATGGGAGTACATGCGGTCTATTCATTGGACTATAATACACTCGCTGAGCGACAATTGGTCTTTGTTACGATTGATACGGTTTTACATGTTCCGCCATTAGGAACGACGATGATTATGTTTCCATCTGTAAATAGAGATTGGGTGTTGAATGAAGCGAAAGTAGCGCAATTGCCATTAACTTTGAAAGTCCCCTATCGTCTTTTATCCCCCGTAAAAATACAGTATGATGTGCCCGCAGAATCAGTATTTCAAAATCGTACTCTTGTTGATAGGCTGTTTTCCATGATCCTTGTTCATCGCGGGGTACAGCGGGAAGAGAATTTTATTTATCGTATGAATCCTCGAATTAGATTCTCGCAAAAGTTCAGCACGGAAGTCCTCACGCCGATTGTCCGGTACATAAATGGTGAAAGGGTTGTTGTGCGATTGACCAATCATTCACGAGATGGCGTCTCTGATATTTTGTCCATTCAGGATTCGCTTGTGACTTCAAATAAGGTCGCTGTATCACTTCCTGGCAAAGAAATCTTCAGTCAAGACACTCTTATTCTCTCATTCAATAAGCATGCTCAGGATGGACAATATATGGTTCCGATTCAATATGGGGGAGTGAACATTGCAAGATTTTTCGTAAAAAAATTCACCACGATAGCTGATTCAACTAATTCTGTTCTGCTTCTTACTGGATGGCGTCAAAGTCAAACTCTTGGCGCATTGCGAGAACTAGGAATAGATAAAATACGGATCGTGCGGGAAAAAGCACTCATCGAACAGGATCTTTCAAACATACAAACCGTCATATTAGATAGGCGATTATTGACATTGCGTCCGCTGACCTTGGAAGAAAAGAAGTTACTCTTAGAATATGCTTCACGTGGGGGACACCTTCTCATTTTAGCACAGGACGCAAAAGCATGGAATAATTCTCCATTGATAGAAGGTATTCAATTGACTCCGACCATGAGGTGGTCAGTTTCCGTACCTGTTCGATTTGATACAAGTTCAACTATTGCGACGTACCCTAATCATCTTTCATCAGGAATCTTTGATAACTGGATTTTCCAACGGGCATATAATTATATCACATCCAGTGCTATATTCCCAAGTAGAGTTACGACGTTATTTTCTTTTGATGAAACACATCCTGCAATTATCACAAGTATTGTAGGAAAGGGGAGAATTACGTATGTTGATCTAGCATTATCACCACAGTTTATGGGCGTTCACGAAGGTGTATTGAAGTTATTTGCAAATTTCATCGCCTTTGATTCTGTAAAATGAGATTGGAATGATTTATTGCAAACCAATAATTTATACTTGTCGATCAAACAAGCTTACCGATGGAGGATTGAATTGAAAAATTTTCTCTTGATCATTGCTCTGATATGTATAGCGGGAAGTCTTCTCAATGCACAGAACTTCATTCCTAAAACACCGCTGGTTGTGAATGTTGACATTTCTCGGTTCCGCGTGACGCCGGATGTTGGGTTCTTGGAAGTATATTATGCTGGATATCCCTCGACCGTTACCTTAGAAAGATTCCATGATACACTTCGCGGAGCTGTCAAATTACAAACACGCATCATCAATAAGAAAAACGATTCATTGATTGTGCGTTCGGAAGCTCTTTTGCCTTTAATCGCTACAGATACTGCCTTGGCTACATTACGCGTTGGTTATATAAGTAAAACCATTTATCAGTTGCCAGTGGGATCGTATGAAATATATATAAAGGCATTTGATGGTCGGAATCAGATTCGCCAAGATAGCGTCAGGGAAAATATCACGATTAAAAAAGCCAGCGGTGCACCTATGCTGAGCGATGTCGATCTGTGTTCACGCATTGTTCCTTCTACGGATAAAACGAATCCATTCTATAAGAATTCCTATGAAGTCACGCCCAATCCGAGTTTATTGTTTGGCGCTCAGTTTGCTCCTGTTGTGTTTTACTATACAGAAGTTTACGATCTGAAACCAGATTCCACGTACTCAATCGTGGCTGGAGTGATGGACAACAAGGGTGCATTTATAAAGCAACGGAAACAGAACCACAAATATTCAGCCAGTAATATAGTCGATGTCAATTTGTTAAATGTTCGTTCGCTCCCATCCGGTAAATATAGATTTGTCGTCATTCTCTCTGATACACTTGGGAAGGAGTTCTCCCGTACAGAAAAGCCAATCTTTATCAATAATCCTCAGGTTTCTTCGATTGCCATGACGGCATACTCTGCACGGAGTGCTGATTTTGCCGGGATGTCTGACGACGAATTAATTGACGAATTTCGCAAGGCGAGGTATATTGCAGATGATGAATCAATTAAATTATTTGACAAAAAAATCACAACAATGATGGGTCGCAGTGAATTTCTTGCAAAATTCTGGTCTGACATCGAGAGCGGACAGCATGGCCAAACAAATTATACTCGCGCTATTTATTTGGAACGTGTCATAACTACAAATCAGCGATATCATGCCATGGGAAAAGAAGGGTGGCAGACAGATCGGGGGCGAGTGTATATTCTTTATGCGGAACCGGACGAAATTGAGAGATTTCCAAACAGCGGTGATAGTAAACCGTATGAGATATGGCACTACAATCAAATCGAGAGCGGAGTCATTTTTGTGTTTATCGATCGAAATGGCTTTGGAGATTATCAACTTGTTCATTCGACAAAGCGCGGTGAACTTCAGGATGAATCATGGCAGAAATATTTGCAGTAGCGTTTTGTCTGCTCGTTTGGTCGTCGCCTGTGTTTGCACAGTCGGCTGATTCGGTTCTGGTTGAAGATTATGCCATCGGTTCATTCCAACGGGCAACGCGCATTGCACTTGGAACGCAGGGTATACTATTTGTTCTCGACGCGGACGAAAATAAACTATCGATGTTCACTCATCTTCGGGATGCCCCAAAAACTATCGGGGGATTTGGCTGGTCATCTTCTTCATTCGACAAACCCACTGGTGTTGCAACGGATGGAGTGAATGTTTACGTCTCTGATTATGGCAATCATCGGATTCAACGTTTCGATCGGGATCTCAATTATATATCATCGTTCTCTACGAGAGATACTACCGATGTCGTTTCCCGCTTTGGTTATCCTCTTGATGTTGCATTATCTGAACTTGGAGATATGTTCATCCTTGACGGTGAAAATATTCGCGTCATGAAGTTCAATGCGCAAAATATCTTCGAGCGAGCATTCGGAGATATGAATGCCGGAGGGGGAAAGTTTCAGAATCCGGTTAAACTCGTTGCAACGAATTCCCGCATTTTTGTCGGTGATAAAAATAAAATCCTTTTATATGATTATTTCGGCAATTATCTCGGAAGTATTGGTGAGGGTATTATAAAGAATCTCAGCGGATTCACCATGTTGACAAACGGACTTCTTGCTGCATCAAGCGACAGGATCTGGTGGTTTTCGCGAGAAGGTGCTTTGCAAAATGTTTCATCGCTGGATAATATAATCTCTGGAGAACGAATCGAACAAATCCAAGATATGGCATGTAATGGGAAACAACTATTTATCCTTTCACCGCAGAGGATTCATGTGTTCAAGATAGGGAATTGATTTCCCGATACACAATCTTGACATTCGTTTTTAATTATCATAATTTTGTACAATGCTGTTGATAAACCCACTACCAATTATAAGGAGGAAACACTATGGCAACGAAAAGCGTTAATAAAATCATACTCATAGGAAATCTTGGACAGGATCCTGAACTGCGGTATACGAGCAGCGGTGTTGCGGTAGCATCATTTTCGATGGCAACGAGTGAATCTTGGAAAGATCAAGACGGAAATGTTCAAGAAAAAACTCAATGGCATAAACTTGTTGCATGGAGGAAACTTGCTGAAATTGTGGGCGAGTATTTGAAAAAAGGCAGTAAGGTATATATCGAAGGGCGTATTCAATATCGAAGTTATGATGATAAAAATGGGGTCAAACGAGATGTCACAGAAATCGTTGTAGATCAGATGCTTATGCTGGATTCTAAAGGCGCGAGTCATGCAAATGACACCTCTGCTTCTGCACCGGCGCAGCAGCAAACTGAAGATGCTGGCCCCGATAAAGCAGATGATTTACCATTCTAAGTTTAAAACAGGCCCTGTACTCTCCAGAATACAGGGTTTTTCATTCCTCAAAACACAAAATTTCCTCATCTTATGAATCCTCGGGTTATTTATATCATCCGTTTCTTTTTTATCCTTCTCTTGGTTCAATCAGCTTTTTCCGGAGTCGCTGATAATAGCGTTAAGAAAACAACTCAGGCCAGACAAGGTATGGTGGTTTCATCGGAGCCAAATGCATCACAAGCCGGTATTGAAATCCTGAAGCAGGGTGGAAATTCCATAGATGCGGCAGTTGCAGTCGGATTTGCCCTTGCTGTAACACATCCTCAGGCGGGCAATATCGGAGGGGGCGGTTTCATGGTAATCCGTATGGCAGACGGAACCACAACGACTTTTGATTATCGTGAGAAAGCTCCGGCAAAATCTGCAAAAGATATGTTCCTTGATGACAAAGGGAATTATGTCCCGGAGAAAAGTCAAGAGGGATATTTAGCCTGCGGCGTCCCTGGATCAGTTGCAGGAATGCTTCTTGCACATGAGAAATTTGGAATACTCAACAGAGCACAAGTTTTGCAGCCGGCCATCAAACTTGCGACAAAAGGGTTCAAAGTCAGTGCTCCGTTTGCTCGAGACCTCAACGCTGCTTTTGAAAATTACGGGAAGTACCAGGCCACGGGAAAGTTCTGTTCAAATGATGGTAAGCCCTACAAAGAGGGCGAAATATTTGTTCAACCTGATCTTGCAAATACTTTGATACGTATAGCGAAAGAAGGACGTGATGGTTTCTATAAAGGCGAAACGGCAAAACTCATCGTTGCCGAAATGAATCGCGGCGGCGGATTAATTTCGTCGGACGATCTTGCTTCATATAAAGCGGTCGAGCGAACTCCTTTGCGGGGAAGCTACCGTGGTTATGAAATAGTGTCCATGGGACCCCCGAGCTCTGGCGGTGTGTTGTTGATTTATATGCTCAATCTTTTGGAGAAATATGATATTGCCGGATTGGGGTTTGGTTCGGTGGAGACCATAAGCATTCTGACGGAAACAATGAAACTGGCGTATGCGGACCGGGCCGAGTTTCTTGGAGATCCTGATTATTTCCATGTCCCGATCAATACCCTTCTCTCCAAATCCTATGCTGATGAACGCAGAAAACTGATTGCACCGGCATCAGCGAAACCAAGTACGACGATTTCTCATGGAACCATTACTCAGAAAGAACATGAGGAGACAACACATTATTCCGTGATCGACCGATGGGGAAATGCGGTGAGCACAACTACAACAATCAATGGATGGTTTGGGAATGGTGTTGTTATTGATGGTGCGGGATTCTTTCTGAATAATGAAATGGACGATTTTTCCGCTAAACCTGGCGTTCCGAATATGTTTGGTGTTGTAGGTGCCGAGGCCAATGCAGTTCAGCCAAATAAACGGATGCTAAGCAGTATGACACCGACGATCGTGGTGAAGGATCAGAAACCGTTCCTTATTCTTGGCTCACCCGGCGGCTCAACGATCATTACGACAGTTTTGCAAGTATTGATGAATGTTGTGGATTATGGCATGAATATCCGTCAAGCAGTGGATGCATCGCGGATTCATCATCAATGGCTGCCGGATACTCTTCGCTATGAACAGGCGGCTTTTTCAAAAGATGTAGCTCAAGAATTGAAGCGCCGAGGTTTTATTCTGGCAGAACGACCAGGACATCAGGGGAGAGTAGAAACGATTATGATCGATCCGAATAATGGACTGTATCTGGGAGTTTCTGATTCTAGGGGACCCGGTTTAGCAGTTGGATATTGAGTTGCATGTTTTTCGGAAGTTCAGTACGTTTACAATAGTATCATGAGTTCTTTTCAATCAAGTTCCGGTGTGGCGCCGTTGGCGCCATGAAAAGGGAATTCCGTACATCCATATGGATATTATTCATTAGGATAAAGCGGAAGCTGCCCCGCAACTGTAATTCCAATCCTGCGTGTCGCAGGATGTCATCTTCAACAGATAAAGTCACTGTTTCACCATAGGTGGAATGGGAAGGCGAGTTGGAGGTTGGAAGAGCCAGGAGACCTGCCTGAACGATGTGCCTCAGAACCTTCGAGGGAAGGTGATTCACGCATATCTTTTATGATGAGTGTGAAGCCCCAATCTTTAATGAAGGTTGGGGCTTTTTTTATCCACTCATATTAAAAGGAGGTAGGGATGAAGTACCACATATGCAGTTTGCTGTTTTTATTTCCGACAGCGTTATCTTTTGGAATACTTTCGAATTCTGATGAAGATTCTACGCATCTCTATAACGCACAAGAGATGGTCGTGACAGCAACGCGCACTTCAATTTTGCAACATGATTCACCTTCGCCGGTCAATATCTTGACAACGCAAGACATTCAGCGCACCAATGGTAGTTCTGTGGTTGATGTTCTTCGTTCTTCTGAAGGTATATTTTTAAAAGATTACGGCCCAACGGCATCGTTGAAAACAATTTCACTACGCGGAATGGCAGCCGAGCATATTCTCGTCCTGTATGATGGCACTCGCTTGAACAATTTCCAAAATGGATTAGTGGATTTCAGCTTACTGCCCATGAATAATATCGATCGTATTGAAATTGTGCGGGGTGGAAATTCTGCGCTCTACGGCGCGGATGCAATTGGTGGAATTATCAATATTATTAGCAGCAGTCCATCTGAAACTTTGAAAATACATGCTGATGCTTCGTTAGGTTCGTTTGATTACAAACGATATTCTATAGATGCACGCGGACGAATTCAGGGATTAGGTTTCGTCTTTGGAGTGATGCATGATCAAGCAGCCGGCAACTATCCTTTTATTTTTCACAGGCCGGGATTAACAGATACAACGCAAAAAAGGGATGGAGCAGATTTTACTCGTACCCAACTTTATCTCAACACAGATTATTCTTTTGACGAACGAGCGGTTATGACTTTATCCATACAGAGGGTCAAATCGAATCAAGGTGCACCTGGTTCGCTAACATATGTTTCCAATTTAAGGCAGGACGACGATGCAGTGACGACCGTAGCGACGTTGCGGGACAATCATTTTCATGACCTGTCTTTTAGTATGAATATGGGATTTACCTATGATCTCCAGAAATATTACTCCCAGACTAAAACATTGCTTGGAACAATTAATCCCCAATTCCAATGGGTTGCTACTTCATGGGATCGTTTCATTGTCGGCGGGGAATTTGTCGAAGGCCATCTTGAAGGAATGCTTCCGGATGCTGCGATCAAACGCATCCAGCGTTCTGTCTATATTTCGAATGAAATGTTATTCCTGTGGGAATCAGAAAGTCTGGATCGTCTCTCGCTGTATCAATCTATCCGGTATGATGCATTATCCGAAGGGGAAGAAGCTTTCTCCCCAAAGGTAGGTTTCAATTTTCGCATTCTTCGTGCATGGGATACCAGGATACGAGCAAGCTATGGTAAGAACTTCCGGATGCCTACCTTTAACGATCTGTACGATATATGGCTTGGTAACCCGACATTACAACCGGAACATTCGGAATGTTATGACTTTGGCGTTGAAACTTCATTGGAACGATCAGGAATCCATGCAATTCAAATCACATATTTCAATATCATCACCCAGGATCGAATTCTTCCTAATGCATTTTACTATCCGATCAATATTCCTCGTGCTCAAAGCAATGGCATAGAAGGTCGATACGATCTGAAGTTACCAAACGATGTCGTGAATGCATTTGTGGATATGACATTCAATTCTGCTTCACGGCAGAGTATGGATTCGACTAATGGAAAACAGCTGTTGTATATTCCCAAAGCTGTTTGTACTATTGGAATATCATCTCGTGTGCTGGGTTTGTATCTTTCCATCTCCGAAATGTACACATCGAAACGTTTCACTGCTGAAGATGAATCGGCATGGTTACCTGAGTATTGGCTGACCGATGTTAATCTATCAACGGTACTACAATTAAATTTCGTGCGGCTGAATTTGCGTACAGAAGTCAGCAATGTATTTGATGTTGATTATCAGGTGCTGCCGGGGTATCCAATGCCGGGGCGAACATTCCGATGTACGGTAGGGATCGATTATTGATTTGGTTCAAAAAAGAAAATAGTGTATCATTCATATGTTCAATTTGATGGAGGATTTATGCGTAACATTCTTGTTGGCTCTGTTCTTATTCTCGCTGCAGCACTCTCTCGCCTTCTTCCGCATCCGGCGAATTTTACCCCGATAGCGGCAATGGCATTAGCAGGAGGAGTATATTTCAATAGACGAATCGCTTTTGTTGTTCCATTAGCGGCTCTAGTTCTCAGCGATGTGTTCCTTGGTTTCCACAACACGATTTTCTTTGTCTATGGAAGCTTTCTCTTCATCGGGCTCATTGGGCTCTGGCTGAAATCACATAAGAAACCACTGCCGATTTTCGGAGCTGCACTCTTCAGTTCTATTCTATTTTTTATCGTTACCAATTTCGGTGTATGGCTTACAGGCGGCGGTTGGTTCTATCCAAAAACGTGGCAAGGTTTAATGGAGTGCTATTCGCTTGCTATTCCCTTTTTCCGTAATACGGTTGCCGGAGATTTGGTGTACACAGGTGTCTTGTTTGGTTTATTTGAATTTTCTCAATATGCTTTACGGTTATTAGAAAAAAAAACAATACAAATATAGTCTAAGATAATTACACGTTTAAGTATGATAACGTCAGGTCGGCTCAGGGGATGCTAATCTGACGTTTTTTCTTGTTTGATGAATGCCTGCAATCGCTCTGCTTTCATAGAGTTTTCTTGGTTTAAATGAAATTGTTTTCACCTTCGCTCATGTAGATTTTTATAGAAAAAGGTTTATATTGAACACCACAAAACTATATTGCATTCACGTCTTCGAAAATAATATTTGTGTTGCGATGTTCCATTCATAGTATCCCCACTTATTACATCAGTAAAAGACACTCCAGTTATAAGTGTTTATTCGGAGACAGATCACCCCAAAAATTGAGGTAGAGAGGAAGTCATGTCTGACTACATCAACAAAATAATTGCTCATGTAAAGGCGAAGAATTCTAATGAGCCAGAGTTTCATCAAGCAGTAGAAGAAGTGTGCGAATCTTTAGAACCAGTGTTCGCGCGTCATCCGGAATATCAAGCAGCGCGAATTCTTGAGCGTATGGTTGAACCTGAACGCACCATTATTTTCCGTGTTCCATGGATGGATGATCAGGGAGATATTCATATCAACCGGGGATTTCGCGTGCAAATGAACAGTGCAATCGGTCCATATAAAGGTGGACTGCGTTTCCACCCATCTGTAACGCTCAGCATACTCAAGTTCCTTGCATTCGAGCAAGTATTCAAGAACAGTCTCACCACGCTGCCGATGGGAGGTGGCAAAGGCGGTTCAGATTTCGATCCTAAAGGAAAAACCGACAATGAAGTGATGCGTTTTTGCCAAAGTTTCATGACAGAACTGTACCGTCATATCGGCGCAGATACAGATGTACCTGCCGGTGATATCGGAGTAGGCGGCAGGGAAATAGGATACTTATTTGGACAATATAAACGGCTCACGAAAGAATTCAACGGTGTATTGACGGGCAAAGGATTGAACTGGGGCGGCTCGCTTATCCGGCCGGAAGCAACAGGATTTGGAGTCGTGTATTTTACAGAAGAGATGTTGAAGACGAAAGGAACGAGCATTGCAGGAAAGATAGTTGCAGTGTCCGGTTTTGGCAACGTTGCGTGGGGCGCCGTTACAAAAGTGAACCAGTTAGGCGGAAAAGTGGTAACGCTGTCTGGTCCGGATGGATTTGTGTACGATCCGGATGGCATCAAAGGAGAGAAGATAGATTATATGCTTGAATTGCGCTCGAGTGCAAAGGACGAAGTAAAATCTTATGCAGATAAGTTCAAGGTGCAATTCATCGCAGGCAAGCGCCCGTGGAGTTTGAAGGTTGATGTTGCTATCCCGTGCGCTACTCAAAATGAATTAGATGAGAATGACGCAAAGGAACTTGTGAAAAATGGTTGTGTCTGCGTGTGTGAAGGAGCGAATATGCCTACGACCATGCAGGGCTTCAAAATCTTTCATTCGGCCGGAATATTGTTTTCTCCAGGAAAAGCATCCAATGCCGGCGGTGTTGCGACTTCAGGATTGGAGATGAGCCAGAACAGCATGCGCTTGCCTTGGCCGAAAGAAGAGGTTGACGAACGGCTGCATCAAATCATGAGAAGTATTCACGCCACATGTGTAGAAACGGCTGCACGTTTTGGCGAACCGGGGAATTATGTCATGGGTGCAAACATTGCCGGGTTTTTGAAGGTCGCCAATGCGATGCTCGAACAAGGTCTGGTGTAACTGACTGAAGTTTGAGATTTCTCATGGTACATCGGATGGCGCACTTATCTTTGTTGCATAAATGAAAGTGCAGGGATAACGGCGCCATTGTTATTTTTTAATATTTTTTGAGTAAGTACACTATGAACCGTATTCAACAATTATCTACAGAAGATGTCTATGGAGGCCGCATCAAATCGTTCCAAAAGTTGATGCGTTTTAAGGTGCGTGACATTCTGCTCGTCGCAAGTCTCTATGACCAATATCTTTTTGAAGAAGATGGCAGATTGTACGAACTCATTCGGCAGGAATTTCAGGTTCTGAACCTCAGCCATCCGCCGGAGATCACGCATGTCACGAGTGGAGAAGAAGCGATTGAGCTTCTTACTTCCGGCGAAAATTTTGATCTTGTTATTACAACACTGCACATTGAGGATATGCCGGTCACTGGGTTCGGACAAAAAGTACGGCAAACGGGCATCGATATTCCAATAATCCTTCTGGCGTATGATAATCGCGAGAAAAAGGAAATCATTTCCAACTACGACACGTCTGTGTTCGATCGCATCTTCATATGGCATGGAGATTACCGGCTCCTTGTTGCAATGATCAAATATGTTGAAGACAAACTCAATGTCCAAAACGATACAGCGATGGTCGGCGTGCAGGTCATTATTCTTGTTGAAGACGATATCAGTTTTTATTCTTCATATCTGCCGCTACTGTATACTCAAATTCTCAACCAATCGCAGCGGCTTATTTCAGAAGGTGTTAATCTTACTCATAAGTTTCTCAGGATGCGTGCACGGCCGAAAATCCTGCTTTGTTCAACGTATGAGGAAGCATGGTCGTACTTCGAAAAGTATGAAGAGTATGTGCTAGGCGTTATTTCGGATATCGACTTTCTCCACAATGGAGAGAAAGACCCGAATGCTGGATTTGAGTTTGCTGAATCGGTACGAAAAAGGAAGGAAGATATTCCCATACTTCTGCAGTCGGGTGATGCGCAGGCGGCGGCGAAAGCGGCTGAACTTGGCGCTGGATTTCTGCAAAAAGGGTCGCCGACGTTGTTGCGTGATCTTACCAGTTTTGTTATGACACATTTTGGATTCGGTGATTTTATCTTTCGCACGCCAGATGGAGTGGAAGTTGGAAGAGCCGCGAATTTGAAGCAGCTTGAAGAGCAGCTTCAAACGGTTCCCAATGAATGCATACAATTTCATGCAAGACGGAATCACTTTTCTAATTGGCTCAAGGCAAGGACTGAATTTTGGCTTGCGCATAAGCTTCGCCCGCAAAAGGTAGAGGACTTTCCAACTATTAAAGAATTACGGGATGATCTCATCGGTGCTTTGCGATTATATCAAGAGACGCGCCAACGCGGTATTATCACGGAATTTTTCAAGGAATCGTTCGATCCAAAAAACAGTTTTGCACGTATCGGTACCGGTTCTGTTGGCGGTAAAGCGCGCGGGTTAGGGTTTGTCAATACTCTAATCAACAACTATAATCTGCGTGATAGATTTGAAGGCGTGGAAATATCTGTCCCTCCGGCAGTTGTCGTTGCTACAGATGTCTTTGATAAATTCATTCGAGAGAACCAATTGGATAAATTTATTCTTGAGGCAAAGAACGATGAAGAACTGCTTCAGCGGTTTGTCGATGCGCCGTACTTTCCTCCTGATGTGATTTTCAAACTGATAGATTTTCTCGAAATATCGCACGAGCCGCTTGCTGTTCGGTCGTCGAGCTTATTAGAGGATTCTCAATACCAGCCTTTTGCAGGTGTGTACCAGACCTATATGATTCCCAATAATAATTCCGATTCGACAATCCGGCTGAAAGAATTATTAGAAAGCATCAAACTTGTCTATGCATCTACATTTTCTGAAAAAGCAAAAGATTACATGAAGGCAACGCCGTACAGGTTAGAAGAGGAGAAGATGGCGGTTATCATCCAGCGAATGGTTGGAACGTCGCATCACAACCGATTTTATCCGGAGTTTGCCGGTGTCGCAAAGTCGTACAATTTCTATCCTGTGCCACCTCAGAAATCCGAAGATGGAATTGTGCAGGTGGCATTGGGATTAGGATTTACGGTGGTGGAAGGGCGAAACTCAGTGCGTTTTTGTCCTAAGTTCCCGCGCCATCTATTACAATTTTTTTCGACGAAAGAGACTATACGCAACGCCCAGCAGGAATATCTTGCACTTGATCTTTCCTCCACGTTCAGTCACGAAAATCATGAAACACCGGATGTGATGATTAAGCATTATGATCTGAGCACTGCTGAAGAGGATAATACACTCTACTTTGTCGGCTCTACGTACTCGCCGGAAGATGATTCGGTCTATGACGGCATATCACGCGCCGGCAAGCGTGTGGTGACATTTGCACCGGTCCTGAAGCATAAAATATTCCCTTTACCAGAAATATTAGATTTAATTCTCGATATGGGAACGTGGGGTATGGGCACCCATGTCGAGATAGAGTTTGCCGTTAATATGAATACACCGGCCGGCACGCCGAAAGAATTCGCAATGCTGCAGATTCGTCCGCTCGTGATGAGTCTTGAATTTGAAGAGCTTGATGTCGATCAATTCGACCGTGACAACCTCATTTGTCAAAGCGAGCAAGTACTTGGCAATGGCGCAATCCAAGATATTTATGATGTTGTCATAGTGGATGCAGATCGCTTTGAGCGATCAAAAAGCAAAGAGACTGCACGAGAAGTCAGTGAAATTAATACACGGCTGCTTACAGAAAAAAGGCCATATGTACTAATTGGCATGGGGAGGTGGGGAAGTATGGATCCGTGGCTGGGTATTCCGGTTACATGGGATCAAATTTCTGGAGCCGCAGTAATTGTTGAATCAGGTTTCAAGGATATCGATGTTACACCATCGCAAGGTTCGCATTTTTTTCAAAAT
>Ga0182027_10007113_pt1 | contig 16591 bp, 13 predicted proteins | sample 712E1DmetaG_FD_121300 | JGI IMG/M metagenome (GOLD analysis project Ga0182027, IMG submission 121300) | Permafrost microbial communities from Stordalen Mire, Sweden - 712E1D metaG (Illumina Assembly) | ecosystem: Environmental > Terrestrial > Soil > Wetlands > Permafrost | place: Sweden... | reverse complement strand
GTGCGCCGTCCTGCAATCTAAAACTGCTTTTGTAGAAAACTATCACTCCGTTCAGCCTTTGGCTTTTCAAAAACCCTTGACAAACTCATAGTATTCGCAATGACATTTCATGGATTTGATACTTTATGGATTAAGCGTGATCAGTTCAGTATAAACATAAGCGGGGCCAGACCATGGAATGGGATACAGACGGGAAAAAATCACGGGGTCATTCAAGATATCTTCCGGCTGGTGGATGACTAGATAGACTTGTGTGGGTGCATCCACTTTGTAAGGCAGTGTCTTGTTGATCACCTGGGAATCCAGGCTGGCAATATTCACAATGGTGTTGGCATTTAGACTCTTACCATAAACATCCACCAGTTCCAATACCAAAGGCTGCAAATCGGCCGGCAGGTAAGTTCCTTTAATGGTCAAGGTGCCGCCTGAAACTGCAGCTTTGTAGGAGGGCGTCTCCAAGGAAACCCGTTCATAAATCGTATTGCCCGGAGGGGTAATCTGGCTGACCCCATTCGAGAATAAAAAGACCCGCACCGTATTCAGCGCCATCAATACACCGTTATTGTCGCGGGTGGTTACCTGCAAGAAACCCTTTTCACCGGCGGCGCGGATCTCGAACGGGAACTTTACAAAAATGTACTCCCCTGAGGAAGCGTTAGGCATATTAAGAAGCTCATCATACAACAGCCTTTCATCTTCTCCATATAGGGCGACATATACCTTGGTATCTTTTTGACTAACAACGGTCAAACGGGCTTCCAGAGGAGATACAATTTTAGAATCCGGCCCTGGCGATGTGATTTGAATCGCGCCTGTCTGCATACCGGGCAAAGGAGTCGGTATCACACTGGCAGTCGGTGTCAGCAAGACGGGTGAAGGAGTGGCGCTTGGAATTAAAGTCGGGGTAACAGCAGCGGCAGTTTGAGCAATGGCTGTGGAACGGATTGATTGGGAGGTTAAATAAATCACCGTTGGAAGATAGTCGGTTGGAAAAGGCGTTGGCACAGAGGAATCGCCTTGAAACGCACAACCAGCCAAAAATCCCGCACAGAAGGCAAGCAAGAGAATTTTTCGGAGCATGGGTTCAAGTCTAATAAGTCTAACAGGTCTAAAAAGTCGAAAAGGTCCAACAAGTCGAACACAATCTGACCTGTTGGACTATTTAGGCCAAAAAGACTTATAAATTACAATCCGTAAATGTTTGAATACTTTTCGGTCAAATAACGAATGTAAGGTTCGGGAGTGATCTTCGAACCGGTCACGCGTTGGACAAGGTCCTGAGGATCATACTTACGTCCATGCAGGTGAATGTTAACATGCAGCCAGTCGAGCAGGGCATCAAACTTTCCTTTGCGGAATTGCTCATCAAGAGCGGGAATATCCTGATTGATCTTCTCCCACAACTGAGCTGAGATCAGGTTGCCCAGCGCATATGTGGAAAAATACCCAAGCATCCCGCCGGACCAATGAATATCCTGCAAGACTCCCAACGCATCATTGGGCGGGACGATCCCCAGATATTCCTTCATCTTTGCGTTCCAAATATCGGGCAAATCCTTAACCGCCATCGTGCCCTCGACCAAACCTATTTCAATTTCAAGCCGCAGCATGATGTGAAGATTATAGGTGGCTTCATCCGCATTGACGCGGATCAGTGACGGTTCCACTTTGTTGATGGCTTTATAGAAAGTTTTCAAATCCACGTTGCCGAGCTGGGAGGGGAAGGTTTTTTTCAGGCGAGGGAAGAAATATTTCCAGAATGGCAAGGAACGACCGACCAGATTCTCCCACATGCGGGATTGAGACTCATGCACCCCAAGCGAAGTGCCATGATGCAACGGCGTGCGCTCATAAGCAGGATTAATTCCCTGCTCATACATCCCATGCCCGGACTCATGCATTGTACTGAATAACATCGCGATGGGATGATCCGCTTCAAAGCGCGTGGTGATGCGGACATCATTGACACTAAAGGAATCTTCAAATGGATGGGGAGCTTTATCCTGCCGGCCGCGCTTCCAATCGTATCCAAAACGGGTGACCACATCCACGCCAAAATCCCAAAGTTTCCTCTCTTCATACTTCTTATGCAGGAAGGAATCTTTAACCTGCTTTGCGGTTGAGATCTGTTTGATCAGATCCACCTGGCGTGGACGTAAAGAGTCAAAGATAGCCCGCACATCAGCAGTCTTCATACCCGGCTCGAACCTATCGAGCAAGGTGTCATAAGGATGATCGGCGGGCGGGTAGAATGAAATAAACTTATGCGCCAGATCAACGATCTTTTCCAGATGAGGCCGAAAGATCGAAAAATCGGATTTGCCTCTGGCTTCAACCCAAGCCGCCTGCGCCCGAGCAGAAACAACCGCAATCTCCGCCACAAAAGAAGATGGCACACGCGTGGCCTTATCGTAATCACGCCTGGCAACACGCACCATCGCTTCGTCATCCGGACTGAGTGCGCCACTGCGCGAACGAAGTTCATCCAGGAGCTTGCCGACTTCATCCGATGTAAAAGCCTGATGCGACAATTTCTCCAACGTCCCAATCTGGTTGCCGCGCGCTTCCGCAGCCGCGGCAGGCATATTTACCTGTTGATCCCAGCCCAACAAAGACGAGGCCGAATCCAAATCGGCCACTTCGGTCATGATTTCCTTGAAGCGTTCCAGTTTTTCATCCATGCGGGAATCTCCTAAAAATCCACAATGAATATGAAGCAGATGCTATTTTAACACGGGAAAATCCATCGAAGCCTATTCGTATCGCAACGCTTCGACCGGTTCAAGGCCTGCGGCGCGGTTGGCCGGGTAAATTCCAAAGAACAGGCCCACTGCCGCAGAGAAGATCGTGGCAAGCAAAATCGCGTCCATGCCGACGACCGGCGTGAAATTATTTCCGGTGGCGGCGGCAACCCGTCCCACAGTAAAAGCGATCAGCCAGCCAAACAAAATACCAATAATACCGCCGATCAAACTCAACATGGATGACTCGACAAGGAATTGAATCAAGATATCGCGTTTGCGCGCACCGAGCGCCTTACGAAGACCGATCTCGCGCGTCCGCTCCGTGACGGAAACCAGCATGATATTCATGATGCCAATGCCACCGACCAATAACGAAATGGCCGCGATGCCGCCGAGGAAAATGGTCAGGATTCCCGTAACACTCTGTGCCGTACTTAGAATGCTCTGCTGAGTGAAAACCGTGAAATCATCCAACCCAACTTCAGTACGGTGGCGCGTACGCAGGATTTGCGAAATCTCATCCGAAGCCGCGCTCACTGTGCTGAAATCGGTGGCCGCTACATACACCACATCCAAAGCGTCAGGAGTGGAACGAGTGATCAACCTGGCTTGCGCCGTGGTGATCGGCACCAAGATTTCATTATCCTGGGAGCCAAAAGAACTTCCGCCAGCAGGCGTGAGGACCCCGATGATTCGAAAGGACGAATTCGCAATACGGATGGTTTCACCCACCAACCCATCGCGGCGATTAAATAACGCATCCGCCACATCCACGCCAATGACCGCCACAGACGCCCGTCCCAGTTGGTTTTCCTGGTTGATGAATTCTCCGTCCAGCAGAGTGATATTGCGAACAGAATAATAGTCCGGTGTAACGCCAATGACCGTTGTCGTCTTGGTATTCCCGCCGAAATCGGCAATCGCATTGCCCTGTATAACTGGCGCAACCGCTTTGATATCCGGTGCAGCATATAGATCCATCAGCGCATTGGCATCCCCCATTGTGATGGGGCGTGGATTCTTTACCGCAGCATTGTTGCGCGCGCCTGAAAAAACAAATAAAAGGTTTGTGCCAACGCCATTGATGGAACCGAGGATTGAAGCCTGTGCGCCGTTCCCAACCGCCATCATGGCGATCACGGCCGCAACACCGATGACAATGCCGAGCACGGTAAGGCCGGAGCGCATCTTGTTGGAATTAAGACTTTCCAGCGCTTCCAATAAAAGTTGTAGGAGGTTCATTTAATTCCGAGCTCCATTCAAATTCTCCACCAGGCCGTCGCGGATATGAATGATACGTTGAGCCTGTTCGCCGATGGCCGCATCATGGGTAACGATAATAAGCGTAGTGCCGCGTTGTTTGTTCAAATTGATCAGCAATGACATGATCTCCCTGCCAACTTTGGAATCGAGATTGCCGGTGGGCTCATCGGCCATGACAATCGCGGGATCATTGACAATGGCGCGGGCAATCGCCACGCGCTGCTGTTGGCCGCCGGAAAGCTCGGTAGGGCGATGAGTTATGCGATCACCCAAACCAACCGCTTCGAGAGCTTCTTTGGCACGCTGTTTGCGATTGCTCATTTGACCTGCATAACGCAACGGCAGTTCCACATTGGAAAGGGCGGTCTGTCGCGACAACAAATTGAAAGATTGGAACACGAATCCGACCTTGTGATTACGAATTGCGGCCAATTGGTCATCATTGAGCGAGGCCACGGATTGTCCATCCAGAACATATTCACCCGAGGTGGGCCGGTCAAGGCATCCGAGGATATTCATCATGGTGGATTTACCTGAACCAGAGGGGCCCATAATGGCTACCATCTCACCGCGCTGAATTGTTAAGGAAGCGCCGCGCAAGGCTTCAACTTCCACCTCGCCCATCTTATAGACTTTTCTTATATCCTTGACTTCGACCACCCAGTCCATCTAACCGCCTCCAGCCCGGACGACAGGACCACCGCCGCCTCCCGGCCCAAATTGTGCAGGAGGATTCAAGATAATCAAGTCTCCCTCCTTCAAATTTCCACCAGTAACAACACTCATCGTATCCGATGAAGCCCCAAGCGTGATCTCAACTTGCTGGGGCGCGCCGTTGACTAAAATATAAACCATGCGCTTTCCATTTATGAGCCGAACGGCCTGATTCGGAACCAGCAATTGATTCTTGACCTGGTTAACTATGATGTTCACCGCCGCAGTCATGCCGGGCTTCACCTGCTTATCGGCATCTGTTAACTGAACGGTAACCGTAAAGTTAACCTCGCCCGAAGTGACCACGCCCGCCTGCGAGACTTCGGTAACCACGCCGTTATATGGATTTGGCCTGTCCTGGACCGCATCCAATGTAATCGTGACAGGCTGGCCGACTGCGATGCCGTTGATATCCACTTCGGAAACCTGAACATCCACCAGCAAATTGGAAAGATCGTCCACGCGGAAGGCCTGCATACCCATTGAGACTTGATCGCCGGGTATGGGCACGGCCTGTGTAATTGTCCCGTTAAAAGGCGCGGCGAGATGAGCAACGTTAAGAGCTGCCTGAGCTGCATCCACACGCGCCTGGGCTGCCGATAAATCGTCGCCATTGGGTCCGTTCTGCAAACGATCATAGGCACGCTGGGCATCCTGAAGCTGAGCGGTTGCCAATGCGAGGCTGGCATCTGCAGTTGCAATATCATTGGGATCGGGGTTGGAGCGGTAGGTTCTCAATTGAGGAACGGTTATCGAACCCACGCGAACATATACCACATATTGGTAGGTGATCGGCCCATTCAGAGCGGTCCGATTATCCAGCGCGGTTTCGTAGGCAGTCTGGGCATTTCTTAAAGCTATCCAGGCGTTGGCGCGCGCGGTATCGGAGTCAAGCAAATTTGTCAACGCCTGTTGGGCAGAGACCAAATCCGTCTGGGCCAAAATAACATTTTGCGGGAGGGAAGTCTGCAACAGGTTGGCCAAAACATCGCCCTTATTAACCTGGTCACCCACCTTCACATTGACATGATCCACGGTACCTGTTGTCTGCCACGTCAGAGTCGCGCTTTGATTTGCCCGCACAGAACCAGTTGCGCCAATCGTGGCGGTCAAATCGCCGCGTGCCAGTGCCTGAGTTTGAAAGGTTGACTGTGTTTTGGCACGGCTGCGCACGAATATAAACGCGAAAACAATCAGCAGTACAATTCCAACTGAAATCGAAAGCCCGCGATGCTTTTTCAGGAATCCCCAGAAATTCCCGAAGAATCCTTTTATTGAACTAAAAAACTTCGACATCGAATGTTCCTCCACGAGGGGCTGCCTCGTCGAAGCAGGATTTTACCGCACAAATATGAATTCGCAGTGAATTCGAGCTTGAAAACGTATAAATATCGTGTTAACAAAATTGTGACGATCGTCGTCCGCGTTAGTGATTTTAGAGCCTATGTTTGGTCAGCGGGTTTGAGTATAATGGTTAAAAGACAATGGCTTTTTCTCTTTATTCATGTGGAGGAACTATGCAAGCTGTTCCGAGCGAATTCCTGGCAATAGACCGAAAAGAACGGGCCAACAAGCCATATTATGATCTTGATCTGCGCCCAGCGGAAACCCGCACTTGCGACTTCGATGCGGTCGTTATTGAGTTTAACGCAGAGCGCGCCATGGTGGAAGCCGGACGCTGCATTCATTGTCCGGATCCGGCGCCCTGCATGGAAGCTTGTCCCACCCACAACGATATTCCCTCAGCGATGTGGATGATCGAACAGGGCAAATTTGTCGAAGCGGCACAACTTTATCACCAGAACAGTTCCCTGCCGGAACTGTGCGGACGCGTTTGTCCTCATGAGCAATTATGCCAAGGCTCATGTGTATTGAATAAAACCCAAGAACCGGTACTGATGGGTGAACTGGAAGCGTTTGTGGTTGACTATGAGCGGCGCTCCGCCGGGTATATCATTCCACTCGGCACGGCGACTGGCAAAAAGGTCGCCGTGATCGGAGCGGGACCAGCCGGTTTAGCGTGTGCCGATGAACTTGTCCAAAAAGGATACGAGGTCACCATCTATGAATCCAAGCCCGCACCCGGCGGCCTGTTGGTGTATGGCATCCCGAACTTCAAACTACCCAAGGAAGTATGGTTCGAGAAATGGGGAGAGTTCGAACGCGCAGGTGTGAAGTTCATCCCGAACTCCTATATCGGAAAAGACAAAACGATCGATGAGCTATTTAACGAAGGTTTTGAAGCGGTATTCATCGGTGTTGGCTCGGAGATTGACGCCCCGATGGAAAATACCCCAGGCACCGATCTTTCCGGCGTGTACCAGGCAACTGATTTTCTCATCCGCGGCAATGTGACGGAGAAACTCCTTCCCAATAATATGAAGGAGCCGCTCAAGATCGGCAAGCGCGTTGTCGTGATCGGCGGTGGTGATACAGCCTCCGACTGTCTGCGGACTGCGTTGCGTCTTGGCGCCGATGAAGTAACCTGCCTATATCGCCGCACGGAAAGGGAAATGCCCGGCGGCAGAAAAGATCGCAAGATGGCAAAAGATGAGGGCGCGCGTTATCGCTTCCTGACTCAACCGGTGAAATTCATTGCGGGCGAAGACGGAAATCTTGTAGCAGTGGAATGCATCGAAATGGTGCTCGGCGAGCCGGATGCAAAGGGCCGCCGCAAGCCGGTGCCGGTGCCCAATTCCAATTTCAGCGTTGCCTGTGATACAGCGATCATGGCGCTCGGTTATTGGCCTGATCCGATCATCAGCAAGACCACTCCCGACCTTGAAACACACGATTGGGGCCTGGTTACCGTGAAAAATAAGACAACCGGTGCGACTTCGCGCGAAGGCGTCTTCTCCGGCGGGGATTGTGTCACCGGTCCCGACATCGTTGTCACAGCCATGGTTGCAGGCCGCAAAGCTGGATTTGCAATAGACGAGTACTTGAAAAACAAGAAATAATTTCCCGAGGGCAGGCGTGCACTGCGCCTATGCAGTGTGGGGTTCTGTAGAGACGGCCCAAAATGGGCCGTCTCTACGTTTATTGCCAACGATCAGACGGGTGCGCTCAATGGTTGTTAGTTTTAAGTCCGAAATCTCTTGACTTCAGACGAAATCTGGCCCTCCTTCGAGGGTGCTGCGCGAAGATTTCGCGCTCCACGCTTACATACTTTGAGTGTTCCCGATCAGACCATCATCGTCCCTGCATTTTTATCCAGCATTAAACTATTCTGGTTATAATTCCCTTCATGATTTATCGTTTAAAACAAATCCTTATAGGGATGATTTTAACAGTCCTATTTCTTTCCCTGTTTACATTCAGTGAACCCAGACTTATGGATGAAACCGATCATGTGCGGGTCTATACACGCGATATCGAATTCGACTATGTTTCATGGATGTTCAACGCCATCTGGGTCAAGATCCAGCAAGGTGCGACAGGCACCCCCGGTTATATCAGCCGTGAAGATGGAAAAGTCGCGGTTACCGATACTCTTCTGCTAACCCAGCAAATCAATCAATCCGAGGACGCGCTCAATCGCATCTATGCCGACGCATCCATCAAAGATAAAGTCTCAGCGACAGCGCATCTGCGCGCCCAAATCGCCGATCTCACAAAGAAACAAGCCGCACTGGCACCCATCGCGGAATCCGTTCTTCAGGAACAAGTCAGTGAAGTGGCGTCCAGTTTCGGTCTCACCACACTGGGTCAACCCATTCCATCCATCTTGTTCCATTCCACACCCGTTCCCAATGCGCTGATCATTTCGCCGCGCGATCATATCGAGCAGACCGTCAACATTTCGCTCCTACCTGATTTGACCCTCGATCAACAGATTGCGCTGGAGGAGCGCGTCAGCCAAAACCTGAACGTTTCCGCGCTGGTTGTTCCCATCGGCGGCGTGGGAGTTTATCCCACCATGATCATGCAGACCACCGACCTATCGTGGCTGACGAATACCATCGCGCACGAATGGACACACAATTATCTTGAGCAACGGCCGCTGGGGCTGCTTTATGATGAAACACCGGAACTGCGAACCATGAACGAAACCACTGCGGATATTTCAGGTGGAGAGATCGGCGCAGAGGTGATGCGAAGATATTATCCGGAATTAGCGAACGACCCTTCCATTCCAGACTTGTACCTGATCTCGTTCAATCCGTTTCATTCCATCTTTGCATCAGCGACCCCGGTTTTCGATTTCAATCATGAAATGCATCTGACGCGCGTCACCGTGGACGCGCTCCTTGCGACCGGTAAAATTGATGAAGCCGAATCTTATATGGAACAGAGGCGGCAAGTATTCGTGCAAAACGGTTACACTATCCGAAAATTGAACCAGGCATACTTTGCATTCTACGGCGCGTATGCCGATGTACCCGGAGGCGCGGCGGGCGAAGACCCCGTGGGGCCGGCAGTACGCGCATTGCGCGCTCAAAGCAAATCGCTGGCGGACTTCATCAATCGCATTGCATGGATGACATCGTTTGACGAATTGAAGAAAGCAGTGGGACAATAGAAACTGAACGGGATCCCATGGTTTTCTCAAGATCAAAGGATGAACCGCGAAGCCCGCGAAGATCGCGAAGAAAAAGCAAGAATCATAGGAACTTAACGCGCTTCGCGTTAAAAAATACCAAAGCACAGGTTCAATATGGACTTTGAGAAGGCCCTGCAAGGAGAGTTGTGCGCTTGAACGACAACGGCTCAAGGAACCAAAAATTTGCCACGGAGCCGCAGAGGCCCCACCCTCGGTCCCTCCCCAAATGCGGGAGAACTCCGAATTTGGAGAGGGAAGAATAGCGATGCAGAGACACGGAGCGTAGTGGAGACCTTTCCGCAAGTTTGTTCAGCCAAGCGAGGAGACCTTCGGTCAGAATGTGGCACGGGTCAGGAGACCCTGCGCCAGCAGAAGCGTATATAGGGAAAGGGTGCGCTCAAAGATGGTAAACGATTTCCGAGAGAACGACTGAAGTCGTTACTACAAGTTGCGCTCAAAAGTTGTAGGTTTGAGTACTCCCTACGGAAAGTCGTACGCCGAAACGAGCAGCGGCTCAATGACCTGCTGAAAACGGAGAATTTATGCAAACGAAAAAGGTTTTTATATTTCTCTTTACCCTTTTATTTTTTTTCCTGCTTGCATCCTGCGCACGAGCAACGCCAGAGGCAACACCAAACGCTTCCCCCGCGCCGACATTCACATTGGTCCCAAAAACGCCAGTGATATATGCTGGCTGCTCAACCATCGAAACCGAGCCAACGGCAAATATAACCTCGGGCCTGCCCCCAATCACCTCCGCGGATTATGCACGGGGCCCGGATAACGCTCCAGTAACCCTGATGGCGTACTGCGATTTTCAATCCACGGGATGTCAGGGCTTTGCTTCCATCGTGGATCAATTACAAAAAAGCCATCCCAACGATCTGCGTGTCATCTTCCGACCGGTATTCATTCCGGCAAACGGCTCCAGCGATCCCGTGATCGGTGTGTTGGATAAATCACAAATTTCAATGGAAGCCGCACTGGCAGCCGGCGATCAAGGCAAATTCTGGGAGATGCGCGACCTCCTGCATACAAAATATAACGATTGGGTGAAATTAACCGTCAGCCAATTCAATTCATGGATCAAGAGCCAAGCTATCAGCATAGGGCTTGACGGATCCAAGTTCGAAGCGGATTATCAAAGCTCAGAAACAGCGGCACGCGCAAAATCCATGGAAGACACAGCGTTTCAACTTGGCATTCAAATACCAATCGCCTTTATCAACGGGAGCCTGCAACCAACAGCCATCCTGGATATCAACAGTTTAGACGATGTAATCAGCATGACTGCGCTCGGAGCACGGCAATTCAAAACGTGTCCATCGTTCTCGATTGACATATCAAAACAATACATTGCCACCGTGCACACAGAAAAGGGAGACATTGTGATCCAGTTGTATGCAGATAAAGCACCACTGGCTGTGAACTCATTCGTCTTCCTTGCCAAGCAAGGCTGGTTCGATGGCGTAACATTTCACCGCGTTATCCCCGGATTCGTTGCCCAGGCAGGCGATCCAAGCGGAACCGGCAGAGGCGGACCCGGTTACTTCTTCAAGAACGAAGTTTCGGAATTGAAATACGATAAACCAGGCGTAGTGGGGATGGCGAATTCCGGACCCGATACGAACGGCAGTCAATTCTTTATCACTTACGCGCCCGAACCGACCCTTGATGGAAGTTATACGATTTTTGGTCAGGTGATCAAGGGCATGGATGTAGTTGAAAGTTTGACGCCCCGCGATCCAACTCAAACGGGGGATTTACCGGCTGGTGATAAAATCCTAAGCGTGACCATCGAGGAAAAATAGTGAATTCAATCCATTTGCAGACCGGCAAGGATTGGCGCTCAATCCTTCTTGCCATTGCCAGCATAGGCGGCGCACTCATGGCGGTAGCGCTGGCAGTCATCGCAGTTGTAAGCCAAGCCGCAATCAACTTCGGAAGCAGCCAGCAGAACCATCCGCTCCTGGAAACGGTCTTGCTGGCCAGCGCAATTCTCTTTGTTGGCGCATTACTAATCCCGGCCGCCTTTTATAGCCTCAAGCGTTTGGCTGGCGCACAGGTCGCAGCCAGCACCACCAGACAGATGAACTTTGGAGCGGGTCTGCTGGTAGCAGCCGTCTGGCTGGGAATGGTCGCGCTGACACAAATCTTTTATGGAAACTCCATTTTACGCTGGATTACGCCTCCATTTTATATCCTATCCATCGGCCTGCCAGTTTATTTCTTTGCACGTCTTGCGATTGGCGGACTGAACGCCGGTTCAAAACAGCGTACGTGGGGTGCATTGGGAAGTGGAATGATTTTAGGTCCATCGCTCGCCATGTTCATCGAATTGACATTGATCCTCTTCCTGCTCATCGGAGTTGGCGTTTACCTAGCGTTCCATCCTGAATTAATGACGGCGTTCAATTCGATACGGGAGCAGATCCGCAATACATCCAATCCGGATGATGTTTTAAATCTGATCACTCCATATCTACTTAATCCCCTGGTCATTTTCCTGGCTTTGTTCTTTTTTTCCGTCATCGGACCGGTGGTCGAGGAATCTGCAAAATCACTGACCACTTGGGCAATCTTCGATCACCTTTCATCGCCTGCGCAAGGATTCGTGATCGGTGCGCTGAGCGGTACGGGTTTCGGTTTAGTGGAAAGCCTGCTGGCTTCCGCTCAGCCGGGTTCGAGTTGGGCCGTTACCCTGCTTGTGCGCGGTGGAACCACCATGATGCACATCGTTACAGCCGGCCTGACCGGCTGGGGTATTGCAATGTTCCATGCCAACAAACGCAGAGGCTGGATGATCGGCTTGTATGGGCTGGCCATGTTCTTACACAGCATATGGAATGCAAGCGTGGTTCTCATTGTGATCGGCGCGGCGCGTATGGCTCTCGGAGTGCAGTCCAGAGACGTCCTTGGAATTCTGCTCATAGTTTTGGGAGTCGCCATCTTAATCGTTATCGCACTAAGCATCCCCGTTGCTTTAGGCATCATCAACTGGCGATTACGAATCTCAGCCTCTTCCATTAAACCTGCAGCCGCACTCTCCATCCCCCCTTCCACCCCTGTCGAGGAAGCTCCGCGAGGAGATGAAGGGGAGAAAACAAACGGGGAAAGGTAAGGTAAGGGTAAAATAAACCCATGACATTCAATGCAGCCTCTTCCAACGCACGGGCGGGTGAACTTGCCCAATTGATCGGCCTGCGTCACAAAAACTTTATCATCACGCTCCAAGCAGGCGCGAGACTTGAAACTCATCGCGGCATCCTGCAACATGATGACTTGATCGGCAAGCCGTGGGGAACACAGGTCTTCAGTCACCTCGGTTCACCGTTCTTTCTGCTCCAACCATCGCTTGGAGATCTATTAAACGATTTACCGCGCAGCACACAGATCCTATATCCCAAGGACATCGGCTTCATTCTTGTGACGATGAGCATTGGGCCGGGCAAAAAAGTAATCGAGGCAGGCACAGGTTCCGGCTCGATGACGATTGCATTGGCACATGCCATCGGTGCGGAGGGGCATGTGATCTCCTATGAAATCCGCCCCGATATGCAAAATCTGGCGAAGAAGAACCTCGAGCGCGTCGGGCTGGCTGCGCGGGTTGACTTTAAACTGCGTGACATTGCCGAAGGCCTTGATGAAACAGATGCCGACGCATTCTTTCTGGATGTTCCAAATCCGTACGATTACATTCCGCAGGTACGCGGAGCGCTAAAGCCCGGCGGATTCTTTTGCAGTTTGCTGCCGACCGTTAACCAGGTGGAACTATTGTTGATCGCCTTGCGGCGCGAACGATTCGCCTTTATCGAAGTCTGCGAAATATTAGTTCGCTATTACAAACCAGAACCAACCCGACTCCGCCCCACAGACCGCATGGTGGCGCATACCGGCTTTTTAATATTTGGCCGAAAGATCGAGCCAAGCCAGGATGAACGCGGTAAAGAGCTGGAGAGCGAAATTAACTCGGCTGATATCCCCGGTCATTAATGAGGGACGATGACAGAATACTCGCTGTATATCGAATCAGGACCCAAGCACAAGAAAACCATGGTTCACGTGCTGGGTTTGCTGGGCTGCATTGCACAAGGGCCAACGACCGAGGAAGCTCTACAGGCAACCCCTGAAGCAATTCGTCTATTTTTAGGTTTTCTAAAAAGCCATGGTGAAAAAGTCAAACCAGAGGCAGATTTCACAACGAAAATTGCCGTGCATATCACGGAAGGCTCATGGATCGGCCAAGGCGATCCACCCTCCGGTTTCGAGCCGGATTTCCAACCTATGAGCGAGGCAGATCTGAGGGTGACCCTTCAACACCTTGAGTGGCTGCAAAAGGATTTCATTCAGACGATCCATGACATCCCCCGCAAGAAAATGTCAGCCAAACCCGAAACAGGCCGCACAATTCACGAAATTGCAGAACATGTTTCCGAATCACACGGAGCCTATTTGCGCTACCTGACCGGCAAAGTGGACGGAGTTTCCGAGGCGTTGAAAGCCGTGCGTGAAGAAGGTCCGGACGCGCTGTCCGCCACTTTGAGCGACCTTTGGCAATTAACAAATGCACGATTGAAAATTTTGACGGCGAAGGAGCGCACCGCCAAAATCCTACATGGACAATTGATATGGACCGCACGCCGCTGTATGCGGCGTATGCTGGAACACAATTGGGAACATTGGCAGGAGATCGCGAAGCGATTGGATCAGCACTCGTGAGTTTATCCAGTTCCCAGACTGAGATAAAGAACCGGTGAATTAGAGATAGCAAACCATGCCAATGAATCCTTCCGAGGATACCATCATCCAAAAACTACACGAGGCGATCGAATCCGCCCCATCATCCGACGGGTACGCGGAGATCGAACTTACCCGTGATACGCGCTTGAAATGCGCAGCTGTGTTGATCCCCCTGCTCCAACAGGATGATGAATGGCATTTGCTCTTTACACGCCGAACGGATAAGGTGGAAAGTCATAAAGGACAAGTATCGTTTCCCGGCGGCGGGTGCGATGATGGCGAAACAACCCCCGAAGAAACAGCATAGCGTGAGGCAAACGAAGAGATCGGCATCGCTCCGCAGAATGTCCGAGTGCTGGGGCGAACCCCGAACATGATCACCATCACAAGTTTCCGCGTGACACCGGTGGTTGGGGTCATACCATGGCCGACCGTCCTGCATCTCGGAAAAGATGAAGTGGAACGCGTGTTTACCATTCCGTTGAATTGGCTGGCCAATAAAGCCAATCGCTGGGAATTCACCATGCCCGGAAGGAACCGCTCGCTGATCGTGTATCAGCCCTACGATGGCGAATTGTTGTGGGGCGCGACCGCCAGAATGACAGTTGATTTTCTAAAAGTACTGGACCTTTAGAATTTTTACCATCGAGAGGAGTATCATCTCAATATTTCGTGGGAATTGTTGTTAATGGTGGTTTCGATACGCCCGAAGTACACGGGCTACTCAACCACCGAGTTTCGACCCTGAACCCTGAAAGAACACAGGGCAAGCGGGCGCAGGGCGTTACGGCGGCGGGATAGCACCGCCGCCTACCCTTCGATACCTTCGGCAGGGCATCGCTCAACCACCGATTATTGAGAAGATACCGAGAGGATGGGGAGCGCGGGAAAAAATCCTGTGTGCTCCGTGCGATCCATGGTGAGTAATAAAAAACTCCCCGCCGAATGACGGGGAGTTCGTTTGAACAAGGTTTATTTCTTCTTTTCGGCCTTTTCAGTTTTCTCAGCCTTTGCGCCCTCTGCAGAAACTTCCTCTTCTTTCTTACCGCGTTCCACAGAGAGTTCGGGTTCAACGCCTTCAGCCGCAATTGCTACTGCGCCCTCCGCCACCACAGGCGCCTCTTCGACTTCAATCTTGGCGTATGTTGCGTTGACGATCATATCATCGGGATCATTCATAATGCGAACGTTGTCACCCAGCGAAATATCGCGAACATGAATGCCATCGCCGACCTTGGCAAGCGGTGCAATATCAACCGTTATAAATTCGGGCAGATCGGCAGGCAAGCATTCGACGGAAAGCGAATGCAAGCCGGTCACCAGCACGGCATTGAAATCCTTGACGGCCACGGATATACCGGTCAACTCGATACGGACTTCAGCATGCAACTTCTCAGTCAGCGAAACCGCCAGGAAATCCACGTGGATCAAACCGCCCTTGATGTAGTTACGCTGTCGTTCGCGCACCAAGACAGGATATTCCTGACCATCCACATCAATCGTGACCAACGTGGAAGAGCCAACTTTCGTCAACACCATTATCGCAGAATGTGCATCCAACGAAATTTTGACCGGTTCGGTATGACGACCATAGATCACCGCCGGAAGCTTCCCCTCGCGGCGCAAGGCCTTTACCTGCTTGCCGCGAATATCGCGCTTGGATGCTTTTAGTACAACTTTCTCCATCGTATCTCCTCGAGCGCCTCTCACCCCATCTGGGGTTACCTTCGCTCTTTAGAATGAATTCCCGTACAATGATTCGGGATCGCCAAAACATGCACGGGTTATGAAAAGAACGGGCTGAATTTTAGCCGTAGGAGGTTCTTTCGTCAAGCAGAAAATGAATTACGGTAAAGACCGAACCGCAAAGAAGGCAAAGGGAAGAGGGAATGGTGAATAGTGAATAGTGAATAGTGAATGGCTTTCCAAAGAATCTCACGCAAAGACGCAGCCCTCAACCCTCAACCCTTGACCCTGAAGAACACAGGGCAGGCGAACACAGGGCAGGCGAACACAAGGCCAGGGAGTGAGAGCGGGCGGGCACAAGGGACAAGAGGAACTTACGGGGCTGAACGAAGCAACGCACTGCTGTGTACCTACCAGTAATATGAGTAAATAGGACAAAGACGGTCAAGATTATTTACATTACAAATCAGCCCCGGAAAGCACCGAATTGTTTTTGAGGAACAAAAAGAGGAACAATTCGCCTGGAAGGGATCGAGCGGCAGGCGCTCAACGCTCAAAGCGATCCCCTAAATGATGGGCGTCTCCAAACTCCTTCATCTTCTCGAAGATCTCTTTACGCAAGAAATCATCCTCAGAGAGGGGGATTTTAGAGACCCGGATCAGGAGATTTTCCAGGCGCTCAATACAGATGCAGGAAAAGGTGATGACGCGGAGCGCCCTGAGTTGATCGAGCCGTTCCAGCTTTGAAATGTCCCCCATCGAAATCAGCAAGCGTTTATTGAGAGTACGCAAGAGTGAGACCTCATCCACAATCTCAGATTGATCCGCCAAGTCGAGCCTGCGAATCTCATCGGGTTTAAAGGCAGAGGAGTAAAAGCCATGTTTCAGAGCGTTGGTGTCG
>Ga0182027_10007111_pt1 | contig 16594 bp, 19 predicted proteins | sample 712E1DmetaG_FD_121300 | JGI IMG/M metagenome (GOLD analysis project Ga0182027, IMG submission 121300) | Permafrost microbial communities from Stordalen Mire, Sweden - 712E1D metaG (Illumina Assembly) | ecosystem: Environmental > Terrestrial > Soil > Wetlands > Permafrost | place: Sweden... | reverse complement strand
TTCTGATTACGATGCAACGGAGTTTGTGGACACCGACTTTCAAGCGCACAAATCGCCCTACGGCACGCCCGCGCCCAACGACCCGCTCCGCGCGCCCACGCGCGACGAGGTGGACCGCAAGGTGGTCGAGGCGCAGCAAAAACTCGCCGAGTTGAAACGGGCGCAGGATGACCTGGAGCGCGAACGCGCCGCGCTCGAGGAATTGCGCCGCCGCCAGACGGAGTTTCAAACCGGTCGCCAGGAAATGATCCACCATCTCACGCGCGGCCTCGGCCTGCTCGAAGAGGCCGAGTTCAACGCCCGCCGCGATGCCGAGCAAATGGTCAAGACCGTGGCCGATTTTCGCGACGCGCTCGATAAAATCCAGGCCATCCACGACGATACGTGGACGAAGGACAATTTCAGCATCGAACTCACCCGCGGCCTTACCACCATCGAAAACGCGCGCATGGAATGGAACGCCGCCCGGCTCAAATTTTCCGTCCTGGAAGGCGAAAAAGGTGGTGGCGATGCCGTGGCGTCCGCGCCCGAACCCGGGCCGTTGCCGTTCGCCAACGCCAGTTTCGGCGAGTTGTGCCGGTTCGGCCTGGCGATGACCTGGCCGCTCGTGCTGATTGCGCTGATTGCGCTGGGCGTGATGGTGGCCGTTTTGATGCGCCACTGAAATTTGTCGTATGGGGCCCGCGAAGAAAAAAAACGATCCGATTTCCGACCGTTCGCGCGCTCTCAACGACCAGATTGCCGCCCTCGAAACCGAGATCAAGAAGCTCGATGCGCAGCTTCAGCGCGCGCCGGCTCCGAAATTTCGTTCCACCGCCATTCCGCACGGCGTGACCATCGCCCGCGCGCGCGCGCCGGCCCCGCCCCCTTCTCCGCCACCGGTGCAGGAGCCGGTTTTTGAAGAGGTAAAACCCTTGTCCGACACCGAGGAAATCGCCGCGCCCGACCAGTTCAACGATCTCGGCGTGCGCAAATACGATTTGCCCGCGTTGTTCAACCGCATCCGGAACCATTTCCGCCGGCCCACCACAAACAATCCGCGGCTGGTCGCCTATCTGGCCGCCGGCGGCGTGCATGGCCTGCGTCCGATGCGCTACGAGAAGCGCGTCGCGCGCAACCGCTTTATTTTTTTCGCCGCCGGGCTGCTCCTTGTGCTGCTCTGTATCCTGTGGGTCATTTTGCACAATCATTGAATGAAAACGCAATCGGTCGAACTGCCGGTTCCCACGCGCGACGGTCAATTTGTCGCGCGCTATTCGGAAAAAGGACTGGCTGAGCTAAACTTTCCGTCGGTGGGACGAGCGTCCACTTTTCATGGTAGGAGACGAGGTGACGAGTCTCAAATTTCTTCGGCTTTCGGTGCGCCGGTTAGAGACTCCTCACGTCGTCTCCTACAAATTCCCGTTTCAATCCGCCGCTGGCATCGCGCGACCGCCGTTGCGTTGAAGGCGGTTCTCGCCGGGCGCGCGGCGAAAACGCTGCCGCCGCTCGATTGGTCCGGCAAAACGGAATTCCAGAAAAGCGTCTGGCGCGCGCTGCGCAAAATCCGCCGCGGCCGGACCAAAAGTTACGGTGAAATCGCCCGCGCCATTGGCAAGCCGAAGGCCGTTCGTGCCGTTGGCGGCGCGTGCGGCGCGAACCCGATTCCGATTTTGGTTCCGTGCCATCGGGTGCTGGCGGCGAACGGAAAGATTGGCGGGTTTTCCGGCGGATTAAATCAGAAGCGCGACCTGCTCGCGCGCGAAGGCGTCAAAATTTGAGCGCCGTAGGCGCGGCATCGTTGTAGAAAACAGACAGAAAATTTTCAGCTCCGTTAGGAGCGGCATCTTCATAATATACCGCCCCGATGGGGCTTGAGATGGATTTGGTTTGGTGCTACAAAGATGCCGCACCTACGGTGCTGGGCGGAAACTTAAAGGCAGAATACAGCCATAGCACGCAGCTTTGACCACGTGAATAATTTAGAAAAGCAGAAACCTCCAGAACGCAGCCTCATTGGTCCGATGGTTGGCTGTTTCATTTGTGGCCTTATTCTGCTCGCCCTGCCAATTCTGTTGTATCCAAAGAAGGATGGTTTAAAACTATCACCAAACATTACTTCAGTTCCCATCGCGACATATGACAGCGCAGCGGATTTGGCACATTACCTTGTATTTGATTTTATACCAATAATAGGCTTCGGCTTCCTTTGCGTGGGATACCTGGTCTGGAAGGCGTATCGCAAGATAAAGCATGCAAAGAAGAACGATGCAATGCCTGATGCATAGTGCTCCTCGCGCGGATTTTACCCCGCCGTCAGCCGGATGATTTCGCGCAGCGTTGTGCGCGGGCGGAACTTCACGAAGCGTTCGAGCTTTTTCACCATCGGCTTGCGCCGCCGCATGTCGTCAAATTCCGGCGCACCGGTGACACCGGAGCCTTTGGGCACCGGACCATAAGCGTTGGCATACGGCACGAGTTGAATCTTCGATTTTGAATCCAGCGTTTTCACCACGAGCCGGCCCAGTTTGAGGATGCTGACTTCCTCCGTGCCGCCCACGTTGAAAATTTCGCCGCGCGCCTTCGGACAATGTTGCAGCCGCACCAAGGCCTCCACCGCGTCGCCGACGTGGCAAAAACAGCGGGTTTGCGCCCCATCACCGAAAACCTTCAGCGGTTCGCCCTTTTTCGCCGCCGCGATGAACCGGGGCAGCACCATGCCATAGCGTCCGGTCTGGCGCGGACCGACGGTGTTGAACAAGCGCGCGATGATGACCGGCAGCGATTTTTCCCGCGCATAAGCCAGTGCCAGAAATTCGTCGGTGAGTTTCGAGCAGGCGTAACTCCAGCGCGATTGCCCGGGCGGGCCGATGAGCAGATCATCGTCCTCGCCGAACGCCGGCTTGGCGCTCTTGCCATAGACCTCCGAAGTCGAAGTGAGCAGCAACGGGGTGCGTCTGGCCACGGCGGCCCGCAACAAAATTTGAGTCTCATGAAAACTCGATTCCAAAACGCTCAACGCGGATTTCACCACCAGTTCGACGCCAACGGTCGCTGCCAGATGAAAAATGAATTCGGCGTTTGCGGCCAGCTTCGGCAGTTCGCGACACGCGGAAATTTTCGATTGGATCACGCGCAGCCGCGGATGCGATTTGGCCGCGCGCAGATTTTCCAGGCTGCCGGTGGAAAGATCGTCAATGACAACGACCGTTTTGCCATCGGCCAGCAGGCGCTCGACGAGGTGCGAACCGATGAAACCCGCGCCGCCGGTGACCAGGACAAACGAAGATGGAGTCCGCCTTCGCTTTGCTTCGGCGCGACGAGGATTGAAGATGGAGGATGGCATGGGGTTCAGCGAGAATGGAAGATGGAGGTTACGCGGCGTTTTTACAGAAACCGTCCGAGCGCTCGATCATTTTGTTTATGCTGGCGCCGATTGATTGCCATGCGGCATCCAGTTCTTTGTGTTGCGAAACCGAGATGTACTCGCAATCAAGCGCATCGTCGAGCCATGATTGCGTTTCCGTGGCTTCGCCCAAAGCATCGGTGAGCTTGCTGATGAAAGCTGCTGGATAACGACGGTGTGCCCAAGCTTCAGCGACCATGGATTTCACCGCCCGGGAAGAACGCCTGATCTGGTCGGTAAGCGAGTATTTCTCCTCGGCCGGAAATGATTTTGTCGCCTTGAAAATACGGCTGCCCTCAACGCGTGCCCGTTGATAAACGTTCAAGTCACGGAAACTTCTGATTAGCGCCATATATTTCCATCCTCCATCCTCTATCTTCCATTCTCGTTTTGTTTTACCGCAGCGCGTCCGCGACGGCCTGCGCCAGCTTTTGGCGAAATTCCGTGTTTTCGATCAACTTGGCCTCATGGGAATTGGACATAAAACCGCCTTCAATCAAAATCGCCGGGCGGTTTTGTCCGCGCAAGACCGTGTCGAATCGCGAATGACTGACGCCGCGATCTTCCATGCCCGTTGCGCGCACCAGGGCGCTGTGAACCCGGACGGCGAGTTGGAGGTTTTGCGCGTCATAAGCGTTGTTGGGAAAAACCAGCGACCAGAGATCGGGATAACCGCGCGTCAACGAGGACGGCATGCCGGACGGCGTAATGCAGTAGGTTTCAATTCCGCCGGGTTTTTTATCGCGATCAGGTGTGGAATTGAAATGCAGGCTGATGAACAGATCCGCGTGATGTGCCTCGGCGAAAACAACACGGTCCAGATTCGACACGGTTACGTCGCTGGTGCGCGTCAAAAACACCTGCCAGCCTTCTTGTTCGAGCAACGGCGCGAGACGTTTTGCCCAGTCGAGGGTGAATTCTTTTTCCAACCGGCCGTCGAAAACGCTGTGGGTGCCGAGGTTGGCGCCGCCATGACCGGGATCAATCACGATGACACGATTGCCAAATGTCAGCGGCGGCCCGAGCAACAGCGGCTCAATATTTTTCTGCAAATCCACGCCATGAACGAAAACCTGGTCGTCAATGAATTCCGGGGCGAAACCGAGGTTGACCACAGTGTCGTTCCAAGCTGCTTCGCGGCTGCCGATTTCCAATGCCATCGTGCCGTTCGGCGAATTCACTTCATACGCGGCCACGGGCGTGTCGGACAACCGATGCGGCGCGCTGATTCTGTTTTCAGCGGCCCACCGGTTGAGCGAAGTCCACGTCGTCACCGGTGCGGACGGTGTCGGATAGGTTCTGGCGGTTGGCGCTACCGGCCTGAATGACCGCGCTCCGGGAAAATTTTTAACGGCGTTGGGGTCCGTCCAGTTAAACGAAGACGCTCCAGCGGACCGAGGCGGCGACGAAATGGGTTCTTCCGGACTGGTGGGGGTGGAGGAACACCCCGCCAGGAGAATTGCCGCGCCGACAATGATGACCGCTCGTTTGAACATCCGGTCATTGTGCGGATGCCGAAACCGGACTCAAGCTGTTTTGGAATAATCCGAATCGTCCGGGCGCATCTTGATGCGCCCAATCGTCCTTGTTCTCGTCCTCGTCTTCGAATTCTATGGTTCGATTACGAGAACGAGGACGACGACGGGGACGAGCGGGATTGGTTGCCCGTTTTGAACGGCTCGGCCATAATCCGTGCAGTGAAAATACTCGTTGCCATCACCGGGGCCAGCGGCGCGCTTTACGCCCAGCGCCTGCTCGACAATCTCGACCCGCTCACGCACGAAATCCACGTTGTGCTCAGCAACTACGCGCCGCAGGTCATCGCCGGGGAACTGCCCGGCGGCCTGTGTCTGCCGGACGGCGTCAAGACGCACAATATCAAGAGCATGAACGCGCCGTTCGCCAGCGGCTCGAATCCGCCGGATGCGATGGTGGTGATCCCCTGCACGATGGGCACGATGGGCCGCATTGCGCACGGTTACAGCGAGGACGTTTTGCTGCGCGCGGCGGACGTGGTGTTGAAGGAACGAAAAAAGCTGATTCTCGTCCCGCGCGAAACGCCGCTCAGCCTGGTGCATGTCAAGAACATGGAACTGCTGTTGCTGGCGGGCGCAGTGATTCTGCCGGCGAATCCAAGTTTTTACGCCGGCCCGAAAACGATCCCGGAAGTCGCGGACACCGTTGTTGCCCGTGTGCTGGACCATCTGGGCGTGCCGAACCAGCTTGCGCCGCGCTGGTCGGAAGAACGTGAGTAAGGTGAAGATGGAGAATGGAAGATAGAAGATGGCAAATTCCCCGGACAACAAACCGCGCATGACAGCAGGCAGACCTCCATCTTCCATCTTCCATCCTCTATCCTCGCTGAAGAAATGGGCTTCCTTCGTGCGCTTCCCGCACACGGTCTTCGCCCTGCCGTTCGCGCTGGCGGCCATGGCCGTGGCGGCGCGGGACAACCGCGGCTGGCCCGGCTCGCGGACGTTCGGGTTGATCCTCGCGGCCATGGTCTGCGCGCGCACCTGCGCCATGGCGTTCAACCGCATCGCCGACCGCAAATTTGACGTGTTGAATCCGCGCACGGCCAGCCGCCATTTGCCCGCCGGCCAGATTTCCCTGTTCAGCGCCTGGCTGCTTTGCCTGTCCAGCGGCGCGGGTCTGATTGCGGCCAGCTACTTTCTGAATCCGTTGTGTTTTTATCTCTCGCCCATTGCGCTGGTGGTGATTAGCTTTTATTCGCTGACGAAGCGGTTCACGGATTACACGCACGTTTTCCTCGGCCTTGCGCTCGCGCTCGCGCCCGTGGGCGCGTGGCTGGCGGTGAAAGGAGTGAATGTCTCGACATTGGAAATCGTGCAAATGACCACCCTTGCGCTGGCCGTTGTGCTGTGGCTGGTGGGTTTCGACATCATTTACGCGTTGCAGGATTACGATTTCGACAAATCGCACGGCCTGCACTCACTCGTCGTGGCGTGGGGACAAAAGAACGCGCTGCAAGCGGCGTTTCTGGCACACCTGTTCATGTGCGGCCTGCTGCTGGCGTTTGGTTTGCTCTGCCGGTTCCGCATCGCGTATCTCGTCGGTTGGATGATCATCGTCGGCTGCCTGGTACTGGAACATTGGATTGCCCGCCGCCGCAGCCTGAACTGGATCAACGTCGCGTTCTTCCGCCTCAATGCCGTCGTGAGCGCCGTTTTTTTAATTGTGACGGTGGCGGAGGTGGTGTTTCAGGGCGGGTTCAAGTTGCGGTAAATTTAACCACGAAACACACAAAACACACAAAAGGGAGACAGGTGTGATTTTTTTCGTGTATTTCGTGGTTTTCAATAATTTCTGGTAACATTTTTCGGGATTTGCTTCTGAGTTGGGTGTATGAGTGGCGCCCGAGTGACCCCGTCTGACATCCCGAAATGTCCGCAATGCGGCACGCCGCTGCCGACTGGTGCGCTTGTCGGGCTTTGCCCCGCCTGTTTGCTGAAACAAGGCGCGTCCGACGAAACCGCCACGGGCGGGCAAACACCGCCGTTCCAGCCGCCATCCATCGCCGAACTGGCGCCGTTGTTCCCGCAGCTCGAACTCCTTGAACTCATCGGCAAGGGCGGCATGGGCGCGGTCTATAAGGCGCGGCAAAAGGAACTGGATCGCCTGGTGGCGCTGAAAATTCTTCCACCCGGCATCGGCCGCGACGCCGCCTTCGCCGGGCGTTTCGCGCGCGAAGCCCGGGCGCTCGCCAAATTGAACCATCCCGGCATCGTCACGCTATATGAGTTTGGGCAGGTGCACGGTAGCGCAGGCGTCTCGCCTGCGCCCGTCGCGGCAGCGACGGAAAAAGGGGCAGGCGAGACGCCCGCCCTACTTTACTACTTCCTCATGGAATTCGTGGACGGCGTGAACTTGCGGCAATTGCTCCACGCCGGACGCATCGCGCCGCGTGAGGCGCTGGCCATCGTTCCGCAAATTTGCGACGCGCTCCAATTCGCCCACGACCAGGGCATCGTCCATCGCGACATCAAGCCGGAGAACATCCTGCTGGATCGCCGCGGCCGCGTGAAGGTGGCGGATTTTGGCCTGGCCAAACTGGTGGGTGCGGATGCACCTGCTTCGTTCGGAGTTCCGCCTTCAGGCGGCCCGGACCGCGTAAACGCGGAACTCCAAACATCCGCCCTGACCGGCGCCGGCAAGGTCATGGGCACGCCGAATTACATGGCGCCGGAACAGATGGAACATCCCAACGAAGTGGATAACCGCGCGGACATTTACGCGCTGGGCGTGGTGTTTTACCAGATGCTCACCGGCGAACTGCCCGGCCAACGCCTCGAACCGCCGTCCAGTAAAGTTCAAATAGACGTGCGGTTAGATGAAGTGGTGCTGCGCGCATTGGAAAAAAATCCCGAACTCCGCTACCAGCAAGTCAGCGCAATGAAAACCAACGTGGAAACAATTTCCCGCTCCAAACCAAACTCAAAACCTAAAATGTCCATGAAAAGATCAACTGTCCTATTCACCATCATTGCTATTATTGTCGGCATCTCTTTGGCGTATGAAGTTGTTCAGAGACACAGAATCTCGCAATCCCTGAAGCCCCTCAAAGCCCAGTCGGCCATGAATAGCCGGCAGCAATCGCTTCAAGAAAGATTTACGCAGAGGATGGCGCAGGACCGGAAGAATTATACCCAGAAGCAACTGGACGAGGCGGAACAACTGTATCAGGTTGCCAACCGGAAATGGGGCACTCGTGAAGCAATCGAGAGTCTTCAGACAATGATTAAGAAATATCCCAACCTTGACCGCACCGGCTGCGCAATGCTCTATCTTGCCCAGATGTCCCAAGGCGATGAGCGCGCCAAGTATCTCCAAGATTGCATTGATGAATACAACGATTGCTTTTACGGGGATGGCGTTCAGGTGGGAGCTTACGCGCGGTTGCTGCTGGTCGAGGATTACAAGAGCCAAGGCGAGACGGAAAAAGCGGAGGCATTGTTCAATGAAATCAAAACCAAGTATGCCGACGCCATAGATCATAACGGCAATTTGTTGGTGGACAGCTTCGGAGAAGATTATATCGGCCAGCAAACCAAGTCGGCGGAAGCCGGCAATCAGTGGGGGCAGTTTAATCTTTGGGATGCCTACTACAACGGCACCCACGACGTAGATAAGAACCAAGCCAAAGCCGACAAATGGCTCAACCAGTTCGTCAAGGGTGTCTATGTGGTGCGTTTTGAGCCAGCTAACGGCTTCCATCCCCAAAATGCGATGGATTATCTCAACGACATCAGGAAGCACACCCCGCAAGTTCAGTCGGCCAGAAACGGGGTCGGCACCGGTAGTTTCTTTCGGACAACAAAAGAAGGTGACAAACTGGTGGCTTCGTTTCTCACCGACGAACCGGACAAGTTACAAGCTTATATCGAGAGCAACCCCGACCTCAAGTTCGTTTCAGTTGAGGCCATGACGCCGCAATCGTTCATTGAATATGAGGAATCCCCTCAGGAATCATTGTAGTTGGATTCACCCCGATACGTACGGCACCGCTCTGGAGCCAACAGCCACTGCCCCTTGAGATTTCGGTTGAGATATGAAATTTGAGAAGCCAGATTGCAACCGTGAGCCAGCCGCCGGTGGCCGTGGCTCAACTTTGGATCGATTGGTTCGACGCGAATGTCGTAAATGTTCTGAATTCAATTCGCGCCAATTCGTGGAATTGGCCTCAAAGTTTTTGGCATCCGTGTTAATCTGTAATCCGTGGTTAAAATAGTTTGGCTTTGCCTTCGGAACATTCCAGCAAACTCACGACCGCGCCGGGCGACATTTTCGCCACGACGCACTGGACGGTCGTGCTCGCAGCGGGCAAACGTTCCACGCCGCTCTCCGACCGCGCGCTGGAGGAACTGTGCCGCACCTACTGGTTCCCGCTCTACGCCTACGTCCGCCGGCGCGGCTACACGAAGGAGGACGCCGAGGACCTGACGCAGGCCTTCTTCGCGCGCTTTCTCGAGAAAAATTATCTTGCCGGCCTGAGCGCCGAGCGCGGACGGTTCCGCGCCTTCCTGCTCGCGTCGCTGAAACATTTTCTCATCAACGAATGGGACAAGACGCGGCGCCAGAAACGTGGCGGCGGCGTGACGCCGCTATCCCTCGACTGGCAGACCGCCGACACGCAGTTCCAAATCGCCGCCACCGCCGAACCGAGTCCCGACAAGGCCTTCGACCGCGAATGGGCGGTGGCCTTGCTCGCCAATGTCATCGAACGCCTGCGCGCCGAGTGCGAGTCGGACGGCCGGGGAAGACAGTTCGCGGAACTGAAAATTTTCCTCACCGCCGGCAAGGGCGAGCTGTCTTACGCCTACGTCGCCAAAGCACTGGGCATGGACGAAGGCGCCGTCCGCGTGATAGTGCATCGCCTGCGAAAACGCTACCGGCAACTGCTCCGGGATGAAATCGCCCAAACCCTGGCTGATTCAGCAGACGTGGATGAAGAAATGCGCGCGCTGTTCGGGGCGTTTGCGTAGGACAGCGCTTCCAGCCTGTCTCTAACTCTGTTTTAGATGGAGACAGGCAAGATGCCTGTCCTACGTTGGTTGGCACATTTGCCATTCCCGCCAATAGCTGCTTTACTTTGTGGAGAAGCAACCTAACCAGTTTGACAAATGGGAACACAGCTCAAATGCCCGAAGTGCGGATCGCTGATTTACAGCCGGCGACATCCCGTCTGTGGCCGCTGTGGGGGGAAACTGCCGGCATCTCTCATGTTTAATCCGGTGGTCCGCAAGAAGGTCGAGGAGATGATTGAGCAGGACAAAAAACGCGAGCAATGGGGAAATAAATTTCCGGGCCACGACACCGGCAGTTCGGGTATCATTGGTGGAATTTGACAATGCGATGGAACAATGAATTTCTTCGTTCAACGCAGCGAACTGCGCGACCTCTACGACAAGGTCGCCGCCGGGGAACGCATTTCCGAGGCCGATGCGCTGCAGCTGTTTGAATCCAAGGACTTGAACGCCGTCGGCGCCATCGCGGATCTCGCGTGCTCCCGCCGCTGCGGGACCGGCAACCGCGCCAGCTACATCATCAACCGCTACATCAACTACTCGAACTATTGCATCCTGTCGTGCCAGTTCTGCTCGTTCGCGCGCAAGAAACGCGACGCCGACGGCTTCGAACTGACCGTCGGGCAAATGGTTGAGAAGGCACGGGAAGCCTTGAAACTCGGCATCACCGAATTGCACATCGTCGGTGGGCTGCATCCGTCGCTGCCGTTCAGCTATTACACCGACATGCTCAAGGCGCTGCGTGCGTTGGATACGCCTGCTCCCTGTAGCGCAGCCGTCCCGGCTGCGAGTTCGAGCAGCGTCTCGCTGCCAGACAACGGGAAAACGGGGGATACTCGCACCGGGACGGTGCGGGAACTCGCAGGCGTGGACGCCTGCGCTACGCCAAACACATACGGCAGCGCTCCCAGGTTGCACCTGAAATGTTTCACGGCGATTGAAATCCTCCACCTGGCCTGGCTCGCCAAAAAATCAGTCGAAGAAACTCTGCGCGAACTGAAGGCCGCCGGACTCGATTCGCTCACCGGCGGCGGCGCGGAAATTTTTCGACCGGCAGTCCGCTCAGCCATCGCCAGGGGCAAGGAATCCGCCGGGGAATATCTGGATGTGCATCGCACGTGGCACAAGCTGGGCGGGCGCAGCACCTGCACGATGCTCTACGGCCATGTCGAGTCGCTCGCCGACCGCGTGGACCATCTGCGGCAGTTGCGCGCGTTGCAGGATGAAACGCATGGGTTCGTGGGTTTTGTGCCGCTGCCGTATCAGCCTGAGGACAACGACATCCCAGTGGAAAAACCGCCGACCGGTTTCGACACGCTGCGCACCATTGCCGTGAGCCGCATCTATCTCGACAACTTCGACCACATTACCGCGTATTGGGTGGGCATGGGCTTGAAGCTGGCGCAACTGGCGTTGAGCTACGGCGCGGATGATTTGCACGGCACCATCATCGAGGAACACATCTTCCACATGGCCGGCGCGACCTCGCCGCAACTGCAGACCGAGGCGGACATGATCAAAGCCATCCGCGAAGCCGGCCGCACCCCGGTGCAACGGAATACCTTTTACGAACCGATCAAGGTTCTGGAAAACCCACCGCTAGCAACCACCGAAGTCGAACCGCCGTCGGGCAAATCCAAAGTGCTGGAAGATAATTTGGCGACGGCGTGAATGCTCGGTGGACTATAGCAGGCTCAAATTCACTCATTTTTCTTGCGGCTGCCCTTTGAGCGCCATCGGCGCGACATCTTTGTAGAAACCCATCGGAAGAAATTTAAAGCTCCGTCAGGAGCGACATCTTCTGAATATGCCGCCCCTGACGGGGCTTTATCTTTTTGCGGGCGACGTTCTACAACGATGCCGCGCCTACGGCGCTATCTGTGGGTCGCAGACTTGCACTCCCAAAATCCAGTCAGGCTTCTTTGCGGCTTTGCGCCTTCGCGCCTTTGCGTTAAAATCTTCGCGCATGGCAGATGACCCATCCAACTCCGATAAATCGCGAGCGAAACTCCACCTGGCTGCGCCGGAATCGGCGGAGCAGATCGCGCGGCGGCTGGAACGCGACCGGACCACCGCGAACCGCGAACGCGAGTTCGGCCTGGAACAGTCGCTCGCGCCGTTCCGTGTCGGTTCGGTCCGGGCGCTCAACACTGTGCCGCTCACGCGCGGCCTGGAGAGTGAAATCATCTACGCCACACCCGCCAAACTCGCCGAGATGCTCCGCCGCGATGAACTCGACGCCGCGCTGGTCAGCATCGTCGAACCGCTGCTCAACGACCGTTACGACATCCTCGACGGTGTCGCGGTCGCGTCGCTGGGCGAGGTGCAGAGCGTTTTCCTGGCGCACCGGAAACCACTGGAAGAGGCGCGGGAAATTTTCTGCGACCCCGCATCGCTTACGAGCGTGACGCTGTTGAAGGTTCTGCTGGCGGAACGCGGATTGAAGCCGGAGTTCAAGCCGCTGGAAGACTACGCCACGGCGAAAGAGAAGGATTTTGTCCTGCTCATCGGCGACGTGGCGCTGGATTTCATGCTTCCGCCTTCTCCAGCCGTTGCGGGATCCGGCGCGACAAGTGCGCCAATCAAACACGAAATTTTCGATCTCGGCACGGCGTGGTATGAACTGACGAACCTGCCATTCGTTTATGCCGCCTGGTCGTTACGGCGCGGGATTGAAAACAAGGCCTTGCGTCGGCGGCTGCGCGAGGCAAAGGCTTTCGGGATGGAAACGCTGGATTACCTCATCGAAACCCGCAAGGAATACGATGAAGATTTCCGCCGGGATTACCTCGGCTGGCACATACATTACCACCTGGCCTCGGACGAGAAACGCGGCATCGCGAAATTTGCCGAACTGCTCCAAAAACACGGCCTCGGCCCGGTTTATGAACCGAAATTTGTTTCGTAGCCGCCGACGTCAGTCGGCGCAACCTTTCATAATTGGCGCGGACTGACGTCCGCGGCTACGATTCCCTTTCCAGCTTTGCCAGCGTTTCCGGGTCGCGCACGTCCACCCAGCGGCCTTGAATTTCCAAGCCCGCCAGCTTTTGACCAGCGGCGACCATCGCGCTGATGGCGTCGGTCAGTTCGTATTCGCCGCGTGGCGATTTTTGCAGCGTGGCCGTGAAATCGAACAGCGACGGGCGGAAAATGTAAATGCCCGCGTTATACCAGACCGGAACGTTGGGCTTGAGCCAGCCCTCGCGGCGCAATTGCTCCAACTGTTCCGGCGACGGTTTTTCCACCAGCCGTTTCAGGCAGAATTGTTCGTCAAAAAAGTTCAGGCCGCCCTTGGTCACATCTTCGCCGCGTGTGACGGTGATGACGCCGGCGAAATCGCCTTCACCGAAGCGCCGGAGCATTTGCGGGTACGTTTCGGGCGGAACCAGAATGTCGCCGTAAGTCAGGAGAAACGGGGAATCGCCGATGAACTCCTTCGCCAGTTCCGGCGCCTTGCCGGTGCCGTCCTGGACGACCTGCCGGCCGAACGCGATGCGCGCGTTCCATTTCGAACCGTCGCCGAAATGATTTTCGACGACCTCGGCGCGCCAGCCGGTGACGATGAAAATCTCGCGTACGCCCGCCGCCAGGATGCCGGCGACGATGTGTTCGAGGATGGGTTTGCCCTGGTAACGGAGCATGGGCTTGGGCAGCTCATTGGTGAGTTCCCGCATGCGCGTGCCCTTGCCGGCGGCCAGAATGACAGCTTTCACGGACGGAATTTAACCACGGATGAACGCAGCTTGCCACGACGAAGTGAAACGAAGGCGGGATGGACACGGATGAAAAATAAAATTTCAAAACTAAATGTCAGCGGAACTTCTTTGAAGCGGGGATAATATACTTCAATTCTTCATCAAAATATCTCTTATAAAAAGCATCACAGTTAGTTCCGTATTCTTTTTGCAAGGCTTCTTCGATTTCAATTCGCCCCAAAAGTCCGCTCGTCGAAACAAATCTGACCTTGCAACGATTACAAAAATCTTCGTATCTAATTTCTGCGATTTTTTTCCGGGTTATCGTTGCAAAGTTGATTTGACACGGGTGCGGATTCTGTGACGAATTGCACCTAAAAAGCATCGTCAATCGTTGCGACAGGTTTCGTGTTTCGCCCACATAAAACGGAGCGGGCGGCTTCTTGCCATTTCTTCCACAATCATAAACAATGTAAACGCCCGCTTCATCTGGTGGCAGTATTGAAAACTCAAGAGATATACCCTTGCCGCTTTCATGCGGCTTCACAAACACAAAAGCAGGATTGGATTTTGAGAAATATTGAAGCGCGGCGTTACCCATTTATCTTTGGCAATTGCTCAAATAGTTCGGATGCGGTTGCCATGATTGATGTCATAAATTTCAACTTTGCCACTGGCAGTGGTGACTTGAACTGAATCACTGCCAATAATTTGAGCTGACGTTACGTTGCTGCCAATCGATCGCACACGATTTCCATGTTTCGCGTTGTATATTTCAGCCTTCCCATTTGCGACTTTTACGGCATAAGTTATTTCGCTCATATGTTTAGTTCCTTTCAATCGGTATTAAAAATATCTTTCACTTTTTCGAAAAAGCGCTCCACTGCATTTTCCATTCGGTTATAACCTCCCGCCAGCTTGGGTATAGATCGTATCCACGCATCTAATTTATCGGTGACAAATCTGAAAAACTTGCCGAACAAGGTGGTAGCCTTTCGCTCAAGGTCATTAGGTTCGTAACTCGGCTCAAGCATTAGCTTAGGACTACCTTTAGAGAGTGTTTCGGTCAAGCCTTAAACTTCATGGTTTGAGGCGTGCAAAGTCCGGCAGCCAAATCTTTTGCAAAGCGCCTCCGTGAATTACGGAAACAGCGTTCATGGACGCAGGAACAGGCGGCGGAAAATTGTGGAATTGGCTATAAACTTTATCAGTTTTACGAATTGGGCATCAAAAATAATCCCGGACTGATCACTCTTGAAAAAATTGCGAATGGCTATGGAATTAAATTGCATGAACTGCTTTCGCCGGTCATGCCAAAAACCCGTCGCCGCAGAAAAACGGAAAGCTAAAACTTCGTCAGCTTTTCCAGTTCCTTCACGCGCCGGTCAATGTCGGCGCGCTTGATCGCCGTGGTGCGCGTCAGGCCGAAGCCTTCGCAGCAGAACGACGCCGTGACGCTGCCGTAAATCATCGCGCGCCGGAGGTTGGCGTCAATCGAGCCTTTGGCGGCAGCCAGATAACCCATCATGCCGCCCACAAACGAGTCGCCCGCGCCGGTGGGGTCCGCCACCGTGACCAGCGGATACGCCGGACAGAGGAAAAATCCCTTCGGTCCGGACAGGATGGAGCCGTGCGACCCTTTTTTGATGATCACATACTTTGGACCCAGCTTGTGGATTTTTTTCAGCGCGGCGAACATGTTGTCCTCCTTGGTCAACTGGTACGCCTCGCCATCGTTGAGCACAAATCCGTCGAGGCGCGGAAGCAGCCGCAACAAATCCACCAGCGCAATGTTCAGCCACAGGTCCATCGTGTCGGCCACGACGAATTTGGGCCGGCGCATCTGATCCAACACGTGAAGCTGGAGCGCGGGCGCGATGTTCGCCAGCAGCACGAACGGCACGGCTTGGTGCGCCTTGGGCAGCGTGGGCGTGAAAGTCTCAAACACGCCCAGCTCGGTCAGCAGCGTGCGGCGATGGTTCATGTTTGCCTCGTATTCGCCCGACCAATGAAAGGTTTTGCCGGGCAGAATCTGGAGGCCATCGAGATCAATTTTGTGCCGGCGGTAAAGCTCGAGGTATTTCTTCGGAAAATCGTCGCCGACCACGCCGATCAATTTGACCGGGCCGAAAAAGCTCGCGGCGACGGCGGCATGACTGGCCGAGCCGCCGAGCAGACGCGGATTTTCCGCGTTGGGAGTTTTGATGGAATCCAGCGCCGTTGAGCCGACAATTAAAACGCTCATGATTTGGGGTCTCGGATTTTGGGTCTTGGGTCTAGGAAAACGAGAACGCGCCCCTCGCCCCGGCCCTCTCTCCGTTTGGCGGGGAGAGGGAGAAAGCTGTAGCGTTCGGTCGGTGGCCGAATCGAATCGAGCCACAGGCTCGACTCTACAACTCCCTCGCCCCGCCCGAGCGGGGAGAGGGTGGCGCGAAGCGACGGGTGAGGGGATCTTAATTTCATAGGGAACCAGCAATTAGCAACCGCCCTTGCCGTGCTGAATCAATTCGATTTCATAGCCTTCCGGCGCGTCAACGAAGGCGAACACGGTTCCCGTGGAAGTGGTGGTCGGGCCGTTGGAAAACTTCAGGCCGTGCCGGGCCAGGTGTTTGCCGAATTCCTCCAGACTGTCCACCTCAAACGCGAGATGGGTGAGGTCGGGTTGCACCTGCACCGGGCCGCTGCCGGGAAAATACGTGATTTCGATCTGCTCTTCGCTCCCGGACGCCTTGAGAAAAACGAGTTCCGAGCCGCGCGGCGATTTGTGCCGCCGGATTTCCTCGAGACCCAGCACGTCGCGGTAAAACTTCACCGTGCGTTCGAGATCGTTCACGCGATAGCGTGTGTGCAACAGTTTCGTGACCTTGCTCATGCGCGCAGCATAGCGCAGTGGAAGCCGTGTGCAATTTTTTTGCGACGCTGGAGTTCAAGCTTTAGCTTGCCCATCGGGAAACAAGCTGAAGCTTGAA
>Ga0182027_10007109_pt1 | contig 16597 bp, 10 predicted proteins | sample 712E1DmetaG_FD_121300 | JGI IMG/M metagenome (GOLD analysis project Ga0182027, IMG submission 121300) | Permafrost microbial communities from Stordalen Mire, Sweden - 712E1D metaG (Illumina Assembly) | ecosystem: Environmental > Terrestrial > Soil > Wetlands > Permafrost | place: Sweden... | reverse complement strand
GTTCATGAGCTGGCGCATCCGCCCGTGGATCCGGCGGATGATCTCGCGCCTGCTGGCGGTGGTGCCGGCCATCTGGATCATCAGCATTCGCGGCAATGGCAGCGTGACCGATCTGGTCAACCTTAGTCAGGTCATTCTCTGCCTCATCCTGCCTTTCGCCATGTTCCCGCTGCTATATTTCACCTCGTCCCGCAAGCTCATGGGCCGGTGGGCCAATGGCTGGTTTCTGATGGTCCTGGGGTGGGGCAGTGCGATATTGATTACCCTGTTGGACATCTATAGTTTGCCGGAGTCGCTCAAAGAAGCGTGGCATATCATCGCCGGCGGATGATGGCGCGCAGCAGGAAAGGCACACACATGTATAAAACCATTCTCGTGACGTTGGACCGCACCGCGGCTGACCGGGCGATAATCGAGCACATCAAACCGCTGGCCAGGGCGATGCAAAGCCGCGTCGTGCTCCTGCACGTGGCTACCGGGGCGCTGGCCAAGTATCACGGCAAAAACGCGGCGGGCAGGGAGGTGGAAGAAAGCCAGACGTATCTGGATCGTGTCCGGGCCGAGTTCGTCGCCGCCGGCATTCCGGCTGAAGCGGAACTGGCTTGCGGCGAACCGGTCAAGGAAATTGTTCATTGGGTTCAGCAAAAAAAACCCGACCTGGTGGCGATGGGCACGCACGGTCATCAGTTTGTGGCCGATCTGGTTCTTGGAACCACGGCCATAACGGTCCAGCACAGCGTCAGTGTTCCGGTTCTGCTGCTCCGGGCCAAATGATCCCCACGGCAACCTCCGTCATTATTCATCCATGCGACCGGTGGACATTCAACCAATTGGCGACGAACTGGCCATCAAATGGGATGATGGCAGCGAGGATTTCATTCCGCTGGAGAAACTGCGGCGGAGTTGTCTGTGCGCGGATTGCAAGGGCGAGGTGGACATCATGGGGAACGTCTATAAAAACCCGGAAAAGGTGCTGACCCCGAAAGCTTTTGAACTGGTTCGCATCGCTGGCGTGGGTGGTTATGCGGTCCAGCCGGTGTGGGTGGACGGTCATTCGACGGGAATTTACACCTTTGATTACCTGATGCGAATTGCCGGCCCGGGAGGCAAATAGAGCGTTTCCGGGGGACATACTCCATCCTTGTTTGGTTCCTCCGGTGAATTCAACCCGAACTCTGAAGTTGCCGGTGGTGGCGGATTGGCTGAGGCCACCCCGGTGTGCGCCCGTCCTCGGGCGCCGCAACGGGCTTCTTTTCAGCCACAGAATGGTTTCCAACAACTCACCCATCCCACGTTGCTGCGGCCGGGATGGCCGCACTCCGCTAACGCAGACATTCAACTTCGGTTTTTCGGGCTTGGTCCAACAGAAAACCCTCCGACCCGACCGGAGGGTTTCTTATTGAACCAACACGCTTCCGTAAGTCCGGCAAAAAGCGCGCCGGACATGAATTATTACTGCGGAACGACGCGATAGAACCGTCGTGGATCCGGCCCAATCGGAATGGATGCAACGCCCGTCCAACTGGACGCCGTAACGTTGGACAATATGTTCCAAGCCGGTTGGTTCAGATTGGTCTTGAATTGCACCTGGTAGGAATGTCCAACCACCGCTTGCCAGGCGAGCACGTATGGGCTGCTGGAGGTTTGCTTTGCTATTTGAACGACAGCCGTCGAAGGCGTGACACCCACAGGCGTCCCGCGAATGGTATTGTTGGCCGAATCCGCCACATAAACATTGGTGTTGTTGTCCACCGCAATGGCATAGGGACCATTGAATCGCACGGTATTGCCGGTGCCATCAACGCTGCCGGAACTCCCCGCGACCCCCGCCACGGTCAATACCGCCCCATTGGTCGTAATCCGGCGGATGGTGTTGTTGCCGTCATCGGCTACATAGACATTGCCCCCAACATCCACCGCAACGTCGGTGGGATTGTTAAACCGCGCCTCGCTGCCGGTGCCATCCGCGCCGCCGGAATGCCCGGCCAGCCCGGCCATGGTGCTCACCACCCAGTTGGCCCCAACCAGTTTGAGCTTGCGAATGATGGAACAATACTTGTCCGCCACATAAACATTGGTGTTGTTGTCCACCGCAATGCCATAGGGATTGTTAAACCGCGCGTTGCTGTTGGTGCCATCGCTGCTGCCGGAACTACCGGCCAGTCCGGCCATGGTGCTGGCCATCCAGTTCGTTCCCAACGGCGTGAGTTTGCGAATGGTGTTGTTGCCCTGGTCCGTCACAAAGAGATTGCCGCCGCTGTCCACTGCAATGCCGATGGGGTAGCGAAACCGGCTGTTGCGGTTGCTGCTATCAACGCTGCCGGGACTCCCGGCCAGCCCGGCGATGGTACTTACCACCCAGTCCGGTCCTGACGGCGTCAGCTTGCGAATGGTGCTGTTGCCCGTATCCGCCACATAAAGATTGCCGCCGCCGTCCGCCGTTATGCCATAGGGGCCGTTAAACCGCGCGTTGGTGTAAGACCCATCGGCGCTGCCGAAATTCCCGGCCAGCCCGGCGATGGTGGTCACCGTCCAGTTCCCTCCCGCCAGCGTCAGCTTGCGAACGGTATGATTATTCAGATCCGTCACATAAACGTTGGTGTTGTTGTCCACGGCAATGCCCCGGGGATTGTAAAACAGTGCGGCGTTGCCCGTGCCGTCGGTGCTGCCATTGGTGCCCGCCAAACCGGCCAATGTGGCGATGGTGAGAAACGGAGCAGCACTTACGCTGAGAATAGCCGGGGAACTCGTGACGCTGCCTAGTGTATTGGTGACAACACACCGAAATGGCGCTCCATTAAAGTCGGCGATGTCCGGCTGGATTATCGTCAGGGTTTCCGCTCCGGAACCGCTGTAACTGACGCCGTCGCTCAAATTGTTCCAGTTCAGGCTGCCACTTGGCTGTTGTATTTGCCACTGGTAGCTCAATGGCAACTCGCCTGTGACGCCTATGTTGAATGTCGCATCGTCTCCCAAGGTTATGGATTGATCTTCCGGTTGTACCGTGATTACCGGCGGGCCTACCGCTGGAACCAGCGTGAAATCAGCCCCCCAAATATTGCCGCTGTTTGTGGCGTTGTCCAATGACGTGCCCGTGTTGTAGTTGCTGCTGGCCGGAAAACAGTCTGTGTTTGTGACGGTCACCGTGTAAGCGGACGCGGAAGGGATTCCCGTCAGGGCGTAGATGCCGTTGGTGTCGGTGACCGTATAGTAGATGTTGCCTCCGACGCTGGTGGCGGTGACGCTGGCATTGACGACCGGCACTCCGCTGGCCAGCACCCGGCCGCTGATGATTTCGCCGCCGCCATTTGTGAAAACGTTGTAAATGCACGCGTTGATGTTCAGGTAGGGAGCTGTATCAGTGAGATCAATGATGGGCAGCGCGTACCAGGCATTGTCCTCCCCGCCCCAGCCCATGTTCAGGTGATGGTACAATGTGGAATAACTGTAGCCGTAGCCGTCGCACACGATGGCATGGCCCCCGGCACTGTTATCAATGCCGAACAGAACCGGCAACCGCGCATCCAGGTTGGGATTGATCATGCCGATCAAATCGGTATCAACGTTAAGGGTGGTTGCCTCATCTATGACTGCATTGTTGTATTTGAACGTGGTGATGAGTGCATCCTTGGCGTCGGTCATAAAGGCGCCGGATTCCGCCGCGGTAAAACTCATTTTCACCGCAACGGCCGCATCATAGGTGAGCGTGCCAATGGCCGCGCGCTGGTTGGCGGTAGCGCCGCCGCCGGGATTCAGCGGCATGTTACCCCATTGATAAGGACCGCCCGTGCCGTTGCCGCCGCGCAAATGCCGGGTCATCGGATAGCCGTCAACAGTAATTTGAAAAGACGGAGTTCCCACGCCAACCGACGGATATTGATAATAATACATCATCTGAGCCAACATGGTTGCCACGCACCCGCAAACATAATTGGTCAAGTTACCCGCCTCATGGGGCGGGGTGAAAAAATTGTACACGGCCTGATTTACATTGTTGGTTGACTGGCTCCAAAGCGTTTGAACAAACGGGGCAACCCGGGGATCATCAATTGAGCCGATGCCAATCACATTCGGTTGCGGCCCCCCGGCTGCGCTTTGCAGCAACGTCTGCCATTTGCCGCCGGTAATTTTTGCCGCCGTCTGGGAAACGCCGCGAGCGCGGGCGCGGGCCACCCGCACAGGCACATCCTTGGTGACCAAAGCTCCCAAGGGATTGTTGAGGGACGGATCGAAGCGGCCCTGTCTGACGAACGCGATGATGGGTTCCACCTGGTTTTCCGCCGATACAATCACAAAGCCCGATGGTTCCAGATAAACCACATAATACATGGGAATGCCGTTGCCGTCTTTGAATGTCTCCACACTGCCGACCTTTCCGCCCAACGGTTCCCCCAAGGGCGACTGGTCAAGCCGGAGCCAGCCCGTGACAACGGAAGCGGCCGTTTTGGCATCAACCTGTGCCCCGAACACTCCGGCAGCCAGCCAGAGAAAACATGTTAGCAGCAAAAAAGTTTTGATCCGTTTCATAAGTTTATGTTGGTTGCTTTGAATAATAAAAGCAAAAGCAGGTCACTGCACGCGCACCCGGTAGAAGCGCACCCCGCCGCCCGACGGGTCATGGTATTCCATGATGTTCCCGGTGCCGTTGTTGGTGGCGATGGAGGTCCAGCTTGGCGACGAGGAAAGTCTGGGGGAGCGTTGGATGACGTATTGTTTGCCCATCACGCTGGGCCAGCTGATGACGCAATCCTGGGTTTGTTGTGCCGCACCCGGATCGGTGCCGATGTTCTTGAAGAAGGACGCGGGATCCGTCGGGTCGGTGCCGGCCTGGTATTCCTGCAGGTTATTCCGGCCGTCGCCATCGGCGTCGGCATTCGTCTGGGAGAGATAATTATTCAAAGTGAGGAAATAGCGCAGGCGCCATGAATCCGGGATGCCATCGCCGTACGAGGAATTGGTGCGGGAGCTGAAGGTGATCAAACCGGTTATGGCCTGTTTGGGGAACGAGGCGATGCCATTGGGCGAGGCGGAGACATGATCAAAATGGACCGCATAGGCGGACAGGCTGGTGGCGGTTGACGGAAGAACGACGGTCAAGGTGCCAATCGAAACATTGCCTGACAGCCCGGAAATGCCGCTGTTGAGCCAGACAGCGGAATAGTTGCCGTTGCCCTGTTGATCGGTAGTCCAAGGCGATCCGAGGGCCGGGTTGTACGAGAAGGCAACCGGGGTGGTCAGCGCCGGCGAGCCGTCCAGCGGCTCGACCGTGAGATTGAGCATCAATGTGCGCAATGGATAATTGCCCAGAATACTGGCCGTGATGGGAATCTGGATGGTCGAACCGGCGTTGGTCTTGCAATCGCCGGCGGTAAAAATGACCTTGGGCTGGTTGGTGACACTGTTGTTGCCCGTCAGTTGCGCCATTTTACCGGTCAAGGACGATGATTTGGAAACCACGCTTGGGTTGAAAACATTGGAGACGGTTTCCGCAACGCGAACACCATTGGTCCAGAAGCGACGGAACCACGTCAAGGAAGGATCCAACGAACGACGATAGGTGACATACACGTCGCACACGTCCAATGCGCCGTCGCCGAAGGCGATTTGATTGATGGTGGTATCGTTGCCATTGAACAAAAGGTTCAACAAGTTGGTGTCGGTGACGGGCGTGTTTAATTCCAAATACCCGTGGCCAAGGTCCACATAGGTGGCTCCGCAGGAATCCATGGCATCGAAGAAATCACTGCCCGGCGGCGGGAAATTCCAGTAATAGATAGCCGATTGAAAAACCTGTTCGACGTCGGCGTTTTGCAAATTGGTGTTGCCGAAGTCGCCGGCGTTGAACCAACTGAACGGATACGCGTTGCCGGCGATATATTTGCGCTGCCCCATGCGGACATTTTTGACGGAATTGACCGTGCCGTTCGTCAGCGAGCCGTTGGTGGGGGCGTAGATGAACACGGACGAACCCGGCATGCCAATGCCGTCCGCCGTTGCCGACGGCCGGTCAATCTGGATTTTGTAGATATTGGTGGTCCCGGCGTTGGTGGGCACCTGGAACATATAGCCTCCCAATACGACCTTTCCACCGTTTTGATCGAAAAGGGTGTCATGCGCCATCGAGAATTTGATCAGGTCCTGTTTTTTTGTGTCGTAAAGGTTTGTCTTGGAATAACGTTCCAGCCAGCCCACACCCAGCAGGTTGAGAGAGAGGTTGGTGGTCAGCATGCTTACAAAGTTGGTTGATCCTTCATAATACACCGTATTCGTCAAATAGGGGGCGTTGGTGTTGATAAACATGTAGGGCGGAATGGGCAAAAAGAGGGTGCTATCATTGGGGTCAGGTTTCTTCAGCATGGATTCAAAACCAAACGCCCCGGGTGTGATTGCCGGGCCGGGGGCGTTCGTGACCGTCACATTGAACTGCAAACTGTATATCAGGGCGTTCCCCAGCACCCCCAAAGTGATGGGAGCATAAAAAGTCTGGCCGGGAGACGCGATGAAGTCGCTGGAGGCTTCGCCATAGACGAAACCAAAGCTGATGGTGTTGGGCACAAAATTATCCGGCGAGAAAGATTGCACGGCAGTTCCGCTTGGCAAATAACCATCGCGGAAAGCGCGGACTTTGAAAATAATGTTGCTGTTCACATTAATGGAAAGCGTGGCCGGACTGATGTTGGTGACCGCGATCGGCCCGATGCTGGGCGGGGCGTTGGTGGGATCGGCGCCGTTGATGGTGTACCAAAACACCGCGTTGCTCGTGATGTCGCTGATGGTGAACTGCGCGCCGTTGAGGCCGTTAATCGTTGGATTGGCAACTATAAACAGGAACTCGGAGGTGACAATCGGGCTGCTTCCGCCGGGGCCGACATTCACCGCTTTGATCACCAGGTCCGGCATGGTCGTCACCGGCAGAGACGCCAAGAACCCCGCCCAATTGTCTTGATAAAACGGCGGACTGCTTCCGTTCGTCGAACTGGGAACCAACAGAACCGGCTGCGGCCCGTTGGTGGTGATGTAATAGGTTGAGAGGCCGTTGGTGACCGGATCAATGGCTATACTCAAATCATTGTGGGCCGTATATGTGTTGAGCCCGCTGACCGGGTGGAGCACGGAAAAAAAGCCGGTTAGTTCGTTTCCTTCGTAATCAAACCAGCCGATTCTCGGCGCCGGCGGCGGCGGGATCGGCAGTGTGGCGCTTGCTTCCAAAGAGTTGGGACCCTCGCCGCCGGAATTCAGGGCTGAAACCACATAGTAATACGTCGCCCCGTTGTCCACGTTCGTATCGGTGTAACTCGTGCCGGTCGTGTTGGCAATGATTGTGGAAGGCGAGTAAGGTCCGCCGGAGGATGGGGAGCGTTTAATGTTGTAACTCGTCGCGTTAAAACTCGCCGTCCACGTCAAAATTACCTGCCCGAAGTTCGTCGTGGCGGTCAGTCCCGTCGGCGCGGCGGGAGGTGGTGGCGGCGGCGGCGAGAAACTGGCTCCCACAACATGGCGGATGATGTTCCAATTCGTTTCCGTCACATAAATTGTGCCGTCGGGCGCAAAGGCCACGCCAAACGGCGTGCGGGCGTTGGCATTGGGCACCGATGAATCGGGCAGTGTGACAATTTCGTCAAGTCCGCTGTCAGTATCAGGAGTTCCGCCACTCAGGCCCGGCATCGTCCCGCTCCAATTGGTGTAGTAAACGCCATAGAGATTGGTCACGGTACCATCACTGGCCTTCACCACTTTGACGCGGTGGTTGCCGAAATCGGTGACAATCAAACTTCCATCGCCTGCCTCGGCCACGCCCATGGGCTGGAAAAATTTGGCTAAATTGCTTTGTGACGTGTTGAAATTCCCGTTCGTCGTGAAGTCGCCTGCGCCATGGAACCCGGCGTTGGTGGTGACGGCGCCGCTGGTGGGATTAATGAGATAGATGCCGTTGCGCCCGGAATCGCAGGCGGCGATCAACCCGTTATGCTTCACGACAATGCCCTGCAATGATGCGCCCGGAGTGGTGATGGTGGCAACGACATTGCTGACGCCGGGCGATGTAATCCTGAACAAGGTGTTGCTGGCAGTCACGTAGATGTTGCCAACGGTGTCCAGCGCGATGCCGCCGGCGTTGGTCAACCTGGTCATGTTGGTGGCAATCAGGTCGCCAAGATAGTCAAATTCCAAGACGGTTCCATTGGTGCCTTTGCCGTAGTTGAGGACAAAGACGTTGTCGTAAATGTCAATCGCAACTCCAATGGGATTGCTATTGGTTCCAGTGAAGGCAAAAGTATAGGCCTGCCCGGTGTCACTTTCGGGAGAGTCAAACTGAAGCCAGCGGATTGAATGATTGCCCCGATCGGCCACGTACAGATTTTGGCCGGTGATATCCACCGCAATACCGCACGGCGTGTTATACTCCGCGTCAGCTTGAATGTCGCCATTAATCGGGCCTTTAAGACAGGCGCCGTTTGCGTTGAGATTGGGCACTCCGGGGTTGGGGCCGCCGCTCACCCACAATGCGTGGGTTTTGGTGGCGCCGCCAAAAAGATTGGTGGCGGCCAGCAGCAATGCGGCCAGCACGATGGCGCCCCGCGACTGCGGAATGAAATGCGCCCGCCCGACGGCCCGCCCCGCGCGCTCGAGAATTGTGGTTCTCATAAAACAAGTTTGGTTGTTATTCATCGCTCACAGGAAATGTTGGTTTGCCGATTGGATGAACATGGTTTTAAAACGACTATTTCGTCGTCGCGGCCGGGTTTTTATCAAATTCGCCCGGCTCCGGGACCGGATTGCTCCAATCCCCTTTAGGCAGGGCTCCGTCCCATATGCTGTTCGGGTTCATGGGAGATTTCATGAGATCCGGCTGGGACTTGAGAAAATCGCTGGTGGTCGGACGGAAATCGGTTTCTTTGACGATGGTGGGCGTGATGAAGATCAGAAGATTATCCTTGTTCAGGGATTTGTTTTCGCTTCGGAAGGCCCAGCCCAAGCCGGGGATGTCACCGAGCAGCGGCACTTTGGTATATTGAGCGTTGGGGCTGTCCTGTACCAGTCCGCCCATGACGAGCGTGTTGGAATTGGGAATCAGCACCTGGGTTTCGATGTGGCGGGAGTCAAATATGTCAGCCGTGTAAGTGGAGCCGGCGATGGTTTGCTGGTGGGTGCCAAAAAAGCTTGATACATCCGGCGCCACCTTGAGCCAGATAAAGTCGTTGGCGGAAATGCGCGGAGTGACTTGCAGAGTGGTGCCAATATTGGAGTAGGTGATCGAAGAGCCGCCCGCAACGTTAAGGGTGCTGGCCACGACGTTGATAACCGGGTAACCGCGGGTGACAGCAATCGTCGCGGTTTCGTTGTCCAGTGTAACAACGCGCGGAGTGGAAATGACCTGGCCTTCTTTGGATGTATTTAAGAAGGAGATCACGGCCTGCAAGCCATCGGCGTTGAGGAATCCGATGGCCGGGGAAAAGCCGCTGAGTGTATTCAGTGCCATTCCGCCGGGGGCAGCTGCATTTTGGGGTATGGAATACAGCGCGGTTTGGCTGCTGGATGGGGGTGTGGAGATAGTGGTGCCTGAGTGCGTACCGGCACCTGAAGCCGTAGTTGTTACAGGATTGCCCGGAAATAATGCTTGTGAGACTGACTTTGTCGGATCGCTCACCCCGTTTCCAAAGGAGACATTTTGCCCCTGAAGCGTCTTGGTCCAATCAACGCCTTTGACGGTGCTGGGGTTGCTGGAGATTTCGACCAGTTTCGTTTCAATCAACACCTGTCTCGTGGGTTTGTCGAGCTGGTTGATAAGCGTGTCCACCGATTCCTGTTCCGCGTCGGTGGCAACCACAATCAATTGGCTGGTGCGCTGATCGGGCAACACCCGGCTGCGCTTGTCAACGAGCGCCGCCTGGACCGCGCTCACCATGTTCGAGGTGCTGGCGTATTTCAGTTGAATGACACGGGTGGCCAGCGGCGGCGGCGCCAGGGGATCTTTGGTGGTGATGCGGCTGATATGGGTTCTGCGGTCTTCGGTAATTTGCAGACCATAGTTGTCCAACAACGCCCCAAGAGCCTGCCCGGCGGTGATGTTTTCCCAGCGGATGGACAGGGTGGGTTCGGGTTTGACCAGGCCATTCGCGTCGGGCTGACCATAACCGATTTTCGGATCGAGCAGGTAATTGATCCCCGCCTGCCGGGCGAGATTTTCAATGGCGGTGGTAATCGGAACGTCTTGGAATTGAATCAACGGTATGCTCGCAGGCCCCGCAGTCTGGGGGGTGCTGCTGCTGGCGCTGCTGGTTGCGTTGCTGGTGGTCGTGCTGGAAGATTCCGCGGCGGCGGCGGGCGCCGTTGGCGGATTGGCGGCGGTTGCATTGCTGGCGGTCACACTGGGAGATTCGCTGGCGGCGACTACAGGCGCCGTCGGCGGATTATTGGTGGCGGCGGCTTCACTGCCGGCGGCCGCATTGGTAGATTCATTGGCGGCGACTGCGGCTGCCACTGGCAGAACGGCGGCGGCGGCGGCTTCACTGCCGGTGGCCGCGCTGGGAGTTTCATTGGCGGCGGTTGCGGGAGCTGCTGGCGGAACGGCGGCAGTGGCGGCGGCGGCTTCACTGCCGGCGGTCGCGCTGGGAGTTTCATTGGCGGCGACTACGGCTGCCACTGGCAGAACGGCGGCGGTGGTGGCGGCGGCTTTCCCGCCGGGTGCCGTGCTGGGAGATTCATTGGCGGCGGCTCCGGCTGCCGCTGGCGGAACGGCAGCGGCGGCGGCTTCACTGCCGGTGGCTGCACTGGGAGATTCATTGGCGGCAGCGGCGACCACTGGCGGAGTGGGAATGATGGTGTCAACGGTTATGTTGCTGCTGGTGACGCTGCCGCAAGCGTTGGTGATGATCACCGTGTAGCTGCCTTCGTTGTTCGTTGATACACCGTTGATAGTGTAGGTCGCATCCGTTGCTCCATTGATGGGTGTGTCATTGAAATACCATTGGTAGCTCAACGGCGGGGTGCCTTCCGCCGCCACGCTAAAGGTTGCGTTGCCACCGTTAACGACCGTTTGGCCTGCCGGCTGCGCGGTGATGGACGGCGCGAACACCACTGTCAACACCGCTTCGCTGCTGGTCGCGGTGCCGCAAGAGTTGGTGACAACCACTGTGTAGTTGCCCGCGCTGCTCGCCGTCACATCGCTGATGGTGTAGTTCGCGGCCGTTGCTTCGCTGATGGGGCTGCCATTGAAATACCATTGATAGCCCAACGGCGGGGTGCCTCCCGCTGTTACGCTGAAGGTTGCGGGGCCGCCGCTGACCACCGTTTGGCTTGCCGGCTGTGTGGTGATGAATGTCGGAAACACCACCGTCAATGCCGCCACGCTGCTGGTCGCACTGGAAGACACAGTGGCGCCGGCTGCGGGTGCCAACGGCGGATTGGCGGTGCTCGTGCCGATGCTTTGTTTGGTGTCAGTGGCGATGGTGTCGGTTTGAGACAACACCCCCTGCTGCCAAACGAGGCAGCCCAACAGTGTGGCAATTAGCATTTTTAATTTCATATCGTTACCTCCGGCATGGCTCTGATTCGTTGTCATGTTAATACGAGTTAAATAAAATTTATTGGAATGCCAAAATGTTTCTGCCGCGCGCAAATTTTGTCATGTTCATCACATTCACTTTTGCATCCACAGAGAGCGGGCGGCTTTTGGGCCGATGATGGGCTTGTCTTTTCATGTTTCAGGGGCTGCTCGCATAGTTTAATTCGTGCCGCTGACCACCGGATTCAACCACCACCGATTTGTCTTTGATTTCGATGCAGCGGATATGAATCCGACTGTGAGGGGTGATGACATCCCCTTCATCGCCGACGCCGAAGGTGTGATTATTGATAATGACCAGCCGATGGTCCACCGAGCCGGAGATGCCTCTCAAAACGAGGGACGACAGGTCGCCAGGGTTTTTGCTTGCGGCGTCTTCATATGGCCGGGTGGAGTTTGGAAAAAATGGATCGCGCCCTTCTTTCGGATTCGTGGGAAGAACAAAGACCGAACGTGACACCACCCCCGGCGTGACTGGTTTGACAACGGGTGCCGCCGCCGCCACCGGGGCTGCCGCCGGTGCTGCCGGCGCCGGCGCCGCCGCCACTGGCAACACGGTCACAAACGCGGCTGAAAGCCACACGGCCAACGCGCTTCTGCAGGAATTAACGTGCCGGTTCATTGGTTTCGATTATGAAGGGTTGGGTTTCATCAATGTGATGATTTCCATTTTAAACGAAAGTTTCTCAGGGATGTCCCCGCCGGGTTCAATGACCAGGCGAACCATCCGGGAGTGCGGGAAATTATTTTCAAAGTCGGCGATGAATTTGCCCAGGTCATGATAATAAGCCGTGCCATTAATTGAAAATTGGATTTGTTTGTAAGGGAAGGACGGCAGCAAATCCACGTTGCCAATCGTCGGATGGCCGATATCCGGAATTTCCACCTTATACTGCTGTTTGAAGCGGCGAATGGTGTCATAAGTCCAGGAGTAAAGATCGCCGGAGGCCATGTCCGCCTCGGCGTGTGAAAGGGTGTTTGTCACTTCGATCAATTCGCTCGTTATGGTGTCGGTGCTCTTGATGGCGTTCTTGATGTCCAGAAGCCGGCTATCGGCGGCCTTTTTATCCTTGGCAATTTTGGAAAGGGAGTCGTATTGGGGCCGGATCAGGCTGAAACCAATCAGTCCCAGTATCGCCGCCGTGATCATGACGACAATGAAGAGTTGGTTGCGCTTTTCTTTGGACAACTTTTTCATCGGGTTACCTCCGGGAAACTGCATTCCAAAGTGAACATGACATACGATTTGCCGTCCGCGCTCAACTGCGGCGCCGACAAGTTAGCCAGTTGAACGCCATTCGTTTTGTTCAACGTCGCCTTGAAATATGGTTGATTGGCCACGGCGTCCTTCATTTTGTTCACCTGGTCGCCGGGGTTGGCGCTGGTATCCCGCGCCTCCAACGACACAATGATTTTTTCCGTCACCGTGCCGGAGCCCGCCGGGATGGGGCCATTCGCAGTTTTCTGCGCCGGCGTTCCTTCCTTGAAAATATATCTTTGATCCACATTCAACCGTGTGAGTCGCACGTTGTCCGCATGGGTCTGCTGCAGCGCATTGAGCAGATTGCCCTGCAGGAAACGGTTGTCGGTCAATTTTTTCAGCGCCTCCAGTTTTTGTTTCACTTCGAGGATTTGTTTCTGGCTGACCATCACGTGCTGAAAATCATTGGTGCGCGATTCAATTTCCGTTCGCCGGTCCGTCACGGATTTCTTGGCGAGCATGCCTTCGAGCAGGAGCGAACTGCTCCAGACCAGTGCCAGCGCCACCAGGAACGCGCCAAAAAAAATCACGCGCTTGACGGGGTCGTGCCGGCGCAGTTCTTCCGCGGCCTTGGCCTCCGCCAGCAAGTTGATGCGAATCGCCATAATTCAATTTGGTTCAAATGGCCGCCAGCGCGGCGCCGATCGCCACGGTCAATTGCGGCCCAACATGTTCGATTTCCACTGCCTGCTGTCCGGGCAGCGCCATCTGCAAAGAAGTTGTCGGATTCCACGTTTTACATTCCACGATCAATTCCGAGTGCAGGATTTGCAAAATCATTTCCGACTGTGCCGACCCGCCGTTGACGTAAACGTGCGACACGGGCCGGTCCTGCTGATGTTCAAAAAAGTCGAGCGACGCGCGCAACTCGCGCCCCAGGGGTTGCACTTGAGATTCAAGCGCGGCCTGGACTTCCGGCGCCATGCCCACCTTGATGCCCTCGGCTTCGGCGTAGCTGATGTTCATCGTCTCGGCGAGTCCCGCCGTCAATTTGTCGCCGCCGATGTTGACCACGCGGCTCAAGACCAGTTCCCCGCGATCCACCACGCAAACCGAAGTCTGTTTGAAACCGATGTCAACCAGCGCGATCGATTCCTCGGCAAATATTTCGGGGAGCGCCAGTTCGAAAGAGTTCACCGGACCGATAAGCCCCGGCAAAATGTGATCCGGTATCAACCCCGCGTTTCGAATTGCCGTCTGAAAATCGTCAATCACTTGCTGCCTCATGCCCGCCACGAGCACTTTCAATTTTGGAATCATACCCGCTTTGGCGGCCTCGGCGGATTTGCCCGCCGCCTTCGGCGGGAAAATGTGGCAGTCAAAAACATGATTCGGCATGTCCTGCTGCAAATAAGTCTTGGTGTTGTTTTTCAACACCATCCGCATTTCATCCACCGGAATCTGCGGCAACTCCACCGGCCGCACCACCGCGTCATCCAAACCGACGGCCAGGGTGAGCACCTTGGTTTCCGATCCCAGCGCCTGGGCCACGGCGCGCAGATGGTCGGCGAGCAATTCGGTGGAAATTTTTTTCTCGTAAATCGGCGTGTCGAGCAGCGCGAAGCGGGAGAGCGCCAGAAGTTCGCCGCGTCGTTCCAAGAGGATGGCCTTCGTTGTCCGGGCGCCCAGATCCACGACCATCATCTGGGTCCGCTTTTTACCTGATACACCTTTTAGAAATGGCAAAGCCATGTTCGTGCCTTTTTATTACTATGGTCTAATTCACAATTGCAAGCAGCAATTCCAATAAATGTAACAACTGATTGAACCACTTTAGCAACTGCCGCGCCAAGCGGATGCGCCTTAAAAAAACCCGTCAAATCGCCGTTTTTGTCCCGACTCAAGGCGCGGGTGTCTCGGAACTTGCCGGGCGCCGCTCACGCCAGCCGCTGGGCGCGCAATTTCAGTTCGTTCAAAAAAGTTTCCAACAACGGCGTCTTGCGGCCGCTCCACAACGCGCCCAAAACCATCGGCGGAAAACCGTTCAGCGGCAGCGCGCGCACGCGGCCCGAATATTTTTTCCCCGGCAGGGCCAGCGCCACTCCCGCCCCCAGGCCGTTCGCCACGTAAGTTTCAATCAGCTCCAGCGAGCTGACTTCGATGCTCGGAAACCAGTCCACGCCGCGCTGGCGGAGTTGTTCCTGAAAACTGCGGGCGACCGTCTCCGCCGCCGGCAGGGAAATCAGCGGCGTTTCAATCCGGTCGCGCTTCCACAATTCTTCCGCCGCCGCGATGCCGCTTTCCGGATTTACCAGCAGCACCGGCGGCAGCTCGATCAGCGCCAGCGAACGGAGATTCGCCGGAGATTTTTTTCCGATCAGCGTGATCGCCAGATCCAGCTCCTCGCGCTCCAGCAACGTCTCGAAATCCGCCGGATACCCCTCGCGCAGCGAAACCCGCAGCTCCGGAAATTTCCGGCGCATCGTCTGCAACAATTCCGGCAGATGCTCGCGCAGCACGATGGTCGAGGCGCCGATGCGGATGTGCCGCGCCTGTCCGCCCTGCAACTCGTCCGCAACTTTTTTGAGGTTGGAAAAAAACGGCCGGATGAATTCAAATAGTTTTTCGCCCTCCGGCGTCAGCGCAAACGGCCGGCGGTGAAACAAAACCACGCCGAGAAATTCTTCGAGCTGCGCGATTTGGGAGCTGACCGCCGGCTGCTGGATGCCGTAGGGAATGTTTCGCACCGCCGGCATGATGCCGCCGTGTTTGGCCACGTAGTAAAAAAGTTCGAGATGGTGAACGTTCATGTCCGTTGGTTGGACCGGTTCTACCAAATCCGCCGCGCTGCGGAAAGAAGCAATTGACGCGCGCGGCAAATCCGCCTAGCGTCATTCGCACAACTTGTAACCAGTCATGTCATTTCTTCCGCTCGTCAGGCTCTGGCTTTGGATTTCAGCGCTCGCAAGTCTCGCGGGCTGGACCCTGTCCGCGCTGGGACAATTGCATCGCCCCGGCGGCGCGATTTTTTTTGCCGCCTTTGCCGTCCTAGTTTTCGTTTGCCGCCGGGAGCTGGGATTGGCTTCGGGTAAAAAATCGGGCGGAAAAAAATTCCTTCGCCGTTTCCGGCGGCCCCTGCCGTTTTGCTTCGTGGTGCTGGCGCTTTTGGTTTTTCTGGGCGGCGTCCTCTATCCGCCCAGCAATTACACCGGGCTGAATTACCGCCTGGCCCGGGTGTTGCAATGGCTCGCGCACGGACAATGGTGCTGGATTCATACGCCTAATTTCCGGATGAACGACCGCGCCTGCGGCATCGAATGGCTGACCGCTCCGCTGCTGCTGTTCACCCGGTCCGACCGCGCCCTGTTTTTGATCAACTTCATTCCCTTCCTGCTGCTGCCCGGTCTGATTTTCAGCGTCTTCACGCGATTGGGTGTGCGCGCCCGGGTGGCCTGGCATTGGATGTGGCTGTTGCCCACCGGTTACAACTTCCTGCTCCAGGCCGGCGGCATCGCCAACGACGCCTTTCCCGCCGTCTATGCGCTGGCTGCGGTGGACTTCGGCTGTCGCGCGTGGGGGTCGCGGCGGCCCGCGGATTTGTGGCACTCGCTGTTGGCCGCCGCGTTGTTGACGGGAGCCAAGGCCAGCAATCTGCCCCTGCTGCTGCCGTGGGCGATTTTGGTTTTCGCGCTGCTGCCTGTTTTGCGCCGCCAGCCGGTGATGACGGCGCTGGTGATTTTCCTGGCGGCGCTGGTTTCATTTCTGCCGACGGCGATTTTGAACGTGCATTACCTGGGCGACTGGTCGGGCCTGTCCATCGAGCGCGCCGGCAT
>Ga0182027_10007108_pt1 | contig 16599 bp, 16 predicted proteins | sample 712E1DmetaG_FD_121300 | JGI IMG/M metagenome (GOLD analysis project Ga0182027, IMG submission 121300) | Permafrost microbial communities from Stordalen Mire, Sweden - 712E1D metaG (Illumina Assembly) | ecosystem: Environmental > Terrestrial > Soil > Wetlands > Permafrost | place: Sweden... | reverse complement strand
CCCAAGACGAAGCGCCTGGTCAAGCCGGGTCAAACCCAGTCAAACCCAGTCCGGCGATTGCGGATTGCGGATTGCGGATTGCCCCAAATGATGACATGTAATAAATTAGATAATCTAATCATATTGGGATGCATCAGCGAGGGTGCATAATGGTAAGGGCGAGACTCTGTCGAGCCCTGACTCGATTTCCTTTAGGGACAAAGTCAGAGCTCGACGGAGTCTCGCCCTACCGACAATCCGCAATCCGCAATCCGCAATCCGCAATTTCCCACGGCCTCTTTTTCTTTCATTCTCCCTTTTGCTTTTGTCCGCCGGCGTTCTACACTGCTCCCATTATGACTATCCAAGTGGCAGTTCTCTGCGACGCGGCAACCGATTACAACAGCAAACTCAATCTGCTGGGCACCTTCGACACCATCCTCGCCTCCCAGCTCCCCGCGCAGCACCCCCAGTGTTCCGTCGCCCTCCGCATCGCCTTTGACCGCGCCGAGGAGGGGTCGCACAATTTGTCCATGAATTTCGTCAACGAGGACGGCCAGCCCATCATGCCCCCCATGAGCGTTCCGGTGGAAATCGTGTTCCCCGCCGACGCCACTTTCCTGTCGCGCAATTTCGTGGTCAATATCCAGCAGTTGAAGTTCGATCAGGCCGGACTTTACGGGATTGACTTGTCCATGGATGGACGCCCCTTGTCGAGCATCCCCCTGGCGGTCAAACTGATGGAGCCGAAAGAACCCGCCTGAGTAAGGTGGGGACGCCCCGCCGGGGCGACCGCCGCATTGTGAAACCATGCCAGAAACCAAAATGACGTTCAATCCCGGACGCCTCGGCGAGGCGTCCCTACCATTGTGAAACCATGCCAGAAACCAAAATGACGTTCAACCCCGGACACCTCGACGAGGCGTCCCTACCATCGTGAAACCATGCCGGAGACCAACATGACACGCCTGCTGGAACGGAGCCTGGAACGGAACCGGCTCGCCCATGCCTACCTCTTTTCCGGCGATTCGCTGGACGAGTTGGAAGTCATGGCCCGAACCTTGGCCAGGGCGCTCAACTGCACCGGCTCAACCGGCAAACGCTCCCTTCAGTCCTGCGGCCAGTGCGATTCGTGCCGGCGAATCGAACACGATGCTCATCCCGACGTCCTCTGGGTCCGCCCGGAATCCAAATCGCGCGTCATCACCATGGACCAGATGCGCGACTTGATGCGCACGGTCCATTTGAAACCGACCGCGGCGGAATTCAAAGTCAGCGTCATCGTGGCGGCCGACCGGCTGAATCCGCAGGCGGGCAACGCCTTCCTGAAAACTCTGGAAGAGCCGCCCGCCGATTCCATTCTCGTTCTCCTGACCACCGAGCCGCAACGGATTTTGGAAACCGTCCTGTCGCGCTGCCTGCGCCTGAGCTTCGGCGGCGAAGGGGCGCGCGCCCGCGCCAAACACGCGGCGTGGCTGGCTGGCTTCAGCGAACTGGCCGCGCGATCCGGGCCGGGCATGATGGCGCGTTACCAGTTGTTGGGCCTGCTTCTGAAAAAACTGGGCGAGCAAAAGGCCGACATTGAAAAATCCCTGGCCGCCCGCTCGCCCCTCGAGCAATACGACGAAATGGACCCGGACACGCGTGAGAAGCTGGAAGGGGAATTGGAAGCCGCCGTGGAATCCGAGTACCGCCACCAGCGCACGGATGTCCTCGGCGCCTTGCACTGGTGGTTGCGAGATATTTGGCTCCACACCTTGCAGGCCGGCGGCGGGACGCTCTGTTTTCCCGATCTGAAAGCGGCGGCCGCCGCCGTGGCCGCGCGGATTTCGCCCGCCGAAGCGATGCGGAACCTCGAACACATAGACCGCCTCCAACGCCAGCTTAACACCAACGTGCAGGAGGCGCTCGCCTTGGAAGTCGGCCTGCTCAAGCTCAAGTTGTGAGGGGGATTCACAACCAATGCGGACGAACCCGCCATCCAAGACATCGAAGCTGCCCACGGCCCAGGACAGCCTTGGCCAGCATGGCTCAGCGGGAGCTTCGCCCTACCGAACCGAGGCTCCTCCAACCCGGGACACCCCGCCCCAACCGCTCCTGTTCATGGTGTTGGCCGGCGTGTTCTTCTTCATTACGGTGGTCAAGCTGGGCATTCCGGTCGTCTTGGACGCCCAAGTATTGCCACCCAACGACTGGCTGGATGCCGTTTTTGGTTCCTCATCCTACACTTGGCAGGTCAAATGGGGTTATCTGCTGATGATCCCGGTCTTTCTGGCGGGGCTGCCCGCCATCCGCTGGAAGCCATTCCCGGGCAAGTGCCGCTGGCTCCTCCTCCTGCCCGTGCTCTGGCTCGGCTGGCAATTCATTTCCGCCACCGCCAGCATCTCCCCCAAGCTGACCAGCCCGGTGCTGGCCCATTTTTCGGCTTGCGTGGCCTTCTTCTATTTGGGGTTCTTCGCCTTGCGCGGCGTGCGCAATCCCTGGCCCGTCTGGGCCGGTCTCACCCTGGCCTGTTGCTGGACCCTGCATTATGCGATGGCGCAGCACTTTGGCGGCTTGGAGGCGACCCGGAAGCTGCTTTCGGAAAGCAACCCTACTATCCAAGCTTTGGCCAGGACGCACGACCTTACCCGTGTGTTCGGCACGTTCATGTATCCCAACGCCCTGGCTGCTGGACTCCTGCTGCTGCTGCCCGTCAGCCTGGTTTTCGTGTGGCAGCTTGTGCCCAGGCTCCGGGCCGGAATCCGGGCATTGTTCGTCGCCATCCTTGGGGGCTGCGGACTGGCCTGCTTGTATTGGTCCGGCTCCAAAGCGGCCCTCCTGTTCATGGTTCTTTTGGGAGTTCTCGCCATCGGCCATTCGCCCCTGCGGATGTCTTGGAAGCGGGTCTTGATTTATGGGTTGCTCGCTCTCGGTTTCATCGCTTTCACCATCAAATACGCCGATTCCGCCGCGCGCGGCAAGCGAAGCATGGAGGCGCGGACGGTCTATTGGCAGGCCGCGCTGCAAATCTTCCGGCAACATCCGGTCCTCGGCAGCGGGCCGGGCACTTTTGGCGTCGCCAACAAACAATTCCTGCCCCCAAACGCCGAATGGGCGATGCTGGCGCATAACGATTATTTGGAGCAAGCTTCAGATTCTGGAATTATTGGCTTCTTGACGTTTTATGCCCTAATTGTGGGGTCAATTGCGTACCTGTATCGTTATAGATTGCTGGAAACTGGCCATTTGTACATGACCAGATTTGCGGTCTGGCTGGGATTATTGGGACTGTTCCTGCACTCCGGGATGGAGTTCAACTTGTACTATCCCGCCCTGGCTTGGCCTTCATTCTTTCTCCTGGGTTGGCTTTGGGGGTTGGAGGAGGGTCCGTGTAAGTCCGTGTAAGTCCGAGTAAGTCCGTGCTTTTCTCTCGGGCTGGCTTTTGGGGTTGGACGACGATGAATGCGGGTAAACTAATGTTCATGATGACAATTCATTTTTATCATCGTTATCGTTATAGATTTGGCGCCTTGGCTGAAATGGAGCGTAATCGAGTGAGAACACCCTGTTTTGGCCTCGTTTTGCCCCGGATCGAAGCTGATTTGGTGCTTGACGGCTCGCTCTCCAGCCTCTATTCTCGCCGCCAACGAAAGTTATGTCCAAAGCAGAGTCGTTGCCCGACTGCTGCTTTTTTGTTCAATGCATACTAACAAGACAGGACCTGATAACGTCCGCTTCCAAATGGAGGCCGCATGGATCTAAAGGACATCAAGGCCATCATTGACTTGATGCGCAAGAACAACATCTCTGAGTTCGAATTGGAACGTCAGGAATTCAAGATCAAGCTCAAACGGGGCGCCGGCGGCTCTCCGGCGGTCGAAGAATCCGGTTATTACCCGGTCGCTCCGGCCGCTCCTGTCCCGCCTCCGCTGCCCGCCCCGGCGGCGGCGGCGGCGGTCGCCCCGGTGGCCGCCCCGGAACCCGCCGCGCCGGAAATTGAGTCTCCCATGATCGGCACCTTTTACCGGGCGCCTTCGCCGGAATCGCAACCATATGTGGAAGTGGGGAGCGAAGTGAACCCGGAGACCATCGTTTGCCTTATCGAGGCGATGAAAGTGATGAACGAAATCAAGGCCGAAATCAAGGGCGTCGTCACCCACATCCTCGTCGAAAACGCCAAGCCGGTCGAGTTCGGCCAGCCCCTTTTCCGAATCCGTCCCACTTAGCCCAGGGTGCCAGACCAGACACGTTTCCAGACATGTTTGAAAAACTGCTCATTGCCAACCGCGGGGAAATTGCGGTCCGCATCATTCGCGCCTGCAAGGAAATGAATATCCGCACCGTTGCGGTTTATTCCAAAGTGGACATTGATTCCATGCACGTCCAAATGGCCGATGAAGCCGTCTGCATCGGCCCGGGGCCGAGCGCCGACAGTTACCTGCGGATTGACCGCATTATTTGCGCCGCGGAAATCGCCGACGTGGACGCCATCCATCCCGGTTACGGCTTCCTGTCGGAAAACGCGCATTTCGCCGATATTTGCGAAAACTGCAACATCCGCTTCATTGGCCCCAATTCCCGCGCCATGAACGCCCTGGAAGACAAGGCCGCCAGCCGCGCCCTCGCCAAAAAAGCCGGCGTCCAGACCCCGCCCGGTTCGGAAGGCGCGGTGGAAAACGAGCAGGATGCCCTGGCCGTCGCCAAACACATCGGCTACCCCGTCATGATCAAGGCTATTGCCGGCGGCGGCGGACGCGGCATGAGGGCCGCCCATAACGACGGCTCGCTGGTCAAAAGCTACCACACCGCCCGCAGCGAGGCCGAGAAGGCCTTTGGAAAATCGGGCGTCTATATCGAAAAATACATCGAGAACTCCCACCACATCGAGTTCCAGATCTTCGGCGACAACAAAGGCAACTTCATCCACCTCGGCGAACGGGATTGCTCCATCCAGCGCCGCAATCAGAAGCTCGTCGAGGAAACCCCGTCGCCCCTCCTCGAAACCAAATTCAAGGACCTGCGCAAAAAAATGGGCAAGGCCGCCATGCGCATCGCCGAAGTCGCCCATTACACCAACGCCGGCACCGTCGAGTTCCTCGTGGATGAAGACGGCCGCTACTATTTCCTCGAGGTCAACAAGCGCATCCAGGTCGAACACCCCATCACCGAGGAGGTCACCGGCCTGGACTTGGTGAAAATGCAGATTGCCGTCGCCATGGGCGAGCCGTTGCGCGTCAAGCAGGGCGACATCCGCTTCAGGGGTCACGCCATCGAATGCCGGATCAACGCCGAAGATCCCTTCGATGATTTCCGGCCCTGCCCCGGCCGCGTCTCCATGTACTACGCCCCAGGCGGACGCGGCACCCGCGTGGACAGCCATGTCTATGCCGGTTACTCCATCCCGCCCAACTACGATTCCATGATCGGCAAGCTCATCGCCCACGGCAAGGACCGCCACGAAGCGATGGACATCATGAGCCGCGCCCTCTCCGAATACATGATCACCGGCATCACCACCACCATTGCCTTTGAACAAGCCATTTTGCAGGACCCGAATTTCCGGCGCGGCACCTACTCGACCGGTTTTCTCGAACAACTCCTCGGCGGCAGCCGCCGCGAACTCCTTGAAGAAAACGTTTGATCCACCCCGCCGTCTTTCCATCTTCCCACCCTGAACCCACAGATGAAAGCAACCCCTCAGAAGCCGCCCGAATCCCAGCCCACTGCGCGAGAAGTGGATTCCGGGGAGCATACGCGCCCTCGCGTGTGGTGGCCGGCACCCTCCCCGGGCACATTTTTGCACTACAGACGTTTGCCACGGAATTGCCGTAATGGATGTTCCCGGGGAGCGCGGGCGTCCCGCCCGCCGCGTTCGGCGTCCCGCCGAACGCTCTTGGAGTTTGCCGCTGCAATTCTGCTGTTCGCCTGCCTGCCCGGCTGTTCCCCGGAAAAGCCCCGCGCCGGGATTCCAACCGCCTCATCCCAAACAGCCGCCCAGGCTCCCCCCAGTTGGCCCATCTTCCGCGGCAATCCCGCCCTGACCGGCGTGGCCGGCGACACCCTGCCCCCGAAACCCGCCCTGCTCTGGACTTTCAAAACGGGCGGCCCCGTCAAATCTTCCGCCGTCATCGGCGACGGCAAAATTTTCATCGGGTCCGATGACGGCAATGTGTATGCCGTGAATTTTTCGGATGGAAAACAAGTGTGGTCATTCAAGGCCGGTTCCGCCGTCCAAGCGCCGCCGCTGCTGGCCGGCCATTCCGTGTTTGCCGGCTCGGTGGAGGGCTGGTTTTACGCCCTGGATGCCGCGGCCGGCGGCCTGCTTTGGAAGGTGCAAACGGGCGACAAAATCCTGGCTTCCGCCAATGTCGTTTCCCGCCCCGACGGCCCGGCGCGCATCCTCTTCGGAAGCTACGATTTCAAGTTGCGCTGCCTGGACGCCGCGAAAGGGACGACGAACTGGCTTTTTGAAAGCGGCTACTACATCAATGGCGCCTGCGCCGTTTCGGAGGGCCGGGCCGTCTTTGGCGGGTGCGATTCGGTGGTCCATGTTCTGCAAGTCGAAGACGGCAAGGAGATCAGCCAGATCGAGGCGGGCGCTTATATCGGCGCGTCCGTCGCCGTCGCGGGAGACCGCGCCTACTTCGGCGACTACGATAGTCAATTCCATTGTGTGGACCTGGCCCGCACCAACTCCGTCTGGCATTTCCACGACCAGGACGCCCCCTTCCTCTCTTCCGCCGCCGTCACGGATGATCGCGTCGTCTTCGGCGGCGACGACAAGACGCTCCATTGCCTCAACCGGGCGGACGGCAAGAGCCTCTGGAGCTTTCCCACGCAGGGGAGAATCCAAAGCTCCCCGGTCATCGCCGGCGACAAAGTGGTCTTCGGCTCCGACGACGGCAGGGTATATTTACTTTCGCTCAAGGATGGACAACAACTGTGGTCATGCGATACCGGCCAGCCGATGGCCGGTTCCCCCGCCGTGGCCGGAAGCAGAATTGTGATCGGAGGCGACGACGGCAACGTCTATTGTTTCGGCGCAAAGAATTAGCATAACCTCGGTTAACCCTTTTACTTGTGGCTGAAACCCGTCCATTGCGCATCGTGCAGATCACGCCCGGCGCCGGCAAGATGTATTGCGGCGCCTGTCTGCGTGACAACGCCCTCGTCACCGCCCTGCGGCGCCTGGGACATTCGGCCGTCATGACGCCGCTCTACCTGCCGCTGACGCTGGACGAGGCGGACCAGAGCGCCGGCACGCCGCTGTTTTACGGCGGCATCAGTGTGTTCCTGGAGCAGCACTCGGCTCTTTTCCGGCATTCCCCGAAATGGCTGCATCGCATGCTCGCCGCGCCCGCCTTGTTGAAGCTGGCCGCCGGCCCCGCCACCCGCACGCGCCCGGAGAACCTGGGGCCAATCACTATCTCAATGTTGCGCGGCGAGGATGGCAACCAATCCCGCGAGCTGGACGAGCTGATCCTCTGGTTGCGCGACGAAAAGCCCGATGTGATCTGTCTCTCCAATGCCCTCCTCATCGGAATGACGCGCCGGTTGCGGTCCGAACTGCATGTGCCGGTGGTTTGCACCTTTCAAGGCGAGGACTGGTTTCTCGACGCCTTGCCGCCCGGCTCGCGGGAATTGGCCTGGCAGACGGTGGCGGAGCGCGCCGCCGAGGCGGACCTTTTCATCGCCCCCAGCCGCTATTTTGCGGACCTGATGCGGAAGCGCCTTCAGCTTTCCCCGGAACGGATTCGCGTTGTCTTCAACGGCATCAACCTCGAAGGCTTTGCCGCAGATCCGCAATCCGTCCCGATTCCTCGGGACAATCCGCAATTCCCCACCCTCGGCTTCTTCGCCCGGATGTGCCGAGAGAAAGGCCTGGACAAACTGGGCGCCGCCTTCCTCCTCCTCAAGAAGCGCGATCGTGTCAAGAATTTGAAACTCCGCGTCGGCGGCAGTTGCGGGCCGACCGATCAGGTCGTGGTGGATGAATTGCGGGGCCGTCTGGAAAAGGCGGGCGTGGCGGGCGACGTTGAATTTGTGCCCAACCCGTCCCGCGACGCGAAGCTGGATTTTCTTCGCACTCTCTCCGTTTTTTCCGTGCCGGCGACTTACAACGAGGCCTTTGGCCTCTACCTGATCGAGGCCCTCGCCTCGGGCGTCCCGATCGTCCAACCGGCCCACTCCGCTTTTCCGGAAATCGTTCAGGCCACCGGTGGCGGTCTTCTTTGCGACGCCCATGACCTGAATTCGCTGGCCGACGCCCTCGAGTCGTTGCTCCTGGACCCCGCCCGCGCCCGCGCCCTCGGGGAGTCCGGCCGCAAGGCGGTTGCCGAGAAGTTCAACGTCGAAACCATGGCCCGCCAGGTCGCCGCCCATTGCGCCGAAGCCATCCGCTCCTTTTCCAACTCCTGAATTTCCGTTCCCAAACCATCCTCCACCATGCCTTACGAATTCAAAGCCATCCGCCGCGTCGAATTCTCCGATACCGACATGGCCGGCCTGATGCACTTCTCCAATTACTTCCGCTTCATGGAAACGGCCGAGTACGGCTTCTTCCGTTCGCTGGGGTTTTCCATCGTCAAAACCGGCGACCCGCCGGTCGGTTTCCCGCGCGTCCATGCCGAATGCGATTTCAAGATCCCGCTTCATTTTGAGGACGAGGTGGAAATACATCTCCTGGTTGCCGAAATCAGAACCAAGTCCCTGAAGTACGCCTTCCGGCTCCGCAACCTCAGCGCCGCGCCGCCCGTGCAAGTCGCGCGCGGCGCCATGACCGCCGCCTGTGTCAAGTATGAAGCGGACGGCCGCATGTCCGCCTGCGCCATCCCACAATTCGTCCTCGACAAGATACAGACCGCGCCATTGGAACTGCTGACATCGCTTTAAAGCATACAAAATACTATGTCCTGTGCCCGTGTCGTCCCCCCTACTGACACAATCTGCGCCCCTAAAAGTATCAATATTGACTGAGGTCTGACACCGGCATGACATTTGTCTCGTTTAACCGAGGGCTGGTAAAACGAGGCAAAGCAAAACGAAAAGGAAAAAGACTGCCAAGATTATCCACATGCCGATCGGCGAAGCTTTCGCGTCCGTCCGGCGCTCTAACCGCCAATAGTAAACTGTCATCGCTGCCGAAATCACGATCCCGGCATATACCACATCGTAATAAAAATCGGGCGTCGCCAGGGACAGAAAGAAGAGGCTGCCTAGAAAGCCAAGCGCAACCAGGGCGGTAACGGTTGATTTTTTGGATTTCATGGGTAGCGAAACCTTGTTGAATCATTCCGGGCCAAGATTGCCAAATGAAAACGTAATTTGCGGGTCAGCGGGGATAGCGGCTGTCGTTCCAGCGGATGGCTTCGCGCAGCGGTTCGGTGCCGCTGGCGGGGTTGAGTTTCCCTGGGCTTCATCTTATTTGGCGGGCGCGCCGATGCAGTAGAGGGTAGCGGCGGTGCGCAGGAAGATTTGGCCGCCGCTAATGGCCGGCGAAGCGTAGCACTTCTCACCGAGGTTGTTGGACGCCACCAGTTCGTATTTCTCGCCGGGCTTAATGACATGTGTAAGGCCCTTGTCGTTGAGAAAATGAACCAGGCCGGCCACCGAGACGGGGGACGCAACGGTGTGCCCGAAGGGCTGATGCCAAAGTACCCGGCCTGTGGCCGCCTCGAAACAGTATATCTCGTTGCCCGAATCCGAGACGGTCAGGAAGTAACGGTCAATGGCAATGGGGGAAGGGACGTACGGGGCGCCGGCAATGCTCTTCCAGACGATCTTGGTTTTGGTGACATCGCCCTGGCCATCGGGTTTGATGGCCTGGAGTTCTTTGCCGGGCCAACTCGAGGAGGCGAGCAACAAACCGGCCTGCTCACTGAAGACTGGGGTCAACACGAAATCGGTCGAGGGACTCTCGACAAACCACAGGCGCTCGCCGCTTTTCGGGTCGAAACTGCTCACGGTTTTGTCGCCGCACAGGATGATTTGGGGACGCCCGGCCAGCAACCGGGCCAGGGGCTGGCCAAAGCTGTTGGAGGGATGGTCGAGGGCTTTCTTCCAGAGGGTGTGTCCATCCACCCGGCTCAAGGCGACGAGGAAGTTTCCTTGTTTGCCCTGAGCACTGAGGAGGACCATGTCGTCGTAGAGAACCGGCGAACTGGCGAATCCGTGGTCGTTCTGAAATTCTCCCGGACGCACCAGCCAGAGGGGTTTGCCGTTGAAATCAAGGGCGGCCACCGCTATCTGCCTGGCATCCAGAAAAGCGACATAGACCCTCTCTCCGTCAGTCGCCGGGGTGCAGGAGGCGAACGTGTTGTCGTCACTCTTGGACTCCAAGGGGGCTGTGAGGACGGTTTGACGCCAGAGCAGTTGCCCGGAACGGCGATCAAAACAGAGCAGCGCGCGCTCCTGCCTTTCGGCGAAAGCTGAGACGGTGAAGATGCGGTCGTTCCAAACGACCGGCGAGCTGTGGCCGATGCCTGGGACGGCGGTTTTCCAGACGATGTTTTGGGTGGCGCTCCACTGTGTGGGCGCGTTCGTTTCAAGGCTCGTGCCATCGCCCCGCGGCCCGCGCCAGGCCGGCCAATTCTCCGCCGTGGCGCGGGGAATGGAGGATGCCAAGGCGAGAGCGGAAGCGACAACAAGGAGGCAGCGTTTCACGGTTTCAGGAGCAGGGGTCAAACGATGGTTTTGCATTTTTTTGTTCATAAATTCGTTCCTGTCAATAATGGCAACGGGTTGGCAACATGCGGGTGCGCCGGTGTCAGCGGGGATCGCGGCATCGGGCTTGCAGGCGCCAATCGCGGCAAAGGCCTGCGGCCCGCCCTCGCTTTCACCGCACACAACCAAATCCTGCCGTTGGTTGATGAGATTGGCCAGCCATTCGCGGACCAATGGATGATCGTCCACGATGAACACCGTCCTTTTGCGCTTGTCTGGGTCAGAGATCATGTTTGGCCGGAGCATTATCCGCCGACTGTGGCGAAATGGAAAGCGAACATTTCACGAAAGTCCCGCCGGTGGGGTTCAGGTCCATGACGAACTCCGCGCCGAACATGGCCGCGCGATGGGCCATGATGCGGGCGCCCAAGCCGGTGCTCCTTTGCCAACCCTCGGGCAATCCCATCCCGTCATCCCATGCTTCGCTCCGCCAGGCTGCCGTGGCAAGCGACAAATAACCGCCGAAATTGCCGGGCCGGGCGGCGCAATTTTTGCTAAACAAAGGGCAACCAATGAGAAGCGGTTTGCCGCGCACGGAGTCACCCTCGCAACATGCCTAGTCGTTTGATGATAACCCTGGCCTCGGCGCTTGCGGGCGCGGCGGCGTTGACCGCCGCCGAGATGAGTAACAGCGATTGTCTGGATTGTCACAGTGACAAGACGATGACCACCACCAACGCGGCGGGGCGGGAGATCTCGCTTTTTGTGGATCCGGCGGCGCTGGCGGCCTCGGTCCATCGCACCAATTCCTGCGCCAGTTGCCACAACGACATCACGGACAAGCATCCGGACGACCATCTGGCCCCGCGGACGGTGGATTGCGCGCGATGCCACTTGGAGCCGTCCCTGACTTACTCGGCCAGTGTGCATGGAGTGGCGCTTCGCGACGGGACCCGCGCCGGGACGCATCAGGCCCCGGGTTGCGCCGATTGCCACGGCTCGCACGGCGTGCTGCCACCCGGTTCCCCGCTGTCGCCGCTGAATTTTTCCAACCTGGCCAGGACTTGCGGGCAATGCCATGAACAGGAGGCCAAAGACGTGATGGAAAGCGTCCACGGCAAGGCGGTGGCGGCGGGGCGGCGCGATGCGGCGACCTGCACGGATTGTCATTCCGAACACAAGATCGAGGCGCTGCGCGGAAGCTCGTCGCTGAAGATTTCGCAGGAGATTTGCAGCAAGTGCCACGCTTCCGAACAGTTGAACACCAAGTACAAACTGCCGGGCGACCGGGTGAAGACGTTCTTCGAAAGTTACCACGGCCTGGCGGCGGAGAACGGCTCCACCAGCGCCGCCAATTGCGGCAGTTGCCACGGCTTCCATCTGGTGCTGCCCTCCTCGGACCCGCGTTCGAGCATTAACAAAGACAACCTGGCGGCAACCTGCGGCAAATGCCACGTCGGAGCGAGCGCCAATTTCGCCCAAAGCAAGGTGCATGTGGATATCGAGACGGCGGGCGGAAACGCGCAATGGGGCGAGCGGATCAATTGGTGGGTGCGGCGGGTGTACCTCGCGATGATATTTGTGGTCATCGGGCTGATGGCGGCGCACAACGCGCTGATCTTCGGACGGAAGGCCGCGGCGCTCCAGCACCGGACGGAACGGACCCTGCTGCGGATGGATGCCGCGCAACGCTGGCAGCATCTCGTGCTGGCGGCCAGTTTTATGGCGCTGGCCTGGACGGGGTTTGCTCTCAAGTTTCCGGATTCGTGGGTGGCTCATTCGCTGGGGATGGACGAGAACATCCGGCGTTGGAGTCATCGCATCGCGGGGGTTGTCCTGCTGCTGACGGGGTTGTATCACTTGGGCTACATCTGGGCCAGCCGGGAGGGACGGCGGCTTGTCAAGGATATGTTGCCCGACTTCCAGGATGCGCGGGACGCGGCGGCCAATGCGCGGCGGCTGGCCGGGCTGGGCGGCGTCAAACCGAAGTTTGGGCGGTTCGGCTACGCCGAGAAGATGGAGTATTGGGCCGTGGTGTGGGGAACCATCCTCATGGGCGCGACCGGTTTGATGATCTGGTTCAAGATGGAAGTGACGCGGTTTCTGCCGCGATGGGTGGTGGATGTGGCGACGACGATTCATTATTACGAAGCGATCCTGGCTTGCCTGGCGATTTTAGTGTGGCATTTTTACCATGTCATTTTCGATCCGGATGTGTATCCTTTGAACCGTGCCGTCCTGGATGGCCGCGTCTCGCGGGAATGGCTGGAAGAGGAACATCCGCGCGATCCGGCGCTGGCCGGCGGAACGCCGGGCGCGGCGGCCGGAGCGGCCTCGGTGCCCGCAGCGCCCGCCCATCCCGGCGAACCTGGAGAAACGTAACGTGCGCAGCTTTGAGAGTCTGAACGAACGCGAGATTCTTTCCCTGGCCATCGCGCTGGAGGAAGAGGACGCGAAGGTTTATGACAACTTCGCGGAAGGGTTGCGCGAACACTATCCCGATCAGGCGGCGGAGTTCGACAAGCTGCGCGCCGACGAGGACGGGCACCGACACCGGCTGCTGGACCTTTTCCAAACCCGTTTTGGCGGACACATGCCCCTGGTTCGGCGCGAAGACGTCCGCGGGTTTATCCGGCGCCGCCCCGTCTGGCTCGATCGGCCGCTGAGTTTGAAGGCGGCGCGCAAGACGGCGGAATTGATGGAGCTGGAGACCGAGCGGTTCTACGAGGTGACGGCCCAGCGCGCGACCGATCCCGGCATCCAGCAACTCCTGGGAGATTTGGCCGCCGAAGAACGTCACCACGCCCAACGCGCCGTGCAACTGGGCCAGACGCGATTGAGCCAGGCGGAAATAGACCATGAAAAGCGGCGCTTCGCGTTGCAGGTCATCCAGCCGGGACTCGCCGGGCTGATGGACGGCTCGGTCTCAACCCTCGCGCCGTTGTTCGCGGCCAGATTCGCCACGGGCGACAGCGGGAAAACTTTTCTGGTCGGACTGGCCGCCAGCGTCGGGGCCGGCATCAGCATGGGCTTTGCCGAGGCGCTGTCAGACGACGGAACGCTAACCGGGCGGGGACATCCCTGGGCGCGCGGCTGGGTGTGCGGGGCAATGACCGCCGCGGGCGGCCTGGGGCACACGCTGCCATTTTTGATAAGGAATATTCACGTTGCCACGAGCGTGGCGCTGGCCGTGGTGTGCGTGGAGCTGGGCGTGATCGCGTGGATCCGCCACAAGTTCATGGACTCGCCCTGGACGACCGCGACGCTCCAGGTGGTGCTGGGCGGCCTGCTGGTTTTTCTGGTGGGGATGCTGATAGGCAGTTCTTGACAAGATTGAACAACATCAAACAAGAAGAAATATTATGATTGACGAACGTAACCGGGCCTCATGGCTCAGGGGCGGCGACGCGCTCTGCGCCCCCTTGCCGCCGCCGCCTCTGCATATTTACCGGCTCATTCTGCTGGGCGCGCCGGGGGTCGGAAAGGGAACCCAGGCCGAGTTGCTCGTCTTGCGGCTCGGGGCATGCCATCTTTCGACGGGCGACGTGTTTCGCGCCGCGAAAACACTGCCCAAGGAGCAGATCAGCCCGGCAATGCAAACGGCCATCGTCGCCATGTCGCGGGGGGAACTGGTCCAGGACGAGACCGTGCTGGCCCTGGTGCGGGAGCGGTCCCGGTGCCTGCGCTGCCGGGGCGGGTTTTTGCTGGACGGATTTCCGCGGACCGTCGTCCAGGCGGAGGCGCTGGACAACCTGTTGAAAGGGGAGCATCGCGCGCTCACGGCCGTTATCAATTATGATTTGCCAACGGACGTCATCGTGGCCCGCCTGAGCGGGCGGCGGACGTGTCCGGGTTGCAAGGCGGTGTATCACGAGACGGCGCGTCCGCCCAAAAAGCCGGGCGTCTGTGACAATTGCGGGGGCAAGTTGTATCAGCGCGAGGATGACAAGGAGGAATCGGTGCGGGTGCGGATGGCGGCCTACCAGAAGAGCACCAAGCCGCTGACAGATTTTTACGCGAAGCGCGGCCTGCTGGTGAACGTGGCGGCTGAGGGCGCGCCAGAGGAGATTTGCGAGCGCACCCTGACCGCGTTGAACGCGCGGTAACGCGGGCAATCCTGAAAGGATTGCAATCATTCAACCCAGGGTTGCGAGGAACGAGCTATCCTGGGAAGCTTATGTCTCCACTCCCCTTCGTCTTTCTCAACGCCGCCATGACCGCCGACGGCAAAATCGCCCCGGCGGACCGCAGTTACACTCCCTTCGGCAGCCCGCGCGACCAGAAACATTTGTTGGAGTTGCGTGCCACCGCCGACGCCGTTATGTGCGGCGCGCGCACCGCGGATTCCTTCCCCGTCAACCTGGGGCCGGGGCCGGCCAAATATCGCCGTCTGCGCCTCCAACGCGGCCTGGCGGAATACAACCTGCGCGTCATCGTCAGCGGAGCCGGAACCATTGACCCCGGCGCGGAAGTTTTCCGTCACCGCTTTTCCCCGGTCATCGTTCTCACCACCGCCCGCATCTCGCCTGCCCGGCTGCGCCGCCTTCGCGCTGTGGCGGACGAAGTAAAGGTGTTCGGTCGAGACAAACTCAACCTCCCCGCCGCCTTGCGCTGGCTGCGGGAAAAGCGGGGAGTCAAAAGGCTGCTCTGCGAAGGCGGCAGCGAACTGAACGGCGCACTTTTCCAGGCCGGCCTTGTGCGGGAAATTCACCTCACCATCTGCCCCTTCATTTTCGGCGGCCGAACCGCGCCCACCCTGGCCGGCGGTGCGGGAATCGAACATCTGTCCCAAGCCGCCCGATTCCAACGCATCTCCATGAAACGGGCGGGCGGGGAATTGTTCCTGGTCTTTGCCGCCGCAAAGCATGCACCATAATTTCTGTTCGGTCTCATCGCCTTTTTTGATAGACGAAGAGCCTTCTGTCATCTAGTCCTAAAACAAGCGCATTGGGGTTGGGAGTTGGTTCCCATGAAGATTTTTTCAGATTTTACTCACAAAATCTCGTGGTCCATCTTCCTGCATGCCTTTAATCGCTGCCATTCAGCCTCCGGGCGGTGTTTGCTCGTTCTCTTGACTGCGCGCGACCCTTTTTTCGCGGTACGCAACGACACCGCTCCTGTCGTTGTGCCATTCGAAAAATTGCTGGCCGGTCCCTACTCCACCAGGATTAACCGCTGGAGCCGTTCCCACGTCGCAAAGAAATCCACCAACCAACGGTTATACCCAAGAATCTTATAAACTACCTTCCGGGCGGTGCGCGCGATCTGGCAAGGCAACAGCATGACTGCGCTCAGAAACCGCCGGAACTCCATCTTCACTAATTCGATCCCACGCTCCCGGTTGGGCATCAGCAAGCCATACCAAGCTTTGAGGTTCCACGCCAAAGCCGCGATCACCATATAGGACCAGTTGCCCAGCAGGTCCGCCACCGGCATGCGCATGGCATTGACCCCGTTCTTCAACTGCTCAATCACGTTCTCCTGGTCGCACCGCCCATTGGCCAGACCCACTATCTTCTCCGCCTTGTCCGTCCGGTTGGTGATGTAAAAGAAGTAGCGAACCTCGTCGAACAGCGCCTTCTCCCCCTTCCGCACACTCAGGTTCTTGCGCAGGATCACCACCCGATACTCCCGGCGGCACTTGGCGGGTTTATACTGGATCTCCGCCAACGCCTCGCCCACCAGCTTCTGATTGACAAACTCCCGCTCCACCACCACCTGTTCCTTGTAGCGAAACGCCTTGGGCCGCGGCTCGGTCAAAATCTCATACTTGGGTTGCCGCGCAAAGGTCTTCCAAGCTTCCTTTCCCAGGGCCTCGGCCAGCCCCACCAGCTTCGGATGAGCATCGATCCCCAGAATGAAGCGGTGACCCTCGGTATCCCACCGGTCCAGTTGCTCGGTGTGGCTGAAGTCGGTGTCGCCGCGGATCGTCACCCGGCCCGCCACCTCCTTCACCAAGCTCACCGCCCGGTCGAT
>Ga0182027_10007107_pt1 | contig 16600 bp, 13 predicted proteins | sample 712E1DmetaG_FD_121300 | JGI IMG/M metagenome (GOLD analysis project Ga0182027, IMG submission 121300) | Permafrost microbial communities from Stordalen Mire, Sweden - 712E1D metaG (Illumina Assembly) | ecosystem: Environmental > Terrestrial > Soil > Wetlands > Permafrost | place: Sweden... | reverse complement strand
TCACGGTTTGGGATGTGCTCGGCTGGCTCGCCACCGGCACCAGCGAAGAACAGATCCTGTCCGACTACCCCGAACTGGAGAAGCCCGACTTCCCGGCCGCACGCGAATATGCGGCGCGAGTGGGCCGAACATGACCTTCAACGATCTGGTTGGCAACGCCATTCTTGGTATCGACACCCTCTGGGGCGGCGATGTGATGTGCGCCTCGGGGACCGGCCGCTTTATCGCCGATTCCTGGTTCTCCGATGAGCCGCTGCCTGCCGCCTACACGCATCCCACCGCGGTTCTCGTGCGCGCCGCGGGCGGCGTGGCCGCTGCCGAGCCAGACCGCCCTGCGATCGACGCCTACCTCGCCGCCGTCGATGTACGTGGCGCCATTCGCGGCCTGGCGGCCGAGGGCGCCTCCTCGCCGGGACTGCGCGGCGACTACATGCGCGGCCTCGCAACGTGCTTCGAGGTCATGTGGGACCTGGCCATGGAGGTCCTGGGCAAGGGCGAGCCGGTGCCCTATGAGCGCGCCGTTCTGGCGTCCACCGGCGCCGCGCCCGCGCCCTCCGATCCAACTCCGAAACGCCGCCGCCTGACCGAGCTACTGGCGCGCGCCGGGCATCCCTCCAGCACTCCCGAGGAACTGCTCGCGGCCGTCGATGCCTGGAGACGCGATCGCCTGGTCCCCATGGCCTCCGTGCGCGCGCTCGGCCATGCCGTCATCGCCGCTTACGACCGGCTGTCGGTGGCCAACCTGCTGCCGCATTTTCCGCCAGCAATGGCCGGCGTCCCGCGCTCCAACATCGGTTTTCTGCCCATCAAGGACGCCTGGTTCTCCGGCTCCATGAATTACCTCGGCCGCGCGCGGACCGCCGCCGGCCTGCCCCAATATGAGGCGACGTACGAGATCAACGCGTCGCTCCAGATCTCCGTCCCCGAATTCGAGCAGCTCGTCAGCCACGAAGTGGTGCCCGGACACGTCACCACGTTCGCCTATCTGCAGGACCTGTACGTCCGCGGCGCCGTCGGCTTCGAGGCCACCGTGCTCACCATGAATACGCGCGCGGCCACGCTGTTCGAAGGCATCGCGAACAACGCCGTACTCCTGGCTCATGGCGTCACCGCTGTTGAAGAACTCGAGGATGAGGACCTGCAGATCGGAGTGCTGCTCGCCCTGTTGCAGGACGATGCCAAGAACCAGTCCTCGTACCTGACCTGGAAGGAAGGCGCGCCGCAGCCGGATGTGGCCGCCGTCCTGCGCCGCGACTACCTGGTATCGGCCGAGCGCGCGGCCAAGCTTTCCGGCGCCTGGGGCCGCCACCCGCTGCTCGGACGCATGTACCTGCCCGCCTACCGCACCGGTACGGAGCGCGTGGCCGACCTGATGCGCCGCTACCCGGCCGCCCGGCTGCTTCCCGCGCTCTACGGCCTGAACGGCCTGGTGGACATCAACACCGTCGAGGCCGCCATCAACCCCTGAACTTTTTCCAGTTCGCCAGGCACCGCTGAACCGTTTCTAGCTCCGGGAACTTGCTGCCTTCCTGCTCGATCAGGTAGAACTCGACGCCGCCGACGGTTTCGGCAGCCGTGAAAATCTTGGCCCACGGCGCGTCGCCTTCTCCGAACAGCACGTCATAGCCCCTGCCGCGCTGCCAGTCCTTGCAGTGAATCGAGTTGATGCGGCCCGGATGCGCCTCGATCCATGTCACCGGGTCGTAGCCCGCTTCGATACAGGTGCCGACGTCCAGTTGCAGCATGACGTCCTTGGGCGTGCCGGCCGCGATCACCTCCAGCGGGAACTTGCCGTCCACGGCTCTGAACTCGAGCTGGTGATTGTGATAGCCGGTGCGCATCCCCACGGGCCGCAGCGTGTCCGCCGCCTGAGTGAGCTGATCGGCGACGGCCTTCCAGCCATCCAGCGTCTCGATCTTCCCCGCGCTCGCCATCACGATGTACTTGACGCCCAAAATCTGGTTCAGCTCGATCGCCTTCGGCAGCCCGGCAGCCGTGAGCGTTGTGGCGCTGTTGTGCGTCGAGTTGCACCGGATTCCCAGATCGTCCATCTGCTTGCGCACGCCTTTCGCGTACTCGGGAGTCCAGTCGTAGTAGGGCGCGTAAAACTCCACCACCTGGTAGCCCATCTTCGCAACGGCGGCTACCGTGCCCGGCAGGTCCTTCTTGAGATCTTCGCGCACGGAGTAGAGTTCCAAACCCACCGGAACGCGCTTGCCGCATCCCACCGTCACCACCAGCGGAAGCGTGCTCGATAGCGCCAGGAACGAGCGGCGCGAGACGAAATCTTTGGGTGCCATGCTGACGACCTTAGCACATCGCGACTGGGGTACAGTGAGTCTTTATGAAGACCCTGGCAACCGCCGTCATCCTGCTTCTCTGCACGCTGCCCATCCGCGCCCAGGAGCCCGTGAACCCCCACGCGTCGCCCGAAGCCCGCGCCCTCCTGCTCTACCTCTACTCCATCTCGGGCCGATACACCCTGGCGGGCCAGCACAACTTCCCCAACCACATCGCCCGCTGGACGGACCGCGTCTACGACCTCACCGCCCGCTATCCCGCTTTGTTCGGCCAGGATTTCGGCTTCGAGGCGGGCGCGGACAAGGACTCCATCCTGGCGCGGCCCGAGTTGATCGCGGAGGCCGAACGCCAGTATCGCGCCGGCGCCCTCGTTACCATGACCTGGCACGCCGTCCGGCCCACCGACGACGAGCCGGTCTCGTTTCGAGAAAGCGTGCAGGGCCACCTCACCGATTTCGAGTGGAGCGAATTGCTGACCCCCGGCACCGCGCTCTACAACCGCTGGGCGGCCCAGGTGGACCTGATCGCGGGCTATCTGGCGCAACTGCGCGACGCGCGCATTCCGATTCTCTTCCGCCCCTACCACGAGATCAACGGCAACTGGTTCTGGTGGACCGGCAGAAAAGGGAAGGACGGCTCGGCGGCGCTCTACCGCCAGTTGTTTGACCGCCTGGTGAACCGCCACCACCTCGACAACCTGATCTGGGTGTGGAACGTCAATACTCCCGGCGGCGCTTCAGGACCCTTCGCCGACTACTTTCCCGGCCTCGAATACGCCGACGTGCTCTCCCTCGACAACTATGGCGAATTCAAGCCTGTTTTCTATGACGGGATGCTGGCCCTCGCAGCCGGCAAGCCGATCGCCCTGGGAGAAGTCGGCGCTCTGCCCGCCCCGGCCGTGCTGAAGGAGCAGCCCAAGTGGGCCTGGTTCATGAGCTGGAGCGACGTGGTGGAACGGGCCAACTCGGTTGAGGACCTGCGCGCCACCTACACCGCGCCCAGCGTCCTCACCCGCGACGATCCCCGCCTCGCCGAGCCGCTAGCCGCCATCCGCAACGCATCCAGGGATCCGGTTCCCGAACCGGTCACGCCCCAGGCATCGCCCGAAGCCAGGGCCTTGCTGGCACGTCTCCGCGCCCTCTCCGGACGGAGCACGCTCAGCGGTCAAGAGGACGATCCGCAGGCTGCCGCGCGTGCCGCCGATCGCGTCTTCGAAATCGCCGCCCACCGCCCCGCCATATACGGCGCCGATCTCGGCGATCCCAAGGCGGCCGCGGCCATCGTCGCAGAGGCGAAACGCCACGCGCTCGTCACGCTCTCCTGGCGCGCCGCCAAGCCAACCGATGACCAGCCCTCCGGCAAGCTTACCGATTTCGAGTGGAACGAGCTGCTCACCCCGGGCTCCCGGCTCTACCAGCGCTGGTGCGCCCAGGTGGACGCGGTCGCGGTGCCGCTCAAGCAACTTCAGGACGCCGGAATCCCGGTCCTCTGGCGGCCCTATCCGCAACCGAACGGCGCGCGATTCTGGTGGGCCGGCCGCAAGGGCAGCCACGGCGCCGCCGCGCTCTACCGCCAGCTCTTCGATCGCCTCGTCGACTACCACAAGCTGCGCAACCTCGTCTGGGTCTGGAACGCCGCCGCGTCCGGGTTCGGTCCCAATGCGCCCGGCGCCTACAGCGATTTCTTTCCCGGGCTGCAGTATGCCGACGCGCTGGCCATCGACGTCGAGGACGGCAACTCGCGCTGGCGCCGCGACGTCGAGCTGTCCGTTTTCGGCGTGGGAAAGGTGATCGGCCTCGGCCTCGCGGGCCGCATTCCCGCCCCCGCGTTCTTCGACCAGCAGTCCCGCTGGGCCTGGTTCCTGGCCGCGCCCGCCGCCACGGAACAGGCCGACGCCTTGCGCGCCCTCTACGCCAGCCCCCGCGTCCTCAGCGGCTCAAACTGAGAATGGCGACGCTTGCCCTGCATCGTCTGGGCTCAAGCCCCCGCCAGCCGCTCCATCATCTCCATGCACACCCGGCTGTTGTGGTACGGGCACTTCCACGCGCCCACCAGGCACGCATCGTTCGGATCTTCCTTCTCCGTGAACGGCACGCCCCGCGGGCTCAGTTTCGCGTGCCACTCGCCGTGCACCTTGTCCACCACGCGCTCTTCGATGTATTCCCAGGCCCGCCGCGACGCCTCCAGAAATCGCACGTCACGCGAAAGCTGCCAGGCATTGTAGAAGCCCACTACTGCCTCCGCCTGCGCCCACCAGTGCTTGTTGGGATCGATGAACACGCCCTTGGAATTGGCCTCGTAAAACAGGCTGCCGTCCTTGTCCAGGCCTTGCTCATAAACGGCGAACGCCATTTCGACGGCCAGCCTTCGCGCGCGCGCCAGCAATTCCGGGTCCCCCAGCACCTCGGCCGCCTCGTAGATCAGCCAGCTCCCTTCAATGTCGTGCCCGAAGGAAATGTGATCCGTGAGCGAGTTCCACTGGTTGTCGAAGAACATCCGGAAGTGCCCCGTGACAGAGTCCACGATGTGGTCCATCGTCACTTCGAGCAGCGCCTTCTGCCGCGCAACCAGCGCCGGATCCTTCCACACCCGCAGCAGGTTGGTGTACGCCTCCATCACGTGCAGGTGCGTGTTCATGGACTTGGGACTGTTCAGATCCTTCTCGCTCAAGCGCAGATCGTCGAGCGCGCCCCAGTCCCGGCTGCACGCTTCCAGATATCCGCCCCAGACCTTCTCCAGGCTCTTCTCCTCGATCAGCCGGAAAAGCTCCTGCGCCCGCGCCAGGCTCTCGGCCTCCCCCGTTGCCCGGTAGTATTCCGCCAGCCCGTAGATCGCGAACGCCTGGGCGTAAATCTGCTTGCGCTCCGAGATCGGATTGCCCAGATAATCGACCGTCCAGTACACGCCCCCATACTGCTTGTCCCAGAACTTATCGAGGATGTAAGCGTACGCCCGGTCGGCCATCTCCCGATACTCGGGGTTGCCCAGCAGCCGGTAAGCCGCCGAGAATGTCCACAGGATGCGCGTGTTGATCACCGCCGCCCGCGGAGCGTCCTTCTGCACCTTCAGATCGCAGGAAACCGCTCCGTAGAAGCCGCCATTCTCGCGATCCACCGTGTGCTCGATCCAGAACGGCAGGATGTTCTCCGTCAGCTCCCTTCTGAACTCCGCCGCTTGCATTACGCTTTCCCTCGCAGGTTCTTCTCGATCAGCGCGATCCGTTGCTTCACGCAGGCGGCGCTCCGCAGCGGGTCCGCCGGCGTATTGACAACGTAATCGAGCAACCGCTCCACGGTCGTTGTGACCACGTTGGTGCGCGTATCCGACGCACCGTAGTAAATGAAGACCTGGTCGCCGCGCCGCACCCAACCGTTCGAAAACGTCACGTTCGAAACATCGCCGATCCGCTCCTCGCCCTCCGGCGCCAGGAAATACCCGCCAGGTTTGGCCAGCACCTTGTAGGGAACCGCCAGGTCGCAGAGGAAGCAGTACAGCACATAGCGCAGCCCCGCCGCGGTGTTCCGAACCCCGTGCGCCAGGTGCAGCCAGCCCTTCTCGGTCTTGATGGGAGCCGGGCCCAGGCCGTTCTTCACCTCGTTGATGGTGTGGTATTCGCGGCGATCGAGAATCGTCTCCGCGTCGATCACCGCGTGCTCCATGTTCTTTGCCAGCCCCCACCCGATTCCGCCGCCGCTGCCGGCCTCGATGAAGCTGTCCTGAGGCCGCGTGTAGAACGCGTATTGGCCGTGGACGAACTCCGGGTGCAGCACGCAGTTGCGCTGCTGCGCCGACGGCGTCCGCAAATCGTCCAGCCGCTCCCACGCCTTCAGGTCCCGCGTGCGCGCGACGCCGCACTGCGCCACCGCCGACGACAGATCGCCGGGCGCCGCCGCCGGGTCCTTCCGCTCCGCGCAGAACAGGCCGTAGATCCACCCATCCTCGTGCGCCGTCAGCCGCATATCGTAGACGTTCGTTTCGGGATCGGGGCCCTCGGGCATCACCACCGGATAGTCCCAGAACCGGAACCCGTCCACTCCGCCGCTGCTCTCGGCGACCGCGAAGAACGATTTCCGGTCCGCCCCCTCCACCCGCGCCATCAGGACCACCTTGCCGTTCCACTCCATGGCGCCCACGTTGAATGCCGCGTTGACGCCGATCCGTTCCATGAGAAACGGGTTCGTCGCCGGGTCGAGATCGTAGCGCCAGAACACCGGCGCATGCGCCGCGGTCAGCACCGGATAGCGGTAGCGCTGGAACCAGCCGTTCGATTCGGGAACCGGCTCATTCGGCCTCCCGATCAGATCCTCATGCGCCTGAAGGAGTTGCTGTCGTCGAGCCTCGAATTCTGTCTGTATCATGTGAATTCCCCATGATACATCGCTCTCCCGTAGCGCACTGAGTGCCCTACCGCTAAGCCGTTGCTTTCATTGTGGCGCACGCACTCTTGCGTGCCGCGTCGCCACTCATGGCGACGCTTGCCCGGCGAAGTTTGCCGAAGCCGCGGGACTCGCCAGTGCCGGCTTCATCCGCCCCTTCCCCCTGCACGCTTCGCCCCCGCCGCTCGTCATCGAATTGAGTGTCTTGGCGTCGATGTGTGTTTGTGTGCCTGGCCGCTGCCGCGGTGCTGCTCGCGGCCGAGCCCACGGCTTCCGATCTCTATCGTCAGGCCCGCAAGGCCGAGCGCGCCGGAGAAGTCGTCCGGGCCTATCTCCTTTATTCCGAAGCCGCCGCGAAAGACCCGGCGCATCCCGAGTATGGCGCCCACGCGCAAGCCCTTCAGATCCGCGCCGCCCTCAAGGCCCGCGCCATGCCCGCCCCCGGCGCCTCCGGTACGATCGCGCTTGAGCCGCCTGAGGTCGCCTCGCCCCCCGGCTTCTCCACCGCCATTCAGGAACAGGAACTGGCCGAGTTGAGTCGCCTGCGGCCACCGCCCGAGTTACAGGCCTCGCCCGGCACCAAGACCCTGGACCTCAGCGGGGATGCGAAGGCTCTGTTCTCGCAGGCCGCCGCCGCCTTCGGCCTTGGCGTCGCCTTCGACCCCGAGTACGAGGCCGGCCCCTCGCGCCGCCTCCACCTCGACGACGCCGGCTACCGCGACGCGCTCCTCGCCGTGGAAGCGGCCACCGGATCCTTCGCATTTCCCATCGGCCAGCACCTCATCATGGTGGCGAAGGACACGCAGCCCAAGCGCGTCGCCCTGGAACCCACCATCGCCGTCACCGTACCCATCCCCGACGCCCTCACCCCTCAGGAGGCGCAGGAGGTCGGCCGCGCCGTCCAGCAGACCTTCGATATCGCCCACCTTTCGGTCGACACCGAGCGCCGCACCGTGCTCATCCGCGATCGCATCTCCCGGGTCAGACCCGCGCAGGAACTGCTCGCCCAACTGGCCCACAGCCGCGCCCAAGTCATGATCGAGATGCAGTTCATCGAGGTGGATCACTCCAGCCTGCTCTCTTACGGCCTCCTGCTGCCCAGCAACTTTCCCATCTCGTTCATCGGCGCCGCCGGTCTGGCCAGCCTCGATCCCACCAACCTGCAACTGCAAGGCTTGCTCGCCACCCTCGGCAGCGCTATCCCCCTCTCCCAGATCGTTCACCTGAATCCGATCATGTTCGGCCTCTCCATCGCCAATTCGCAGCTCTTCGCCACCATGACCAAGTCGTCCTCCAAGACTCTACTGGACGCCTCGGTGCGCTCCCTCGATGGCGAGGCCGCCGATTTTCACGTCGGCAGCAAGTACCCGATCCTCACCGGCCAGCTCTTTGGCGGCACCACCACGACCGCAACTGGCACCGCCGCCACCGGCACCTTGTCCACCGTGCCTTCATTCAACTTTGAGGATCTGGGATTGGTGATGAAAGTGACGCCCCGCATTCACGGGACCGAAGAGGTTTCGCTCGAGATTTCGGCCGAATTCAAGGTGCTCTCGGGCGATTCCGCCAACGGAATTCCCGTCATCGCGACCCGCAAACTCGAGTCCCACGTGCGCCTGCGCGATGGCGAGTGGGCCCTGGTGGCCGGCCTGATGAGCTCTTCCGACGCCAAATCGATCACCGGCATTCCCGTGCTATCCGGGCTTCCGCTCGTCGGCAACGCCCTGCGCCAGAACGACCGCAACCGCATCGGCACCGACGTCATCATGCTAATCAGGCCGGTCCTGCTCGATGCCCCTCCCGACCCCGCTCTCGCCCGCCGCCTGTGGATCGGCTCCGAAACCCGCCTGGCCATCCCGCTGTAGCGCCTGTCCGCTTGCTTACGCGCGCGGTTCCGAACCGCGACCGTCAGGGAGCGGACCCCGCGGTTAGCGTCCCCTAGTTGCCCCCGCTTGGCGCCGCGTTCGCCTTCACAAACGTGTCCACGTTGCTCTTGTCCACCAGCGTCGCCCCCGTGTCCACGAAACTCGGGAACGTCGACCGCGTGTCCTCGGCCCAGTTCAACTGCAGAGACGGCGGTTTCTGATGGTGCAGCATGTCCAGCACCTTCAGCCCGAAATAGGCCATCGTGTACGGCCTCTGCGCCAGCGTCGCCGCGATCATGCCCTTCTGGATCCACTCCAGCGTCCGCGGGTCGGTGTCCATCGCGATCACCACTTTGCCCTTGATCTGTTTGCGGTCGAGCACGTCCGCCACCTCGGGGCAGGCCTGCGCTTCCAGGCACACGAACGCGTCCACCGGCCGGTTCTTCTCGATGAACCCCATGGTGCTGTCGAACGCGATCCGCGGGTCGCCCTTCACGTTCACCGTCTCGACGACTTTGATGCCGGGGCTCGCCTTCAACGCGTCCTCGTAACCTTGCCACCGCCCGCGCAGGTTGGCCTGTTCCGGTATGGTGAACACCACCACGTTGCCCTTCCCTTGAAGCTGTCGGACCAGTACCTTGCCGCCTCGCTGCCCCGCCTCGTAGTTGTCCGTCCCGATGAACATCATGCGCTTGCTCGTGGGCGAGTCCGCGTCCACCGTGATCACGGGAATGCCTTGCGCGATGGCCTTGTCGATCTCCGGTCGCAACACCTCGGAGTCGGCCGCCGAAACCAGGATTCCGGTGGGCTTTTTCTCGTTCACCACTTTCGTAAACTGCTGGAGTTCGGCTTGCGGATCGTACGTGTCGGGGCCCACGAAATCGGACCTGACTTTTAGATCCGTCGCCGCCTGGCCGAAACCCGCCGCGGCAGCCTGCCAATACGGGATCTTCGTGTTCACCGCGACCAGGTAGTAGATCTCGGTCGAGTCATGCGCCGATCCGCCACAACTGACCAGCGGCAGCACCAGCGCCGGGCCCGCGAGAATTGAGATGAGTTTGGTTAGTTTGGACATGAGTATGGCCTTCCAAGAGGGTCTTCGGAACGAGTATAGACCAACCCCGTCATGCTCGTCGAGTCGCTGGCCCTTGCTGTACAATTGATTTTCGATGAGGCGGAAGCGTGGACCCTCGTGGTGATGGTGTGATCCGGCCCGCGAGAATTCGACTTGAGGCGTCATCCGCCTGCCAGTTACGGTGCCCCGCCTGCCCCCGCTCCGCCAGCGCAACCGCTGCCGTGATCGGAACGGGCCACCTCAAGTTCGCCGACTTCAGAACGCTCATCGAACGCAATCCCGCCATCGAGTGGATCGAACTGAGCAACTACGGCGAGATCTTCCTGAACCCGGACCTGCTCCAGATCCTCGAGTTCGCACATCGCCGCGGAGTTCGGTTGACCGCCGACAACGGCACCAACCTGAACACCGCAGCGCCGGCGGTCCTGGAGGGGCTGGCCAAGTACCGGTTCCGCCGGCTCTCGTGTTCCATCGATGGCGCCACGCCGGAGACCTACGCGAAATACCGTGTTGGAGGGGATTTCGAGGCCGTCCTCGCGAACATCCAGCAAATCCGCGCCGCCAAGCGACTGTACCGCACACCGTATCCGCTCCTGACCTGGCAGTTCGTCGTGTTTCCACACAACACCCACGAGGTCGAAGCCGCCAGGAGCCTCGCCGCTCAGCTCGGCATGCGGTTCGTGGCCAAGTTGTGCTGGACCGAAGGCCGGGGCTCACCGAGCCGCCGCGCGTTCCGCGACCTCTATGGCGTCGAATTCACACGCGGAATCTGTCATCAACTTTGGGTCAGTCCACAGATCAACTGGGACGGCCGGATACTCGGATGCTGCCGCAACTTCTGGGCCGAGTTCGGCGGCAACGCCTTCACCGATGGCGTGCTCGCGGTGTCCAATAGTGAACCGATCCAGTATGCAAGGGGCATGCTTCTCGGCAAGAACCCCGCGCGCGAGGGCGTTCCCTGTTCCACCTGCGAGCAGTATTTGTCTATGGCCCGGGACGGGCGGTGGCTCCTGCCGTCTGAGATCGGACTTCCGCGGCGCGCTCTCTCCTGGGCCTATCGGCACGGCCTCGGAACGCCCGTGACTTTTTTCACGCTCGGCATCCTTGCTCGAGCCGCGCAGATCGTGACTCCCGGAGGCCGCCTCGATGGATTTCTCCGTCGTCGTTCCCTGCTTTAACAACCAGCCCTACCTCGAGCGGTGCCTCCAGGCATTGGCCTCCCAGACTTATCCCCGAGACCAGTACGAGGTGATTGTTGTCGACAACAACTCCACCGACCGCTCCCTCCAGATCGCGCGCGGCCATCCGGAGGTAACGGTGCACGTGGAACCGATTCAGAGCTCCTATGCGGCCCGCAACCGCGGCGTCAGGCAGGCCAAGGGTGACGTTCTTGTTTTCACCGACTCGGATTGCGAAGTCTCACCCACCTGGCTCGCGGAGATCGCCTCCGCCCTCGCCGACCCGGCCACCCAACTGGTACTCGGAAGCAGGCGCAACGCCCGCGAGTCCTTCACGCTTCGCATGGTGGCGGACTACGAGGAGCAGAAGGCGGAATATGTCTGCGCGCTTCGGGACAAGAGGTTGTACTACGCCTACACCAACAACCTTGCCGTGCGTCGAGAGGCGTTCGATCGCTGCGGTCCCTTCATGCAACTCGTTCGCGGCGCCGACGTAGTCTTCGCCAGCCGTGTCGTTGAGGCGTACGGTCCGGAATCCGTCCGGTTCGCGCCCCGGGCCCGGCTCCGCCATCTGGAAATCGTCCGCCTCTCGGACTGGTATCGCAAGATGGGCACCTATGGCCGAAGCTATGTCCGCTATCGCGTCTGGAGCCACACCCGCCCACTCGGATTCAGACAACGATTCGCAGTCCTGCGGCGCACCGTGAAACGCAACTCTTACTCCTGGCCCCGTGCGCTGTCGCTGGCCGCCCTGCTTGCCGTCGGTTTGGTTCCTTTCGAACTGAACCGGCTGCGCCAGTCCCTGTCTCGTTCGCTCGCTCACGCTCGCGGTTCGGAATGACGCGCCGTTACCGAACCGCGACCGTGAGGGAGCGGACCTGGCTCTCACGGCCCCTCCGAAACCGAATACTCTTTTCTGAATTCGAGACTGACTTTGGCCGGCCCCGTCATCTTGATCTTCAGCCGGTGAACGCTGCCATCCGGCTTCCCCGTGGGAGCGAATCCCAGAACATAAACGTACTTCGGCGTGGCCAGGCTGCGGAACCCGAAGTCGAGGTCGTTGCGGCCTACAACATATGTGCCCCCGGTCTTCCGCGCCACCTCGATCATCGCGCCCGGGTCCGGCGGACGATAGAAGTAGCCCGTGGCTCCTCCGTATCCTGTGCCCGTGATGGAGTGATCAGGGATCACCAGCCTCGCCGCCGCCGCTTCGGTCTTCTCTCCCGCCGCCGCAACCGACCTGTCCGTCGCAATCCGCTGCCCCGCCTGCTCTACCCGGAAGCCGCGGATCGCCTGCGGCCGGTCATCGTCGAACAGTTGAAAATCCTCGCGCTTCAGATTCGCGACCGCGTTTCCATTCCCATCGCGCACCACCACCGGCACCAGGACCTCGTTCGCCTCGGTCTTCAGCGTGGGCTCCTGCGCCAACGTTCCGGCCAACGGCAGGAGCACGAGAGCGGCAAGCACGTTGCTCTTCATATAGTCCTCGATCCGAAACTCCGACCATTATAAGACCGTAACCATCGCAGGCTGAGTTACCGCAATCCCGGCTATATTTCTCGCAAACGTGCCAACGTCGTAATGCCCGCAAGAGTCGAGATCGCCCTCCGCAATCACGAAATGGTCACCCAGCAATCGACCGTGGCGATCCGCGAATGGGTGTAGGCCTGCACGCATTTGTGCTGAAGTTGCGGTCGGAAATGCACATTTAGCGTCCGCCAAGAGGCCGAATGGGGGGCTCGCGGCAGTTTGGCCCTTTAATCCTCTCGAATTCAAAATGGCCGCAAACGTGCCTAACACTATGTCGTAGTAGCCGCAAGAGAGGTGATTGATTTATGCCAATGGAGAGCCTTGCTTGGCAACGCGTGGCAATGAAATATGACGTTCGCAGGATGTCCAGCAACGGCCTGCGAGATCTTGCCCACGACCTCTACACCGCCGGCGCAATCGGCTTGTCGGACTCCCGGTTCCTGGCGCTTGAACCCGTAACGTATCCGTCGGATTGGCCGGGGTGGAGCGTCTTTGAGACCCCTAGAGAGGGCGATGGCCGCCGGGATTGGATCCGCGAGATTGAAACGCGAATCCTGAGAGGGAGCGCGGACCGCCGGTACCTGGACTACCAGCAGTCGCTGCTGTCCTTTCTGAAGCGCGTCGAGGCGGCGCGTCCGCCGAGTCCCAAGCCGGCTGTGACAACCCCGATGCCTCCTGCTAATTCCGGTACCCGCTATCCCGCTGCCTCGTGGCCGACCGCCAGCCGCTAGCCGAGTGATCTCGGGCGGCCTGACCACCGAAACCTGATCGCCGGCGGCTTATGTCATCCTTGAATTACCGCTCCCATGCCGCCGCACCGCTCCATCCTCCGCCAAACCGGCTTTCAGAAGTGGGACGACGACTTCCGCTTCCTGCTCGACTGCTTCCGCGACGTCCTCACCACCATCGGTGAGCGCGATCTGGCGCGCCTGGTCTCGACCGCCTTCTCCATCGCGCCCGCGCCCGGCGACCGTCTCCCGCCCCGCGGTTCCCAGGCCCTCTCCGTCGCCTTCCACCTCCTCAACATGGCCGAGGAGAACACCACCAACCAAGTCCGCCGCATGCGTGAGAACCTTCACGGACCGGCCAGCGAGGTCGGCGCCTGGCCCCATCAATTGCAGCTCCTCCGCAACGCCGGCTTTTCCGCCGAAGACATCCGCCGCGTTCTGCCCCGCGTCCACGTGCAGCCCGTCCTGACCGCGCATCCTACCGAAGCCAAACGCGCCTCCGTCCTCGACCGCCACCGCGAGCTCTACCTCCTGCTGGTCGAGCGCGAGAACCCCAACCGCAGTCCCATGGAGCAGGCCACCCTCCGCGAACGCATCGAGGCCGGCCTTGAGCGCTTGTGGCGCACCGGCGAAATCTTCTTCGAGCGTCCCGACGTGGAATCCGAGTTGCGCAACGTTCTGCACTACCTCACCAGCGTCTTTCCCGATGTGGTGGACCTCGCCACGGAGCGCTTCCGCCAATCCTGGCTCTGGGCCTTTCCCGGGACCGACCCGCCCCCCGAGCCCGCCATTACTTTCGGCGACTGGGTCGGCGGCGATCGCGACGGCCACCCCTTCGTCACCACCGACGTCACGCGCTACGCACTCGAATCCCTCCGCGCCGGGGCCCTGGCCGTCCTCTACCAGCGTCTGAATCGCTGGCCGGCCGTCTCAGCCTTTCCGACGTTCTGCAGCCGCCTCCGCCCGCGCTTGCCGCCCGCATCGCGGCCTACCGCGCAGCGCTCGACGATGCCGGCCGCGCCCTGGTCGATCGCCATGCCGGCGAGCCCTGGCGCCAGATGGTCCACCTCATGCATCAGCGCAGCTACGCTCGTGCCACCGAACTCGCCGACGACCTGCTGCTGCTCCAGATCTCGCTCGAGCAGGTGGGCGCCGGCCGCATCGCCCAGGCCGAGGTCGCTCCCGTCGCCCGCATCGCCGCCACCTTCGGCTTCCACCTCGCTGCCATCGACGTCCGGCAGAGCGCCGCGTTCCACAGCCGCGCCGTCGCGCAGCTCCTCGCCACCGCCGGCCTCGAAGGCGCCGACTACCCCGAATGGACCGAAGACCGCAAGCGCGAACTGGTCGATCGCGAGCTCGCCTCGCCCCGCCCCTTCGCCGTCGAGACGGCCACCCTCCCTCTTGAGGCAGACGCGGCCGTCGGCGTCCTGCGCCTGCTGCGCGAGTGGACCGCGCAGCACGGCCACCAAGGCATCGGCTCCCTCATCGTGAGCATGACCCACGGCGCCTCCGACCTGCTCAACGTGTACCTGCTCGCCCGCGAGGCCGGCCTGGTCAGTTCCACCCCCCAGGGCCTGGTTTCCGAGATCCCCGTCACGCCGCTGTTTGAGACTATCGATGACCTCGAGCGCGCGGGCAGCGTCTTCTCCGACTTCCTCGCGCATCCCATGGCCATGCGCTCCCTGCGCCACCTCCAGCGCCGCGACGGCCGTCCCTGCCCGCTCCAGGAAGTCATGATCGGTTACAGCGACAGCAACAAGGATGGCGGAATCCTCGCCAGCCACTGGTTCATCCGCAAGGCCCAGATCCAACTCGCCGAGGCCGCCCGCGCCGCCGGTGTCGAGCTGCGTTTCTTCCACGGCCGCGGCGGCACCATCGGACGCGGCGCCGGCCCCACGCACGTCTTCCTCGAATCGCTCGCGCCCGGAACGCTGCAAGGCGAAATGCGCGTCACCGAGCAGGGCGAAGTCATCGCCCAGAAATACGCCAACAAACTCACCGCCGCGCATCATCTGGAACGCATGCTGGCCGGTGTGGCGCGCTGGACTCTGGTCCACCAGAGCGCCGCGCAGGCCGCGCCGCACCCCGCCGAAGCCGTCTTCGAACAGGTGGCCCTCGCCAGCCGCGACGCCTACCGCCGCCTGATCGAGACCGAAGGCTTCGTCGAGTTTTTCTCCCAGGCCACCCCGCTCGACGCCATCGAATCCAGCCACATCGGCTCGCGCCCGTCGCGCCGCACCGGCCAGCGCACCATCGCGGATCTGCGCGCCATCCCCTGGGTCTTCAGTTGGAGCCAGGCCCGCTTCAATCTGCCCGGCTGGTATGGCGCCGGCAGCGCCTTCGAGAGCGTCCGCCAGTCCGATCCCGCCGCCTGGCGCGCGCTGGCGAGCGCCGCCCGCGACTGGCCTTTCCTCAACTACCTCCTGCACAACATCGAGTTCAGCGTCGAAGCGGCGCAGGAAAACATCATGACCGAGTACGCCGGCCTGGTCGAAGACGCGTCGCTCCGCGACCAGATCCTCGCGCTCATCCTCGACGAGCATCAGCGCACCCGCGCCATCCTCGACGCGCTGTTTGGAGGCGGGCCCATCGAAGAGCGCCGCCCGCGCCTGGTGAAGGCCATCGCCATCCGCCGCGAAGCTCTGCTCCGTCTCCATCGCGAACAGATCGCCCTGCTCCGCGACTGGCGCCAGTCCCGCTCCGAGAGCCTCCTCCCGCCCCTCCTCATCACCGTCAACGCCATCGCCGGAGGCCTGAAGACAACCGGATGAAACCCTTCTCTTTGCTGCTCTTGCCTCGTGGCGCACGCTTCAGCGTGCCGTGTCGGCACTCGTGCCGACACTCTTCCTTCTTCCCGAAAGGAGCCGTTCATGTCTGACAAAGTTCGCTGGGGCGTCCTGGGCGTCGCCAAAATCGCCACCCAGAAAGTCATCCCCCCCATGCAGCGCCTCGCCTCCGCCGAAATCGTGGCCATCGCCTCGCGCGACCTCGACAAGGCCCGCCACGCCGCGTCCACCCTCGGCATCCCCAAGGCCTACGGCTCCTACGAAGAGCTGATCGCCGATCCCGAGGTCGAGGTGATCTACAATCCTCTGCCCAACCACCTGCACGTGCCGTGGTCGATCCGCGCCGCCGAAGCCGGCAAGCACGTGCTGGTCGAGAAGCCCGTCTCGCTCAACGCCGCCGAATGCCGCACCCTGATCGAAGCCCGCGACCGCACCGGCGTCAAGATCGGCGAGGCGTTCATGGTGCGCACCCATCCCCAGTGGATCCACGCGCGCGACCTGCTGCGCTCCGGCGAAATCGGTCGCCTGCGTTCGATCGCGACTGCCTTCAGCTTCTACGGCCGCGATCCCGCCAACGTCCGCAACATTCTCGCCTACGGCGGCGGAGGACTGATGGACCTCGGCTGCTACGCCGTCCAGGTGGCGCGCTACTTCTTCGGCGCCGAGCCCACGCGCGTCGTCAGCCTCATCGAGCGCGATCCCGAGTTCAAAATCGATAGCCTCGCCTCGGTCCTGCTCGATTTCCCCTCCGGCCAGTCGCT